>Ga0180436_10000442_pt1 | contig 43051 bp, 44 predicted proteins | sample SS_ome_2_FD_132434 | JGI IMG/M metagenome (GOLD analysis project Ga0180436, IMG submission 132434) | Hypersaline lake sediment archaeal communities from the Salton Sea, California, USA - SS_3_S_2 metaG | ecosystem: Environmental > Aquatic > Non-marine Saline and Alkaline > Hypersaline >...
AAGAAAAAACCTTGCATTGTATGCTTCTGAGATCTTTAAGGCTTCTATCACTTCATCTTCAAGTGCTTGACCTGAAAATGCATCTTTTGTTCGAAGCTGTGCGGTTGTGATCCCCACTTCATAGAGTGGTTTTAGCTTATACGCCCTGTCTACTACAGGATAGATACCCAATGGTATATCATCACATTTAGGAAATCTCATGTTACTCCTTGAATTGATGCCAAAATGGTGTACCTACAGTAGGTGTAGAAGGAGAGGCAAACTCACGCTCTTTCATAACCCCTGCTTCATACCCTAAACGACCTGCTTCTACTGCCACTCTAAAAGCATCTGCCATTTTTACAGGGTCTTGTGCCAATGCTATCGCTGAGTTTAGCAGTACTGCATCATAACCAAGTTCCATTGCTTGAGTAGCATGTGACGGTTTTCCTATACCTGCATCAACGACCAATTTCAGATCTGGAAACTGCTTACGAATAGCTATAAGATTATCTGGGTTCATGAGCCCTTTTCCTGAGCCTATCATAGACCCCCAAGGCATGATGATCTTGCACCCTAGATCTGCCAAACGTTTCGCTACTACAAGATCATCAGTCGTATATGGAAAAACTTCAAATCCCTCTTTTATAAGCACCTCAGCTGCTTTCACTGTCTCAAATGGATCAGGCTGCAGATTATACTGATCACCGATCACTTCAAGTTTTACCCAATTTGTACCAAAGACCTCTCTAGCCATCTGAGCAGTTGTTATGGCCTCTTTTGCGGAATGTGATCCGGCCGTGTTCGGTAAGACCTCAATACCTAAAGATTTGATAATATCCCAAAATGCATTACCACTGTTATCGCCGGCAGCTTGACGTCTTAAAGATACCGTTACGATCTGTGATCCTGAGATCTTTATCGCATCTTCCATGTTGGCAGGACTTGGATAGAGTGCAGAACCTATTAGGAGTCTGCTGCTTAATCTCTTTCCACCTATTTCCCATGTGTTGTCTGTTTCTAAATGTTTAGTCATCTTATCCACCTTGTACGGGAGCCAAGATATCGATCTCATCTCCCTCTTTTATAATGGTTTCACTATATTTTGCGATAGGTACAAACGTGGTATTTACTGCAACAGCAAAACCTTTCACTTTATATTCAAGTGCTTCTATCATTTCAGATACATTCAAATCATTTTCAAGCTCTTTTACTTCACCATTTACTGATACTTTTATCATCTGTTTATCCCTCCATTTAACGCTTCTTCTACTACTGCGGGTGCTAAAAGATATCCATGCCTATAGAGTCCGTTGATGCGTGTCATTTTATCACTATGCTTGACCTGAGGCAGGTTATCTTTGAGTGCCGGACGACAATTGGTCACACTGTTGACGATACGTGCTTCAGCAAATCCAGAGTGCATACTGTAAACAGCTGAAAGCAACTCTAAACTTGAACGAACTGACATAGGACTCATATCTTCACTCTCTATCTCGGTCGCACCGATGATATATCTGTCATTGGGGCGAGGCACAATGTATATTTTGTAACGCGGATGTAACATACGTGTTGGCCTGCTTATCTTCACCTCTGGTGCCTCTAACCAAAATACTTCCCCGCGTACACCGCGTAGATCGTCCATATCCTCTTGAGCACCTAGTCCACGTGCATCAAAGACCCAGTCAAATGTGTATTGATCCTCTCTAACTGTGATCGTACCATTTGAAACAGCCGAGACTTTGGCCTCTTGGTACCATCTTACATTTGGGTGAGCAAGCAGATAATCACTCGATGCTTTCATGAAACGCTGTGCATCCACCTGCCCCTCATAAGGGATAAAAAATGCTTTACTATGCTGTTCTAGATCTGGTTCCAACTCTGTGATACCATCTCTGTCTAAAAGTGCAATGGTTGATGCCTCTTCCACCTTCGATTTAAGTGTATCAATAAAATGATCCAACTCACTGTAATCTTGCGGATGTGCAGTAATGATGCTTCCTTCTTGTTGATACGCATCTGCGATACCGATCTGCTCTAAAAGCCCTGGCCATAAAGAGATAGAACGGTTACCGTGATCAAAGATCACCGACTCTGCACTCTCAAGTTCAGCAAAAACTGCTAACATCCCGGCTGCTGTAATGCCTGCTGCTTTATCTCCATAGGCTGTATCTTCATCGAAAAGTGTTAGGGTATGTCCTTGTTGAAGAAGATTTAGTGCCAAAACTCTTCCAACAAGTCCTACGCCTGCTATACCTATATTCATTTCTAACTCCATTAATCACGCAAAGCGTGCCTGTTGTGGTGAACGCCCTTGAAAGCGGAGCGATTCGATAGCCACAACGATTTTTTGTTTCGTTTTTTCTAAAAAAATGAAAAGAGAAACAACACCGCAATCAGGCTAAAAGGAAGCCTGAGTGAAACAATTAAAATTAAGCGTTTTCTATTTTGTCTGCTTCAACATAGACTTCAGAGCCCATCTCTTGGAACTTCATGGACATCGCATCCATTCCATGCTGTTTAGCACTCTCTACATCCGTACCAAGTGAATCTGCATACTCACGTACATCTGCTGAGATCTTCATAGAACAGAACTTCGGTCCACACATTGAACAGAAGTGTGCTACTTTAGCAGCCTCCATTGGAAGTGTCTCATCATGGTATTCTCTGGCACGTTCTGGGTCAAGACCAATGTTAAACTGGTCTACCCATCTGAACTCAAATCTTGCTTTACTCATCGCATCATCTCTAGCTCTTGCACCCGGATGGCCTTTTGCGACATCTGCAGCGTGTGCAGAGATCTTATAGGTGATGAGTCCCTCTTTTACATCTTCTCTGTCCGGTAGTCCTAAATGTTCTTTTGGTGTAACATAACAGAGCATCGCACAACCGTACCAACCGATCATCGCTGCACCGATACCTGATGTGAAGTGGTCATACCCTGGAGCGATATCTGTTGTTAACGGCCCAAGTGTATAGAATGGTGCTTCGTGACACCACTCAAGCTGCTTATCCATATTCTCTTTGATCATATGCATCGGTACATGACCAGGCCCTTCAATGATCGTCTGAACATCATGCTTCCAAGCGATCTGCGTCAGACGTCCCAACTCTTTGAGCTCTGCAAATTGTGCTTCATCATTCGCATCTGCTGTACTACCTGGACGAAGTCCATCACCAAGTGAGAATGTTACATCATACTTCTTCATGATCTCACAGATATCTTCAAAATGTGTATTCAAGAAGTTCTCTTGGTGGTGATGGATCATCCATTTTGCCATGATCGCACCACCACGGCTCACGATACCTGTTACACGTTTTGTGGTCATCGGTACATGATGCAGTAAAAGTCCTGCATGGATAGTAAAGTAATCAACCCCTTGCTCTGCCTGCTCGATAAGTGTATCTCTAAATACTTCCCAAGTAAGGTCTTCAGCGATACCATTTACTTTTTCAAGTGCTTGGTAGATAGGTACTGTTCCAATCGGTGTTGGAGAGTTACGCAAGATCCAGTCACGTGTCGTGTGGATGTTCTTCCCTGTGGAAAGGTCCATTACCGTGTCTGCACCCCAACGTGTTGACCATACCATCTTCTCTACTTCTTCAGCGATGCTCGAAGTGGTAGCAGAGTTACCGATGTTCGCATTTACTTTGACTAGAAAATTACGGCCGATGATCATCGGCTCCACTTCGGGGTGGTTAATGTTACATGGGATAACCGCACGTCCTGCAGCTACCTCTTGACGAACGAATTCCGGCGTGATCGTCTCTGGTAGATTCGCACCAAAGTTCTCACCTTTAAGTCTGGATTCTCGCTCTTCATTACTGAGGTAGGCTTCACTCATCGCTCTATCTTGGTTCTCACGAATAGCGATGAACTCCATCTCTGGTGTAATGATCCCTTGTCTTGCGTACCAAAGTTGAGAAACATTCTTTCCCTCTTTTGCACGAAGCGGTGTTCTTACGAGCCCTTTGGCACCTGCTGTTACAAACTCAAGTTGTTCATCAGTGTTATATCCGTTATCTTCAGGCGCCATGATACGCCCTTCATACTCTTCTACATCAGCACGTGCAGCGATCCACTCTTTACGAATAGCAGGGATCCCTTCACCTACGTCTATATCTACAGTTGGATCTGTATAAGGACCTGAAGTATCATAGACTCTAAGCTTTGACTCATCGCCCAGTGTGATCTCACGCATAGGTACACGGATGTCTTTGTGTATCTCACCTTCTATATATACTTTTTGAGAAGCTGGAAATGGCTCACGTGTGAGTATTTCATTGGATGTTGTTAATGTGTCTTTATATGGTTGTGTCATTGTATTCCCTTAAAAATTATATTTTTCGGGAAGAGAAATGTAGCAATAAGTAGTACTAAATAATAAATTATTTATAGATAAAAATTATATGCAACTCTCTTCCTTACGCTGGTATTATCCAGTTCAAGTTCAACGGGTCAAGCAAATTTGCTATCTCAGCTAAGTATCAGATATGATTTACATAAATGATCAAAGCTCCCCGAGAGGTTTGACAAACAAAATATACACAGTCAAACTTAATCCAAAGTTAAAGTGGTACCCTGTTTGAATCATATTAAATTTCTTTGTTACTAACATAAGCTTAAACTCATTATTCTATAATTACATACACTATTTACAAAGGAACGCAAATGAGAATTATTCTACTCGGAGCACCGGGTGCGGGTAAAGGCACACAAGCACAATTTTTGACAGAAAAGTACAATATACCACAGATCTCAACAGGAGATATGCTTAGAGCTGCTATCAAAGAAGGTACAGAGCTTGGTAAATTGGCTAAAGCTGCTATGGATGCAGGTGAGCTTGTAACCGATGAGATCATCATAGGTCTTGTGCAGGAGCGTATCGCACAGGATGATTGTAAAAACGGTTATCTACTTGACGGTTTCCCTCGTACACTTGCACAAGCTGATGCGATTACAAGTGCAGGTATTCAGATCGATGCAGTCATTGAGATAGACGTACCCGACAGTGAGATCGTTCAGCGTATGTCAGGACGTAGAGCACACCTCGCAAGCGGGAGAACCTATCATGTGATCTATAATCCGCCAAAAGTTGAAGGCAAAGATGATGTTACAGGTGAAGATCTGGTACAACGTGATGATGATAAAGAGGAAGTTGTATTGGACAGACTGAAGGTCTATCATTCGCAAACAGCCCCATTGATCGATTATTATCAAGCTCAGGCTGATAAAGTTGAAGCACTACAGTATATTACAGTAGACGGTACTGATACTATTGAGAATGTGCAGGCGCACATTACTACAAAACTGGGGTAATTACTCCTCAGTCTTCATTTCGACGAGCTCAGCAAGGAGCTCTTCGATCTCCTCCTCTTCCAGTTCATCACGACCAAGCTCTTCGATGATTGCAAAACACTCTGTACGCATTTCACGCATCTCTTCAAGATCCTCTTTCTGCTCTTTAGAGGCATTTTTAGCTTTATCGATCGCTGCAAAAAGTTCATCTATGGCTACTTCCAAATCTGGAATGATCTCTAATTCTAAAAGGTTTTTGAGTTTTTCTGCTGATGTCATACTATTTTCCATATGTTTATTTTTTTGTATTGTATCTAAAAAGAGTTATTTTTGTGCCGTAGTCTTAAAAAGCAAAGCAAAAGTAACAGCCACAATACTTTGACAAAATATAATACTGTACCCTGCTGGAAGATCAAACATATAAGAGAGTCCAAGTGCTACAAATGAGGCTATCGTACCAATACTCCACGCAACTAAAAGTGGGGGCCATTTTTGTTGAAGCAAGCCCACGAATGCAGGTGCAACAAGAAGTACAAAAACCACAAGTACACCTGCAAGTTTCACTGAAGATGTAACTATAAGTGCAAGTAGTCCAAAAAACATGAGTTCTTTAAAAATCCCGCTTAATCGTGGATAGACAATAAACATCAGTAATGAGACTACACTATAAAGAATGGCTGCAGGGTAGACCTCATCTGAAGTTACAAAGAGTATGTCAGTTGCACTGAGCTTTGAAAAAAGTTCTGTACCCTGTGCACTGCTTGCCAGAATAAGCATGATACTAGAAGCACCTAACGCGTAAAGCATTCCTATGAATGCTTCTATGTGTTCTACTTTTTGTGTAGCATAGCTAATAAGAACTGCACCAAGAAGTGCAAAACTCAAAGTCAATGCAAACTCATTCTGACCTTCCATGACACCAATACTTAGTGCCATTCCCACTGCAGCAAATTGACCAATGGCCAGGTCTGTAAAAATGACACCTCGTTTGATGATCTGCAGTCCAAATATAGTATGAACAAACACCAACAGTAGTGTCAATACAAAAGCGGGCCAGAGAATCTCTATTAGTTGCATACTCTTCCTACTAAAGTATCAAAAAACTTTTCTAAGGTTTGCGTACCTTTGATCGCACCTACATCATGTGGGAGTTCGACCACTTTGGCACCTGTTTTCTGTGCAATGAATTTTGATGTCTTATGTTCATGATACACATCTTGCAGTATCAGTTTCACATTCTCATCCTTGATCTCATTAATAAGCTTTAAAGCATGTTTAGAGTTTGGTTTGATACCAGGAATCGGTTCGAGGTTATCAATAGATTCGATACCATAATGGATTAAAAAGTAATTAAAAAGTTCATGATACTGCACCACTTTCATTCCTTTGCACTTTTTCATCTTTGCATCATAACTTCTCAGCTTTTTCTTCCAGAATGTTTTGAATGTTTCAAAGTTCTTCTTATAGTAACTGTAGTTAGCTTTATCATGCAGAGCAAGTGTCAACATGATCACTTCTGCAAGTGGTATCATGTTGTGCGGGTCTAAGGCAAAATGCGGATTACCCTCTTCATGAACATGTCCCATAGAACGGTCTACTTCTCCAGGAATATCCTTGAGTTTCACGTAATCACTCAACTCAAGATACCCATTTGCACCTTTTTGGATGTTGGCATTGTGTGCACTTTCGATCAAAGGGGGTAACCATCCGATCTCCAGTGATGCACCGTTCAGGATCAAAAGATCGGCATTACGAAGCTTAGATACCAAAGAAGGCTTAGGCACTACAAAGTGAGGATCCCAGTCCCCACGTGAAAGTACCACGACATTAGCCTTATCTTTAGCAATGGTCTTTGTAAGCTCACCAATATACGGGTAAGCAGCTGCTATCTCGATCTTCGCAAAAAGTGAGGTCATAAATAGTAACGCAAAAAGAATAATTCTCATCATTCACTCCTAAAACGCATGCGCCCCATGTGCTCCGATCGCATAATTGAACTGCAAGATGATCTCATCTTTATTGTTCTTTTCGCCATCTTCATCATACAAAGAGCTGTTATGATTATACTGTAATCTCAAACGACTGAATTCACTTGGATTATACTCAAGCATCGCAGAAGTCACATACATATCATCCGGCATATCTTGCCCCGCACTGTTTGCTGTGATATCATTCTGATATAGAGCACTGTAACGTACCCCTCCTCTCCAGTTTTTATCATGTTGATAAACCAACTCCGTGTAATATCCTGCCTGTTCTTTATTTAGATCAACTTCATTTGCCCAACCATCTTCAGCAGCATTAGGAATATACTTCGTACCATCCATCTCTCTGTAGAGATATTCACTCTGCCATGTGATCGCTTTATCTGCTGCAAAATAATATTTGTAAACCAAGTCTGCCCCATAGATCGTTGTATCACCAGAGAAAGCATGTGGGCCCTCTTCATCTTCAAGATGATCAATACGGCTGTCTCCTTTAGCTATACTTGCACCAGCAAGCATTGTTCCTCCACCGATATCCAGCGATGTCTTGATATACCCTACCCATAATCCTGGGAAGTCTGTATCATCCACACCGTCAAAGTCTTCATCAGCATCATGAGGAGCAAAACCCTCATTTCCATAACTCTGTTCATTCTCACCGTCAAGCAGTTCTAGACCTAACATTACGTAATGAGGTGCCGGTACCACGTATTGAAGCTGCGCCCCCACTTCATTGATCCCATGGTCACCTAAAAGTGCTTGATAAACAAGTGGTGCTTCAAAAAAATTGTAGTTATGTCTATGTTTATTGTTAAGATATCCAAAATCACTTTTAAACTTACCAATTTTGGCTTTGAGATGATAAGGCAATGATGTTGTTGTAGCATAAGCCTCTTCAGTCTCAAAATCATCTTCTGTAAGATGGAATACTGCTTTTAGATCAAAATAATTATCTACAGATGCTCCAATATAAAGTTCTGCATAGTTGAAATTGAAACCATCTTCTCCGGCAAGTGAAGTATGCCCATGTCCATCATGATCATGTCCTCCGCCATGTACGAAACCTGGTATCTCAAGGTGATCCGTATGTCCCTCTTCATCAAAAGAGATATTATTATAAGATGCATCCACTATTAGTGAAATGTCTGGCATAAATCCACTTGATGCTTTTTCGCTGTTAACCTTTTTACTTGCAAGTTGCTCCTCTATTGACTGCTCTGTTGTCCCCTGTGCCAATAGAACCGTTGAAGCTACTGCACTCATCATTAATATTTTTTTCATAGTTATCCTTATTTAATATTTTTTATATTTAATTTTAGTTTTATTTTTTAGTTACTGATTATGAAAAAACAGAGGGAGGAGCCGTAGAGAAATATCCTAAAGATGGTGTATCGAATCCAACCCTTATCAGCCCGTCAAAGTCAACCATTCGCTGTTGTGGTTTTTGTGTAAGATCATAAGCAGCTTGAACGATCTGCTTCTCTTCAACTTTACTTACCTTAATGGCAAAGTGCTCATTCGTAACAAGCTGTGGAGTTTCCTGGTGATGATGAAGGTCCAAATGCTCAGAAGCTTCACAAAGATGACACTCTGATGCTGCCTCAACAAGGTGCTGCTTGGAGTGGATCGTAATTTCTTGATAGGTAAAAATAAAAAGAGCAACCATAAAAAGTTGAAAAAACTGTTTCAATCTCATCATTGTTCTCCTTTCATAATTCTTCATTTACCGTACTATGCAGAAGCTAAACAAGCTTGACACTTACCATTAATAATGACATTGTTTATCTCATAGCCTGGCAGTGTAATATCCACATCTTTGATACATTCTACTCTATTGCACTCTACACATACAAAATGTGCATGTGGCTTGAGCTTGAGCTCGAAATATCGCTTTTTATCATTTGATTCAAAGGCATTCAATATACCCTCTTCTTCAAACTTGGAAATATTTCTATAAAAAGTGGCTTTATCCATCGAGATATCTTTTTTGATCTCTTCATAACATAATGGTCTGTTTGCTTCTTTTAAGATCTCTAAAAGCCTTACTCTTGCCGTGGTAAGCTTAATTTTTTTATCTTTTATCAGTTCTTCGATTTTCATGGCGGGAGTATAACTGAAGTTTTATTAAATGCGACTAAGTTGCAATTAAAATATATTCAACTAGAATTTCATATGTGAAAATTAATTGCGAATAACTACTTTTACATTAGTTGTTTCCAATACGTATCAATTTGGTAAAAATATTATAGACCAAAACAAAGAGGAATATATGGAAAAAATTAGAAAGAATACACTTGTATCTATCTCACTTATAACTAAAGATGAAGCCGGAAACCTTTTAGAAGAGAATGAAGAGATCATGTATCTTCATGGTGCTTACGGACAAATGTTCCAGAAACTTGAAGATGAATTGGAAGGAAAAAAACTGGGTGAAAGTTTCAAACTATTCCTTACCCCTAAAGAAGCCTTTGGTGAGTATGACGATTCTTTGATAGTTAAAGTAGCACGTGAAGAGTTGCCTGAAGACTTGATTTTGGGAATGGAAATGGAAGCTGAAAATGAAGATAAAATATGGGTTGTTGAACATATAGAGGATGATTATGCTATTCTTAATGCAAATCATGAACTGGCAGGGATACCAATAAGAGTATCCGGAGAAGTTTTGGAACTCGAACAGCTTTCAGATGAAGGAGTTAAAGAGATTCTCAATATGGAACATACACATTAAATTTATTATCGTTTCGATTTAGTTAGTGTTAGATTTATTCTGAAGTTTGGTGTGCAATGAAAAAGCTTACTATGTATACACCACTTACACTAGAGTGGCAGAAGTGACTGAATGTAGCACCAAGCTTCGAGATGAAGATGGCGCTAAATCATGCGAAAATTAGTGGCAACCGCAGCCTGTACCACAACTTTCACCCTCACTCTTTGCTGGAGCTGCTTGCGCTGTTGATGCACCTGCACCTGTACTACATGCACTTACACCTGGAGGTGTTGTAGGCTGTACACCAGAGTTATCTGCTAAACCTTCAGCATTTACTTTGTCAATGAATGCACTAAGGTTCGATGCTGCTTCCTGATAACGTTTCGCTGTTTCAGAGTCTGGCTTGTGATACGTTACTGGCATACCAGTATCTCCACCTACCCTAATCGCTGGTTCGATCGGTATACGTGCGATCACTTCAGTATCATACTCTTTTGCTACCGGCTCTGTTGTACCCATACCGAAGATATCCGACTCAGTATCACATGAAGGACAGATAAATCCACTCATGTTTTCAATGATACCCGCAGTTGGGATGTGAAGTTTATCGAACATATTGAGTGAACGTCTAGAGTCATCTAAGGAAACTTCTTGTGGTGTCGTTACCGTAATACCCGCAGTTACCGGTACAGACTGAGCCAATGAAAGCTGAGCGTCACCTGTTCCTGGAGGCATGTCTATCACAAGTACATCCAGTTCAGACCAGAGAATATCTCTGAGGAACTGCTCGATCGCTTTCATGATCATAGAACCTCTCCAGATCAGTGCAGCACCCTCTTCCATCAATGCACCCATAGACATGATCTCAACACCATATGCTTTTAAAGGTAGTACTTTATTACCCTGAATTTCAGGTTTTTGTCCTTCTACACCCATCATACGAGGGATGTTCGGTCCATAGATATCTGCATCAAGAAGACCTACTTTTTTCCCTTGCATTGCAAGTGCAACAGCAAGGTTTACTGAAGTTGTCGATTTACCAACTCCACCCTTACCTGAACTTACCATTACAAAGTTCTTAACATGTGGAGCGATATTTTTACCGCTGACAGAGTTAGACATTTGTTTTGGTGCCTGAGGTGCAACGATATTCACATTTACATTGGCAAATCCAATTTTCTTTAATACATCTGTTGCTTCATCATTGATCTGAGCTTTTACTTCATCTGCTGATGATGTAATATCAACAGTTAAAGCAACAGTATCACCATCAATTCTGACGTCTTTGACAAAACCGAATGTTACGATATCTTTTGTAAACCCAGGATATGTTACATTCTTTAACGCTTCTAATACATTTTCTTGTGTCATAATTTATGTTCCTAACTTAATTTATTTCGTTGTTGATAAAGAAGTTATACCACCTAAATCTTAAATTAGATTGAAAAATTACAGCAATCCCATAAAATAAGAGAATTTTTGTCTGATTATCCCCCGAACAGACACTAAATGTATATACATTCCAATAAAGCTATCTATAAGTATAATACGTTACCATTCGATACACAGTTATAGATATATTAGGAATAGAATTTGTCAAATACAACTTTGATACTTTTAGGAGCCGGAAGCTCTTCGAGATTTAAAACCAAAATGAAAAAGCAATGGCTTTACACTGGAGATACCCCTCTATGGTTGCACGTTGCTGAGCACTTTGAACAGAGTGCTGCATTTGATCAGATCATCATCGTTTCCACACAAGATGAGATCAATCTTATGAAGAATTTTGCTTCCTATACATATGTAATAGGTGGAGATAGTAGACAAGCTTCACTGAACAATGCGCTTCAGAAAGTAACTTCAGAGTATGTCCTTGTCAGTGATATCGCAAGATGCTGTGTACCTTCTGAGATGATTGCACGTATCATGGAAGCTAAAGAACAAGGGGCTTGTATCGTACCTGTGCTTCCTGTAGTGGATACACTCTATTTAGATAATTCTCCTATAGACAGAGACAAAGTGAAGATCATTCAAACCCCTCAACTCTCTGTTACAAATATGCTCAAAAAGGCATTGGAAACCAACAAGCTATTTACTGATGACAGCTCTGCGATAGCATCTTTAGGTGAAAAGATACATTTTGTAGAGGGGTCTGCAGATGCACATAAGCTTACAACTATTGAAGATCTCAAAAAACTCTCCTGTCTACAATCACCTTCGACGAAAACACTCACAGGTTTCGGGATAGACACACATCCTTTTGATGAGAACAAGAAGATGTTTTTATGCGGTGTCGAAATAGATGTGCCATATGGTTTTAAAGCACACAGTGATGGAGATGTTGCTATTCATGCTCTGATAGATGCACTTTTGGGTGCTGCAGGTATGGGTGACATTGGCGAACTCTATCCTGATACGGATGAAGCCTATGCAGGAGCTGACTCTAAAGTCCTGCTTGAAGATACTGTGAAAAAGATCGAGTCTTATGGATACACCATTGGTAACGTAGATCTGACCATCATGGCAGAAGTACCGAAACTATCACCCTACAAGGAGTCAATGAGAACAATGCTTGCATCGATTCTGGGAATCAGAAAAAACCTTGTGAACATTAAAGCAACAACATCCGAAAAACTCGGTTTTGTTGGACGAAAAGAGGGTGTGACCGTTCACGCCGTAGCAAACTTAACTTATTTGAATTGGAAAAAGATATGAAAATAATCATTGTAGAAAATGAACTCTATTTGGCACAAAGTATTGCCTCAAAACTAAACGAAAATGGCTATGATACTGAGATATACAGCTCTATAAAAGAAGCGATGAACTCTCAAGGAGATGTCTACCTGCTTTCGACCAATTTACCGGGGCAAAATACATTGCCTCTCATCAAACAGTTCCAAGATAAGATCATTATCCTAATGGTGAACTATATCAATAATGATACTGTAGGTGAACCTCTGAAGCTAGGTGCAAAAGATTATATCGTTAAACCATTTATGCTTGAAGACCTCTTGCGTAAGATCGAACACTACAAAGAGTATCAGTCATTAAGAAAACAAACCTCTTTGTACCAGGAATACATGCAAAACCTTTTGCATGATATTGAATCAGATTTTGATATTTCAGAGATCACTACACCACTTGTGATAGAGACCAACTATCAAAGACTTGTCGATAAGATCGTGTTTGAACATGCAACCCAAACAAATACACTGCTTACTTTTATTCCTTTAAGTGATAAAAGCTGGAAAGAGAAGATACAAAAAAGCAGTCCAAGTGCCCTGCTGTACATAACAGAGATCCATCAACTCAAAAAGACAGATAAAGAAACACTGCTAGGGATGTTACATGGATATAATTTCATTTTATGCAGTACAGCCAACCTAGAGTCTGATTTTGAGACGATCACTCTGAACACTGACTCTAAACTTTATGATCAAAACGAGATCATGACCATTGATGATTATGTCAAATTCATCGTCAACAGTTTTCAATACAAATTTCCAGATACCGAACTCTCTAAAAAGTTAGGTATCTCAAGAAAAAGTTTATGGGAAAAAAGGAAAAAGTATGGCCTCTTCAAAAAGAAATAAATCACTCTATATTGATACTGAGGCCCTCTCTACTTTAGCCTTGGTAAAGTTGGGACTTATCTCCCCTGTAGAAAAACTGATGAACAAAAAAGAAGCCCAAAAGGTCGATGAAAGCAAGATCTATAAAGGTGTACCCTTCCCTTTCTCATTTATCCTTGCACCACGAGGTAAAAAAAATCATCAGACACTCCTGAGCTTGGAAAAAGGTGAAACTGTATCACTTATCAGTGAAGGAAAAGAGGTCGGCGAACTTACTGTAGAAGAGACTTTTGAAGTCGATCCTAAACAAAGACTACAAAATATCTACGGTACATCTGACAGTTCACACCCCGGTGTAAGAAATACGATCCAAAGACTCGGTAAGATCGCTGTATCTGGAGAATATACTGTTACCTATCCTCTGATCGAAGACAATATAAAACGTATCAAAAATATGATCACAAAGACAGGGGCAAAGAACATCTCATCTATGATGCTGGCTGCAAACCCTTTGAACCGTGCGCATGAAAGAATGATACGTGAAACGATCAGTAACTCTGATCTTCTTGTGATCTTTTTACGTAAACCTTTTACCACAGAAGGTCTTCGTTATGATATCCGCTATAATGCACTCAACACTTTTGTAGATAATTTTTTACCACGCAATAAAGTACTGATCATCCCATTTGAGAATACCTATATCTTTGCAGGATATAATGAACTTATTCTCGATGCGTTGTTGGCAAAGAACTATGGTTGCAGCCAATTGGTTATCGGTAAGAACCATGGTGGATTAGGTTTATATTATGATCAAAATCGTTTAAGTTCTGTCTTTGACTGCTGTGATGATATCAACATTGAGATCAAAACAATAGATGAATATGTCTATTGTGATACCTGTAAAACACTGGTGAGTACACGAACCTGTCCACATGGACAACATCACCATGTGCACTATGACTCAGATTCTATTATGAAACTCATTCAAGTAGGGCTCATTCCTCCTTCTATCTTAGTGAGGAAAGAGGTTTCAGCCAATATTTTAGCCGCACTTTTGCCTGAAAGATTTGAAAACCTTCAAGAAATGCACTACTCTTTAATGCCTGGTTCAGGGCTACTGGAACAACAGAGCGAGGAACAATTCTATCTGAAACTGATTGAACTATACCAAACCTCATCACTGACATAATCGAAGGAACCCAATGACGATCCAAAGACTTTTTTTAACATTTTTCGGTGCGGGGCTTAGCCCTAAAGCACCAGGTACCGTGGGTACCCTGGCTTCACTTCCGGTAGGATTGGCAGTGATCTATTACTTTGGCATAGAGGCACTTTTTACTCTTACACTGGCCATCACTATTATAGGTATCTTTGAAGTAAACAAATATGAACAAGCCACAGGCATTCATGATCATCAGCAGATCGTTATCGATGAGGCAGCTGGTATGTGGCTGAGTCTTATGATAGCGTATTCAACAGCAACTGCGATGAACTATCCTTATGCAGACATCTTAGCTATCGTATTCAGTTTTGCGGCATTCCGCCTTTTTGATATCTGGAAGCCTTCAACGATAGGCTGGATAGATAGAGAACTCAAAGGCGGTCTCAGTGTCATGCTGGATGATGTACTGGCAGGAATCGCAGGTGGACTTCTAAGTGCTTTACTTCTTATGGGGATAGAAAAGATCCTTTAAGGTTACTTTCTCCTCTTCACTATTTTCCTCATATCATTGGGAAATGCATCAAAGAACATCCCGACCACTGTAAACAACATGATCAAATAAGCTATAAACCTTGTCACTCCTGCGATCATGGACTCATAGGCTAAAAGACCCATAGCACTGAGCATATAATTAAAATCATGGATCGCATCTACACCTAAAAAAGATTTATGTGCCGGCAGTATGAGACCTTCATGTGCCGTGGAGATATACCATGCTGTATATTGCAGAGAGAATCCCACAAAAAAGAGTGCGATCAACGCAGCAAAACGATTGCCTTTTTTATAATAGTAGTAACCAATAAGAGCTGGAAAAAGTAACTGGAAGACCGTTCCATTCAACATGGTAAGAAATTCTGGACAAGGTAAGATATAACAGACGCCATGTCCTGCTTCATGCACGATACCTAAAGTCTGATTTGCCACAAAAAAATACAAAGTAAAGATCATCTGCAGCAACGAATCATTTTTCTGATAACTTGGTTCCCAAGGTGCATAATGAGGGAAAAGCAGTAAAAACGCCACAAAAATGACCAGTGTGACTCTTTTTGCCAAGAGTGAAGATTGGCCCTTATCTTCCTCTTTCCTATCTTCATGTAAGTGGTTGAAAGCGTTATTTCTAGACATTGATCAAATGCTTCAGTATCTTCTTGATGATCTCTTCATACTCTTTAAGTTCCCCTGTTTCCAAAGCTTTTCCTGAACGGAACTTCTTGTGGTATTTTTCTAAAGCATTCCTGGAAGTATCATCTAACCACCTCTCTTTAAAACTCTGGTCCATTTCGATCTCGAATACATCTCTTTTGGCATGCGATATCTGTGCCACTTTCATCGTATGATAGATAGCCCGGCCTAGTAAAATATAAGGGAAGTTTCTATTTTCCATAGGACCCATCTCTAAGTAACGTCTACCCATAGTCTGTCCAAGGACTTTCACTTCAGAGAGTTCATTAAAACCAAAATAGGCACCTGTTCCTCCTACCAATGCTCCCAGAGCGCCCCCTAAAAGAAGTGTATGTCCTGCTAAAAGAAGATCGATACCTGCACCTGTCACTGCACCGGAAGTCGCAGCAGTGATAATAAGCTCTTTGCGTGTCAGTCCAAATACAGAGGCTGACTCTTCAGAGAAGAGATCCATCCCCTCAAATGTTAATTCTGTTTCCTCTTTGTTAAGATGTCCATGATTCCAGACCTCTTCAATGCCCTTTTGTGTACTGATCTCCAGATCTCGTAATCTATCCTTATAGTTACTCTCTATCTTCTCTTTATCCTCATCATCTGCTTCTTGCGTATAGAAATAGTGTTTTTCTACCATACTGACAGAGTCATACACTAACCTGGCCAGCAACAATGCACTTCGTTCAAGCATCTGACCTTTATAATGTTCAAGAAGTTTGATCGATGCTTTAACCGGTGCTATCCACTCCTCTTTAAGCTGAGCCATACTCTCTAAGATACTTACATGGTCTTCAAGCGTTGCCTTCATAGGATTGTAGGTTCGTACCATACGAAAATATTGTTCAAGTGCCTTTTTCCACTCATCACTATAATCCGTATCCTCGATATGATTGATGAGTGCCATAGAGGGCTGACCCGTCCAACGAAGTATCTCCATCTCTGTCTCATACTCTTCACCGTAGGGTTGTGAACCATCTACCACATAGATGATACCTGCACCCTCCATAATAGGTTCAAGCAATTCTATCTCATCATTGAACCGTTCATCTTCTTTGTGTTCATTGATAAATGCCTCTACCACTTCTGGTTTTTTATGCGCAGGAACATCATGTTTTTCAAGCCATGCAAGCACCCTTCTTGCACGTTGAAACCCTGGCGTATCAAAGAGTTCATAGAGTACTTTTCCATCCACACTTAATGGAAAACTTCGTCTTTTTGTGGTCGTTCCGGGGGTATCAGATATCTGTACCGTATCATCAAGTGCCAATGTAGCGACTATGGAACTTTTACCTTTGTTAGGATGTCCGACAACTGCAAACTTAGGATGCGTAGCAATCATCTTTTTAACCACACTTTCATATTTCTCAATACTGAGAGTTTACTGTCCCATACATCGATCTCTTTATCAGATGCATCATAACCATTCTTCTTGGTACCTATCGGCATGACGATCACTTTATCGACTTTATCTACCAGATCATTCAAATAATCAATAAAATCCATCGTTGGAGGCTCCCATGCTTTTACCAAAAGAAGTACCTCACCATGACTTTTAGAGATTATTTCAGCATCTTCATCAAAACTATTCGTACCTCCAGCTTCAAAATAGTTTGGCGCAATGATCTGCAGACTGTCACCTAAAAGTAAAAGTTTCTTATACGGTATAGCCCAACCGTGTATACAGTCATATGAAGCATCCAAACTGTTTACGATCTGCGCATAGCTCTTCTCATTGGGTGTAAATGTACTCTCCTTTCTCTTCGCATGTGTAGAGATAATAGGCTCATTGATCTCTCTAAGCAGTTTATTTGTTCCTTTCAATGTTAAAAGAGATCGCTCAAGTGCACGCCTATAACCAAAAGAGACAAAAACAAACATCAATAGTCGCAAGACAATAGCATAAAACAACGTTGAAAATGCCAAAAACTTCCACCACTCCCCAAGTTGTGATGCATGTGCGATCATCTCCTCATTGAGTCTCTCCCCAAGTCTGAAATATTGACTTTGTTGTATAAGTTCCAAAGAAGGTACAGCGGCAGGCACAAACTCACTCCATGGCAATGCCAATATAGTTAAAAAGTCATGCAGTGCCACTGGTGTGATATGTAGGGTTGTGCTCCATGCAAAAGCGATATCTTTAGTGACGACCGCACCTAGGAGCGCCAACAGTAAACCAAATGAAAAGAACAACACGATAATTTGTGAACGTTTGATGATCGTCCAATTGGTCAGGAGAGGATTGATCTGAAATGTTTGAAGCCTCTCTTCCATCTTTGCAGGCATTAAACTCAATATTTTCTCCAACCAAAAAGCCGGTGAGAGATGTATCAACACATTTTGGGAACTACTTGCCCTGATCATCGCCAAGAATGTAAGCAGCATCGTAAACAGGGGGAAAAAGATGACCACAGCGATGAAGTAGATCACATTCACCGGTTCACGCCCACTATAGGAGAGTAACCCTATCCCTGTTAAAAGTCCTAAAGCAAAAGCTATCAATACCAATATAAAGGTCACACGATACAGATAAGAAGAGAATGTTTCACTCAATAATGGCCTTTTCAATCTATGCTTATGCTCTTCTATCCATGCACTAAGCTGGTCAATAGGTCTGTTTTTTAACATGACATGAGTAATTCCAAAAGCTCGGTTCTCCTCACGTGTAGAAGGTGTGATCTTCAATAGTTCATAAAGGTTTACATAGGATCTTATATTCATCAGCTAGTTATTCTTATTTTTTGTTCCGTAAATGATATCTCTTAAGTGTTCTGTATATGCTTCATGGTCATAACTTTCCACACGTGCAACTCCCTCTTCAAATGCAGCCTTTGCTACTGCTGAAGCCACCCATATCAATGCTTCTTTATTAAATGGAAGAGGGATGATATGCTCTTTTCCGTAGGTGATATCTTGATTATGGTATGCAGCCTTCACATAATATGGTACAGGTTCTTTAGCTAAATCAGCCAATGCCTCTGAGGCTGCCATTTTCATACCTTCTGTGATCTTTTTGGCATGGACATCCAATGCCCCTCTAAAGATAAAAGGAAAGCCCAATACATTATTGGTTTGATTTGGGTAATCTGAACGTCCCGTCCCTACAATGGCATCATCCCTTACCTCCTTTACTTCAGAAGGTAAAATTTCCGGTTCAGGATTTGCCAGAGCAAAAATGATAGGCTCCGGTGCCATTTTGGCTACCATCTCTTTTGTCAATACACCAGCGACGCTCAAACCCAAGAACATATCTGCACCTTCGATCACATCATCTAAGGTTTCAGCATCAGTTTCAACTGCAAACTCTTTTTTGTACGCATTGAGGTCTGTCCTGTTTGTAGTCAGTACCCCTTTACTGTCACACATAATGATATTTTTTACACCCAAGCGTCTATACATCTTCGCACTTGCAATACCCGCTGCACCTGCACCGTTCACCACTATTTTAATCTCATCGACTTTTTTTCCCGTGAGTTCAAGTACGTTCATTAAGCCCGCAGTCGTGATGATGGCTGTTCCATGCTGATCATCATGAAATACAGGGATATCCAATGCTTCTTGTAACTGTCTCTCTATCTCAAAACATTGAGGGGCTTTGATATCTTCCAGGTTAATACCGCCAAACGTTGGAGCGATCGCTTTACATGTGGTCACGATCTCCTCTATCGTATGGACATCCAACTCTATATCAAAAGCATCTACATTTGCAAACTTTTTAAAGAGTACGGACTTTCCTTCCATCACCGGTTTTGATGCAAGAGGGCCAATATTTCCAAGACCTAAAACTGCTGTACCGTCAGAAATGACCGCTACCAGGTTAGAACGGTTCGTATATTTAAAAGAGAGGTTTTCATCTTTGGAGATTTCCAGGCATGGAACAGCCACACCAGGGGTATATGCTAAAGAGAGTTCATGTTGGGATTCACAAGGCTTAGTCAGGTCTATACCTATCTTACCTTGCTCATGATACTTTAGGATTTCTTCATTGGTTATGGAAGACATTTTGACCTCGCAGTTTTAATATAAATATTATACTGCAAGTATGATAAGGGTAACTCTAATTATTCTGTAAAATACTCATCAAGAATTTGAGGAAACAACTTCATCGTTTTTCTGGCTTTGTCTATCTTTGGTTGAAAGATCTCTTTGGATGCAGGAAAATCTGTCATAAGTTCTGTATAGATCTTGACCTTATCCTCCATATGTGCTTCAAGTGCATTAAGGACCTTTTCCATATTTTCACGACTTGTAGTGTATTTCATAAGCAGTTCAAACATACGTTTTCGAGGATGGATCGCCATGGAATCGCCTGCAGCTAAAGCGATCTCTTTAATATCCCAACGTGAGATATATATTCCGCTTGCATGCGGCGCTACCAGTTTTGCATACAATGCATCAGTATATGAAGGATAATCCTGAAGGTCTACTTCTTCATCTGAAGCACACTGTCCATCTGGACAAAATGCAGGATTTCCATTAAAGTTCTGCTCTGCTACCTTGTTAAAATTATCAAAATCTTCTCTTAAATCTTTCATCATATTCCTTTTATTTTCTCCTTGTATACGAACAAAGTCCGTACACAATTCCTTTCACTTTTGGCTAAAGCCTTATACAGGAAATCACTAAATGATTTCTCGTAAAAGCTTCGCCTATCGGCTCAGTCTGTCCCTATCAACCTTGGTATATCATCTATATCTATCTTTGCTCCAAACCAACGGTTTGCAAGTATCATCATCTTTGCTACAAAGATGATCTGATCATCTAAAAACTCCGGTTTATCAAAAAGTGCTTGGGCTTCATCATCCAGACAGTAACCATGTACTTTTCCCTCTTTGATCTCAACAAAATCAACACGCCCTTCACGTTGTGCACAATCATTCAGACTTTCACAGTATGCTAATGCTTTTTGACCAAATTCTCGTTCGATCATCATCATATCAACTTTTGACTCACCAACATTCTGCATGGTAAAATCAAAATGGTCATCTGTGATATTGAGTGCGATCGCAGTTGCATTTAACCCATTATACTTCATGATCTTGTTAAAGTACCTTCTCATATAACCAGTTTGTGCATTGTATCCAAGAATGGTACATAACTTGGTGTCTGGCTTTATTTCATGAGGTTCCATTACTCTTGCCCTTCGCTATCATTTTTCATTCTTAAAGCATTCTCATGCAAGAACATCGCCTCTTCCTCTTCTACCAGACAACGTGGACAGATCTGCTCACCACCGGTATAGGTAAAGTTGCTTCCGCACTCATTGCAACGCTTAATATTAAATGTTGCCAAGGTTCTTTGCGTAGGTTCAAAAAACTCTTTGATCTCAAAGCCAGGCTGTAAATGTATAGCATCCGGCTCACATACTTCATGACAAAGACGGCACTTCACACAAAGCATTGCATCAAAATGGATGAGGGAGAACTTTCCATTGGATGAGAGTGCGCCTGTAGGACAAATACGGTAACATATTTGACAGTTCGTACAGGAGTCATCTACAAATTTTTGTGAAACAAAAGAGATATCCTCCTCAGCCAACACATCAAAATGATCTGGTGCACCTGCATGCTTGAGTGTCGTAAAGAGTATCTTTCTTTTATCCGGAAGATTTTTCTCTTTGATCTTTGCAACCGTAATATTATCTAGTTGAAAGGCCTTCAACTCTTCTGCCTCAACGGCTTCATCAAAAGTCATCTTATGCTTTACTACACCTTTAAGAGAGGCATTCCCTAAAAAAGAACGTCTTGAAGTCTCTGTTGTCTCTTCTTGCTTCTCTTTCCGGTCAATTTTCTCCATATTGGTCTCAAGCTGCTTATCTGAAAATGAACTAAGTACAAAATTGGCTTCCTCAATTCGTGCTTCGATCTGCTCATATAAGATGCTCTCTTCATCATAAGCACTCAAATCCATTGTAATCACTTCATCACTTGCCAACGCTAAGGAGATCATATGTTCAACACTTAACACTGAGATGCAAGGTACGTTGATCTTAGGTGAGATCAGTCTGATCTTCGAGTCTAAAAACGTAAAAAAGAACTCTGTCGTTGAAAACTCAGAAAGTGAAAATGCTTCTGTAGGACATACTCCTACACAGGCAGCTGCTTCTACACCTGTTTTATTGGCAAATGAAGGTAAGTTTTCAAGTAACTGAATAGACTCAGGACAGGCATCCACACATTTAGTACATTCTGAGAACTTTGATGTAGCCCTGACACATGCAGAAAGATTAAAATGTAAACGCATCTCTAAACGGTAACCCCACAGTAATTTGTCAGTTTATCAGTGACATATTCAAAGTCTGAGAGCATAAACTCTAACGTTAACTCTGTACCGTCATGATAGAGTGGTGTTCTTGATTCACGCTTTGCATTGATAAGGAAAAGCGGTGTCCACTCTAAAAGATGCTCTTTTAAAAATGCTCTTTGCACCTGCATAAGTTCACATAGTGAGTCCTTATCATCCGCGTCAAATGCATTGAGTGATGCGATACAAAGCATATACATAAACTCAAGCTCTACGCCGATATGATCAGGACTTACTACTCTTGCTTTATCTAGCTTCACTGTAAAATCAAGTTGATGGTAAAGATCAAGTACTGGATTATCACCGCCACTCTCGATCATTTGGTCATCTCTTGTATAGAAGCTCTCATACGGTACAAGGTGCATTAAAAAGAGGTTTGTGAAATCTACATTATAATATTCATTGACCAATTCCTTGCGTGAAAGTTCTTTACGCTTATCCCAGTTTTTATAGTTTGGGAAAAGTCCGAGAAGGTCTTCATCGTTTTCGATCGTATCTAAAAACGCATCATCTACTTCTACCATCATCAGTCTTGAGATCAACCCGTAGATCGCAATGCGGTTCTTTAATTCTAATTCTAGTTCTTCCATCATCTGTATTGTTCTTTCATATTTAGATCATCGAATCAAATGCATATATCAGGCATGTGATTTACTTTTATGGCACTATACCACTTTCAAGATAAATAAGGCTTAAGCAATTTAGTTATCTGGGAAATAGTATCGTGAAGTTATCTCTGTTCCCGTCAAAAGACGGGAACAAAATTGCATTACAATTACTTTGTAATTTTTACTGCGTATGCTTTGTCAGATAGAGGCACAGCAGGACGTTTAATGTGTTTAGGACGTCTAATTGTATCATTTTCGTTAAGAGGACGTGTTAAGTTGTCTCTCCATGACTGATACACTTTCATGTTGTTCTCATAGTTCACGTAAATATCACCGACCTGATCATCTTTTTTCGCAGGCTCAATAGAAACCTTCTGATGCCAAGCATGGTTACCCGCAACTGGGTCTGGATGTGAAGGTGCTACAGCATTCTGCCATGATCCTGAAAGACCATCCCACCAGATATTATCAAGGTCTTTGTTATACTCTTTAAACTGCCAAGATTCTCTGTTCTCATCTACACCATCTTTGATACCCTGAGTTGGCTTCATAGTACCTACTTTGCCATCCATGGTCATCTCATAGAGTGGTGCACCGATACCCATAACACCTAACTTGTGCTCAAATCCTGGAATATCTACAGCATTTTTAAGCTTCCATCTACCAGCATGGTGCGAGTTAGCAAGAACTCCCGGCATTGTAGCTTCAGTTGGTACAGCCATAGCAACAAAGTAACCAGACTCAAGACCAGATACCGTATCACTGATCGTTACTCTGAGTGGATCACCATGTTTAATATTCAATCTTTTTGCATCTTCTGTATTGATCCAGATCGGGTTATGATTCTGAGAGATCTCCATTAGGTGCTTCGAGTTCATTGAACGTGTATGGATCATGTATGGCAATCTGAATATCGTGTTCAGTGCAAAGTCATTCTCATTTTTCATAAAGTCATGGTGTACATGTGTTACAACATGTGTCATCTCTTTTCTTTTCTCTTTTGTTGTCGGGTAGATAGGCACAGCGTACTCAGGCCACTTCCACTTAGCAAAATACTCAGAGTAGAATTCAAGCTTCTTAGATAATGTTTTAAAACCTTGTTTCAATTCACCATCTACTTCAATACCAATCGCTTTCTCTTTACCATGATCATTAGCCTTGATAACACCAAACTCATCTTTTGTTACATTAGCCTCATCATACTCATGACCGCCATAAATGTACTTATCACCAACTTTTTTCATTGGCTTCTCTTGTGGCTTATAGATATTATCTTCTTCTAACCAAGTACCTTGATCTCTCATCATCTCATAGTTAGGGTACTTAGAGTCAGGGTATGCCGCTTTTGCTGTTTTTCTAAGGTTAGGAAGCTTATCAAATGCTGCTTGATACCACTCAGGGATCGTCACCGCTCTTGTTGGATCTTCTTTTGAAGCCCAGTACTTTCTAACACCAAGACTTCCATCAGGATCTACGTGGTGTACCATGATGTTCGCCCAGAACTCTACTTCTTCCCAGATCTCACCAAGACCAGATTCAATATGTGCTTCAAGCGTAGCTCTTGTTGGATCTTTTGGCTTCCATCCACTCTTTTCCAATGCAACTCTCAATACAGGGTTACGGAAAGAGAGCCATTTTTTTGGTTCAGTTGCTTCTGAGTGTTGGTCATGTCTTTCACCAGCCAATCCAGTTGGTAAGATGTAATCACAGTACCAGTTTGTCTCTGACCATGTCGGCCCAAGGTTAAATGACATTTCGATCTTATCTTCACGTTTAAGCGCTTCGATCCATCTAAATCCATCCGGGTTGATCCACACCGGGTTATACATACGTGGAATCCAAACAGCTATTTTTTCAGGTACATTAAGTCCCTTAGCATTCCACTTAGCTCTCCATTCATCATCAAGTAATAGGTGTGGCATGATATGAGAAAGCTCATATGAACTGAGTGGGTACTCAGGCGGCCATACGACCTCGTTCCAAACATCAACTTTTGGAGGTCTTGTTCCAGCTTCTGCAGCTTTGTCACCTTTTCCGTTCACTGAAATAACATGATATTTGTGAAGTCCCATTCCACCTTTATCACCTCTAAATGCACCACGAAGCACAAATGGCAAGAATGCAGATCTAGCGATCATCCATCCACCTTTGTGACCGATTGGTCCAGCTCTCCAGATATATGTCGTTACTCTTGAACCAGCATCAATGAACATATCGTAAAGCTTCTCTACGATACGCTTCTCAATACGACACTCTTCAGCAACGAAATCAAGTGTATACGGAGAGTACATTTCTGAGATCATCGTAATGAAATCTTCGTAACTATTTCCTTCAGGGATAGACTTGACGTACCCTTTTTCAAGTAATACTTGCAGATAGTCTCTGTCTTTCATCAGGTGTTCCCAGTTTACCCAGTTCTTAACGAAATCGTGGTCTACAAGGTCTTCACCGTTTAATCCTTTTTCATTAAGAATTCTGTTTGCAAGGTAAAGATAAAGTGCTGTCTCCGTTCCAGGCCAACAAGGTACCCATAGGTCTGCCAAACCAGCAGAGTTAGAGAGTCTTGGATCCATAACAACAAGCTTTGCACCTTTCTTGCGTGCTTCAGCGATACGTCCTGCTGCCTGCTGGAAGTAGTGACCTGCATCTGCTGCGTGAGAAGACTGAAGGAAGATCAACTTCGAGTTTGACCAATCCGGAGAGTTTCTATCGTCGTTAGACCACTGGATCGTACCTTGTCTTGCACCTGCAGAACAGATGTTTGTATGAGAGTTATACCCATCGATACCCATTGAGTGAGGTACACGGTGACCAAAACCGTTCTCATTCGGACGACCAACGTGATACACGATAGACTTTTTAGACATCTCATCACCGGTTTTAAGTGTGTCATGCATCTTCTTACCGATTGCAGCCATTGCATCATCCCAAGTAGTTCTTACCCACTTACCTTCACCTCTTTTTGAACCTGGTGCTCTCATGAGTGGGAAAGGGATTCTGTCCGGATCGTACATTTGTGATTGCGTTGCATAACCTTTCGCACAGTTTCTACCACGAGATCCTGAGTGTAATGGGTTACCCATATACTTCTTCACTGCCATCTGTCCACCTGCTTTGTAGGTAGAAAGGTCAACCCATGCAGTCAAACCACATGAAGCCTCACAGTTTGAACATGATGTAGGAACAAGCATATATTCAGTTGCTTTGATCCCATCCGGGTTACTTTCACTCTGAACACCGTTTCTTAGTGTACCACCTCTTTTCCAGTCATCACCATCTAACTCTCTAAAGCTATCCCACTCTTCAAGTGGTGGGTAGAATGCAAGTGTTTTTGGTGTTGGTGTAAACTTAGTGTCAGCCATAGCAGGTGTTTCTGCAACTGCTTTAAATACACCTGTTGCAAGTGTAGCACCTGCTACAGAGTAAGCTGTTCCTTTAAGGAAGCTTCTTCTGCTTTCGATAAATGTTTTATCATGTGTGTTATTCATTGATTTTGTCATAAATACTCCTTAACTCAACGGTAGCAATTGTGGGATCTTAAGCCATACATCTTTTGCAAGAGCCAAGCCGATCAATGCTACAAGTGCTGCAAATCTAAGCAGCGTTTTATTATCTTCTTTTATAGCAGAAAGTGCTAAGAAGAATGGAATGATAAATCCAGTCATAGCAATCCAGAATTGGACGTTATACGGACCACCAGAGTGAATATATGCCAGTGTTGCTTCAGCTTCAGCTGATTTGTATGAGAAAAAATACTCACCCATGTACATAGCAAACGAGAAGAATACTGCAACTGCCAAGATCCATGCAAGATCTTTTCTTGCTTCTTTACTCCATGAACCTGAGATAAAGATAAGCACTGATGAACCAGCCATAAGTGCGGCCCACATCATCTGCATCACTTCTGTTGGTGCTACCCACAACTCTCTTGCCGCAGATTGCGCCATAATGATCGCTGTATACATGGTTACTGGAAGTGCAAGGAAAACCATGAATGGCATGATCTTTTCATAGAAACCAGAGTTATTTCTTGCAATCTGCGTCACTTTACATTTTTTACCACCAAGTGATGGGAATGCATCTGCCACACCAATAGCCATCATCGCTGTCATAATCAACAAGAATAGTGATGCTAACCATGCACCCACTGTAATAGATGATGTCCAGTGCGGATGTGTAAAGATATGGATCATTCTATATGGCTGATGTAAATCGATCAGTGTAAAGAATAAGAAAACATTCAATGCTATAAATGAGATCACAGGCATTGCCCATCTCAGGTTTGGCATGTCATCTTTGTTGTGTCTGAACCATAGGTAAGCAGCCACAAAAAGAACACCTGTTCCGATACTCTTTGCCCACATGTTTACAGTAATAATACTCCCCCAGATCATACCTGGAAGTGCGGCATCCATTGTTACAATTGCTTTAGTTGCATCATTTGCATATTCAACCATCTTATTTACCCTCCTCTATTTCTGAAGCTAAAAGACTTGTGTTATCTAACTCATCTTTACTCTTAAACGGATCAGTAAATCTATCGAGGATAGAACGGTTTGGATCACCAGGGTGTCCTTTTAAGTGTGTAATGTTAGTAAATAGGCTATAACCTTCTATTCTTTCATGAGCTAGAGGGTTCAGTGTCTGATTACCACCACCTACATAGAAGTGCGTTGGATAAGTATGCTTTTCTGGCTTACGTACTTGAACAGCACCTCTGTGCTCCATAATATATAGAGAGATATGACTGTGATCATCATCAAGGTCACCAAAGATATTTGCTTCAACAGGACATGCAACAACACATGCCGGCATCAAGCTACTTTCAATTCTGTGTGCACAATATGTACATTTATCAGCAGTATTTGTTTTTGGATCTATGTAGATTGCTCCATATGGACAGGCCATAATACAACCGGCACAACCGATACATCTATGTGAATCAACATTTACAATTCCGTTTTCTAGGTAGTGTAGTGCAGATACCGGACAGATACGCTCACACGGTGCATTTTCACAGTGGTTACAACGTAGTGGTGTATAAGATCTTCTTGTATCAGGGAATGTACCCACATCAATATATTTTACACGGAGACGCCAAGAACTGAGTGGCACTTGATTTTCCACTTTACATGCGATCTCACAACCTTTACAACCCATACATAGGTTAAGGTCAACTAAGAAACCTAGTTTCATATTTCCTCCTTGAGTTTAGCTAATCTTATAATTATTATAAGCTGCCTTTAATCTTTGCAGACTTAGGGCTACGCATAGAGAGATAGTATAAAATTTTGGATTAAAATATGGTTATTTATATAAAGAAACATCAAGAATGTAGTTTGATGTTTCAAAAGGAAATTTAAACCATCAATTTATATGAAGAATGTCATCACTTTATGTGAAAAGAAAAAGTTGATCCTTTCTCCTCTTCACTTTCTATTTCAAGTGATGAGCCATGTAATGAAAGAATATTTTTTACAATGGAAAGCCCCAGTCCCATGGAGTTATCCCAGCTATGTGTACCGGAACGATAGAACTTTTTGGTTACTTTTGAGATGTCAGAGGATGAGATACCCAATCCATAATCCGTGACAGAAACTACTCCTGAATCTATCTTTAGGAGCACTTCATCCTTTGAGTACTTCAAGGCATTTTCAACAATGTTCTTAAGTACTACCTCCATCAGTGTTCTATCTGCATTGACGATAAAAGAACTTCCTTCGATCACAACCTCTCTTTGAGGATATTTTTCTTCTAAAGTATTTTTCACCTCTTGAGCTAACACATAGAAGTCAAATTCACTTGTATGCAATGTTGCTTCACCGCTCTCAAACTTATTCCATAAGACAAGTCTGCTAAGAAGTTCTTCAATCTTTATTCCGTTATTGTATATCTTATTTAAAAACTTTTCCTGTAATGCCGCAGGTATCTCTTTATCTTCTTCCAATGTTTGCGCATATCCCATGATCGAAGCGATAGGATTACGAAATTCATGTGCTATAGCAGAGATCATATCTGCGCGTTGACGGTTTTTTAATTTGAGTTTTGCATTGTATCGCTGTTTGATATCTTCACGTTTTTTAGCACCTTTAAGTACCTTTATAAGATTTTCGTTGATATCTTCGAACTCTTGGGTAAAAAAGTGTGCCTGATAGTCGATCTTTTCTGTCTTTTCCAGGTTTTCCAGATAGGTATTGATGATCAGTAACTCATCCTGCATACGTGTAGCCCCACGATAGATCGCATAAATAAACACACAAAAACCTAATATCATGACCCCTATCGCATAAAAAGCCGTGTTACCTTCAGGAAGAAAAACAAAAAAAACAATACTGAATATAAAACTGACAAATACGGCTAAAGTTACCAACCTTGCCATAATATATTCTGTAAAGTGGGGACGTCTGTATATCATGGGGACTTCCTAGTTATCTTCTTCGATCTCTGTTAGATAATTTAAAAAATCCTCTGTGGCAAAATAACCTACCAGGGATTCATAAAGCTCTTGATCTGGCTCCATAAAATAAAAACTTGGTATTGCACCATTAAACTCTTTAATACGTTTAGCGGTTTCTTTATCTGACCTTTGCACTTTGAGCAAGATGTAAGGCTCTAGTTTCTTTTGTACTCTTTCATCTGACAACGCACCGATTTTTATATTTTTACACCATTTACATCGTACATCTTCCACCATGATCATCACATTTTTCTGCTCTTTTTTAGCACGTTCAAATGCAAGATCCATATCTGTTTCCCAGATCAACTTTTCAAAATCACCCAACGAATTCTCTTGTTTTTTTAACGTTTGGATCGTTTCGTGTTTTTGACTCTTTAAAGGACTGACTTTTGCTGTTGATATCGTCTCTTGGGCATAGGTTATCACGCTCAAAAAGATTAGTGATAATATGGTAGACAGTAACATTCTATTCATGACACTTATTTACTCTTCTTTTCAGCATCATTTATATACGAAGTAAAGTCTCTTACGTTATGATAACCGATAACCTGCTCGAGAACTGTTTTATCCGCTTTCATAAAGAATACAGTAGGAACACCTCTTATGCTAGGCACATGGGACATGGATGACGGATCTTCTCTCATGATCTTTACCAGAACGAACTTTTCAAGTCTCTTCTCTACACTTTCTTCCTGCAGCGTACGGTACTTGAGTTTTTTACACCATCTGCAGTTTTCACCTTCTACTAAGACCATTACACTTTTATGCTCTTTTTTTGCCTGTGCAAAAGCAGCGTTTATATCCTTACCCCACTCCAAAGAAAAGAGTGTACTTGATAAAAATAAAAGTCCAAATATTATTTTACTCATAATGATCCTTTCTTAATGAAAATGTCTTACTGTATGTTTAAAAACATCATACAGTGCTTCTACCTCTTTGATGGAAGTTCTTTCATTAGGTGCATGTATTGTATCGTTAATTACGCCAAATTCGATCACATCGATTCCATAAGCTGCGATGAAACGTGCATCACTTGTACCGCCAGCAGTAGAGTGCTTAGGCATGATACCACAAACTTCTTGAATACTCTTATCTATAGCACGTACTACAGGACGGTCGGTCTCGGTTATAAAAGGCTTTGCTGATTGACTCAGCGTAAGGTCATATTTCATTCCACTGAAATACTGATGGACAAACGCTTCAACGTCGTCAATGGAAGTCTCTGTAGAGTTGCGAACATTGAACATCATCTTGAGCTTTCCGGGTGTGACATTGGTCACTTCCATCCCTGCTCTTATATCTGTGATGACAAATTGGCTCGGACCAAAATATGCATCCCCTTCATCAAGGTTGACCCCTGCCATTGAAGGTAAGACCTGTGCTACTTTATGGATGGGGTTGGTTGCTTTTTCCGGATATGCCGCATGTCCCTGCATACCATGTTTTTCGATCACACCATTGATCGAACCTCGACGCCCCACTTTTATGGCATCCCCAAATACTGTTTCACAGGTTGGTTCTGCAACGATACAGCAATCAGGAAGGAAATCGATCTCTTTAAGGTGCTCCAGCATGATCTGTGTACCATACTTCGCCTCACCCTCTTCATCAGACGTCAGTAAAATCGAGAGTGTACCTTCAAAATGCTCTACATCTTTACATGCCTGTACAAATGCAGCCACACCGCTTTTCATATCTTGTGTACCACGTGCATAGATATTACCCTCTTTGATCACTGGTACGAACGGATTTGTATCCCAACCGTGTCCAGGAGGCACAACATCGACATGTCCTGCAAAACAAAGGTGTGTTCCCTCAGTAAATTTTTTACTCAGCATCAGGTTCTTTACACCCTCTTTGTTCACATATATCGCTTCAAAACCATCAAGATACTCTTCTATGAACGCTAAAGAGCCCGCATCATCGGGTGTCACAGATTCACAACTCAACAGTTTAAGTAAAAGGTCAACTACATTCATTTAGACTCATTCTTTAAAAATTTTTCTATCATTGAAATATACTCATCCAGGTTTTCAAATCGATGATTTCCGCCATATTCCACAATAATTTTGTGTCTATTATAGAGAGATTGTGCTTTAGTATAATCTAACACCTCATCCTCACTCTGTAAAAGCAGCAGATATTTCCCCTGCTTTGGAGCTGTTTGTAACATCTTTAACTGTTCAAGATAGATAGGTTTGAACTCAAACACCTCTTCGTCACAAAAACGTTCTTGCCAGCCTGTATAGGAGGCTAGCGTTTCCCATGGCTGTGTTGATGGATTGATAAGTATCGCTTTCATTCCGTGTTTTTCAGCTATGTAGGTCGCATAGAAACCACCTAACGATGAGCCGATCAGAAGATCAATTGGTTCAGATTTCAAGATCTCTTCGATCATCTCTATAGCATCGATAGGAGAAGGAGGAAGATCTGGAGCGATAACACGCTCTACACCAAAGCGAGATTGGAGAAGTTGGGATTTATTTCCTTGTCCGCAGGATGCGAAACCATGAATATAGAGGATCTTAGACATACTATTTTTCTATTTCACCACGATAGGTGACAATACCGCCAAAATGGTTCAACACATGTGCATGCCCATTACGTCTAAATACATTTTGTACCTGTCCGCTTCTGCTTCCTGTACGGCAGGTAAATACGACTGCTTTGTCTTTCGTTTCATCAAAAAGCTCTTGTGCCCATTTCTGGAAAGCAGAAGTGGGTTTGATCATATCTGCACCTTTGATATGACCCATATTGTATTCAATATGTTCTCTGACATCAACCAATAGAAAGTCTACTTTTCCCTCTTCTCTGGCTTGTAATAAGGTATGTAACTCTTCAGAGTTAACATCATCTTTTTTCAATAAAGTGTGCATATAATACATCTCCTGACACTAATATAGCCTAATATTATAGTCAATCAATATTATAACTTGCTGTTAAGATAAAAATATCCTTTACTTAACTTTGTGCTGCAACGTACTCAGGTGTACAGAATATCTGACAGTGACATACGCCATTTTCGGGTATCTCTTTCTCTATAGCTGGCTTACATGGACAGATCCTGTCATCCGTACTTTTGAATTTTCCAGGCTTCGACTCATCGGGCTCAACCATAAAACATGGACAAAATCTTTTTCCAAAGAGTAACTTATGACGAGCGAGTCCCATGATCACACCTTCATTTACATCTTCATTCGTATTATAGACCCACCCTTTGCTTTCACATACTTTGTCTGTAAATTGTTTGGTTTTTTCCAACTCTGCTTTAAACTCTTCAGAATTCATATCTAATTGTTGCATCTCTGATATCCTTTATGATGTCAATTTATTTGTAGTTATATCTTAAACTAAATTAATATATAATAAGTCAAATCAGAAAACAGACTACAATAAGGTACATCATGCAAATAGACAACACCGTTTTAGCAAAGCTTGAGAAGCTCTCACATTTAAAAATTGATGACTCTAAGAAAGAAGAGGTCATGGAGCAGCTTACAGGTATTTTGGATTATGTTGATAATTTAAATGAACTTGATACTGAAAACTTGGATGCATCTTTCTCAACACTTGATGGAGGAACGCCTTTAAGAGAAGATACTCCCAGAGAGGCTAACGACATTGCTAAAGAGATCTTGTCTCATGCACCTGAAGCCAAAGATGATTTCTTCATCGTTCCAGCGATCATCGAATAGGACGAAAAATGAGCAAAGCCCATTTTCCTACGTTAACACTGAGTTTCCCTCAGCAAAATGCGCAACTGACTAGTCACTTCACAGGTTTGTGTTCATGTTAAAAATCTATGGTATTAAAAACTGTGACAGTGTCAGAAAAGCGATCAAATATCTCAAATCCCATAACATTGAATATGAATTCATCGATTTTCGTGAAACTCCTGTAGACCAAGAGACTGTAGCCTCTTGGCTGAAGCATACAGATATAAAAACCCTCTTCAATACCAGAGGCACTACCTACCGGACATTGAAACTTAAAGAACTCTCTCTCAATGATGAAGAGAAACAATCTTGGCTTGCAAAAGAGAATATGCTCATTAAAAGACCTGTCATTACATTTGATAACAAGGTAATAGTTGGGTATAATGAGTCTCAGTATCTAGAAAATTTACACTAAAACAAAGGATTATCATGGCTGCTTTTGATATAAAAAAACTTCTTCAAAGTGTTGTTACACATGGCGCTTCAGACCTTCACCTCGTAAGTCGTACCGAACCTCAAATTAGACTTGACGGTGTACTTAAACCTGTAAATCTTCCTAAACTAACAGGAGATGATATTGAAGAGATGGCTTACTCGCTTATTACTGAAAAACAAAAGCAGCATTTTGAAGAGCATGATGAACTTGACTTTGCTCTCTTGCTCCCGGGTATAGGACGTTTTAGAGCGAACTACTATCGTACACTCGGTGATACGGCTGCTGCATTCAGGATCATTCCGATCGATGTTCCTTCACTTGATGACCTAGGTGCTCCGGAAGTGTATAAAAAGCTTATCAAAAGAGAAAAAGGGCTTATTTTGGTAACAGGACCAACCGGTTCAGGTAAATCAACGACACTTGCAGCAATGTTGAATGAGATAAACCTTACTGAACAAAAACACATTGTTACTGTTGAAGATCCTGTGGAATTTATCCATGAAAATAAAAAATGTGTCTTCTCGCATAGAGGTGTAGGTGAAGATACATCTTCTTTCGCAGTTGCACTCAAATATGCAATGCGTCAAGACCCTGACATCATACTTATCGGGGAAATGAGGGATAAGGAGACGATTGAAGCAGCACTTACCGCAGCTGAAACAGGTCACCTTGTATTTGGTACACTCCATACCTCTTCGGCACCTGGTACTATTAACCGTATTATCGATGTATTTACAGGGGATGAACAACCTCAGATCAGAGCTATGATCTCTTCATCACTGGTTGCTGTCATTGCTCAGGCACTTCTTCCTAAACTAGGCGGCGGCCGTGTTGCTGCATCAGAGATCTTGGTAACCAATCACGCGATCTCCAACCTTATCCGTGAAGATAAAGTACACCAGATCTATTCACAAATGCAACTTGGACAAGAGGGTACAGGTATGCAAACGCAAACACAAGCACTGCTTAAATTCCTTAGAGATGGTAAGATCAGTCGTGATGTTGCAATGCAGTATGCGAACAAACCATCTGAACTTTCAGGAAAAATTTGATCTGCCTAAAATATCTCTAAAAGCATTTTTAGAGATATATAGATACAATACGCACAATATAGTAAACAACAAGGGATAAAATATGGAAAACTTTTCAATGATGGACTTTAATTATTTTGATGTCACTATTTCAGCCATCATATTGATATTGGGTATCAAAGGTTTTATGCAGGGATTTATAAAGGAGATATTTGGTCTTCTGGGTCTTGTAGGTGGTGTATACTTCGCCTCAAGACTTTCTGACAAAGCTGCAGCCTTCATTGAGACTAACTTTCTACAGTTGGAAAATGCTTCACTCTTGAAGCTCATCGGTTTCCTTGCGATATTAATCGTAATTTGGGGAGCTGCAACTATCCTTGGATCAATTCTCTCCAAACTAACAAGCGAAAGCGGATTAGGTTTCCTCAATCGTCTCTTTGGTTTTGTTGCCGGGGGAGGAAAATATTTCCTTATCTTTGCACTGATCGTGACAGCACTCTCTAATGTGACACTGGTAAAAGACAACTTAGAGAAGTACGTCAATGACTCAATGCTCTACCCATACCTTAAAGAAGCAGGTTCATACCTTATCAATCTTGACACATCGGATATAGGATTAGCCGTATCAGACAGTACAGAGGTTGTACAAGAAACAAATGCCACAACTGATACAAATACCCCTGTTGAAACAAATGCTTCAAGTATAGAAACCAATACTTCTATAGAAAACTAAGGTTACCTATGATCGAATATCCTCTTCTTTTAGAAAAGTTTCAAACCATTCTCAAGGAAAACTCACTGAAGTTTACTAAACAAAGAGAACTTGTTCTCAAGTTTCTCTATGAGAATGATGGTCACTTTACACCTGAAGATATCTACACATCACTCAAAGAGCAATATCCTGATGTCAACATTGGTATAGCCACTGTTTATCGTACACTGACCCTACTTGAGGCATCACGGATCGCTAGTTCGATCTCATTTGGTGTACAGGGGAAAAAGTATGAGCTGGGGCTCAAAAAGCATCATGACCATCTCATCTGCACCAAATGTGGCGACATTATCGAATTCTTCGATGAAACGATCGAGAAGAGACAGGAAGAGATCGCCAAGAATTTCAACTTTCAAATGACTGACCATACTATGAAGATCTTCGGTCTATGCGAAAAGTGTCAATAACCGGACCTAACAGATAAAATACAGAATAAATTTAATGAGGCTGTACTTTAAACAGACTCAAAACATAAAATACAGATGAATAACAGGAGATAGCTTGATATTTGACAATCAATATATTCAAGAGAGAATCAAAAAAACAGAGAAGTTAAGAGAAGAGGGTATCAACCCCTACCCTAACCAAATACAAAAAGGAATCCCTTCTACACAGTTTTTAGAAGAGTGTGCATACATCAAAGAGCAAGAGAGTAATGAGAAAAAAGATGAGAGTAAAAGCTACTCGCTCACAGGTAGACTCAAGTTTATCCGTATCATGGGAAAAGCAGCGTTTGCAAAGATAGAAGATTCAGAAGGGTTGATACAGATCTATTACAATAGAGATGAACTTCCAGAAGGTTTTTACAACAATGTAGCAAAGAAACTTTTTGAAGTTGGAGATATCATCGAAGCAACAGGATATCCTTTTGTGACACAAACTGGTGAACTTACGCTTCACTGTAAAGATATGAAGATCGTCTCTAAAGCTATCTCCCCTCTTCCTGAAAAGTTTCATGGACTGCAAGACCAGGAACTCAGATATAGACAAAGATACCTTGACATGATCATGAACCCTGAAGTTAAAGAGAACTTTGTCATGAGATCAAAGATCGTTTCAATGGTGAGAAGATTTTTTGAAAATAAAGAATTTTTGGAAGTTGAAACACCTATGATGCACCCTATCCCTGGTGGTGCAAATGCTAAACCGTTCATCACACACCATAATGCATTGGATGTAGAACGTTATCTGCGTATCGCTCCGGAACTTTACCTCAAACGTCTCATCGTTGGTGGTATGGAAGCGGTGTTCGAAATAAACAGAAACTACAGAAATGAGGGAATGGACCATACCCATAACCCTGAGTTTACAATGATCGAGTTCTACTGGGCCTACAAAACCTACATTGAACTTATGGAGATCACCGAAGAGCTCTTTGATTACCTCTTTGATAATCTAGCTCTTGAGCGAAAGTTACCATTTGGTGAAGTAGAGATAGACTTTGCCACACCATTTGCAAAGACCCCTTACATCGAATCATTGACAACTATTGGTGGTGTACCTGAAGATGTGGCTACAGATAAAGAGAAAGCATTGGCTTATCTCAAAGAGCACAATGTCAAAGTAGATCCTAACCTTACACTTGGATACCTGCAGGCAGAACTCTTTGATGAATTTGTTGAGGGAAAGCTCATCAATCCTACCTTCATTACAGATTTCCCTGTAGATATCTCACCGCTTGCAAGAAGAAGTGATGAGAACCCAGACATTGCAGAGCGTTTTGAGCTTTTCATGGCAGGAAAAGAGATCGCCAACGGTTTCTCTGAACTCAATGACCCTATTGATCAGTATGAGAGATTTAAGGGACAAGTAGATGCTAAAGAGGCTACGGGTGATGATGAAGCGATGCATATGGATACGGACTATGTTAAAGCACTAAGCTATGGTATGACACCGACTGCAGGTGAAGGTATCGGTATAGACAGACTTGTGATGATGCTGACCAATCAACACAGTATCCGTGATGTACTTCTCTTCCCAGCGATGAAACCGGAAGTACCAAGAGCAGAGCTTGCTCCTATTTGCGAAGTTACAAAATGTAAAAAATGTGGTAATGAAAATATTGATGAACTTAAACCTGCTAAAAAAGGTAAAGGTATGTTCTGTATCGATGTAGCTGCATGTAAAAAAAGAGTACAGGAGAAAAACTAACGTCTCTTTTTACTACGTAGAGAGAAACTCCCTATGATCAGGAGATCATCTCTACTATCTTTTCTGTTGGTAGTTGTGCGAAAACACGACTATCAAAACTTTCAAAGCTTTCATTTTCCAATCGTTCTTCTCTGTAATAGATCATCAACTGCTTAACTTTTTCTTGCGCCATCTTCAACGGAAGCGCTTTAAAGAGCACTCTGGCCTCTTGGGCTTCTTTAGTCGCTTTTCCTCCCAAATAAATATGCACACCATCAACCTTGTTGCCTTCTTCATCTTTGGCTTTACACCCTTCAAAACCAATGTCTGCCACACCGTGGATCCCACACCCTTTTGGACAGGCACTCCAGTACATTCTTACTTTTCCACCTGCTATCGGTACCTCTTTTTGCAGGAAATTTGACATCGCTATCGCATCAGGTTTATTAGGTATCACTCCAAAAGCACAGGTAGCTGTTCCTGCACATGCAATTTGATGGTTAAAATAGGTATTATGGTATCTGCTGTAAATGTCAAAGAGCATAGAGGACTTTACCTTTGAAACACTGCTAGGTGTTGTAATGATATAGAGACTCTGTTCAACACTCAACCTGATCTCTCCACCCACACTTTTTGCGATCTCAGCTACTTCCATAAGACTCTCACCAGTGAAGATACCACTTGGGATACTAAAGTGTATGGCCGTAAGCGCTTCACTTAGTTCCAAATGCCCGTTCTCATCAAGCATGAACTCCTCTTTTGCCAATATCTCGCCACTCTCTTCAAACTGCTTACCGCTATAATATCTGATCGCATCCACAAAGGCTTCCATACCTACTGCTTCAAGTAAAAAGTGAAGACGGTTCTTGTTACGGTTATCTCTGAAACCATAAGTTTTAAAAAGATTGATCACCGCATTGAATACCTCCGTAACCTCCCCTTGATGTATAAAGAGTCCAGTATCTCTAGCCTGTACGCCTACTCTACCTCCAAGATAGAGATTGAAACCAAGCGTATCACCTTTTTGTGCAACAACAAAACAACAGTCATGTCCATAGATATTACAATCGTTGATATTGGTACCCAATATGGCTGTATTGAACTTTCTTGGAAGGGTTGCGATCCACTCCTCTTTTTCAAGAAATATCGACTGCATTGCATCAATAAGAGGCTTCACTTTGATAATGCTTTTATCCCCCAACCCATCAAAGGAACTTGTCACAATATTTCTAAAATTATCTACCCCTGTCTGAAAGGTAGTGATCCCTACACTATCAAGTTCTTTAATCACCAAACAAAGATCTTCAAGCTTGATATATCTAAGCTCTATCTGCTGACGTGTTGTGATGTCGATATAATCTTCCCCATACTTTTTAGAAACCTCACCGATCTTTGCAACTTGATCTATGCCCAACTGTCCAGCCGGGATACGCACACGCAGCATAAATCTGCCATCTTTTTTCAAAAAAGCACCAAAACATTTTAAAAAGAAGCCGCTGTCTGCATCTTCAAGTGCATCTAAACCTGATGCACATATCTCATCGAGTCTTTGATAGACACTCAATGGTGTCTTGAGCTCTTTAATTTTTTCTATTTTATTGCGTTTTTGATTCCTTGCCTCAAAGGCTTCTTGTAGTTTATGCATCTTGTTCTCCTAATAATTTTCTATACTTAACGACATCTCCAAAGACAAGAATGGCCGGTCTTTCTATATCTTTTGCATCTGCAACCAATCTTTTTAAGGTAGTAGATACGACCTTTTGGTTGGGTCTGCTTGCATTTGAGATGATGGCACAGGGCTTCTTTTTTGAGATACCCAGTCTATCTGCTTCCTCTACGATCTCATTGACCCGGCTGAGTCCCATGAGTACCACCACGGTATGATTCTCTTTACCAAGCAGTTCTACCCAGTCAAGATTCACACTGTTCCCTTTTAAGTGAGCAGAGACCACAGTAAACCCACTGGCATACCCTCTAGCAGTCACTGGGATATTTCCCATCATAGGGCCAGAGATCGATGAACTGATACCAGGGATGACTTCTGTAGCAATCTCTTCATCAACAAGATCATTTAACTCCTCAGCACCGCGTCCAAAAACAAAAGGATCACCACTTTTAAGTCTAGCCACCACTCTTCCTTTTTTTGCATGCTTTATGATCAGTGTATTGATCTCTTCTTGAGATCTCGAATGATACCCCAACTGCTTACCTACATAGACCTTCTTTGTACTCTTGGGAACAAGCTGCATGATCTCATCACTGATGAGATGATCGTAAAGCACTACATCTGCATTTTCTATGCTCTTTAAAGCTTTAAGGGTCAAAAGTTCTGGGTCACCGATCCCACACCCGACTAAAAATACTTTTGTCTGTTGTTTAGCCAACTCTTTTTGTGTCTGTTCCACATCTATGACCCCTGCATCTCTCTGCTTTTGCTTCTGCTCTAAATACACGGTGATATCTTTAGGGATCAATCTCTCACACTCATCACGAAAATATTTTGCAGCAGTTGGACTTGCCCCATTACTTGAAACTGCGATCTGTAATGGTCTGTTTTTAGTCAAAGCCATAAAGTAAAAATCACATAACTCAGGTACATCTACCACATTCAGTAAAATAGGGTGCTTCTTTTTATATTTGAGCAGTTTTTTCGCTACTTTTGGATTGCCTGTTGCATCAATGATGATCTGCTCATCTTTAATATCTTTCTGTTTAAAACGTTTCTGTTCTATTTTATCTGTGAGTTTGACGATCTTCTTGTTCAACTCCTCTGCAACAATTCGAAAGTCAATGTTGTTATGTGACAACACCTCAGCTTTTTGTAAAGCTACATTGCCACCGCCAATAAGTAGTATCTTTTGATTTTTTAAGAGTATGGGGAGTGTACTACGCTTCATCATTTACCTTTACCACTCTTACAGCACTGTGGTTATAGTCAGGCTGTAAAGAGACCTTATCTAACAGGTCATTGGTCAGATAGTTCACTTCTCTGTTACTGATAGGTATAAAGATATTTTTCCTATTGATCTTATCCGTGATGTGTACTTTGGTGATCAATTCACCTCTTTTTGAGATGACCCTGATCTCATCCTTATCTTCGAGCCCTAATTTTTGGGCATCATCAGGATGTATCTCACAAAAGTTGAGCTCTTTATATTTCAAAAGTGTTTTAGGCAGATTGGTTTTAGTGCCACTGTGCCACTGGTCACGTGTTCTTCCTGTAAGTAGTATAAATGGATATTCCAAAGAGGCCTTTTCACTTAACAGTTTATTCTCTACAAAAAAGAGGTTGGCTTTTTTATCCTCTGTCAAAAAAGTGGATATCTTCTCTCCCCATATAAATGGTTCTTTATCCAAACTGTCATAATCTGCTTCACTTATATCCATATAAGGGTTGAGCTTTGTCATCTCCTGGTACTCTTCAAATATCTCTTTGGTATGCGTATAATCAAAAGCATCTTTAAATCCGAGCTTTTGCGCAATGATCTGAAATATCTCCCAATCCTTCTTGCAGTCCACAGAAGTACGTGTAAGTTTGACCTGTTTTGTGATCGTACGATCAAGATTCGTCTGAGTTCCCTCTTTTTCCCCCCAAGGTGCGGCAGGAAGTTGTATATGTGAAAACTTGGCTGTTTCACTGTTGTTATACGCATTGATCTCTATGACCAAAGGTATCTTTTGCATCAACTCTTCTACTCTATGTCTATTGGGAAGATGATAGACGGGGTCCGTATGCGAGATGATCAGAACATCCAGATCACTTTCGAGCATTTGTGTTGCTGTCAGACCGGGTTTATTGTCTATTTTATCTGTTTTCCAAAACTTTGAAACCTTCTCGATGCTTTTATCATCAAAACCAAAATGAACTGCTAACATAGTAGAGAGTCCGCCGACTTCTCTTCCTCCCATGGCATTAGGTTGTCCCGTCAGGCTGAGTGGTCCGCAACCCTCTTTAAATATCTTTCCGGTTAAAAGATGTGTATTGAGCAATGCGAGGTTTTTATCCACTCCCTGAACCGATTGGTTCAGTCCCATTGTCCAGGCTGTAATGATATTTTCACTCTTTGTATAGAGCGCATAAAAAGCATCAAACTGCTCTTTTGTTAATCCTGTTCTTTTAAGCATTTTAGTCACAGGCACACGTTTAAACTTATTTTTTAACAGATCAAAGTTATTGACATGTTGTGATACAAATGCTTTATCATACTTCTCCTCATCGATCAATCTTTTAGAGAGCAGGTTAAAAAAGTCGATATCAGAACCTGCCTTGATCGGAAGATAGAGATCAGCTATCTTTGCTGTGTCTGTCTCTCTTGGGTCCAGTACTACAATTTTCAAACCCTCTTTTTTTGCTTTTTTGATCTGATTGTGAAAAACCACATGTGCCTCAGCTGTATTGGCTCCTGCCAAGATAAGCAGGTCTGATTTAAAGATATCGTTCATTCTCAACGGTACAAAATCTGCACCGATTGCCTTTTTATACCCCACCACTGCACTTGCCATACAGGTACGACTGTTCGTATCTACATTATTGGTACCGATAAAACCTTTTGCGAGTTTATTGGCTACATAGTAGTCCTCGGTCAGTAACTGACCAGAGAGATAAAAACCGATCTTCTCTTTTGCAGTTGCTTTGATCTTTTCTGAGATAATATCGATCGCCTCTTCCCAGGTACATACATTATAGTTATCTTCTATACTCTCTCTTATATGTGGACGAAGCAAACGTGTAGGTGTCTGCATACTTACAAGTTCAGATACACCTTTTGAACATACATTTCCATGATTTGATGGGTAGGTTATGTCACCAATGAGCTTTTTCTCATCATATTCCAATCCACACCCCACACCACAATATCCACACACTGATTTAACCATTTTATATCCTCTGGACAAATTTTTATTCTTCAATTATAGTGGCTATTTTATGTAAAATTAAGAATTCATTGATTAAATTATAATCACTTATTTGTATATTTATTATAAAATATTGTGATACTATTTTGACATCAAAGCATTTTAATGTAAATTTAAAGGAGCAAAAATGTTGAAACAGGTTTTGAAATTAGGTTTAGGTCTTTCATTGGTAGCAACTGCAGTTCTTGCAGAGCCAGAAAAAAAGAAATTAAAAATAGGATTCATTGCACTGACTGACTGTGCACCGTTGGTCATAGCAAAAGAGAAAGGATTCTTTAAAAAGTACGGTTTAGATGTCCATGTAGCCAAAGAGGGTGGTGGTTGGCCAGGTATTCAGCAAAAAGTGATCTCTGGAGAGTATGACTTTTCACACGCTTTAGCAGGTATGCCTATCGCAGCGACACTTGGTATCAATGGTGATGCGCACCTTCAAGCACTGTTGAGTCTTGACTTTAATGGTAATGCCATTACTTACGGAAACAAGATCATCAAAGAAATGGAAAAGTATGGTCTGGATAAAACACAAAGACCTGTAAGTGCTGAAAGTCTTAAAAAGTATATCGATGCAAAAAGAGCTGCAGAGGGTGATAGCTATAAACCATTGAATTTCGGTATGGTACACCCTGTTTCAACACACAACTATGAGCTACGTTACTGGATGGCATCGGCAGGTATCAAACCTGATACAGATTGTACGATCAAGCCTTTCCCTCCTCCAACAATGCCTTCAAACCTCATCGC
>Ga0180436_10000443_pt1 | contig 42755 bp, 36 predicted proteins | sample SS_ome_2_FD_132434 | JGI IMG/M metagenome (GOLD analysis project Ga0180436, IMG submission 132434) | Hypersaline lake sediment archaeal communities from the Salton Sea, California, USA - SS_3_S_2 metaG | ecosystem: Environmental > Aquatic > Non-marine Saline and Alkaline > Hypersaline >...
CCTTCCTGAAAAGTAAACGTTGAAATCAATTCCGGGATTGTAATATACAACCGGGAGTATGCGTGATTAAATTTTGTGCGATTGGACTATTTGAAATATAAAACGATGGCCACCCCAAAAAAAACTGTAAAGGATAAAGGCGAAGGACTGTTCAAGTCGGTCATGCTGGCTTATATGGTTTTGGTCCTGCATGTTCTTTTGATGGTGGTGCTGGGTCTAATGGTTATTTTTTTTCGGGGTGTGGTTCAATATATGTTCTGGATTTTTATTGCCGGGGCCTTGGTCATCATCATTTCCGGTTACTATTTTTACCGTCGGATGAAAGCGGAAGGCAAGACCTTGAAGCAGATGCTTTCGACGCCAATGATGAATGGACGACCAGTGGAAGTGAGTTTTTTAGGAGGCCTGGCATCTTTCAGGGTGGGTGTACCGGAACAGGTGCAACAACTTGAGTCCAGGACGGTAAATCCGACCCGTCAGTTGGAGGATCCGGAGACGGCTCGCATCCGGGAACTGACCGCGTTAGCCAGAATGCTCGAGAAGAATTTGATCACCCGGGAAGAATACAATCAAGCCAAGCAAACCCTACTTAACCCAAAATGAGCGTTTCAGAAATTGGAGGAAAGACCATGAAAAAAATTAATCTTGCACTCCTGTCGGGCGGCATTTCATCGGAACGCGAAATATCACTTAAAAGCGGCGATCAGGTGTTTGAGGCCCTTGACAAGGAAAAATACGACATCACTCGGTATGATCCTCAAAACGACCTGCCCAAGCTTATCTCCGATGCGGACAAGATTGATGCGGCCTTGATCATCATGCATGGACCTTATGGTGAAGATGGCACGATTCAGGGCTTGTTGGAACTCCTTGACATTCCCTATCAAGGCTCGGGGGTTATGGGCAGTGCCGTCGCCATGAACAAACTGGCCACGAAGCAAATGTATGAATTGGCGGGTCTGCCCATGCCGCCCTACCTTGTTTTCCAGCGCAGCGATCGATTTGATGCGGAGGATTGTGAGGAACGTTTAGGCCTGCCGCTGGTGGTGAAACCCCTGGAAGCCGGCTCGAGTGTGGGCATGAGCATTGTGAGAACAAGCCAGGATATTGAGCCGGCGGCTGAACGGGCATTCTCGCATGGAGATGCCATCCTGGTGGAAGGATTCGTGGATGGCATTGAGCTAACCGCCGGCGTCATTGGCAATCAGACCTTGGAAGCCCTGCCAATCATTGAGATCGTACCCGGTGACGTGTACGAATTTTTCGATTATGAAGCCAAATATACGCCAGGTGCCACCCAGGAGATATGTCCCGCACGCATTAGCGATGCCATGACCGAAAAAGCGCAATCGTATGCAAAAATGGCCCACCGGGCTCTTTTTTGCGACGGGTACAGTCGTACAGATATGATTATGCAGGATGACGAGATATATATACTCGAAACCAATACAATTCCGGGTATGACCGAAACCAGTTTACTGCCCCAAGCGGGTGTTGCCGCCGGAATTAGCTTTACGGAGCTTTTGGATCGGTTGATAGAATTGGGGATGGAACAGCATGAATTGAGGCGCAAAAAATGACGCGCGATTCGACCAGTGGAATGCATAACTAAGACCCTTTTGGATCATTTTCAAAGGCATTGATCAAACAGAAGGATTCAAGTGAACGGCTTAAGATTTATATGGAGTTAAACGGTTGGTAAAAATCTTAATTTGAACAGTGTTATCACAATATCATAGAGATGGTTTAATTTTCAATTATAAGGAGATTAGCAGGTATGGCATTTAAAACTTTTAATAGTCCTGCCGTGGGGATCGTCATGGGCAGTGATTCAGATCTGGGTGTAATGACTGAAACAAGCAAAATACTCAAACAGTTTCAAGTCCCTTATGAAATCACCGTCGCTTCTGCCCACCGGAGTCCTGCGCGGGCTGCCGAATTTGCAACCACTGCCATGGATCGCGGCGTGCGGGTTATCATTGCCGGGGCCGGACACGCTGCTCATCTGGCTGGGGTCATCGCCGCTCACACAACCCTGCCGATCATCGGCGTTCCCATTGATTCGTCCTGCCTGCAGGGTTTGGATGCACTGCTTTCCACGGTACAGATGCCGCCCGGTATTCCGGTGGCGACTGTTTCCATTGGCAAGTCCGGCGCACGCAATGCCGGGATTCTGGCGGTACAGATGCTGGCCCTGGCCGATGAATCTCTGCAGGGGCAGCTGGCTGCATTTAAACAGGACATGGCTGACAAAGTGGCCCAAAAGGCCGATGCCTTAGAAGCATAAGATGTCCATTTGGCCTATATCTGCCAAAGCACCCGATGGGGACGTTATCCAAGATGCAGTAGCGCTGCTTAGAAATGGCGGGGTGATTGCATTTCCCACCAGCACCCTATATGGGTTGGGTGCAGATGCTCGCAATCCTGATGCGATCCGAAGAATATTTACGATTAAGTCTCGCAGCCCGAAGGAAGCGATTTTGATATTAATTCGGGACAAAAAATGGTTGCAGCCTTTAGTCAAAGAGATTCCACTTATTGCCGAGGTTTTGATGGAGGCTTTCTGGCCTGGTGGGATAACGATGGTTTTTCAAGCCAGCCAAAACATACTACCTGATTTGATGGGTGATACCGGCAAGATTGGGATTCGGATTCCAAAACACCCGGTGGCGGCAGCCCTTGTATCACAATTGGATGGCCCGTTGACCGGCACCAGTGCCAACCTGTCGGGACGGCCCGGCTGTGCCGATGTTGCAAATCTGGATGTAGAGCTAGCATCTCAACTGGATGGCGTACTGGATGCGGGACCCTTGCAGGGCGGCCCGGGATCGACCGTTATCGATGTGACCCAAGATCCACCACAGGTGCTGCGTGAAGGGACAATTTCCAAAAAGCAGATAGCGTCGTTGTTATGATCTGGTTTCTGAAATTCATAAGTTCATAAGGGAGAAAGATTAATATCCGTATCATCTAAGTTTCATGTGTGACTCTGATATTGACAAGTGTTTGGGATTTCATTATACAGGTCACAAATATGCCGGAGTGGTGAAACTGGTAGACGCAGAGGACTCAAAATCCTCCGACCTTACGGTCATCCGAGTTCGATTCTCGGCTCCGGCACCACGTAAATAAAAAGGGGTCTGACAATTCTTGCCGGCCCCTTTTTTAGTGAAATCCACCCCAAAACGATCTTTATTTTAGGGACGCCCTTGATTTCTTTAACTTTTGATAAGTTGATATAAGTTAAAGAAATCAAGGGCGTCCCCCATATTGTTGGTGAGCGTGATACTTTACGAAGGCGTGATAGTAAAACCTTGCGGGTAGTTGGTGGCTGGAAATTATGAAAAACCGGCCTGTTTGAGGGTAGACAAGAGACGGTCTATTACGTTGACATCCTGGTAGGGCATGCGTTCGCGCCAGAATTCAAGACTGGCCTGGGGATTCTGGGCCTTGAAATTGACGGCCTCCTCGCGGGCATCGGCTTCGCGCCCCAGTTCCATACAGGAGGCTACCAGAAAAAAGCGGGAAGGGAAAAAGTCCGGATTATGGGTCAAGGCTTCCCGCAAGGATGTGAGCGCTTCCTGATATTGGCCGGCCAAGTAGAGGCCATGGCCCAGATTAAACATGTGGAAAGCGGGTAGCAGCGGGTCCAAGCGTAGCGCCTTTTGGGCCAGTTTTACAGCCTCTTGGGGTTGACCGCAAAAATTCAGGACGTTGGCGAAATCAGAAAGTATTTCGGCCTGGTTATATTGATAGGCTTCCAAATTTTTGAACAGATCGATGGCCTTTTGGTGCTCTTTTTTCCATAGGTAAGAATTGGCCAGCAGGCAATAGGTGGCTTCATTGGCTGAACCGCTGGCGGTTATGCTATCGGCCACTTGGGCCGCATAGTTCAATACTTGCAAATCATTGGTCCAGCCCATCATCCATTCAGTGAGAAAGGTCCAGCCGTATTTGGTGTAGGCCGATGTGTAATTGCCGTCAAGTTTAACGGCCTGGTCGAAGAGTTCCCGAGCCTTTAGATTGTATTGCGGTGAAAAACGGTTATAGTATTCCATCCCGCGCAGATAATAGTCGTAAGCCTGGACATTGTCTGTATCTCGATCCTGCAGGCGCTCCCGCTCGCCGCGACCAATTTTAACTGCCAGGTTGGTTACAATGGTTTGGGTTACTTCATCCTGCAGGGCAAAGATGTCTTGCAATTCGCGGTCATAGCGATCGGCCCATATATGTCCCCCGCTGGAAGCGTCTACCAATTGGGCCGTGACCCGCACACGGCCGCCTGCTTTTCTTACACTGCCCTCGAGGACATACTTCACCCCCATTTCGCGTCCCACATCTTGAACATTGACGGCCTTGTCCTTATAGGTAAAGGACGAATTACGGGCGATGACAAAAAGGTTATGCACTTTGGAAAGATCGGTGATCAGGTCTTCCGTGAGACCGTCCGAAAAATATTCCTGTTCGGGGTCACCGCTCATATTATTGAAAGGCAGCACAAGAATGGAGGGTTGGTCGGTCACAGCCGGCGGTTCTGCCAGCATGCTCTTGTCGGTGTTTGAGTCCGCCAGTACCTTATATACCTGCACTGGCTTGGCGATATTCTTGACCTCGATGGCCCCCATATCCTGGAAACGGCATTCCAATTTGTTCTGGACCTGGTCGAACATACTATGGGAAATGCAAATACCGCCGGGATCCGCTAAGCTTTCAATACGGGCGGCAATATTGACGCCGTCCCCATAAATCCGATCTTCATCCCAGATGATATCACCCAGATTGAGCCCAATCCTGAAATGCATCTGACGTTCCATGGGCAAGCGGGCGTTTTCTGCCTGCAGCACTTGTTGGGCCTTGACAGCACATTCCAGGGCATCAACCGCACTGGAGAACTCGGCCAGCAGGTTGTCTCCCGGCGCGTCCACCACGCGGCCATTGTAGTTGGAAACTTGCCCGGCGAGTATGGTGCGATACTGTTTCAGGGTTTCAACCGTGGCAAACTCATTGTTTCCCATTAATCGGCTGTAACCCTTTACATCGGCACTGAGTATCGCCGAAAGTCTTCGTTTGGCGCGATCCATTGTTTGTTCTCTTTCGAAGTCTCAACGGCCTGCGATAATGCCGAGTTGACCCCACTGTTCAATTGGATTTCATAGCATAGCATATATAACAATAATAAGCACTGAATCCATCAATGGGAAGTGCTTTGATCGGAGTCGGGCCGGTTAGGCGGCATTAACGGCCGGCTTGACCCGTGCAGACCGATGTGAGATAATTCACATTACTGATTTCCGGCTGAAATCCGGATTGGCTTGGCCCACAATCCTAACATCACGGGTCATCATCAAATTAGGATAAGTTCTTTTGTGGTTAACCAACTAAAATATCCTTTTAAATGAGAGGAAAGGAGGGCATCGTGAAAAAACATATCATGAATTACGAAACCCTGCTAAAGGTGACCAAGGCTTTATCCATGTCCAAAGATCCCAAAGAGATCATACGGATTTCCGTAGAGAGCGTTACGGAAACCCTGCATGTGAAAGGCTGTGCACTCTATCTGGTTAACGATGATAGCAATGAGTTGGAATTGGCGTCATCTTGTGGTTTGAGCGATGGCTATATTTCCAAAGGCCCGGTCAGTGCTTCGCGATCGGTGGCCAAATCGCTCAGCGAGGGTCCGGTTGCGATCTATGATGTGATGGACGATCCCAGGGTTCAATACGCGGAAGCGGCCCGGGAAGAGGGTATCGTATCGATTCTGTCGGTCCCAATTTACGTGCGGGGGACCGTGATCGGTGCCCTGCGGGTTTATACCGCCGAGCACTGGGAGTTTACGCTGGATGATGTCAATTTTGTTCAGGCTCTGGCTGAAATCGCGGGGATCGTGATTGATCTAACCCGCATGATTGAGGGCCAAAATGCGTATATCGATATCCTGGAATCGTTAAAAGAGTACCGGCAAATGTGATAACTGAATTTTAAACAAAACAGCGATGTGGATTGGTACCAATAAATATGAAAAAAATTAAAGTTGATCCCAAAACCTACGATGTCATCATCGTAGGCGGCGGTCCGGCCGGCTTGTTTGCGGCCTACTACCTGAGTGAGCACTCGGACCTGGATGTTTTGCTGATCGAAAAAGGCAAAAGCATTTCGCGTCGCAATTGTCCTATCAGCGAGGAACAGGGCTGTATCAAATGTAAACCCTGCAATATTCTGTGTGGTGTCGGGGGAGCGGGGCTGTTTTCGGACGGCAAATTAAACTACATACACAAGTTGGGCAAGACCGACCTGACCCAATTTATGTCTCAGCCCTCGGCGGAAACACTGATTGAAGAGACTGAAGCGATTTATAACCGTTTTGGCATGGACGGCCCGGTTTATCCCACGGATATGGCCGCGGCCAAGAAAATTCGCAAGCAAGCTAAGCAATACGGCATCGATCTGCTGATCATCCGGCAAAAACATCTGGGGAGTGACTGTTTGCCGGACCATATCGAGGGCTTGGCCAAAGCAATAAAATCCCGGGGCATCAGCATTCACACTTCAGAAGAAGTCAAAGAGGTGATTGTGAATAAAGGCGCTGTCTCAGGGGTTTTAACCAATCGCAAACGATATAAGGCCCGCCATGTCATTCTGGCACCGGGCCGTGTGGGAGCAGATTGGGTTGGCAATCTGGCCATGCAACATGGCATCGGTCTGGCCCAACGTGGCATCGAGGTGGGGGTTCGCGTGGAAGTGCACAACGACATCATGCAGGATCTTTGCGATATCATTTATGATCCCACGTTTTTTATTCAGACGGCCAAATATGACGACCAGACCCGCACGTTCTGCACCAATCCAGGCGGGTATGTGGCCTTGGAAAATTACGCCAGCTTTGTGTGCGTCAACGGGCATGCCTATTTAAACCAAAAATCAACCAATACCAATTTTGCTTTTTTATCCAAGGTGGTGCTGACCGAACCGGTGACGGATAACCAGGCCTATGGTGAATCCATTGGCAGTTTGGCCACCCTCATTGGCGGCGGCAAACCGATTTTGCAGCGCTTTGGTGACTTGAAACGCGGTCGACGCAGCACCTGGCATCGGGTGCGCAAGGGCTACATCGAACCAACTTTGAGCAATGTGGTGTGCGGTGACATTGCCATGGCCCTGCCGGAGAGAATTTTAACCAACATTATCGAAGGTCTTGAAAAATTGAATATCGTGGTGCCGGGCGTATCCAACGATGAAACCCTGTTGTATGCCCCGGAGATTAAATTTTTCGCCACCCAGGTCGAAACCGACCAGAATTTAGAAACCCCCATAAAAGGCATGTATGTGGCTGGCGACGGACCGGGTGTGGCCGGAAATATTGTTTCAGCCAGTGCTACCGGCTTGATTCCAGCCAAGGCGATACTCGGGAAGCATTAAGACGACTTTCAATATCCTAATGTGCGATATCCTAGTGGATGGTTTTAATACTTAAAAGGGTTCAAGGGGTCGAGGAATTAACCGATAGCATATTAGGCGTTTAGGCTGTTAGACTATTAGCTGCTAACAGCCTAATAGCCTCACTCGAATCCTTGAATCCTTGGCTCCTAGAATCCTTCTTCTTTAGAGATTGCGGCAGAGATAGGTCTCTACACCGCGTTGCTTTCAGGTAAAGAGAATCTTGTAAAGATAAACGCCGTAATGAGTCCGGCCGCAATGTGCCAGATGCCCCACCATCCCACCAGAATGGCCATGCCGCCCAGGCCCCCAAAAAAGTTGAATACCAGCACCAGGCCCAAGCCTGAATTTTGGATTCCCACCTCGATGGCAACCGCCCGGGAGTCGCGTTCCGGCAAACGAAAAATCCGTGCCGACCAATAACCGATATTGAGGGCCAGGGCATTGTGTATCAGCACCGCCAGCATGATCAGGCCGATAACATCCAGAAATATTTTCCAGTTGGCAGCCAGAGCGCCTAAAACAATCAGTATGAAAAAAACCAGGGTAAAAATTTTGAACGGTTTGCGAACCCGATCGGCCAGGCTTGGAAAGATCCGTGAAAGCAGCATGCCTACTGTCAACGGTATGCCCAGGATGATAAAAATCGTGAAAAAGACATCCAGGGGACTCAAACTGATCTTTTGCAATATGGGGGCGGTATTCGGGTTAAGGCTGCCCCAGAGGGTCAGGTTAAGGGGGGTCATAATAATGGCCGCCATAGTCGAGACAGCGGTCATGCTGATGGATATGGCTGTATTGCCCTTGGCCAGGTAGGTCATCAGGTTGGACAGGTTGCCACCGGGACAGGCTGCCACCAGGATCATCCCCAGGGCGACGGAGGGTATCGGCTTTATGATCAGGGTCAGCAGGAAGGTAAACGCCGGCAGCAAGATAAATTGGGCCGCCAGGCCAATCGCTGGCGCTTTGGGTGCCTGGACAATTCGTTTGAAATCGGCCCATTTGAGATCGATGGCAACCCCGAGCATCATGAGTCCGATGGCGATGTTGATTACCAGCAATGTCTGGGCATTGAAGTTGAGCTGAATCTGGTCGACGATGTTCGGGTCCATATTTAGATCTCCACAAAGAATTCAAGAAGTTGACTACCATTAGAGACACCAACATCTTAAAGTACAATACTGATGTAGGGTTCGGTGATCCAAGGGGTCAAGGGTTCAAGTTAGGCTATTAGGCTGAAGACTGTTAGACTAATAGGCCGCTGATAGCTTCGAGCTAAAAGCTATCCCTTGACGCCTAGAATCCTTGGATCCTCGAACCCTTGTTTTATTCTAGTTTTCCCGTTCGGGCTGCGGCCCAGAGCCAATTGCCGGGCGGGTCCACATTGGCTTCTGGATCCACGACGGCATGGATAACGGCGGGCTTTCCGGATGCGAGCGCCCTTTCCAGGGCCGGCCGGACCGCTGTTCCGGTTTCCACGTATTCGCCATGGCAGCCCATGGCCTGGGCCACCTGATCGTAGCGGACAGGCGCGTGGTCATGACAGTACCAGTCTGCCTCGCGGCCCCATTGCCGTAGTTGGGCGCTTTTTTCCATCCCATAGGCCCCGTCCACGGCAACGATCATGATAACGGCCAGTTGGTTGCGAACGGCTGTTTCCAGTTCCTGCATGTTGAAGCCAAAGGCGCTGTCACCGCTGACGCAATAGACCTGTCTTTCCGGAAAGGCCAGTTTGGCGCCGAGGGCATACGGCAGGCCGGTTCCCAAATGACCGTAGTTCATGGAATAAACCACCGAGCGTTGGTGGCGGGCAATATGGTAATGAATATCCCAAAGGGTGGTGTTGCCCCCGTCCATGACAAAAATCGCATCCTCGTTAAAGAAGTCGTTGCACACCGTCAGAATCTGACCGGTCAGCATGGGTTTACGCTGCATATCAGCCACCAGGTCGTCGAGTTCCTTTTGCCAGTCATCCTGGAGCATTCGCAATTCGGCTACCTTGGGGTGAGCCGGGCGCGGTTCGGTCAGATCTTTGATTTTCTCGATAAGCTGGGTCAGGATGGTGCGTGCATCGCCCACCAACGGGATATCCGTGGGTCGGTTGAGGCCCATGTGGGTCGCTTCTGTATCGATTTGGATCAGGCCCTGCTTGTCCGGTTCACCAAACATGGGCGGTTTGCCCCACATGTTTAATTCGCCCAGCCGTGTTCCCACGGCCAGCACCAAGTCCGCCTGGCTGTTGGCCACGATGCGAGACATGCAGGTGGGGTGGAAGCTGAGCTCGTGGGTATCGGGAACAATCCCCCGGGCCCGGATAGTGGCCGTTACCGGACAACCCAGGTGTTCGGCTAGCTGCCTTACTTCTGCACCGGCACCAGCCCGTTCGGCCCCGTTGCCGCAATGGATATTGACCAGATCTGCATTTACAATCATTTGGGCAGCCTTGTGAATCAGCGCCGGGTCGGCCGGTTGGGATGATGTCACCCTATATTTTTCGGGGGACCAGATACCAACATCGGCATCGTCACCCTTTTGGCCGATGATATCCTCAGGAATGAGCACATGGGTCGGTCCGGGGCGGCCGGAAGTGGCCATTCGAAAGGCCTGGCGAATCATATCCGGGATGCGGTTCCAATGATCGACTTTCCCGTTCCATTTGACGGCTGGTCTGAATATATCCAGATGCTGACTGACCTGCATACCACCCTGTTGAACATAAGAATCGGAAATTTCACTGCGACGGGTGGTGGTGATGGCTACCACCGGGCTTCCTTCAGCCTGGGCGCACATGAGACCTGCCAACAAGTTGGCGGCACCCGGTCCGGCACAGGCCATGACCACGGCCGGTTTTCCGCTAACCCGCGTATACGCGTCGCAGGCATGTGCGGCGGCAGCTTCATGGCGCGGTACGATCAATTGGATGCCGAGCTCGTCCCCAAGTCTTTCGATGGCCTCGATGACCATCATGTACGTGCCATCGGTAATGGCGTGAACATGGGCAATACCTTCGGCATGCAGACATCGGAGCAGTAATTCGCCACCGGTTATTTCACTCATCTCGCCTCCTATTTTTCTTAAGTTAAGGTTATATATTTAAGGATAATGTGTTGATTAAACTATTATTAGAAATGGATCCGGGGATCGGCGAGAGACTATTAGGCTGAAGACTGTCAGGCTGTTAGCAGCTAATAGTCTAACTGCCTAAAATTCTAATATGCTATCAGTTAAAGTTCCATGGTCTGCCCACCAGTAATATTCAAGGCCTGACCGGTCATATAACTTGATTCGCCGGACGCCAGAAAAGCGACTGTGTTGGCCACTTCATCCGCGCTTCCGAATCGACCCAATGGAATTTCAGCGCTTTTTAGGGCCATGCGTTCTTCAGCCGTTGAATCCAGGAATTGGGCTTCCAGATCAAAGCGCCAGCGGGTAAAATCGGTCATGATGATCCCGGGACAAATGGCATTCACTCGAATATTGTCACCGGCCAGTTCCATGGCCATTACTTTGGTCATCATCACCACCGCTGCCTTGGCGGCGGCATAGGCGCCATTAAAAAGTGGGGGCTTTTTGGCAGCCTGGGATGCGGCATTGATGATGCTGCCGCCCTGCTGCATCATCAAGGGCACAACGGCCTTGGATACCCGGAAGACGCCGTGCAGATTAACATCAATGGTTTTCATCCAGGCGTCGTCCTCATAGGCATGGATGGTATTGGGTACCCCAAATAAGGTACCGGCATTATTACAAAGGATGTGGATGTTGCCAAATTCGTGGGCCAATGTCTGGCCCATATTCTGAACAGATGTCGGATCGGTGACATCCAGACTCAATGCCAGCGTCCGGACTTGATAGGTGTCGGCCAGGTTTTGGGCCAGCGTGACAAGCTGAGCCCGGTCGCTGGTAAGGAGCGGATTATTATCTTCCGCTTCAGCCAGGTCGGCCAAAGCGACGTTGACGCCACACGCGGCCAGCTTTCTGGCAATGGCATAACCGATACCCGCTTCTTTGCCGGCTCCGGTTATCAGCGCATTTTTGTTTTTTAGATCGCGATACACGTCACCTCCTTATTTTGAAATCAATCCGTGCCACAAGCGCCCCGCAAGGCATTTGACAACGCCACCGATCTCGGCGTCGTCCGGGGGGCATTGGGGGTACTTGATCCAATCGCAGCGTGGAATTCAAATTTAGAAAACCAGTACTTCCATCTTATCTGCCAAGGCATCGCGGAATGTAATCGCGTCGTTGCTATCGCCGACAATGGCGCCATAATGCATGGGGATGGCCAGTTTGGGCTGTATCGCCAAAGCAGCCTCGATGGCTTCTGCGGCTGTCATGACATAGGTGCCGGATACAGGCAGCATGGCGATATCAACCGACAACGTTTTCATTTCGGGGATAAAATCACTGTCGCCGGCATGGTAAATTCGGACGCCATCGATTTCAATAACAAAACCGAGCCAGCCATTGGCCTTGGGATGGAAATCTTTATCGGTGTTGTAAGCCGGAACGGCTTCGACTGCCAGGCCCTCAAGCTCAACGCGTTCACCGGGGCTTACCACCCGAATGTCGCCGTTTAATTTTTTGGCGGAATCCTTTTCGGTGATGATGATGGTGGCAGGCTGTTGTATTTTGGCCACGTCTTCCGGTGAACAATGATCAAAATGATCATGAGATACCAGAATCACATCGGCCGGCTTGGTGTCTTGGATTTGGTATGGATCAATATAAATGCACTGGGATGCATCGATCCGAAAACAGTCGTGACCCTGCCAACTGATTTTATTTTTTATTGCTTCAATGCTCATGGTATGGCCTCCTTATTTGATACTGCGTATCATGCCTTTTAGGTTTTTAGACTGTTCGGCTAGTAGCGCTATGCGCCTAATGGCCTAACAGCCTGAACAGCTACAGCCTTTGGTTTAAAGCTTTAAGGCCGGTGTCCAGATGTAATAAAACCCCGGCGCCAGTTGATGGCTAAGATCGGGGATGCCCAAATCCAGCATGGGCTTGGCGGGTAAATGGGATCCGGTGGTCAGAGGATTGTATAGATTGTCGTTGGGGAATGCCGTGCGTCGATACGCCACGACCTTGGCTTTTTCAGAAAGGCCAGATATGCGCAAGGCTTCGCGAATTGCTTCGTCAAGGTAGCCCACCCGATCGATCAGCCCCAATTGCTTGGCCTCGGCGGCCAAATAAACCCGGGCCGAGGATATGGCCGCGAGCGCTTCCGGGCCTATGGGGCGATGTTTTTCAACCAGGTTCAGGAATTGGTCCGCCAGGCCGTCGGTGACATCTTGTAGTATCAATTCCTCTTCGGCGCTAGCCTGGCGAAATGGGGAACCCATATCCTTGTTGGGGCCCGATTTGCTCACATCCATGGAAAAACCGATTTTATCAATCAGCCTCGTGACGTTCGGTCGCATGAACACGACTCCCACAGAACCGGTAATGGTCGTGGGGTGGGCAAAGATCAGATCGGCCGGCAAGGCGGCATAATAACCGCCGGAAGCGGCGATATCCATCATACAAACCACCACTTTTACGCGGGTGCGTTGTTTGAACGCCATCATTTCGTGGTACAAAATGTCACTGGCGGTGGCGGTACCGCCGGGGGAGTCTATTTTCAACAGGACACACTTGATTTCCGGGTCCTTTTCAGCCATGCGCAGCTGGCTGACCACTTCCTGGATCATACTCGGCTTAGACCGCAGCATGCCGTCATCCGGACTGGTGGAAATGATCCCGCGCAAGGATATAATGAGAACTTTCCCTTTTTCCGTGCCCTGCAACAGGGATTCCTTTAAGGGATCGGATGCATCTGTAAAAAGTTTGACCTGCGGCCCGGCACAATTGGCTAGACACAGCATGGTCGCTAAAAGAAAAAGCATCACCCCTGTTCGTTTCATACAAGATCTCCCTACTTTCTGCGGTTTAATTTTTTTTCAATGTAGTTTAGCTTGCTTTTCAGTGCCTTAAACCGCTTCTCTATATTTTGCATATTTTGGGTATGGGCTTGTGAAGCGTGATTAAAGCTCTGGATGTTTTGATTGATCACATTTTCAGCATGGTCAAATCGCTGGATCTGAAAATAGATACTTGCGAGAATACCCATCAAAGCCAGACCAAAAACAGCGCTGGTATAAATGGCCCAAACGGCCGCAGGGGTTTCTTCCATGTGTTCCTTGAGATCCTGGTATGATTTGGAGGTCAGCTTCTGCATACCTTTTTTTTTGCCTGTCTTTAGGCCGATTTCTACGCCGGCGGGCGGTGTAATGCCTGCGGCAGGATTTTCCAGGATACTCAGATCGTTGTGAAGCAGCCGGGCTTGATTAAAAAGCATTTTATCGTAGTCATCCAAGGTTAGAATTTTTTCTAAAAACAGCAGGGCTGCATCCGCGCGACTGAAACCTTCCCAAAGAATTTGGGCCTTTAACATAAGCGCTTCAGGAAAATCAGGATCTTTTTGGAGAACTTGATTGATATAGTTAAATGCGATGGTATAGTCCCCATTGTCTTTGTTAAAGCGCGCTTGACTGAGCGGACCTTGAAGCTGCTCTCGGGTGGTCCATACGGCTTCGCGACGTCCTGAAATGAGATTGCTGGCGGCCCCGCCGGCTGCATCCAGTGAATACATGATCAATGCGGACAGGGCCAAACCAACAATTCCGGCCCCTATGGCACCACCAATGGCGCCATGTAGGCCCCAGCGAACATATCCCAAGTAGAGCCCCAGCAAGCATAAAAACGGAACAGTCAGGCCGGCCACCCGGATGAAATAGGTGATACTTTTTAAGTCGCGATCCTTGGCAGGTTTCTTGATGGTATTATCGGGGACTGGCATATGCTAACCTTTACTAAATTGGCGCGGGCATGTCAAAGTTTTCCAAATATGCCTATTTCAGGACGGACACCAGATAAACACCGGCGGTTACCAAGGCCGCCCCGATGAGCAGAGATAGGGTTATTGGCTCGCCTAAAATAAAAAAGGCCATGATGATGGCACTGATGGGTACAAAATTGATAAATATGCTCGCTCTGGCGGGCCCCAATTTATTAATACCTTCATAATACCATACGAATCCAAGCACGGTACCGAAGAAGCCCAGGTAAACCAAATTGAACCAGTCAAGCAGGCCGTAAGTTAGGATATCGGAAGCCAAACCCTCATAGAGGGCCGCCGGAAAGAGCAGAACGGCGCCAAACAGGGAACTGCAAGCAACCGCTTCGATGGCCGAGTAATCCCGCATGACCCATTTGCCGATCAATGAATAACTGACCCAGCTGAGTACGGCCAATAATATGTAGCCGTCGCCGATCCCGATGCCTTGGCTGCGGATCATCTGGAAATCACCTTTGGTGATGGCGATTATGGCACCGCTTACCGATATGAGTATGCCGAAAACCTTGACGGTAGTCAGTTTTTCTTTGAAGAAAAAAGCAGATGCCAGCGCGATGAAGATGGGGTTGTTGGCGATGATTATGGCGGCGCGGCCGGCGGATATAAAGTGGAGACCCTTAAAAAAAAACAGATTGTAGCAGAATACACCGGTAAGCCCCAGGAGCAGCATGGAGACCACCATGCGGCTGTTGATTTTCGGGAATCGGCCGTGAATGTTGATCATCATAAGCCACAAGGGAACCGCCGCCAAAACAAATCTTAGAAAGGCGGCTGAGAAGGGCGATACCTGATTAGCCAGTGCTCTACCGGCTACAAAAGTGCCCCCCCAAAATACGGCGGTAAATAGGAGTTTGATATAAACAAGCAAATTTAGCGTTCCGAATTAATATTGGCCGTTACGGTCTCGGCCAGGCTGCGGAGACGACCGGAATAAAAATGATCGGCGCCAGGGATGATCTCAAGGCGGGCGGTCGGATTCCAGGTCACTATCTGCTCCCGGACCATCGGCTCCGGTGAAATTTCGTCATGAGCGCCGGTGATGACAAGCTTTAAGTTGGGTAATCGCAACTGGTCTTCAAACTGCATAAACGCGACCGGTGGCGAGACCATGATCATGGGGATATCGCCGATTTCTTGGGGAGACACCTGGGTATTGACCCAGGCGCCAAAAGAATAGCCGGCCAAATATACCGCCTGGATGCCGGCTTGGGCCAGGAAATTGAGCGCCTCGCGTGTATCCGCAGCTTCTCCCCTGCCATTATCGTAGTCACCCTGACTTGCGCCAACCCCTCTGAAATTGAATCGCAAGGTTGAAAAACCCAGTTTTTGAAATGCACGGACAACAATTTCAACAACGGGATTATCCAGGCTGCCGCCATAAAGCGGATGGGGATGCGTCACCACCACGCCCTTTGGGCCGGCAGCGGCCAAACGGCCTTCTATTTCAAGATGGTTGCATTTGAACGTTATCGGTTTTTCTCGCATTGACTGATAAAACTCCTGTGATGCAATTCAGGACCGGGGTTGAATCACTGTGGGGACCGCAGGGACAGCCTTTCCATCCTGTTCTTCATGATTCCACATGTTTGTTGGCGGGAGGCGTCAATTCCGCCGGATACGTCCCCAAGCAGGTCAGGGACAACGTCAGCTTTTCCATTTTATTCAGGACTTCGGCTATCTGGGGATCTGATTCCGAGCCTTCGAAATCAAGAAAAAAGCTATAATTACTGGGTTCCGAACGCAAGGGCATGGATGCAATTCGGGTCAGATTAATATTGGCATCTGCAAACAAGCGCAGCACACTAAAAAGGCTTCCGGCTTTATGAGGTGTTGCAAAGATTATAGAGGTCTTGTCCCCTTGTTCAGCATATGGTTGTTTGGAAATTAAAAGGAAGCGTGTGGAATTGGCTGGCGTGTCTTCAATTTTTTCCTTGATGATTTCAAGATTGTAGAGCTCCGCACTTAAGGAACTGGCGATGGCTGCGGCTGCTTTTGGATTTTCTCTGGCGATCATTTTAGCTGCGCCGGCGGTATCATAGTAGGGTCTGGGCTCCAGTTTGTTCCGATTCAAAAAACCACGGCATTGAGCCAGGGCTTGGGGGTGAGAATAAACCAGACGGATTTCGCGATAATCCGTATCCTCGGTTGCCAAGAGGCAATGGCGAACCGGTACGTGGGTTTCACCAATCACCTTGAGTGATGTTGTGGTTAACAGATCATTTACCTGGGTTACGGCCCCTTCAAGAGAGTTTTCCACCGGAACGACACCGAGATCGAGATGCCCTTGTTCAACGCCTTGAAACACGTCCATAAATTCCATGCAGGGTATGTAAGCACCATCCGGCACCAGTTTGCGCGCGGCCACTTCTCCATAGGCGCCATGCTCACCTTGAAATGCAACCAAGGCCCGATCTTCATTTTGGAGACGTTTACTTTCGGTAATAATTGCTTGCAGCAATTGCTTTGAAAAGTCAGTTTGGATGAGATCCAGATTCAAACGTTCAATTTTATCCAAGATCTCTCGCTCTCTATCAGGGTCACTGATCATTTCCTTAAACTTTTTGGAGCGTAAAGCCAGACCCATTCTTTCCTGAAGCATGACCAACAGTTCTTTGTCGATTTTATCAATCCGCTTACGAATTTCTTTTAGTTGCATGATTTACCTCTAAAAAAACCCCGAGAAATCAATTCTCAGGGTCGCAGAAAACCCCGCGTGGCCTGGCATGTCCACCCGGGGTGTGTGACAAATTGTATTTGTCAGCCAGCCGGATGGACGCCTCTAAAAAGAAAAAAGAAGCGTCCGAAATAGAATAAATCCAGATTGCGAAGATTTGGTTCCGTGGCCATGATTTCTCCTAACTGGGGCCTAGGCATATGTAAACCCCGGAATCTTGTCAAGCAGAAATTATGACTTGACCGCTAAGGGACTTTATTAGTATAAATTCCGGATATTTAAATTTAGCGGTTTCCTAAAAAGCGCAATTTCTGCATTGGGCGGCATTCGGCAATCAATCAACGTACAATAAGTGCGCCTCATGATTACGAAATTTGCAGGCCTTGAATTTGGACTTCTTGGGAAACCGTCCGGGCATGAATTTTTGCGGTATTATCAAATTGTAGTGCCTGAATCCCGCTAGAAATTGGATGAAATAGAAACGCTCATGAAAAGCGTCATGATAGTTGACAATGATCCGGTCATGCTGGAGGTGATCGCCAGCCTTTTAAGGGATCATGCGGTATATTTCCGGATTATCAAGGTCGAAAGTTGTGCCAAGGCAATCAAAATGATTGACCGTGTCGCTGCCGATTTGGTGATCACGGGCTTACGGATACCGGAGTCAGACAGTCTAGAATTAATCGAAAAATTGAATCAATCCTACCCAGATGTTATTCGGATTGTTTTGACCGACGTGGTCTCACCAACACTAAAATCTAAGATTGATGCCGTGGGTGTCTCAGCATATTTAGAAGAACCCATCAACATGGATAAATTGACCGAGCTGCTGCTGTCAGAATTGAACATCGCCTATGGTGGCCGCATTCGTGGCATTAGCCTTTCTTCTTTTACCCAAATGCTGGAATTGGAAGGTATTACCTGTACCTTGAGTGTCCGTCGCAATCGCCGGACAGGCGAACTTTTTTTTAAAGACGGTGAATTGATAGCGGCTAAACTCAGGGACCAAAAAGGTAAACAGGCGGCTTTAGATATCCTTGCCTGGAACAAGGTTTTGATCGATATCGACTATGTGCCCTTTGCCGGTGAGCGTGAGATCAATATTCCGCTGATGAATATGCTGTTGCAAAGCCATAAAGCCGAAGATGAACGCAAAGTCAAAACAGCCGAACAGCGACGCTATCCACGCTATGACTGTAAGATATCGGTGGACTTCGATATCAGCGACTGGTCTTATGAAGGTGTTGTCAGTAATATCAGCATGGGTGGGGTTTTTATCGAAACCAACCAACCGGTTACAGTTGGCAGTGAAATTATGCTGGCGCTCACATCCCAGGACGACTGGCGCCATTGTACCATCAAAGGGACTGTTGTGCGCCGGGATGCCAGCGGTTTTGGCGTGTTATTCAATGAGCTCAGTCTCTACCAGCAACAAGTCGTCCAATCCTACCTAAAAACCGATCAGAACGATACAGCTTCCGATACCTAACGTTTAAAGGGATCTCCAGTTCCAATAATACCACAACCGTCGAATCCGATCTGACTGCATACATGGTTGCGTTTTAACGTGATGGTTTGAAATTGAATCGGAGGTTGTAAGGTGAATAACTTTAAAACTTAACTACGTCCCTAGTTTTTTGGTTTGCCTAATATTACAATGAGGATGCCGCCGAGAGTCAGGAAGGCGGATAGGATGAGTCGCAGGGTGATCTGTTCGGACATCACAATCACACCGCCGGTTGCGGCGATGATGGGGACCGACAGTTGTACCACCGCAGCCAGGGTTGCGGTGAGTCCCCTTAGGGCGGTGTACCAGATGGCATAGCCGATACCGGAGGTAACGCCACCGGACAAGGCCGCTAACAGGATGCCTTCATTGGTAACCTGCATTTTCGGAAAGGCCGCAAGCACGGGAATGATGACCAGGGGAACCGACCGGATAAAATTAAATGCCGTATCCGCTAAGGGATTTTTGCTTCCTCTACCGCGCAGGGTGTACACTCCCCAGGCACCACCCGCCAGGGCCATGAGTAAGAATCCGCTCAAAGACGGTGCGGTTACTCCCGGCAATACCAGATAAACAAGTCCACCAAATGCCATGGTCAGCCCCAGCCATTCCGCCAGTCGTAACTGCTCACCGGAAATAAGTGTCAGCACGATCATGGTAATCTGGACGGCACCGAACAAAATCAAGGCACCCGTGCCGGTGGTCAGACTCACATAAGCAAATGAAAAAGAGATGGCATATAAAAACAACATGGCCGCGGCCAGCCAGCTGCCGCGGCCAGATGAAGTTTTCCGGCCAGTTCTGCAAACGAAAATCGCTGACAGGACCAGGGCGCCCGACAATAGCCGAACAGCGGTAAAGGCGGTCGGATCAATGCTGTCCTGCCCCAAGGCAAATCGACACAGGACCGAATTGGCCGCAAAGGCTGTCATGGCCAGGCAGGTCATTATTAATGTTTTCATATAGCTATACTTTTCAGAATTATATGAGGCTCATCGGTGATTGTGACTTTAAACAGCTAATGATTGTGTGAACGAATTTATTCCATTAATAGGGTCAGGGTCAAGCACGACCTTCGTGACTGCTGTGGTCGGCAATGTTGTTACGATAATGATGTCGGTCGCTAGTTCGTGTTCCCGTTCTAGATCTATATCCAAGGGCAGGTCCCGGTTATTTGCCCTGATTTGTTTGACAGTTTTAATTGCCCTGGGGTGCTGCTTCTTAGGCCTTTTACTTACTGCTCAACCTGCTGAATTTAATTCTCATCTGAGAGTACATTATTAATATGTCCAAGGATAAAGCTTCATCGGGATAGACTTTTCAAAAAAATATTTTCCTTATCCGTCTGAGGCCCAAATGTTACATCGAGTAGGTCGCTTATATTGTATCATATCACAGATCTTATTTGGATTGACTTATCGCAATTGTCGAAATAATGTTTGATTAAAATTTTGGTCAATACTCGGTTTCCCAATTACGCGGTTGCTTACTATACGAATACATATGACACGATCACATAGGACATCCGGATCCATGACCAGCCGGCAGCGTTTTAAAGCGGTGATGGCATATGAAGCCGTGGACCGGGTCCCCTATTTTGAGGAAGGGATTCGGGAACCAGTTGTCAACGCCTGGCGGTCCCAAGGCTTGTCCGGAAAGCGCGCGTTGCAAAGCAGGTACCCATCGGACGAACGCCAAGACCTGGATTTGGATACGAGGCCGCGTCCGGATATCAACCAGTGGCCGACCAGCCATGCCGAGCTAGAAAATTTTCGCAGACACCTGAACCCAAATGATAAAAAGCGTTGGCCCCGGGGCTGGAAAATTCTTCACAGGCAAGGGCGCAAGCGTGACCATGTGCTCATGCTGGATGTTCATCGCGGTTTTTTTCTGACCATGGGTGTCATGGACTGGTCACGATTTCATGGTGTTATGGTCCTGCTCACGGATAAGCCCGGCCTGGTGCGGGAGATGATGGCGATTCAAGGACAGTTTTGTGCCAGACTCCTGGAACAATTTCTGGAGAAGGTCCAAATCGATGCCGCTGTTTTCAGTGAACCCATCGGCGGAAACGAGGGACCCTTGATGTCGCCCCAAATGTACGAAGATATCGTGCTGAGGAGTTATCAGCCGATCATGGCAGTACTCAAACAGCATCACGTGGAAACAATTGTATTTCAGACCTATGCCAATGCCAGGATTCTGGTTCCCAGCATACTGAAATGGGGCTTCACTACCTTGTGGGCTTGTGAAGTCTTTAGCCCGGACATGGATTACATGGATCTGCGCAAGTTATTTGGCAGGGATTTGGGTCTCATCGGTGGTATCGATTTGGATGCATTGCGCAAGGGTAAAGCGGACATCAAAAAGGAAGTCCTTACCAGGGTGCCGCGATTGATCGAGCAGGGTGGCTACATACCCCTGGCAGACGGGCGTGTGCGGGAAGATGTGCCCTTTGAAAATTACTGTTATTATCGGGAGTTATTGCAAGATGTGACCCAAAGTGGCTAGCGGTATAGTTTTGAATAGAGCCAGTTATCGGACCTTTTACGAGCCTATCAGTGTTGAATGTCGAAGTAATTTTGAAGCTGACTGTTTATATTGGTTTTACAGACAACCTACTTCGAAATTCTTCACTCGAAATTCATAATTCGATATTCGCGTTAATTAAATTTTTGGTCTAAGGGATCAAGATGGTGGAACCGGTGGTCTTGCGCCCTTCCAGGTCACGATGCGCGCTGGCTGCCTCGGCCAGTTCATAGGTTTGGCCGATGCGTATGCTAACGGCTCCTTGTTGAACCACATCAAACAAATCCGCCGCATGGGCCACGAGGTCCTGATGTGTTTGCGTATACGTCATCAGGCTCGGCCGTGTCAGAAAGAGCGATCCTTTGGCTGACAATAGCCCTAGATCAAACGGCGTCACCGATCCCGAAGACTGCCCGAAGCTTACCATGGTTCCAAGGGGTCGCAGGCAGTCCAGCGATTGCATGAAAGTTGCCTGTCCCACGGAGTCATATACCACATCGACACCGTTTCCAGCAGTGATTTCCCGGACTTTTTGAACAAAATCCTCCTGGGAATACAGAATCGGGTAGTCACAGCCATTGGATCTGGCCAGTTCAGCCTTTTGGGAAGATCCTACGGTGCCGATGACCGTGGCCCCGATATGTTTGGCCCATTGGCATACAATCGATCCGACTCCGCCGGAGGCGGCATGGATGAGGATTGTATCCGACGCGGATACCGGGTAGCACCCCCGAATGAGATATCGGGCGGTCATCCCCTTAAGCATCATGCCGGCAGCAGTCTCAAAGGAAATATCCGCCGGAATTTTTACGAGGCGATCCGCGGGCAATAAGTGAACTTGCGCATAGGCACCTGTGGGCAGGCTGGCATAGGCAATCCGGTCGCCTTCCGCCACCGTGTTTACGCCTTCCCCGACTGCTTCCACGACACCGGCGCCTTCCATTCCGGGTATGGCCGGTAGGGCCGGCAGGGGATAAAGGCCGGTGCGATGATACACGTCGATATAATTCAGTCCCACGGCGTGATTGCGAATACGAACCTCCCCAGGACCCGGCAAACCCGGATCATGATCCTCCCATTTTAGAACTTCGGGCCCGCCGTTTTGATGGAGTTTAATGGCTTTTACCATCGGGTGCACTCCTTACTTGAAGTTGACGATCAATGCCACGGAGAGAATCGTGTCGGTTTCTTCCAAATCATCAGGTACCGGTTCATTGTCGTAGTGAATTTCATAGCTGGTTTTGATGGAAAAGGTATCACTGAGCGATGTGATCAATGCGGTGACCGAATTGACGGCATAATTGTCACCATCTTCAAAATCGTAGAGTAGCTCCAGCGTCTGGTTGAATTTGCTTTTTTCGGTCAGCAAGAACTCATAGCCGCCAAAGGTCCGCCCACGCATATATTTGGCATCTTCGTCATTGGTATATTCTTCGGAAACATAATCAACACCACCTTCCACACTCAGTATGTGCCTAGGACCGGTGAGAATCCTATAACCGAGGGCGGGGCCCACATACAGGCGTTGGTCAATCCCGGCAAACTCATCCTGCAGCCAGCCACCGATGCCGGCCGCATAAATCCTATCCGTAAAATTGTAGTCCAAGCGAACTTCAGTGGCGTAGCGCTCGGCGGTTTTTACATCTTCGGTTTCACCGTAAAGAGCACTGATGTTCCATTGTCCTTTTAGCTTTTCCGTAAACTGGTAGGTGAGCTTGTTTTTAGCGGATAGGCTGGTCACCTCGGTATTGCCACCGGTGCTTACATAAGAAAGTTCGGCTTCATCCTGCCATTTGCTTTCTTCCGCAATTGCCATCGGTGCAACCAGCAAGCAAATCAAGATGATCAGATAACGAAAATTTGGTCTCATTTTTTAACCTCCTCCTAAAAAAGCGCGTATATTGACATACATTCCAGCGAGTTATATTTCGATTGTTCTTCACAAGTATTGCATAACCTAGTACAGCCAAATGAGATTGCAAGCAAAAATTACTATTTTGAGCACCTATTTTGACAAGCAGGGTGGACATGCTTACTTGTGTATAAAGTCCAATTAAACTTAGATTTTAAGTTGTTATACGTCAGTCCAAGTATGCGAGACAATCTTCTGGGTTGATTTTACTGGGCTGAAAATGCGGAAATACATGTAACCTTTTGAATATATTAAGGAGTTTTTATAAAATGTCCTATAAAATCAGACAACAGGAAGTGGCGACCTTTGCCGGCGGTTGTTTCTGGTGTACGGAAGCGGATTTTAACAAAATCGAAGGTGTTCAGTCGGTTATCTCAGGTTATGCCGGTGGTCGCATGCCGGATCCGACCTATCAGGATGTGGCTAGCGGTACTTCCGGACATGTGGAAGCAGTTCAAATCCATTTTGACCCCCAGCAGGTGAGTTATGACGCGTTATTGGCGGTTTTTTGGCGTTCGGTGGATCCCACTGATGGCGGTGGGCAATTTGTGGATCGTGGCCCCCAATACCGCCCCGTAATTTTTACCCATTCTGAAGAGCAGCAGAAAACAGCAGAGCGATCCCTGCGTAAGCTGGAAGCATTGGGTGTTTTTGATAAATCCATTGCGACAGAAATCGCCCCATTTACAACATTTTATGCGGCCGAGGATTACCATCAGGACTACTACCAAAAGAATCCAAGCCATTATGCCCGGTATCGCCAAGGTTCCGGTCGCGATCAGTTTTTGCAGGCCGTCTGGCAGGGGAGTCGTCCAGCGGTCCAACCGGAATCATCGGAAAAATCAAACTATACCCGGCCGTCTGACGCGGAATTACGTGAGCGCTTGACGAACGAGCAGTATCAGGTGATCCGTCAGGATGCCACCGAACCCCCCTTTCGGAATGCATATTGGGACAACAAGCGTGACGGCATCTATGTGGATGTGGCTTCGGGTGAGCCGCTTTTTAGTTCCGCAGATAAGTTTGACTCCGGTACCGGTTGGCCCAGCTTTACGCGTCCCCTGGATCGCCGATATCTGGTCGAACATGAGGACCGCAAGCTCTTTACTGTTCGCACAGAAGTTCGCAGCCGTCATGGGGATTCTCACTTGGGTCATGTGTTCCCGGACGGGCCCGCACCAACGGGACAACGCTATTGCATTAATTCGGCGTCGCTTCGATTTATCCCCAAGGAAGATTTGGAGAAGGAAGGGTATGGGGAATACCTGTCTATCTTTGAATGAGAACCCATCTCATGAGATTTTTTGGGCTAATCCATCAGTGGCAGCACAAGGCTGTCGGTAAATAGGCTGTAGGCTATAGGCGTTTAGCAGTCTACAGTCTATAGCCTAAACCCCTAAAATGCGATCACTTGGCCCCCCGACCCCTTGAATCCTGACTGCCATTCAGACACCTGATAATCTCGTCACCAAATTCCCGAACTTGCCAGGCCTTGATAGCGTTGATTCTACTCAGATCTTGAACGTTGACCGGTCTTGTTTTGGCGATTTCCACAATCTGCGTTTTATTCAGAACCAAGGCGGGATCGATAGACAGCTTTTTGGCTTTGGCTTCCTTCCAATTTTTTAGTTTTCTGACTTTGCGAGAGGTGGCCTCGGAGATGCGTGGCGTCCGCCTTCGGGGATAAACCGGCAAACGATCTTCGGGCATGTTATAACCCCGCTCGATGGCCTCGAGGAGCTGATGACCGAACATGTGAAGCTGTTTGCTACTGAGGGATTTACTTTCGACCAGTTCTTCTTTGCTGCGGGGTTTTTTGTGGACTAGCTTCTGTATGTGTTGATTGCCTATAATTTTAAACAGCGGTCGGTCCTTCTTCCGAGCCGTTTCCCGGCGCCAGAGCAACACTTCCTCCAGGATGGCAAGCTCTCTGGAATTTAGCTTGCCGGCGCCGCGGAAGTTTTGGTACAGGGGCACATCAGGGTTGGTATTGGGACGGACTTTGCTAAGCAGGCGGCACTCTTCCTCAACCCAGCTGAGACGATTTTTTTGGATAAGTTTCTCTTCCAGTATCTCTGCTAGTCGCAGCAGGTACTGAACATCTTTGGCAGCGTAATTGATCATATCGCCTGGCAGGGGACGTCGAGACCAATCCTTTTTCTGATATTTTTTCTCCAGCTTGACCTGAAAAAACGATTGAATTACGGCGTCCAGTCCGCTTTGCTGGATTCCCAAAAAGCGGCAGGCGAGTTCCGTGTCAAACAGGTTGTGAATGACGATGTCGAAATCCCTAAATAGTGAACGAATATCATAATCAGCTCCATGAAATACCTTACGGATCCGGTTGTCATTGAAATAGGGCTTGAGTCGGTCTATGCATTCAAGTCTGATGGGATCGATGATGAAAATTTGTTGCCTGGTTGCCAGTTGAATGAGGCAGACCCGATCTTGGAAATGAAACATGGAATCAGCTTCCAGATCGATCGCCAAAAGTTCTCGGCTGTCAAACGTGTTTACCAACCGATCCAAACCTTCGGGTGTATCAACAAATTCATAGTTAATGTTGGGCTTGCGCGGCATATTACCCCGGTTAGCTGGAATTCCGCCCCCAACGGTGTTGGGTGAATTCAAATTGAGATATCGACCAGTGCGATGATTTTAATTCTTGACCCGTTTTTACAATTAACCTAATTACACTTACTTATGAAATTTAATACCGGAGTCCGGCCTGAAATTGTAGTCTAGTTCGATACAGGTTTGTTCTACACGGATTCACGCAAGATTCAGGTACGACGTAATCAAAAGGTGACAACTCATGATCAATATCACATTTCCAGACGGAAGCAAAAAGTCTTTTGAAGATAATCCTGACGGCTGGGACATCGCCGCAAGTATATCCGAGGGATTGGCGCGGGATAGCGTGGCCATGGAACTCAATAACCAGATTGTAGATTTGTACACTGAGGTCGGTGAGGATGCCACGGTCCGTTTGATTACCACCCGGGATGAGGAAGCCCTGGATATCATGCGTCACAGCGCCGCCCATGTCATGGCCCAGGCGGTATTGCACTTATACACGGATGCCAAGCTGACCATCGGACCGGTGATTGAAGACGGGTTTTATTATGATATCGATATGCCCCCGATTTCCAAGGATGATTTTCCCAAAATCGAAGCAGAGATCAAAAAACTGGTTAAGCAAAAAATACCCATTCGTCGCCGTGAAGTACCCAAAGACGAAGCCCTGAAATTTTACCAGGATGAACCGTACAAGCTCGAAATGATTTCAGACCTGGAGGATGGTGCCATTTCCTTTTACGAGCAAGGCGATTTCACGGATCTGTGTCGGGGTCCGCACGTACCGCACACCGGTTTTGTAAAAGCAATCAAGTTGACCAAGGTCAGCGGTGCCTACTGGCGAGCAGACCAGTCAAAGGCTCAATTGCAGCGCTTATATGGAACCGCATTTTTTAATAAAAAGGAACTGAAGGAACACCTGCGCTTTCTGGAGGAAGCCAAAAAACGCAACCATCGCAAAATCGGCGAAGCCCTGGAACTTTTCAGTTTTCACGATGAAGCGCCGGGTATGCCTTTTTTTCATGCCAAAGGCATGGTTATCTGGAACACCTTGCTGGACTACTGGCGTTTGGAGCACAAGGTCGCCGGATATGTGGAAACCAAAACACCGATTATTCTTAAGCGATATCTATGGGAACGCAGTGGCCATTGGGATAACTACCGTGAGAATATGTATTTTACCGAGGTGGATGAAGAGGAATATGCCATCAAGCCCATGAACTGCCCCGGTGGGATGCTCCTTTTCGGCAATCGGCCCCATTCTTACCGGGAATTGCCCATCCGGGCAGCCGAGGTTGGCCTGGTACATCGCCATGAATTGAGCGGTGTGCTATCCGGCCTATTTCGGGTGAGAGCCTTCCACCAAGATGATGCCCACATTTTCATGACACCGGACCAGATCCGCACCGAGATCCTGGGGGTCTTGAAACTGGAACAACGCATCTATGAGACATTTGGCCTTGACTTTCATCTGGAGCTAAGCACCCGCCCGGAAAAATCCATTGGCTCAGATGAACAGTGGGCGGTGGCTACGGAAGGCCTGCGGGGGGCACTGGATGCCTATGGCCGTGAATATCGACTGAACGAAGGTGACGGTGCATTTTACGGCCCCAAGATCGATCTGCATATTCAAGATGCTCTCAAACGCACCTGGCAATGTGGTACGATCCAATTGGATATGTCTTTGCCGGAGCGGTTTGACCTGGGTTATATTGACAAGGACAATGAGCGCCATCGTCCCATCATGATTCATCGTACCGTCCTGGGATCCATTGAGCGGTTCCTGGGAATTTTGGTGGAACATTTTGCCGGCAAGTTTCCCTTGTGGATGGCGCCGGTCCAGGTAGTGGCCCTGCCCATCAATGATGAGCTGATTGCCTATGCTCAGGAAGTGACAGACAAATTGGAGAAGGCCGGCCTGCGCACGGAAGTGGATAGCCGCACGGAGAGTCTAAATAAGAAAATTCGTGAAGCTCAGCTGGCCAATATCCCCTTGATCCTCACCATCGGCGGCAAGGAGAAGGAATCGGGCACCTTGGCCGTGCGGACATTAGATGGCAAGGTTCAGATGGGTGTTTCTCATGAGGCCTTTATTCAGACGGCCACGGCGCACATTGCCAAACGGGCCCTGGATCTGGCGATATTTAAATAAAAACGAAGGATTCAAGGATTTCAGGGTTCAAGCGAGTCAGCGTTTATTGGGCTTGTTGAGTTTGTTGGGTTGAGGAAAAAGCTCAATATCGATGAGCGCAATACGCATGGCAACCCAATAAACACAACAAACGCAGTGAACCCAATGAACAAAATTGCAGCCTCCAGCCTAAGCACCTAAAGCGCTAAATATATTATGGCAAAAACAGGAACTAAAAAGAAAGCAAACGCCGGCATAACCACCCATCGCATCAAATGGTGTGATCTGCGCTGTGAGCATGCTGCGTTTGCCAAGATGGATGCATTGGATGGTAGCTGTCACACCTTCCAGTCTTTATGGTGCCGCGCCCTTAAAAAGCATGTCACCAAGAATGCACCCTGTGAAAAGCAATTCGGCAAAAGGCGTCCAACTACAGGGTTTTAAAGACATGCAACACCGGGCTGGTATAAGTTCAACCCAATAGATCGATTTTTTATCGCCAATAAATGCGATTATTCGCGCATCGGTTTCTATAGCATCGATAGCTTCAAATTTTAAGATTATTTCGTGTTTCAATATTCGGATTTGGGATTTAAATAAAGGTTTTTACTATCATGCCTACCCAATCAGATACCCCAATTAAAACCTTTATTTTCTATTGGCTTCCCATCATCATCTACTGCCTGGCCATCTTTATCCAATCTTCTCTCCCGACATCCGAACGCTTGCCGGCGTTTCCGCACTCAGACAAACTGCTGCATGCGGGTGCCTATGCATTACTGGGATTTTTGTTCTACCGTGCATTTCAAACCACGCGGATTCCCAAAACGACAATGTTGCTTGTACTGGTGAGTGCCCTGTCCTCGACGGTTTATGGCATCAGTGATGAGATCCACCAGAATTTTGTACCTTCCAGAACGTTCAGCCTGGCCGATATGCTGGCCAATACTGTCGGCAGTTTTATGGGTGCGGGCGCCGGTCAAATTCGATCAAGTAAAAGATTCTCGAATTTAATAATTTAATGGACGTCCCTGAATTAGGAGAGCGTGATGAAAAAAGCCATTGCCTTATTTGGATTGATTTTACTTTTGGCCGGGATCGGAATCCCGGTATTCAGCGGCATCATGATGGAACGCACATTGAACCAGATGTTTGGGCAAATCAACCAGGCGTACGCAGAAACAGGAATGGGCTTTTCCTACGAAATCATCGATTATGACCGGCGATTTTTTTCGTCTGAAATTGAATGGAAAATTAAGCTGGGTACCCAAAAAGCGTTTTATGGTTTGGAAGAAATTGTGTTTTTAGACCGCGCAAAACATGGGATTACCCGTGTTGTATCGACAACGAGCCTGGAGAAGAACCAATGGTTTATGGATTTTCTGGAACAGAAAGTTGATGGAAAAAATCCTTTGGGAATTTCTTCGGAATATCGGTATTCAGGCAATATCATAATAAGCATTGCACTTGACGGTTTTGATTGGGAAATGGCAGATGCGGCGTTTGTCTGTATGCCCGGACAAATTGCCGTAACGGTCGCTAAAGATTTGAAACAGGTTGACTCGGAAGTGACCTGGGAGGGTTTCTCCGTGGACGACAAGCTTGTCGTCAATCAAGTTTCCATGGACTCAAAACTGGAAAAACTTTCAACCTATATCTGGGATGGGAATGTGGCATTTTCCGTACAGAATATCCAGGCGGAAAGCAAAAGAGGGCGTTTCGAACTGTCCAAGGTCTCCTGTGAGTATCTCGTGGATTTTGAAAAAGATGAAAAGGCCTTGTCGATAAATGCAAGTGTCGGCGCTGACAAAATCACAGGCGGTCCGAATCCGATCCAAGATGCTTTTGTTCAGATTGGGATCAACCAGATTGATTCTGATGGCTTTGAAGCGTTCATGGAAATGTATTCTCAGATCATGATGCGTGTCATGGGAGAGATGTCGGCGGAATCCGGCAAAGATCCGGAAGCGGTAAAAAGGGATACGAAAAAGCGCTTCGCTGCCCTGGGCCTTCAAATGGCTGGGGCCTATGAAAAATTGTTGAAACAAGGTCTTGAGCTTCAACTTGCGGACATAAAAGCCACCTTTCCCCAGGGACGGATCAACGGCAATTTTGCTTTGGGTCTCAAAAAAGATATGACCATGGTCCAGTTTGTGCCGCTGGCGATACAACCATCATTGTCCCTTGATTTTTTTTCCCTGAAATCGGATTTCAGCCTGCCTATTGAACTCGTTGGTGAGCGTCCGAAACTGCTTCAACCGGTATTTCCGGGGATGAGGACCGGTTTGTTTGAAATAAGCGGTGATGCGCTGATCCACCATGCAGAAACGCGCAACGGGAAACTGTTTTTGAACGGACATGCGGTGCGACTGCCGTAAGTTGGATATTCGATGCTCAGTGTTCGATGGTAGATATTCTTTTTTAAAGATCAATACAGTAATTTTAGTATGCTTGAATTGGATGACCAAAAAAAATGATTAAGCCCATCTATCTGGACTACAACGGCACCACACCGCATGATCCCCGGGTGATCGATGCCATGCGGCCGTATCTGGAAACTGAATTCGGCAACCCATCCAGCTCCCACTGGTACGGCATTGCACCCAAAAAGGCGGTGGAAAAAGCGCGAAAACAAGTGGCGGCACTCCTGAACTGTGAACCAGCTGACGTGTTTTTTACCTCCGGTGGCACCGAATCCAATAACCATGCCATTAAGGGTATGGCCCGAGCTATAAAGGACCACGGCAAGCACATCATTACCAGCACAATCGAGCATCCGGCTGTGTTGGAAGTTTGCCAATATCTTGAAAGCGAGGGATTTGAAACAACATATGTGGATGTGGACGACTATGGCATGGTGGATGTGGATCAGATTGCTTCCGCTATAAGACCGGAAACCATCCTGATCACCATTATGCACGCCAACAATGAGGTGGGCACCATTCAGCCCATTAAGGAAATCGCCCGGTTGGCCCGGCAAAAAAAAATTTGCATGCATACGGATGCAGCCCAGAGTGTCGGCAAGATCAGGACGGATGTTCAAAAAATGAACGTCGATCTGCTCTCGGTGGCCGGACATAAAATTTATGCCCCCAAAGGCATCGGGGCTTTATATGTCCGCACGGGAGCTTTGCCGCAAAAATTCTGCCACGGCGCCGGTCAGGAGAATGGCTGGCGGGCCGGGACGGAAAATGTGCTTGAAATTGTGGGATTGGGACAGGCCTGTGACATTGCCGCCCAGGAATTAGCGCGGACGGGGGAACATCTGAAGTCCATGCGCGATCGTCTGCACGCGGGCATTACCGCAACACTTAACCATACCCGCCTCAATGGTCATCCGGATTGCCGCCTGCCCAATACGCTCAGTTTGTCTTTTGAGAGCCTGGAAGCCAACCGCATTTTAGAGGAAATCGGACTTGAGGTAGCAGCCTCGGCCGGAGCCGCCTGTCATGCGGATACGGTTACCCTGTCACATGTACTGGAGGCCATGCGCGTTCCGCTGGCGTGGGCCAAAGGGACCGTGCGCTTTTCCACCGGAAGGATGACGTCGGCGGAAGATATCGACACGGCCATTTCCGTGATCGTGACGGCCATACAGCGTCTGAACAAGTCAAACACCTAGGTGTGAAATTTAAGCGAGGGGCGAATTGGAAACTGCGCCCTCTCAAATCGGTGCCGTCCGCTAACTTGTTTCACAATCTATTCTGAAAAGCCCTTGTTTTGGTGTGACGCGGCATTGACAAAAGCATTGCTTTTGGATACATAACCTGAGTTGCATCAGCTGAACAATTCAATTAATAACCCGAATATTGGAACCATGAATGTAGAGGAAGCCTATATGAGTGATCAGCCGAACATCATCATCAACGGTAACGCTTTGGCTATCGAAAAAGATGAAACCATTTTGCAAGTGGCCAGAAGAAACAGCATCGATATTCCCACGCTTTGTTATCTGAAAGGCGCTGCACCCACGGGCAACTGCCGCATATGTGTGGTGGAAGTAGAGGGGGTTGAAGACCTACTGCCATCCTGTGACACCTTGGCGGAGGCGGGCATGAAGGTCCAGACAGAGTCTGCCCGCGTGATTTTTGCACGCCGGGCCATTATTCAACTCATGTTGTCCACCGGGAACCACAACTGCGCTATCCGGGGCACCAGCAGCGATGAATGGTCCCAGTTTCAGATGAACGTGCAGCAGTATGATGACAGCTCGGAATTGTGTCCGGTCTGGGGGGATTGCCGCCTGCAGGATCTGGCTTATCGCTACCAGGTGGAACCAAAACGTTTTGCGGATGCGAGTACGCCCTACCCAATGGAAACCGCCAATCCGTTCATCATCAGAGATTTCTCACGCTGCATCAAGTGCGGCCGCTGTGTTCAGGCTTGCAACGAGATCCAGGTCAATAATGCCATCGCGTTCGGATATAGCGGCAGCCAGTCAAAGATCATCGCCGGCAAGGAAGACAAGGCCCTTAAGGATTCGGATTGTGTCTTTTGCGGTGAATGTGTGCAGGTTTGTCCCGTGGGGGCCCTGGTGGAAAAAGATGCTCGCTATCAGGTGCGCCAGTGGGAAACCGAAAAAGTGCGCACAACCTGTTCCTATTGCGGCGTCGGCTGCCAGCTCTACCTGCATGTCAAAGACAACCAGGTGGTCAAGGTCAGCGGGGTCGAAGGTGCTGCGCCCAATTACGGCAGTCTATGTGTCAAGGGCCGCTTCGGGTATAATTTCATTAATTCATCTGAAAGACTGACGGATCCAATGATAAAAAAGGATGGCCGTTTTCGCAAGGCCACCTGGGATGAAGCTCTGGATTTGGTTGCCAAGCGTTTCAATGAGATCAAAGAAAACCATGGCGCCAACACGCTGGGAGTGCTTACCTCGGCCCGGATTACCAATGAAGAAAATTACCTGGCCAATAAATTTGCCCGGGGGGTGCTAAAAACAAACAACATCGATCATTGTGCCCGGCTCTGACATTCTTCCACCGTAGCCGGTCTGGCTGCAGCATTTGGAAGTGGTGCCATGACAAATACCATCGGAGATATCGAAAAGGCCGACGTGATCCTGGTCACCGGATCCAATACCACTGAAAACCATCCGGTGCTCTCATCGTTCATTAAACGGGCAGTCAGTTTTAACGGGGCTAAGCTCATCGTCGTGGACCCGCGCTATATCAAGATGGCGACCTTTGCCCATTATTGGCTGCGACAAAATCTGGGTACCGATGTGGCCTGGATTAACGGTATGATGAACGTTATCATCAATGAAGCCCTGTATGACCAGGAGTTTGTAGAAAATCGGACCGAGGGTTTCGAAGAACTCAGAAAAGCAGTGGCGCAATATACACCGGCCTATGTGGAAGAGATTACGGGCATCCCTCAGGTGCAGTTGACCGAGGCCGCCCGGGTGTATGCTCAGGCTCAGGCCGGCAGTATCTGTTATTGCATGGGAATTACCCAACATACCAGCGGAACCGATAATGTAAAATCCCTGGCCAATCTGGCTATGCTTTGCGGTCACATGGGTGTCGAAGGGGGCGGTGTCAATCCCCTGCGGGGTCAAAACAATGTGCAGGGTGCCTGCGACATGGGCGGCCTTCCCAACGTTTTCTCCGGCTATCAACCGGTAACCGATCTGGCCATCGTAAAGAAAATGGAAGATGCCTGGGGTATCCGTGGCATCCCTACGCAGCCCGGTTTGACGGTCACGAAAATGATACCCAAGGCCCATGCTGGAGAATTCAAGGGGCTGTATATCCTGGGTGAGAACCCATTGGTTTCGGACCCCGATCTGAATCATGCCCAAAAGAGCATTTCGAATCTCGAATTTCTGGTGGTGCAGGATATCTTCATGACCGAGACGGCCCAACTGGCCGATGTGGTTCTGCCCTCCAAATGCTTTGCCGAAAAGGAAGGCACTTTCACCAACAGTGAGCGGCGTGTTCAGCGGGTGCGCAAAGCTGTGGATGCACCCGGTCAGGCTAAGGATGACTGGCAGATTACAGCTGAGATCGCCACGCGCATGGGGGTGGCCATGTCCTATGCTTCCAGCGAGGAAATTATGCAAGAATTGGCCTCGGTTACGCCGTCATATGCCGGGATCGATTATGAGCGCATCGAGGTGGTTGGGCTGCACTGGCCTTGTCCCAGCAAAGACCATCCCGGAACACCGATTCTGCATCGGGAGCAGTTCACCCGTGGCAAGGGTCTCATGCATGCCATCGAATATACCGAACCGGCTGAAAAAGTCGATGCAGATTATCCCCTGGCATTGACCACCGGTCGCATCTTGTATCATTATCATACCGGGACCATGACCATGAAATCCGACGGTTTGAATGAACGTGCCCCGGCTTGTTTTGTGGAAATGTCGTCCGCGGATGCGCGCAGCTACAATGTGGAAGACGGGGTCATGATCAAAGTGGAGTCCAGACGCGGAGATCTTGAGGCCGCTGTCAAAGTTTCGGACCAGGCCGTGCCCGGAACGATTTTCATCCCCTTTCACTTTGCCCAGGCAGCCGCCAACAAACTGACCAATGCCGCTCTGGATCCGGTTTCGGGAATCCCGGAATTTAAGGTTTGTGCGGTGCGGATTTCCAAGGCAGCCTAACCATCAGCCATAAGCCACAAGCAAAAAGCCATAAGCAGCTGAGCGCTAATTGCTTATGGCTTTTGACTTGGTTCGTTCGCTCAATGGCCCGGTCACCATTTTTTAGACTCGGCGTTACTCCGTTTCCTCTGGCGGCTTAACCGTCGGTTTCATGAAATCAAAATAGTAATGAATCCCGGCACCGATAAAGGAATCGGCAGTGGTTCCAAAAGAGGTGTCGTCTTCGTAATCCATGATGGTCAGGCCCACTTCGGTGGAAAAACCGAGATTGGGGAGTCCGCTGAAGAAATATTCGATACCCACGCCCACACTCACCCAGGTGGCGGTTTCCGTGTCACCCTCATCCGGATCCACACGAGCAAATCCGAGGCCACCAATTGCATCCACATGCAAATTCTCCTCGTCCTTGATTTTAAAATAGGCCTTGGCGCCCAAATCAATTTCATCACGCGAGTCGGAATAATTAAACCCCAAAAGACCTTGAACCGCCAGTTCATTGTTGATCCAGTATTTACCGGAGATTGCATCCACGCCATGAGGGCTGAACTGGGAGTTAAAGCCAACACCCAGATTACCCTTTAGATCTTTAGCCATAAGCGGACTTGCCGTTAGAACCAATACAAGAACAAGGACACTGATCAAACGTGTTGTTTTCATGACACTCCTTTCATAATAAAACGGTGAAGCAATTTTATTATCAGATTAGACCTCAGGCCTCGGCAGCACCTTGGCCTGTTCGGCGATTTCCGGTACTTTGTGTTCCCATTCAATTGCCATTAGATGGACACCGGCGACGCCCTGCATTTCTTTAAACTCTTCGATCTGTTCGCAGGCGATCTTGATACCCTCTGCCGCTACCTTACCCTTCTCGGCGCCTTGAAGCCGCTTAATAACATCATCGGGTACGTCCATGCCGGGCACCTTGCTTTTCATGTACTTGGCCATACCAACACTCTTCATGGGGGTGACGCCGGCCAAGATGTAAACTTTTTCGGTTAAGCCCATGTCGTTGGCCTGCTGGATGAACTTGCGAAATTTATCCATGTTGTAAATACACTGGGTCTGGATAAAGTCGACACCGGCTTGAATTTTTTTGGCCAATCGGTGTACACGCCATTCAAACGGATCGGCAAAGGGATTGGATGCTGCCCCGATGAACATTTTGGGAGCGCCTTCCAAATCGGCCCCACCCAGAAATTTGCTCTCATCCCGCATTTTTTTGACCATGCTGATGAGCTGGATCGAATCGATATCGAAAACGCCTTTGGCGTTGGGATGATCACCGAATTTTTGATGATCCCCGGAAAGGCACAGCATATTACGAATGCCATGGGCATAGGCGCCCAAGATATCGGACTGCATGGCCAAACGATTGCGGTCCCGGCAGACCATCTGAAAATTGGGTTCCAGACCTTCCTGCATGATCAAAAGGCTGGCAGCCCAGCTGGACATGCGCACCATGGCGGTTTGGTTGTCGGTAATGTTTACCGCATCCACCACACCCCTTAAATGTTTGGCTTTTTCGAGAACCTCGGCAGCGTCGGATCCCCGGGGGGGGCCCAGCTCACCCGTGAAGGCAAAATGACCGGCCCGCAGTATTTTCTCCAAGTTGCTATCTGACTTAAAACCGTTTCCCTCTGTGCTCATATGCATCACCTTATGTCATATAGGAGGTCATTCATTACGTGCGACCTAATTGTCTTGTTCCGGCTTTTTATATCCGGGTTGAATCAATGTCCTGGGTACCTGGTCATTCCAGCCCACCGGTTGCTTGATATTCAGAATACAATCGAGACGATCCTGGGTGGCCAGACGTTCATAGATTTTGAACCAGGCGCAGGGTTGATCGTCGCTGATCTCACAATTCCCATCATTGGTGCCACCACAAGGTCCGTTGTAAAGCCCTTTGGCACACATGGTCACCGGGCAGATACCGCCTGTCATTCCCAGGACACATTCACCGCAGGATCGGCAGCGTTCTTCGTACCAACCCACGGCCAAGTTGGCGGACATACCGGTGGTATCCACTGCCGGGTATACCGGGATTCCCGGAAAGCGTTCTGCTAAGAACTGAATACCAACCCCGCAGGCCATGGACAAAATGGCGTCATAGTCCTTAACGATGGGATCAAACGGATCCAAGTATTCCACATCGCACTGCCTTTCCACGGTAATGGTCCCGGTCTCAATCGGGTTGTTGTCCAGTTTCCTGGCCATATCGATTTCAGCATTGAGAACATCGACTTCTTTTTCTCCACCCGCTAAACATACGGCCACACAGGTGCCGCAACCGGCGATGAGGACCTTTTTATGGTCTTTGATCAACTCTTTTATTTCATCAAAAGGCTTCCTTTTGGCGACTATCATGTTTCCTCCTACATCTCCGATTCAGGATGAAATACATCGATATCTTTGAGGTCATCCCCCAGGTATGCCCGTTCGTTGGGGCCCAGGATTCCCAGGGACAGACAGATCAATGTCCACAGATGCACGGTTTCCCACGCGTGGTCACGTTGATCCGCCAGGTCGTGAACCTGAGCATGGCAGTTGTGACAGGGCGTGATACAATAGGGGGCCCCGGTAGCCAGAATCTGATCGGCTTTGCATTTACCGTAGGTCCGGCGTTCATCCGGATATCCGGATTGCAGAAAACCGCCCCCGCCGCCGCAGCAGTAGTTGTTGGAGCGGTTGGGGTGCATGTCGATGAAGTTTTCTTCGCCGACCACAGCCTTGACCACGTAGCGCAGTTCCTCGGCAACGGGATCACCAAAGGATTTGCGTACCAACTGGCAGGGATCCTGAACGGTAAACTTGATCTGGCGTTCCTTGTTCCAATCGGAGCTGACCTTGAGTTTGCCCTCGCGGATCCATTGGGCATAGTATTGAATAATGCTTTTGATTTCGAAATTGTAATCGATGTTGAATTTTTTCAGTCCGGCCCGGACTGCAAAGAGTTCGTGCCCTCACTCGGTATTGAGCCAGACCTTGCAGCCCAGATCCTCCACGGCCTTAACCTTGGTCCTGACGATATGTTCCCAGTTTTCGTTGTCGGCTAAAAACATACAGTAATTCTCGGCCGCCCAACCTTTGGTGCCATAGGTCCAGTCGGCATCCACCAGGTGAAGGATTTTCCAGAGGGGTACCATTTCATCCGGTTCGGTGACCGGTTCGCGTGAGTTCTGATTCAAAAAGAACTCGGCACCCTGTTTGTTGACGGGGGCTTGCATGTCCTTGAACTCCGGTTGGCTCTCCTGGTATTCTTCGAGCACATCTTCCACGACAAACTGAAAGTCTTCCTCGGTGGCGCCCATGGCGCTGCAGGTGTCGTTACGCAGAGCCATATCGCAAGAGCCCAATATCCCTTTGGGCCGTTCTTCCCGCGGCCAGGTGGCGCGTGCGTTGAAAACCAGCTGGGGAATATCGATTTTCATGGGGCACACATAGATGCAGCGCTGACACATACTGCACCACCATACCCATTCTGATTTTTGGATTTCCTCATCCATACCCAGCGCAGCCATGCGCAGAAATTTACGCGGATCCATCCCGCCGATACCTGTGGCCGGGCAGCCAGAAGAGCATGCCCCGCAGGTCAGACAGAGATTCAGGTTTCCTTCTTCTGGAAGAAGCTCCTTAACCTTGTCCAGGAATATGCTTTTCTTTTTCCCGCCCAATTTAATTGCTTCTTGAGCCATAATTGTTCCTCCGTTTTAGGCTTTGCCCGATTTCCCTAAGGGATTGGGACCCAGCGCTTTGATATGTTCAGTCATTTCCCTGGCATAGGCGGCAAACGTGGGGCCTTCGCCAGAAGAGAGATTATACATTCTTACCCTGTCAGCTTCAAGGCCTATTTCCTCCAGCAGCATGCGCACATAGTCAACCCGTTCACGGGCCCTCAAATTGCCTTCCTTGTAATGACAGGTACCCTCCAGACAACCGACCACATAGACACCGTCGGCGCCTTTTTGGATCGATCTGAGGAGATACATGACGTCCACTTTTCCGGTGCAGGGCACACGGATAATCTTGATGTTCGCCGGATAATCGAGTCGCATGGAACCTGCCAGGTCCGCGGCCGAATATCCTCAGTAATCACAGCAAAATGCGATAATGGTCGGTTCAAAATCGGTCATGAAATGCCTCCTGCCAGCAGAGCATCTATCTTGCAGATAATCTGGTCGTCTTCATAAAAGTTTAAGCTGATGGCCTGTCGCGGACAAACCGATGCGCAAACGCCGCAACCGTGGCACATGGCTTCGTCAATGACGATCTCGCCTTTATCAATATCAAATTTGGGCACATCAAAGGGGCACGAACGCACACAGGTGAGACATTTGACACAATGTTCCACATCCACCTGGGCCGTGATGGCCGAAAGTTTGATTTCATCCTTGGCCAGGAAGGTCATGGCTCGCGAAGCGGCCGCTTGGGCCTGGGCGATGGTTTCGCTGATCAACTTGGGTGCATGGGCCGTACCGCAAAGGAAGGTGCCGTCGCTGCCCATATCCACCGGTCTGAGTTTGACGTGCGCTTCAATAAAAAATCCCTCGGGATTGCGGTTGAGCTTCATGATGCGGCTCAGATCTTCGGTGTCGGCGGCCGTAACTCCGGCACTCAAGGCCAGCAGATCGGCCCGGATCTGAATCGGTTGTTGCAGCACATGATCATTTACCGTGATCAGTAATCCGTCGTCGGCAGCTTCAACTTCAGGGGGGGCGGTTTTGTCAAAGCGTACGAAGATAACCCCTTTTTTACGCGCTTCGGTGTAATAATCCTCCAGGAGACCATAGGTGCGCATATCCCGATAAAGGACAAAAACCTGGGTGTCAGGACTGGCATCCTTGATGGCCAGGGCATTTTTAACTGCCGATTGGCAGCAAATGCGCGAGCAGTTGGGATTGTCTTCATTTCGCGATCCCACGCATTGGATCATGGCCACGCAATCGAGATCTCCGGTGGTGCCCTGGTGCAGGGCTTCGGCCAATTCAACCTGGGTTTTTACACGGTCGTCCTGGCCGTATAGAAATTCCGTGGGCTGATATTCATTGGCGCCGGTGGCCACCAAAATGACGCCATGTTCAATTATCCGGGGCTCGCGCATGGGGCCTACACCAACTTCGGTGGCAAAGTTGCCCTGGAATCCGTCAAATGACAAAACGACCGCATCGGTCAGAATCTCGATTTCCTCTTGGGCGGTGATTTTTTGGACCAATTCCGTGACGTAGGCCTGAATGTCGCCACCTTCGATGGTATGGTGGAGTTTGCGGGCCATGCCGCCCAGCTCTTTGTTCTTTTCCAGAAGAGTCACCGGCATCCCCTGCTGACTGATGTGCAGGGCCGCATTCATGCCGGCGATGCCGCCACCGATAATCAGGGCACGTTTGTTGACCCCGATGATCTTTTCCTTGAGGGGTCTCAGGCGTTCCGACCGCGCCACGGCCATGCGCACCAGATCTTTGGCTTTTTGGGTGGCGATGTCCGGATTGTTGGCGTGCACCCACGAGTTCTGGTTGCGGATATTGGCCATTTCAAACAGGTATTTGTTCAGACCGCAGGCTTCCAGGGTTTCCATGAACATGGGGGCGTGGGTTTTGGGGCTACAGGAAGCCACCACCACCCGGTTCAATTTTTCTGCCTTTATTTTTTCCTTGATGATTTCCTGGGTGTCCTGGCTGCAGGTGAAGAGGTTGTTGTCCGTAAAAACCACACCGGGGAGGGTCGCGGCATATTCCTGCACCGCCGGGACATCCACCACACCACCGATGTTGATGCCGCAATTGCAGACAAACACACCGATACGCGGATCCTCCTCGCTGACATCCATTTCTTTGGGCAAGGCAATTTTCTTGATGGCCGTACCCCGGGCCGCGGCCACATCAACGCCGGCGGCACTGGCAGCGGCACTGGCTTCGGTAACCGAAGCGGGGATGTCCTTGGGTCCTTGAAAGATACCGCAGGTATATACACCGGGTCGGGATGTGGCCACTGGCGCAAAGGGATCGGTGGCCACAAAATTGTAATGATTTAGATCGATGTCGAGTCTTTTGGCCAAATCGACCGATGCCTCTGAAACCTGCAGGCCCACGGAAAGTACAAGCATGTCGAAACGTTCGGTCTGCATCTGTCCGGATTCGTCAGCAAAAGAGATTAGTAAATCGCGGGTCTGGGAGTCATCGGCGATGGTGTGCACCCGCGCTTTGACAAAGCGGATCTTTTCCTTATCGCGGGCCCGGTCGTAATATTTTTCATAATCTTTCCCAAAAGAACGGATGTCCATGTAAAATACAGCACAATCCAGGTCGCCACCGGAATGCTCCTTGGCGATCATGGCATCCTTGATGGTGTACATACAGCAAACACTGCTGCAGTACCCGTTGCCGCAACGGTTGGTGTCACGGGATCCCACGCATTGGAGCCAGGCGATTTTCTTGGGTTCTTGTTCGTCGGAAGGACGCACCAGATGCCCCATGGTGGGACCGGAGGCACTCAAGATACGTTCAAACTCCAGACTGGTCATGACGTTGGGATTGGTCCCGTAGTGATAGAACTGCGCCAGGTCGCGGGGATCGTACAGATCCGTACCCGAAGATAAGACCACAGAGCCCACGTTGATCTCCCGGTCTATGGGTTTTTGCTCATGATCCACAGCCTCGGCCAGACAGGCCTTGACGCACTGGTAGCATTCCGAACAGATGCCGCATTCCAGGCAGCGTTGGGCTTCACCTTTGGCTTCATCTTCATTAAAACCAAAAGATACTTCCAGGAAGTTACACTCACGGGCTTCGGGATCCAGACAGCGTACCGTGGTGCGATCCATGTGCGGCTCATCTTCGGTGTCGGGTTTCTCGAATTCCCAATTTTGCTCTCGTCCGGCGGCCAGGTCTTGGCCATTCAGAAAACGATGGATGGACTTGGCGGCTTCCTTGCCGCTGGCAACTGCGTCCACCACTGATTTGGGGCCATAAAAAGCATCACCGCCGGCAAAGACCCAATCCAGTTTGGTTTGCAAGGTAAGCGGATCCGCATCCAAGCCGCCCCGAGGGGTGACCGGAATTCCCTGGGCTTTAATATGTTCCAGCTGGGCGCTCTGCCCGATGGCGATAATGACGGTGTCGCCGAAGAACGGCTGGCAGGCACTGTCATCATAGCTGGGATTGAAACGTCCTTCATGGTCAAATACGGCTGTACAGGTTTTGAATTCAATGCCCGACACTTTGTTGCTTTTGTCGATGAAGAATGATTTGGGGCCAAAGCTGTTGACAATCTCGATATCCCCTTCGAGGGCTTCTTCGATTTCGTGTTGCCAGGCCGGCATTTCATCACGGGCTTCCAGGCAGATCAGGGTGACGTTTTTAGCGCCTTTGCGCTTCGCTGTTAAGGCCACGTCGATGGCCACGTTACCGCCGCCGACCACCAAAACATCGTCACCGATGGGCACATCTTTGCCCATGGCATTGTCGCGTAGGAAATCAACTCCCTGGAGGATACCCTCGGTATCTTCATTTTCGACACCCAAGTTGCGGCCGCCATGCAGGCCGATGGCCACAAATACGGCTGAAAAGCCATCCTGTTTCAGGCTATCCAGGGTGATGTCTTCCCCGAAAGTGACGCCGGTTTGGATGGTCACGCCCATTTTTTCGATAACACCAATCTCTTCGGCAATAATATCCCTGGGGAGGCGATATTCGGGAATGCCCACGGACATCATACCACCGGCCACCGGCAGCTTTTCAAATACGGTAACCTGATAACCCTGAAGGGCCAGGTTGTAGGCGGCGGCTAAACCGGCCGGACCGGATCCGATGACGGCTACCTTTTCTTCACGGGTTTCTGTGACCTCGGGTATGTAGACTTCACCCTGCTGTCTTTCATAATCGGCCAAAAACCGGTGCAGCTCACGAATGGCCAGGGGTTGATCCACATCATTGCGGGTACAAATCTCTTCACAGGGGTGATGGCAAACCCGACCGCATATACCCGGAAAAGGGTGGTCTTTTTTGAAAAGCGCCAGCGCTTCCTCATAGTTGCCTTGGTTGATCAGGGCGATATAGCCCTGGATGCTGACATGGGCCGGGCAGGTGGCCTTACAGGGGGCTGTGCCCCGTTTTTCAATTGTAAAAGCACCCGGTATGGCCTGGGCATATTGCTTAAATGCCGCTTGGCGCGTTGAAAGTCCCTGGTCATATTCATTGGGACGGGATATGGGGCAAACTTTGGCACATTCACCACAGCTGGTACATTTGTCCAGATCGATGTAGCGGGGTGTCTGATGAACGGTTGCCGAGAAATTGCCCGGTTCCCCTTCCAGATTGACGAGTTCCGTATTGGTGAGCAGTTCTATGTTGAGATGCCGGCCGACCTCGACCAGTTTGGGAGAGATGACTCACATGGCACAGTCGTTGGTGGGAAAGGTCTTGTCCAACTGGGACATGAGCCCCCCAATCGCCGATGACTTTTCCACCAGGTACACATAATAGCCG
>Ga0180436_10000446_pt1 | contig 42687 bp, 43 predicted proteins | sample SS_ome_2_FD_132434 | JGI IMG/M metagenome (GOLD analysis project Ga0180436, IMG submission 132434) | Hypersaline lake sediment archaeal communities from the Salton Sea, California, USA - SS_3_S_2 metaG | ecosystem: Environmental > Aquatic > Non-marine Saline and Alkaline > Hypersaline >...
CGACATCCGGCAGACTTTCACATCACAATTGATGTTCCAAATCCCATGCCAATGTTGTCGATATCTACGCAAATCTTTCAGAAACATAAAAAAGCTGTGCCGAATCATACAGTTAAAAACACAACCAAGGGTCCGACTGACAAAGTATCAGAGATTGCGCCGAGAAAAATGTTCACCAATATTGACATTTCGTTAAAAACCAGGTTAACATTTCGTTCATTTATGTTTACTGCACGGAGCGCGCATGAACAATATTCGGATAGGACTTCTGACGACTGGAAAATCATTGATTGAAATGACCCGCCAGCTCGCCGTTATGAAAAATATCGACCTCCAGTATGTCGAAGAAGGGCTCGACCGCGCGATCCCGTTTGCCCGGAAAATGGAGGAAAACGGCATGGAGGTGCTCGTGGCCAGGGGGGGCACCGCGCTGCTGGCCCGGCAGAATGTAAAGATCCCGGTGCTTTCCTTTCCGATATCCACGATAGACATCCTGTCATGCCTCAAGGAGGCTACCCGATATGGATCGAAGATCCTTATCGTGTCGTTTTTGAATAGAAAATTGGGACTGGAATTTGTCGAGGAACTGTTCGATATCAGCATCACCCAGGAGGTGTGCCGCAACTTCGACGAAATGCACGAGCTCCTCGCAACCAGGGGAAACGATTACGATGCCGTAATCGGCGGTTCAACCTCATTGCAGATCGCCCGCCAGCACCATCTGAACTTCATCGAGACGCATACGCCCGAGGAAGCCGTCGAGTCCACGCTGGAAAGTGCTGTTTCGGTCGCGCTGTATAACCGCAGCGAACATGAAAAGACGAAACGCTTCAGCCTGATTCTCAACGGCGTTTCCGACGGGGTCATTGCGTACGACCGGGAAGGTCGGATAACGCTGATCAACGACCAGGCGCACAAACTGTTGAAGCTCGACCGTGAATCTCCGGCTGAAACCTACCTCCAGGACCTGATCCCCCAGCCCGTCGCGTTCCGGGCCATTTCAGCCTCGCAGTCGGAGCAGGATAAAATCGAAAAAGTCGGCAACGACTATTTCGTGTTCAACCACACTCCCATCGTAGTGGGCGACGCTGCCGTAGGCGGGGTTACCACGTTCAAGGACGTGACAAACGTCATCCAGGTCGAAGGTGAAATCAGGCGTTCCTTTGCGCGCGGGCTCGTCGCCAAATACGACCTGAACGATCTGGCATATGAAAGCAGCAACATGGACGAGCTGGTCAAACGAAGCCGCCGTTTCGCTGCGACAGACTCAACGATTTTGATCGTCGGTGAAACCGGGACCGGCAAGGAAATTTTCGCCCACTCCATTCACGGGCTCAGCAATCGCGGCAGCAGCGCGTTCGTATCGCTCAACTGCGCCGCTCTCTCGGAAGAATTGCTGCAGAGTGAGTTGTTCGGATACGAGGAAGGGGCCTTCACCGGTTCCCGGAAAGGCGGTAAACCCGGCCTTTTCGAGGTGGCCCACAACGGGACCATTTTTCTCGATGAAATCAACGCGACCTCACAAAACGTCCAGCGCCACCTGCTGCGCGTGCTGCAGGAGCGTGAAGTAATGCGGATCGGCGCCGACAGGGTGACGCCGATTAACGTGCGGGTGCTGGCTGCCTCAAACAGCAACCTGATCGAAGAGGTGAACCGGGGCCGGTTTCGTGAGGACCTCTTTTTCAGGCTCAATGTGCTGACCCTGACCATCCCGCCCCTGCGCGACCGGCTCAGCGACATCCCGCACCTGGTTGACAGATTCCTGAACGTGCTGACACGGGAATACAAACAGCAGCGGTTTTTCATCCCGGAACCGTACATGCGCAAACTGATGGCATATCAGTGGCCGGGCAATGTCCGCCAGCTGCGAAATTTTATCGAACGGCTGGTGCTGATCTGCGGCTCGGATTTCGATCTCAGGGTTTTTGAGGAGCTCTATTTCGAACTCTTCGAGTACCACTCGGACAAGTACCGGCCCCCCTCCCCTTCGATCTCCCCGGATCCCCCCCGGCCGTTTCCGCCAACTACCGGGGACGATGAATATGCAAGGATAAAAAACGCCCTTGAAAAAAGCGGCTATTCCCGCACCAAAGCGGCCAGGCTGCTCGGCATCAGCCGCACCACCCTGTGGAAAAGGATGAAACAGTTTGAAAACCAGTAAGAGCGCCCGGACGTTCGGCTTGTTCACGGCGCAGTTGTGCTATCTGAGTTTCCCCATGGTCAGCACTTTGGACGCATACAGGCTGTTGATATATTCCGCATCTCCCGGCTTCATTTCATAAAACTGGAAACCGGTTTTATAGCCGTCCGCCACCCTGCTCACCTGACGGACAATCGCCTTTGCGACTATTTTCTGTCTTCCAAGAAAAAACCCCATCTTTACATAGCTTCCGACTTCCACCTTTTTGCGCAGTATCACGGCAATACCGTCACCGCTGATATCGCTCAGGCTGCCGTCAGCCGTAAACGTAGAGGTGGCGATCCGCACCGCGACTTTTTTCATTTCGAAAATCGCCGACACGTCCCCGACGCTCAGCCGCTCGAATCGCCGCTTGCCCAGGTCGGTTTCAGCCGTATAGTCCCAATCGACCTGCAGCCCGTCCAGAGAGGGAATATCATCCCAGTCTTTCTTATCATCACCCATGATCGTACCTGAAACGTGGTTTTATTTCGCTGTGACAGACGTGCCCGCAGTTCACGGGCCAGGCGTCTGCCGTGGTGAACAGTGTATCTGCAAATATCCGATACCACAACCATCGATTTGTCTCGGAAAGGCGATGCTGCAGGGTACTGGAAAAAAAGGCGGTGCCGTCAAGCACCGCCCTGGAAGTTCAGCGTGAACCGGGTCAGACCTGACCCGCGGCTTTGCCTCACGTCTTGGTGCGCGGCAGGGTGCGGGAGAGATAGTCCTCTACACTTTTCTGCAGCGTGGTGTCGGCAAGCTGCGCACAGTGCAGGTGCGAGTCGGGAAGCTCACCGGTCAGTTCCATGATCGAGATCATATTGATCTTCTTCACTTCTTCGATCGTTTTGTCGCGGGCGAGCATCGCCGCGGCCTCGACGCAGAGCTTGCTGGTTGCACAGCCGTCGGTCCAGGTGTGCGTCGACGTAACCACATTGTTTTCGACCCGCAGCCCGATCTCCATCGTGTCGCCGCAGTTACCGACGACCTTGGCGAGGCCTTCCGGGCTCTCGATGACCGGATTGCCGTAATAGTGCAGCAGGAACCAGACGAGTCCCACCGCAAAAATCAATAAAAACGCTATTGCTATATTTGAAACCATGATGTACCGATGCCGGCCTGGAACATCGGCTGATCGCTCCGAAAATCCCAGGCCCGAAACGGCGCTGTCAGGATTGCTTTTTTTCCTTTCCGACTACATTGATCATGTAGTTGTTGACGGCCTCCTGCAACGCAACGATTGAAAGTGTCGCACAATGCGTCTCCGCTTCGGGAAACGTGCCGATTGTGTTTAACACATCCTCAGGCGTCAACTCAAGCAATTCCTCTACATTTTTATCGATGGCGAGTTCGGCGGTAAATGATCCGCACAGGGCGCTTGAACCGCATCCGTCGGTGGTGTAGCTCGCTTTTTCCACCTGCCCGCCGTTAAATTTCAAATAAATATTGATCGTGTCGCCGCAGCCGCCTTTCACACCTCCCGACGCATCGGCATCGGCATCGGCGAGCGGACCGTTGAAACGGGGGTATTTCCACCGTTCGGCCCCTTTCTCCCCGTAGGCCTGGCGCGCATCTTCAAAGGCGTTGTCCTGCAGCTGCCTGACGAGCGCTTCGAACGCTTGATCTGTCATCGACATCGTCTGTACACCTCGACCGGTTACCAGTGTGAATCGGCATTCGCCGCATCGGTGAAGGCAACCTTGTCGGTCTTCAGCTGCTCCACAGCGTCGGCTATGGTCCCGGAAACGTCGTTGACAACCTTGACTCCCGCGGCCTGCAGCGTCTCGAACGCCTTGGGCCCGCAGTGACCGGTCATCAGGACCTCGGCCCCTTTGTCGTGAACCACCGTTGCCGCCTGGATACCGGCCCCTTTGAACGAGTTCACGTTGGCTGAATTGTCGACCGCCTCGAACTCCATCGAGTCGGTATCGACAATCATGATATAGGCCGCGCGGCCGAACCGCGGATCGACCTGGCTGCTCAAATCCGTACCTTTTGATGATACCGCTACTTTCATGGTCTTCTCCTTTTAACCCTTTTCAATTACATACGGCCGCCGCCACCGCCGCAAACCTGCGTATCGTCAATTATCGGCAGTTTGCCCGCCAGCAGGTCTTCAACAACCGGCCTGATGTCTATCCGTTCCGCATCATGATACACATCGATGCCGACCTGCCTGAAGCCCATCAGCGGCCGCATGCCGATGCCGCCGACAATCAGGGCATTGACGTTGTGTGAAGCGAGCAGGTTGACCGGGACCATACAGCCGCCCTGGACATGCTCTTCATTCTGGACCGTCGTTACGGAGGTAATTTCACCGTCTTCGGCGTCGATGAACGTGAATACGTCACAGTGCCCGAAATGACCTGCCCGCTGGCCGTCAAGCCCGCCGTTTCCAAGTGATGGTACCGCTACACGTAATTTTTTCATGGTGTTCTCCTTGTTATTTGATGGTTGGTATAACGTGCATTTCTTCTCTGGTAAATTCTTCCGTCGACATCACGTTCTGCCAGACGGTTTTCACACTTTGTGCCAGCTGGGAGTCGGCGGCGTACTCGAGGATCGTCTGCGCTTCCACCATTGCATGCGTAAACGCAGAATCGAACGGGATGCGCCCGACCATCAGCAGATTTCGTTTTTTCGTTTCAGCCTCGATGACCTGGGTCATGTCACGGTTCAGGTCGTACTTGTTGATGCAGACCATCGCCGGAATTTTAAAATGGGCGGCAAGATCGGCAACCCGCTCCATGTCGTGCAGTCCGGACAGCGTCGGTTCGACGACGATCAATACGGCGGTGGAGCCGGTAATTGCCGCAATCACCGGACAGCCGATGCCGGGAGGGCCGTCGGTGATGATCATCCGGTGCCCTTTTTCTTCCGCCATGTCCCGGGCTTCCTTGCGAATCACGCTGACCAGCTTGCCCGAGTTTTCCTCGCCGATGCCTAAGTGCGCGTGCACCATCGGCCCGAAACGGGTATCGGAAATAAACCACTCACCACATTTACGCGGGGTAAATTCGATGGCATCCGCCGGGCAGAACGCGTTGCAGACGCCGCAGCCCTCGCATTCCACCTGGTCTACGACAAAGTCATCGCTGATCGCGCCGAATTGACAGCGCTCGACGCAGATACCGCACTCGGTGCAGCGTTCGGGATCGATCTCGGCTTTGGACCCGCCGATGAAATCGTGTTTTTCAAGAACGCTGGGACGAAGCAGCAGATGCAGGTCGGCCGCGTCGACATCCGTGTCGCACAGCAGGCTGTTTTCCGCAAACGACGCAAACGCCGCCGTCATGCTGGTTTTACCGGTACCACCTTTACCGCTGATGATGACGAGCTCTTTCATCCTGCTACCTCCTCCGGGGTGCTGATTTCAACGATTTTGTCGAACAGCTCGCGATATTTCTGCCGCCATTCGGGCGATGCTTCCACCAGCAGCTTTCCGGTTGAATAGAGTTCCGCGATAAAGCGCTCAAATGGTATTTCCATCAGGACCGGCACCCCTTCCTGTTCGGCGTAGCGGTACACGTCGTCGTTGCCGATGTCAGCGCGGTTGATGACGAGGCCGCACGGTTTACCGAGCTGTTTGACCGCTTCGACGGTCAGCTTCAGGTCGTGCAGGCCGAACGGGGTCGGCTCGGTAACCAGCAGAACGAAGTCACTGTCCTTCATTGCGGCGATTGCCGGACATGACGTGCCCGGAGGCGCATCGATGACAACCAGTTCTTCGGGCTCGATCAGCGCCTGCACCCGACCGATCAACGGCGGGCTCATCGCTTCCCCGACGCGAAGCCGGCCGTAGCTGAAACAGATATCTTTCCATGTACCGGTCTCCACCGTACCCAGCTCGCGCTCACCGGCACTGATTGCCGTTTCCGGGCAGATCATCTGACACCCCAGGCAGCTGTGACACAGTTCCGGGAACACCAGCACCTTCTTGCCGATTACTGCCAGCGCATTGAATTCACAGAGCTTTGCGCATTCACCGCAGCCGGTGCACGCGTCTTCATCAATAACCGGGATAAACGTCGACTCGACTTTTGATTCGAGGCTCTCCGGCTTGATGAACAAGTGGACGTTGGGCTCCTCGACATCGCAGTCCAGCAGCCGCAGTTTCCTGTCGAGGCTGGCTGCCAGATTGGTGGAAACGGTCGTCTTGCCGGTTCCGCCCTTCCCGCTTGCTACACTGATAATCATTGTATTTACCTGTATTTATTGCATAATGCGTTAATATATTTTGGCAAGAAGGCCGCAGAATTTTTCCGCGTCTTCCCGTCCCGGCGACGGGGAAATCTGCAGGAACACGCCGAGTCCCTCCGTCACTTCATGAAAATCCTTGGCAGACAGCGGCGATACCAGTGCCGTATTGATAAAGGCATCTTTCATCACCACCTGTTTAATCAAATCAAGACCGCTGCCGTCAGCGACGACTTCCGCCGCCGCTACGATATCAACCCCTTTGCCTGCAACCGCCTCCAGTACGTCTTCCGACGCTGTCACACAGGTGATATGCAAATAGTCCTTGTCTGCGAGAGCGGCCGTAAAATCCTTGAAGTAGTCCGCTTCCCTGCTGATCATTATGATATTGAGATTTTTCATTGTGCCCTGTTGGTGTTCTTATGCTCTGATTCAGGCCGCGTTGTCCCGGCTGCAGCCCGGCATTACGAATGAATCGATGGGTTCGTTTGCCGCATATGTCTCGAGAAACCGATCTGCACTCCCGCTCACGAACGACAGGAGCCGGATGTCAGCCTGCTGAAAAATCTGCGCGGGACGTTCCGATATGGCTCCGCAGATCAGCGTATCGATATTTTTTTCAACCAGCATGCGCGCCAGGCCGGAGGCAACGAGCCGCGGCAGGAATTCGCGCCGCTGGGCGATCACCTCACCGTTTTCAATATCGGCAAGCAATATCGTCTGGGCAGAGTCAAATACCGGCGATATCCGATTGCCCCAGACTGTCATGGCAACTTTCATCGATCCATTCCTCATGGTTTAGTTTCATGTTCGTCCGGTATTGAACAGCAAGCGTGGTGCCAGTTTAGCGAGAAACTGATTAATAATTAAAATATTAAATAATTTTTAGATGTTATAGAAATTCACTGCAGAAAGAATTAAAACCGACGCAACAGCACAGTCGCACCAGAGTCGCACAATTGCGACTGTAAGAGGAGCGCACAATCGCTGAAATGCGACGCTCATTTTGTCAGGTTTTTGTGGTAACAGGAAAAAATATCTAGGCGTTCCTAGATGTTTTGAAAAAGGTCGGGATAAACCAGGTTCCGGGAAAGGAATCGGAGTTGCTTGACTTCGGCTGCTGCTCTCCGGCCTTTATCGCCGTATCAGCTCCACGGCAACCGTCAGAATCTACGACATTGCCAACCGTTCCACTGCTACGGCGGGCCTCCGCGATGCAGCCAAAGCCAAGCAACCCCGATTCCGCGCAGTCCTTCCGTTCTTACCAATTCTTTGCATTGCCGATGCAGTCTGAAACACGACGCTACCATCACCGAGTGTGTTCGCTGTTTTAAGATATGGTCAGCATCTGCAGGTGCAGCATGGGTGCACGCTAAAGCATGTTCTCGAAGTAGCAGAGATTGTTAGAAACAGTACATATAAACAGCAAACAAACTCGCCGGCGTCTTTCCCGGAAGTCATTTGATCGGCTAACAATCAAAAAAGAATTTGCTGAGGAGAGCTACTTCGTTCTTCCGTCTTTTTCCGGCAGGGTAATGTTGAGCTTGTTGATTTTACGAAACAGCGTGCTCTTGTGCATGCCGAGCCGGCGGGCGGCGGCGGTGCGGTTGTAGTTCGACAGCTGCAGCGCCTTCATGATCATGTCCCGCTCGCCTGCCGCCTTTACCGTCTTGATTGTCTCGGCATCGGTTTCAGGCGCATCGGCGCCAGCCCGCTTCCGCGCCAGCGACACCGGCAGGTGATCCGGCGTTATTTCACCGTTGCGGCACAACACGAAGGCATGTTCAATGATATTTTCCAGTTCCCTGATGTTTCCGGGATATTCATGGGCCAGCAGCACCTCCTCGGCGGCAGCACTCAAACCCGATATCATTTTCGCTTTGCGTCGGTTCATTTTTGCGATGAAATGCTCGGCCAGCAGCAGGATATCCTCCTGCCGCTGCCGCAGCGGCGGCAGTTCCACGGTAATGATGTTGATCCGGTAAAAGAGGTCCCGGCGAAATTCCTGCAGCTCGACCATTTCGGCAAGATTCCGGTTTGTTGCGGCAATGACCCGGGCGTTTGTTTTAAGCGTCCGGCTGGTGCCGAGCGGGGTGTACTCGCCCTCTTCGAGCACCCGCAGAAGTTTCACCTGAAAAGCCGTACTCGTTTCACCGATTTCATCGAGCAGGATCGTCCCGTTGTCGGCGGCTCCGAACAGCCCCTGCCGGTCTGAACGCGCATCGGTGAAGGCTCCGGCTTTGTAGCCGAACAGTTCCGATTCAAGCAGGTTGTCGGGGAGCGCGCCGCAATTGATGGTGATAAACGGCTGGTCGCTCCGTTGCGAGTGGCTGTGGATCGCACGGGCCATCAGCTCCTTTCCGGTACCGGTTTCACCGGTAATCAGCACGGAGCTGTCGCTTTGTGCAATCTGGTCGAGAATTTTGAAAATGGCCTGCATCTGCGGCGCCCGGCTGATCATGTCGCCGAGCCGGGGAAGACCGCCCAGGTCACGCCGCAATTCTTCGACAAGGCTGTGATCCCTGAAGATTTCCACGCCGCCAAGGACTTCGTCCTCTTCATCGACCAGCAGGGAGGTTGAAACGGATATGGGGATCTGCTTTTTTTCAGCGTTGATGATCGTCGTCGATGAGCTGACGAACGATTTGCCGTCGTTCATGGTTCGTTTCAGGGCGCAGTCACCCTCGCACATGTTCGAACGGAACACCTCCCAGCAGTACCTGCCGATCGCGTCCTCACGCGACACGCCGGTTATCTTTTCGGCAGCCCGGTTGAAGGACGTGATGCGCCAGTGATGATCGACGGTAAACACCCCGTCGGAAATCGACTGCAGGATCACCTCGGTGAGTTGGGATGTGTCATTGTCTTTTTTGTTCATATGCACACTATACCACATCTTGCCTTTCATGCACGCTTTATCGACCTGCTGCCGCCTCGCGAGGGAAGCGGCAGTCGAAGACCGGATCGTGCCCGTACCCATATGGAGCACGATTAACTATTATACCTTTTCCCGGGAGCGCAACCGCACGCGTGCCCCGGATCTTGACATTGCACGGCCGGTGATTAGTGTCACATTGTAGTACATCATTACTTCATACGATGTGCTCCCGACCGGGTGGTGCAGACCGCAAACTGCATCACCCAATTTTTTTCGGGCACGCGGGAAATGTCGGACTCCGCCCGCAGACAACGCTGGCGGATCCGGGCATGGCAGGATTGGATCGAGGTTCGGGTTGCCGGACAAGCGCCCCGCTGCAGGCTTTCTAGATCGGACGCTTTTTATTTCTCCGGCGTTCGTCCAGCTCAAATTCATTTGCCAGAAAACCAACGAAGTCATCCGGGAACTTGCGCTCGCTCAGGCCCGTCAGGTATTTGAGTTTTAATCTCTTCTGGACGGCCTGGTCAGCCTCGCCCCACAACTGCAGAACTTTCTTGGATGTATGCATAATTTCCCCTGGGAAAACGATTTACGATGCAATACGCCTAGGCACTTTCAGCGCTGCTGGATTTTCCGTGTTCGTTCCGCCCCGACTTGCGCGGGCGACCGGATTGCCGCTCCAGCATGCGGGATTCGGGTCGGGATTCGGCATATCGCCTGGCCAGGAACCGCAGGAAATCCTCTTTGTTGAAATGGTCTCCATGCTGCTTGAGAAACTGCTTCATTAAATGCTGTTTTTCGGATATCTCCATGAAGTTCCAGAGACTCATGTATGTTTCGTTGGTACTCACAGCCACCTCCCTGGATACGTGTTTCTGGGGCAGGTACAACCACAACGCGGGCTACAGCCTGAGGGGGGGATTTTGTCCTATAATTGTAAGCATTATTACCGGAAAAACAACGAACAAGAATAGCGTATCGGCAAGAATCTGCCCCGTTACTGCCTGATTATATTAAACAATTTCGACTCACGAAGAACTCGTGCAAGAGCGTAAAAATTCGTGATCATCACGACTTCCGCTTCCCTCGCAGCCGATGTGCGTGCCGGGCTGATCACGGGTGGCCTGTAATGGTAATTGTCAGGTAAGCGCAAATTCAATTTTACCTTTGTTTTTGCAACCTATTGATATGCATAGCATAGTAATGCCCACATCATATTGTAAATATAAATTGTCAGGTAATAGGTAAATTCCATTTTCCGGTTCATTTCACCACGATTTCACCATGCCGCAACACCCGCTCATAAACGGAATCAAGGCCGGAATGTTCCTGCAACTTGCCGTCGGACCGGCGTTTTTCTACCTGCTCTCCATTGCGGTGGAGAGCAATCTGCTCAACAGCCTTACAGCCGACATCCCTCAAGGGCTGGTGCAATCGCTGAACGGCCTGGTCGGCCTGATCGTGGTATACTGCAGTATCTCCCGGTTTATGAAATGTCTCCGCCGGCGATCTGATTCACAGGCCCGGTAACACCCGGTCGTTTCCAGTCGCATAATTTTCTGGACACGATCCGTATATCCTAAATCGAGCCTTAACGACTGGTTCACCAGCAGACACGGCACAGAGACAGCCATCACGGTCGACGCAAATTGATCTGCGGCGGCAGCGGCTATCCCGATATACTCATGACAACCGCTTGTTCTCGACCTTTTTAGACTCGCCGTTGACATATTTATAAAAAATCGGAAATACGACGAAGAACGCGACACAGATTAAATACTCGATCCCTTTTATGTGACTGTAGAAATCAACGAGTGTATGCGACGGCTTGACGATTCCAGTCGCTATCATATACTGCCTGATCAGCTCCGATACCTGCCAGTCGACATGCTTCAGACCGGCGATGAGCGCCGTTGCCGCCCAGCCGCCAACGATAAGTCCCATGCCGGCGATAGACCACAATATCACGTTTCCTGCTTTCGGTTTCACGGTTTCCTCCTTACGGGTTGTTACAGTGAATGGACTCGGATCACACCGATCATCAGCGGCCAGTAATCGCAGATATATATCCACTGATCATGCCGCCTACCCCGTGCTCCAGGATTCCGCCGACCAGACAGGCGGCCGCCCAGAGGCCGATCAGTACAGATGAAGCGACGACAATGCTGAATATGACTTTCGAAATGTCGTGCGTTACATCGGTTTTGGTGGTGCGGATCGTTTTGTTAATCGTTTTCATGGCATCCTCCTTCGTTGATGAAGTTGAGCTCAGGGGATGTTTCCCCTCGTTATCTTTCACATTGCACAGGTGATGCCAGAAACGGAAAAAAAAGCAAAACAATGCAAAAGAGCAAGTAATTGATATTAATTGATATTCAGAACGGAATAATTTTCCCGGTTGCACGTTTTTGACAACACATCAACAGTGTCGCGAGGCAGATGCAACACCCGACACATGGCACCACATAACTGTTGGGCACTATTCTGGATAGACAAGCGGCAGGCGCTCCGTCAGGGGCCTGCCGCATCAACGGGAATGAACTGCCGCTTGGATCAGGATGATTTCCAGGTGTAAACTACCGGTAAACGATAGAGGATAAAGCGATAGACGATGAAATAGAAGCACAGAATCGTTGCCACCAGCCACAGCTCCTTCCAGTACGGGATCTCCTGGTGAGCCGTCCAGTTATAGGCGACCAGCACCGTATTGAGCCGGTTCCATACGATGCCGAGCACCACGATAAGCGCCCCCCACCGCAGCATGGCAGTCTTCCGGTGGCGGACACCGACCGCGAACATGCAGAGCGGAACCACGGCCATGCCGACGATCTCGGCGAGATAATAGAGCCCCCAGCCGGTTACGAGATACAGCCACTCCTCGTCATGGGCAACAGCAACGAGCTTGATGATCAGGTAGGTAATAAGTGCCATCGACGCGCCTTTGGCAAGTCCGATCGTGATTGAATCGAGATTGTCGAGAAAATCGCTGTCGCACCGCCACGTCATGAACCGTTTTACCAGGCTCGAGACCACGATAACCATGCACAATCCTCCGAAGATCGAAGACACGAAATAGTGCAGCCACTGGAACTCAGGCGAGATCCACAGCGGGTGGATTTTCCCGGGTGCATAGCAGAAAAGTGCCCCGAGCGCTCCCTGGTGCAGGGTGGATAAAATGATGCCGGCAATCGTCAAACCGAGGGTGATCTTCTTTACCATCTGTTTCAACCGGGGCAGATTCGCCCACTCGGCAAAGGCCGGCAGCATTTCCGCGATCTGCACCGACAGGTAGGTTGCCACATGCCACGCGACGAGAAAAAGGACGGCGGCCGGCCCGAAGGATACGAACATCGCATAGTGCAGCCGCCACGGCATCCCCAGGTCCACCAGCAGAAAAACGACGGCGAAGAAGTAGCCCAGCAGCCCGTTGAGCAGGGCCAGCCGCTCGATCGGTTTGAAATCACGGCGCTGAAAAACCTCGACGGTGGTGCCGAGCATGAAACCGGAGGCGGACAGCGGCACCATTCCGAACAGTCCGAACCCGAGGATGATGCCCCACGGATAATCCTGGGAGCCGTGCGTCACGGAGCTGAGCCCCATCAGGTAGCGCTGCATCAGCAGTGGAATACCGACAGCCAGTACAGCGGCGATCACCCAGTTTACCGGGTTTCTGATGAGCAGATCGATATATTGTCTTCCGGACAGCCCGAGAAGCAGCTTATCCATTATCCGTGAAGATTCGGACGGTTCAAAGTTCCGGCCCTGGACCGCCACTACGTCAGATTCATTCACCATGGTTTTCATCGGCGCTTACCTCCTGCTTGGCGTCTTCCGGAAATTGCCCTGGACCCTGCTCTCCGGTGTCTTTGTGTGAACGTCTGCTCAACAGAAAAATTCCTGCAAACAAGCCGGGCCAGATGGTTAAAACCATCGGCACCATGGCCAGGAAATCCTTGACGAAATTCAAGATGGGCTGCTTCGGCACCTTCATATCGAAGCCGGCATGTTCGAACGGAACCGGTGATATGTAGAGCCATGAGGTGCCGCCGGCTTCATGCTCGCCGTAGATGTAATCGACGTAGCGTTTCGGCTCCCGGCGGATCCGTTTGCGGGCGATCGACAACAGCTCCTGCCGGTTGCCGAACGTGAGCGCCTCCATCGGACATGCCTCGACGCAGGCGGGCGGCCTGCCTTTGCTGAGCCTGGTATCGTAGCAGAAGATGCATTTCATCACCCGCGGATCGAACGCACTGTCATACTTGAAGGCAGGTATTGAAAACGGGCACGCGATCATGCAGGTACGGCAGCCGACGCAGACATCCGGATTATAGATCACCGCGCCTTCCGGCGTCTTGGTGTACGCATTGACGAAACAGGCCGTCAGGCAGGCCGGCTCGAGACAGTGATTGCATTGAATTTTCTTGAACAGCGGGTGCTCCCAGAGCGGCGAATCGTACTTGTTGACGATCGTGTATGCGCGCTGGTCCGGCCGACGCTGATGCTCATGATCAAAGATCTGTTCATCGTCGAAGGCAATGTCCGGGGCAGGCAGCCCCTGCTCCCGGTTGCAGGCAGCTTCACAACTCCGGCACCCGACACACCGGTCCAGGTCCACCAGCACCCCCATGTTGGTATCGTAGCCGCTGAAATCGTGAGCACGCGCCTTTTTTCCGGCCGAGCCGACCATAAGCGCGGACACGGCGGTTGAGAGCATTGTTTTAAGGGCGGTGCGCCGATTCATCTTCATAGCCATAGTTCACCCCTCTCGTTAAACCGTACGGTTTCAATTTCTCACTTTTTCCTGGTATGACAGTCTTCACAGCCGACCGGGCCGTCTATTGCGCGGTGGCAGGAAATACAATTGAGATGATAGGCGCCGATCAGCCCCGGCGTATCGTTGTGGTAGGCCGGCATATCGTCACCATCATCCCGGGCGGCATACCGGTCGACCAGGTGACAGTCGCTGCAGCCCACCTCGGCAAGCTCCGCACCCTCGCGGTGGCACGGCAGACAATTCGGGTCGGACGGCGGGTCGGCGGTCGTGTGGTGATGGCATTCAACGCAGGACGCATAGCCGTCGTGCAGTTCATGGTCGAACAGGACCGGCTCGTACCGCTCACTCAGGATCTCGATCTGCACCTCTACCGGAGGATCTGCTCCCCCGTCGGCGCAAACGGCGGTCGCCCCGCCACAGGCAAGACATATCGCGGTACAAACAAGCAAATACGCAGACTCAATTCTTTTCATGCGCGGCCTCCCTCACCGATGGTTCTTCATTGCGTTGCGTTTCAGGTTTCTCATCTGCCGGAAGCCGATCGAGGTAGCAGCGGTACACGATATCGATCTCTTCGCTGTCGAGGGTCTCATGCGTCAACAGCGATTCGGCGATCATATGCAGGAACTCGCTGTTGTCCTTGAGCAATTCCCGGGTTTCGTTGTAGGCCTTCCGGATCAGTTTACGAATCTCCATATCTATCTCGCGCCGGGTCTGCTCGCTCTGCTGCCAGCCGCCCGCTTCGAGACCGCCCCCGGGATACCCGTCGAGGCAGACAACCGGTCCCAGCTCACGCCCCATACCGAATTCACAGATCAGCCGATGGGCGATATCGGTTGCGCCGTGCAGGTCATTGCTCGCCCCCGTCGTCATGCGGCCAAAAATGATTTCTTCGGCAATGCGCCCGCCGAGCAGGATCTTGATCCGGTTGAGCAGGTAAACCCGGGTATAGGTGCTGTGGTCGTCCAGCGGCAGCTGCTGGGTCAGCCCAAGCGCCTGGCCGCGGGGAATAATGGTGATCTTGTGCAGCGGGTCGGTTTCCGGCAGCAGTTTCGCGGCTACCGCATGACCGGCCTCGTGATAGGCGGTAAGCCTCCGCGCCTCCGGGCTGATAACCGCATTCTTGCGCTCAACGCCCATCAGGATCTTGTCGCGGGCGTCATCGAAATCGACCTGTTCGATAGCATTTTTATCCCGCTTGGCCGCAAGCAGGGCCGCCTCGTTGACCAGGTTGGCAATTTCCGCGCCGCTGAATCCGGGTGTGCTCCGCGCGATTTCGAGCAGGTCGACGGCGGGGCTCAGGGACGTTCCCGCCGTATGGACCTGCAGGATTTTCGTGCGCCCTTTGATGTCCGGCAACGTCAGCGTTATTCTCCGATCGAACCGCCCCGGACGGAGCAGGGCTTCATCGAGGATATCGGAGCGGTTCGTCGCCGCGACGACGATGATCGTTTCCCCGGTCCCGAACCCGTCCATTTCGACGAGCAGTGCATTGAGCGTCTGCTCACGCTCGTCGTTGGATCCGTTTCGGACATCAGCAGAACGTTTGCCGCCAATCGCATCGATCTCATCGATAAAGATGATGCACGGTGCCTCCTTCTTCGCATCCTCGAACAGTTTCCTGACCCGCGACGCGCCCAGGCCGGCAAACATTTCCACGAAATCCGAACCGCCCATCGAAAAAAAGGCGACCGATGCCTCACCGGCAATCGCTTTGGCAAGCAGGGTCTTTCCCGTGCCGGGCGGCCCTTCGAGCAGGACCCCTTTCGGAATGCGTCCCCCCAGCCTGCTGTATTTATTTGGATTTTTTAAAAAATCGCTCAACTCCTTCAGCTCTTCACGGGCCTCGGAAATACCGGCCACATCATCAAAACTCACCCGCTGCACGTTCTTGTTTTTGGCAAGACGACCGCTGCCGGAAGCGACGTGTGCAGTCGAGCTGTTCCGGTTTCTGCTGAGAATTATCCACCCGCCCATGAGCACCAGGATAATCAGCATATCTTTATATATCGCCGCGATACCGTGGCTCGGTTTCGTGTTCACGACGACGTCGTGTGCGCGCAGCAGCGGCAGCAGTTCCGGTACATCGGGTGAAAACGTCGTATAGCTGAACTCGCTGGCATCGACTGCTGTAATCACGCCTGCCTTGATGCTCACCTCGACAATTTCACCGTTTTCCACATCACTCAAAAAAGTGCTGTAGGGGCGTTCAGGCAGACGGTTGCCGGCCTGGAAGAACAGGTAGCCGACAACCGCCAGCAAGCCGATAATCACCACGTACATGAGGGTCAACCTGTCAAGCTTCATATCCTGCTTCTCCTGGAATCGGCGGCACCGGTCAATTCCCGGACAGACACCGGACCATGCTCGACCAGGGCTGTCAGCATGCGCTCAAACAGCCGCCGCCTGTTCGGATACAGCCGGACCGTCTGCATAAAGCAGAATTCGTTGAGCTGCCCCTGCACGAGGTGCACATTGACGGGCCGGTATTTTTTGCGCTTGTACCAGGCCGCAAAAGCCTTCATGAGCGCGGGCAGGACCGTGCCGGACATCCCGGTTTTGTCCACGATGAAGAAATAGCCGGCCGTATCGGCCAGTGCCGAAAACGGCTCCCGTTCAGGAACGATAACGCTGCTGCCGGAGCGAACATGTTTTCTGACGAAGCCGGAAACTGCCCGGTAATCCATGGTGTCGACATGAACCATCTGCACCTTGCCGGTCATGCGCCCGTCGGCAATCGATTCCACCGCCGTGATGATCCGGCCGAATGCGTCATCCCCGTCATGACCGGGTATTTCTGCCGGACCGACAATGACGGTGCCGCCGCTCGGTTCATCGACGAAAATCTGCAATACCAGCCGGAGTTTTCCCATCCATGTCCACGCCGTTTGATAACTGGAAAATTCCAGCTCTTTCTGCAGCCCCTTGATCGATAAATCGGGTACGCTGCTGATCAGCCACCAGATCGCCTGGAACCAGAGCGTAAGCTGTTTCTTGCTGCCGTGCAGGATCGTTCCCGACGTCACCGTGCTGATCTTTTTACAGTACCTGCAGAGAATTTTTCGAACCGGCTCCTGCCCAGCCTGGCGATGGCCGCAGAACGGACAAATGAACCCGTCCGGCCACCTGACCGTGAACAGCCGGTCAATGCACCACTGCTCATCTCTGATCAGATCACCAAGTTCGTGATCGCGGTTCGGTACTACTGCATTCAGCGTCATCCAGGCACCTCCAGTCCATGGAGCTTACATGCTGTTTCTTCCTTAAAGTGCATATATGATGCCTGATGCAGCTGGATGGGGAAATGAAGATGGCAAGCAGCGGCCCGATGAATGGACCTGGACAACAAAAGGTTATTAATGATGTAAATTCATAGAGTTAAGAGAAACATACCGGCAACATTATGGTTGTTTACCGGCCGGGAACGACCAACAGGAGCAGAAACCGGTTGCCAGGTATAGCGTACGGCCAGGCAGTTGCCGGATCTGCTGCAACGGATGTGATTCAATCCGACAGAAGTGTTGCAACAGATGTGTAGCATGGCTCCCCACCGGAGCGCCCGTAACGCCGCTCCGCTGCTCCACTGCTTCCGCTACTCCCGGTCCCCGCTCCCCCCGCTTCTCTCGTTTCTTCCGTTTCTCTCGTTTCTCCCGCTGCTCGCAGAACCCCCGCCGGGGACCCGCTGATGCATGTCCCCAGAAGTCTGGAAGCAGTCAGAAGTGCAGAAGCAGATGGGAGAAAAGCTATTCCAGGGCAATAATCGACAGGTCCAGGTCCAGCTCGCGAATCTTCCGGTACAGGGTTGAGCGGTCTATACCGAGCAGACGGGCCGCTTTTGCCTTGTTGCCGCCGCATTTTGCGAGCATTTCAAGAATCCGCGCGGCCTGCCGGTCCACCGTCGGATCTCCGCCATCTTCACTGGCGTACTCGGACGGCTGCGGCCGGCTGACCTCGGCTTCCGCTCCAGGCTCCGGCCTGCGGTCATCGCCGTTTACCGCTGCAGTCAATTCGACGGGAAGTTCATCGGTGGTGATGGTCGCCCCCCGACTCAGCACCACCGCACGTTCAATGAGGTGTTCAAGCTCCCTGACATTGCCCGGCCAGGGATAGCGCCTGAGGGCCGCCAGCGCATTGTCGGAAATACCGAGAATCGACTTTTCCAGGCTCTCCCCGTATTTTTTCGCAAAAAAGTGGGCGAGCATCTCGATGTCGCCGCCCCGGTCGCGCAGCGGCGGCAGCATGATATCGATGACTTTGAGGCGGAAGTAGAGGTCTTCCCTGAAAGTCCCTTCCCTGACCTTCAAGCCAAGATCGACGTTGGTCGCGGTAATCACCCGCGTATTGACATTGATCGGTACATCGCTACCGACCGGATAGAAGGTCCGTTCCTGTAAAAAACGCAACAGGCGAAGCTGGGTCATCGCCGATATTTCGCCGATCTCATCAAGGAATAATGTGCCGCCGTCCGCCTGCAGCAGTAAGCCTTTACGATCTTTGTCGGCACCGGTGAACGCACCTTTTTTGTGACCGAACAACTCACTTTCCAGCAGGTTTTCGGGGATGGCGGTACAATCGACTTTGATCAGCGGCCGTCCAGAGCGCGACGATTCGCGGTGCAGCGCTTCCGCACACAACTCCTTGCCGGTGCCGGATTCGCCGGTAACCAGTACCGTCGTGTCGAAGCGCCCGACATTCTCGATCAGTGTGTAGACCTGCTGCATCGCATCGCTGGCCCCGACAAACCGGTGAAAACGGTTTCTCACCGCCAATTGATTTTCCACGGGGACCGACATGTCCCTGATGATGATCACCGCTCCGCCCATGTTTTCGTCTTCGTTTTTCAGCGGCGACGTGCAGATGCTCAAGATATTTATCTCCCCGTCTACTCCGCGGCACTCGAAACGGTGTTCCCTGACTTCCTCGCCGGTTCGCAGCACCCGCAGGAGATCGGAACGCAGCGGTGAAAATTCCGACGTATTGATCTCGGAACCGAGATAGGCTCCCTCCTCGATATCCGGCAGCATCCGGCTGAACATCTCCTGCGCTGAACCGTTGAGCTTCACCACCTGCAGTTCGTCGTCGACGATCACGATCGCATCCGACGCACTTTTGAACACCGTATCCAGAAAGATTCGGTACCGCTCCCGCTCCGCCTCCGCGCGGCGACGCTGCATCTCGAGATTACGCTGCTTCATTGCCAGGTGAACCGAGCGCAGCAGCGGCCCCTTTTCAACCGGCTTGACGATATAGTCGAACGCGCCGTAACGCAGTGATTCCGCCGCATTTTCGACGTCCGGGTAACCGGTGATCAGGATAAACGGACAGTCCTGGCCGATCTGGCGCGCATATTTGAGTACGTCGATGCCGGTTGACTTCTCGAGCACGATATCGGAAATAACGACATCGATCGCTTCGGAAGCCAGCATGTCGGCCGCTTCCTCGAACCCTGACGCGACAAATACCGGATCATACCCGGCCCGCGTCAGGAAGAAGTGAAAGGTTTCCCGCAGGCTGGCTTCATCGTCAACGACCAGAATCGATCCTTCTTTTTGCGTGCTGCTGTGCATTATGTCCTCCATCTCCTGCAGAACAGCTTATGAAAAAACGGATTTATCCCTGAAAACGACAACCGCCCCGCAGATTTCGTCATCGTCGAGAATCGGCGTGCTCGTATATTCCACGGGAAATTGAGTTCCGTCGCGATGCCAGAACACATCGTCGGAACTGGCGTGCACGATCCCGTCCTTGAATGCCTGGCGGATCAGGCAATCCCCGGCCGGATGAGGGCTGCCGTCGGGATGGCTGTGATGAACCAGATCGTGGTGCGATTGGCCGACCAGCTCATCGATCTCCCAGCCGGTCATCACCGCCGCGGCGGTGTTGGCAAACGTGACGGTGCCGTCGGTATCGAGACCGAAAATGCCCTCGCCGGCGGAATTGAGGATCAACTCCATGCGCTTCTGCAGCTCGCGGCTCTCGGTCTCCGCCTGCATGCGCTCCGCGACTTCCCGGTGAAGCGATGCATTTATCGTTGAAATTTCAAACAGTTTCTTCTGCATCGTTTCCTCATGCTCAGATTCCGTCGTGGAACTGGTATCCCTGATCGCCGCCAGCTGGCCTTCCAGCATGGCTATCCTGCGGCGGGTCTGGCTGTCCTGCAGCCGGGTAAGGATAAACAACGCACACAGGAAAAGACAGCCCACCCCAACCAGCGGATTGATCAGGGCTGCCACCCGGGCCTTATCCGAACCGATGCCGGAGATATAGCCGGGCAAGACAAGCAGCGCCGTATACACAAAAAGAATGACGGTAAGCGTTACCGTATTGCGGGTCATAATCATTGCCGTTCCTCCCTCTGATCCGCAGCCGGCAGATCGATGGTTATGGTCGTGTAACTGTTGTAGAGGCTGTTGATATGCATTGAACCGCCGTTATCCCTGATCAATCCGTAGCTGATCGACAGGCCCAAGCCGGTTCCTTCACCGTTCGGCTTGGTAGAAAAAAACGGATCAAAGACCCGCTCGAGCAGCTGGTGCTCGATTCCGAGGCCGAAATCGGTAACGGAGAACCTGATAAACGGGGTATTTCCGCTGTAGATAAGCGAGGTGTTGAACACCAGCTTCTTCTTCGGGTCGGCAAGCCCGTACCGCTCATTCAGCGCATACCGGGAATTGGAGATGACGTTGAGGAAAACCTGCTGTACCTCCGAAGGGTTGCAGTACACGAGCGGCAGGTCATCGGTAAGAAACAGTTCGAGGATGATATGGTCTTTGTTGATCTGATGAATCACCAGTTCCAGGCAGTCGTTGAGCAGTTCGGCACTGTCGACCGGCACCGGTTCCTCGACCCTGTTGCGCGAGAAATTGAGCAGGTTCTGCACGATCTTGGCAATTCGTTTGCCTTCCGCGGTAATACGCCCGACGATCTTGTCGTTCTCACTGCCCAGGTCCAGGTCGTTGAGCATCTGGGCGTAGTTGAGGATCCCGTTGATGGGGTTGTTGATTTCGTGGGCGACGCCGGCGGCGAGTTCGCCGATGGAGGCAAGCTGGGCGGCCCGCATCGCCTCCGCCTTGTGCCGCTCCTCCTCGGTCATGTCCCGGGCCACCAGCAGCGTCGCCTCATTGTTGGCGGCGGTGCTCTTCAGCGGGCTGATCGTCAGCAGGTACTCTCCGTGCAGACCGCCGAGTTCGGTATTGAGTATCCTGCTTTTTCCGGTTTTGATGATCGCCTCGAGCGGACAGATGCTTTCTTCCTTCTTCCCGCCGTGCAGGATATCACACACCGATTTGCCGATGACCTCGGAGCGCGATTTGCGGGAAGCGCTGAACGTCGCATGGTTCGCATCGATGATAATGCCGTCCCGGGATGCTATCAAAGCCGGGTCCTGGATCGCTTCATAGATCCGCTCCCATCTCGTCACGGCACTGTCGTAACGTTTATCGGCCGCCAGCTTGTCGGTGATATCGAGGCCGAACAGCACCATGCCGACGGTCCCCTGGTCGATGTCCTGTTTGATCGAGCTGTGCCAGTCGATCGTCCGCATCTGCCCGTCCCGGGTCAGCAGCGATGCCCGGAAGCTCGGGTTGCCGGCCTCGTTTTTCAGCAGTTTGGCAACCATGTTCTGGTAATGCAGTCGGTTGTCAGGAGACAGCAGCACGTCCACCCAGTAACGGTCCATGACTTCCCGCTGCTTGTACCCGGTAACCCGTTCCGCCTCGGCATTGAAATAGACGATTTTGCCGCAGGGGGTAATCGACACCATCAGGGCCTGGATCGTGTCGATGATCTCCTTGTTGAAATCCGTTTCGAACTGGAGCTGAACGGCCACGTCATGGGTGTACAATAGAAGCGACAGGTCGGCGATGGTGGAACTGAGCAGATCCATCTCCGCATCGGGAAACCCGTCGGCCTGGTCCGAAAAGATGAGGGCGGCGCCGTAGACAGCGTCGTGATGGATCAACGGCCAGATACCGTAAGACCGGTGCCGGCTCTGCTGCGGCAGGGGCGAGATATTGATCGGCGGGTCGACATCCCGCCTGATGAACGCGTGATTAACCTGTATCGCCCGATCGATCTCGCTGCTGAACGCGGGATCAAGCAGGATCTGGCGTCTATCTACCCGGCGTTTGCCGTCCGCATCTTCTTCGGGATGCAGGTACATCAGCGGCGAGACCAGTCCCGTATCGGGGATATACCTGCCGACCCATATCCCGTCGAAGTCGCTGAACTGCAGTATTATTTCACCGCAGGCGACGAGCAGATCGTTGCGGTTCTGCCGGGATAGATTTTCGCCGGTGAGTCGATTGATTGCATGCAGGATTCCGGTGCGCCTGATCAGCACATCTTTTGATGTTCGAGCTATGGTTTGCCCCGCCGTCGTCATTGCCTGCACCTCGGTATCGGACCGCGGCCGCGGTCCATTGGCTGCCAGGCCGGAATGCCACGCTTATGTGGCACGCAGCCTTCAATCCTGCTGCACACAGCTTCATTATACCACACTAGTGTAGCAGACCGTCAGCTTTTTCCCTTTGCAGGTTTCAATGCAACTTTCACACCAGATGCAGCATCAGCTCGACGCATTTTTGCTTCTGCCGCCCGGCCGGCGGACAGCAAACAGAACCGGGCCGATCATCCGCCCTTCGGGCACCTCGCCGATCGTGCGGGAATCAGTTCCGTGCGCGTGATCGCTGGTGAGCCGGTAGCCGCCGGAGGACCGCAGCAGCACCCGTTTCACGATAATACCGTAGTCCTTATGATTCACGACCGCCAGCCGGCCCTCGCGCGGCCGCCACCAGCGGGTGACGGCCACGACGTAATCACCGTCGCTCAGCGTCGGCTGCATGCTGCTGCCGCTGACGCGGAATATTTTGATCACCGGGCCGTCCGTCAGCCAAGCTTCGGATAGACTACCTGCTCGGCAGGAGGATACGGGCACGTAGCGGTGAAGGTCTCAACGCCCTTGGTCTTCCAGAACCCCTCGGCGAACTGGTTGATGAGGTTCAAGAATGCAACGGCGGCATCGCGGTCAACACCCTGTTTGCATGTGGAGCCCTGCATCATGATTTTATGGACGAGTTCGTTGACTCCGGCAACCTGGTCGAATTGCGGCTGCTTGAAATAGTCGCCCCAGATGATCCTGACTTCTTCCTTGGCTCTCACCGCATGCGCTTCTTTCTCGCCGACAAGGCGGCCCAGCCGGGCCTGGTCCGCAACGCCGAGATCCCCCTTCTGCTCCAGTTCGGCGATCAGGTCGACCATGCGGATAACGGTCAGCGCACTGATCTGCGCCACCGCCGGATCATAGATCCCGCAGGGGATGTCGCAGTGGGCCTGGGCTTTTTCAAACGGGCGGGTACGGTTCAGTTTATCCAGCAAAGCGTGTAACATTCGCTTAACCTCCATATCGATTGGTTGTGTCTGAACAGCGCCGGTCATCGGTATGCCGGCGCCGGTAATGCAGGAGGACGGCGTGAATTCCCCGCCGCGGCTGCACCCTAGAAGTTAAGACCTCCTAATTTATCGAGCAAGGTCTTACCGCTGTAAAAAATACCTCGGCTGCAATTCTTCGTTGCGGCGCAGGCCAGCTCAAGAGACTGGAAAACCGGCCGACATTCCCCGGATTCGCTCTTTACTGCGGCGGCCGGAACAACCCTGGTGGAAAAATATCCGCATCTTCCTCAAACAGCTTAAAAATTATTTGTCCTGACCTGACTATTGTATTAGTTTGATTGCGTTGAGGTTTAACGCTGTTTGCAGACTAATTTGAATAGAAGGGGTGGTACAGAAAATGGCAGATTTGAAAGTAACGTATATGGGTATCGAACTGAAGAATCCGGTTGTCGCTGGTGCGTCGGACCTGACAGCAAACATTGATTCCATCAAACAGATCGAGGATGCCGGTGCCGGCGCCGTGGTGCTGAAGAGTCTCTTCGAAGAACAGATTCAGCTTGAAGGGGCCCGGCTCGAAGCGGAAATGAACCAGCATGCCGACCTGCACGCCGAATCGACCAGCTTTTTTCCGGATATCGAGCATTCCGGCCCGGAAGGGCACCTGCTGTCGGTAGCCAAGGTGAAGGAGAGCGTCAAGATACCGGTCATCGCAAGCCTGAATGCAGTGAACAGGGACACCTGGACCGAGTGGGCCAGGAAACTGGCCGATACCGGCGTAGACGCGCTCGAACTCAACTTCTTCGCCAATCCCGATATGCAGGCAGCAGACGGCGCTGCGATTGAAAAAGACCAGATTGCCACTGTCAAGGAAGTCGTAGCATCAGTGCACATTCCGGTCTCGATAAAGATGAGCGTTTTTTATACCGCCCCGCTGGCAATGGCCAGGGAATTCGCGGACGCCGGGGCGAAAGGACTGGTACTGTTCAACCAGTTTTTCCAGCCCGATATCGATCCGCTGCACGAAACCAGCACCATCCAGATGAGCCTGAGCGCCAACAACACGTACCGGCTGCCGCTGCGCTATGCCGGCCTGCTCTATGGTGAAACCGGGGCGTCTATTGCCGGGTCAAGCGGGATCATGGACGGTATGGATACGGCCAAGATGCTCCTCGCCGGTGCCGACGTGGTGCAGGTGGTCAGCACGCTCTACCGCAACAAGACCTCCCAGATCGGCAACATCGTCAGCGAGCTGGGCAATTGGATGGACGCGAAGGGCTATGCGACCCTGAGCGATTTCCAGGGTAAGATGAGCAAGAAAAACAGCTCCGACCCATGGGCATACAAACGGGCTCAGTATGTTGATATGCTGATGAAAAGAGACCCGCTGGGAGCATAGCCGACCGACAGTCCGGTTCTTTGTGGAAAAAAGCCGCTCCCTGCCGGGAGCGGCTTTTTTGCTTTGTTTCCCGGTACCGACCTGAACAGAAACTCCCTGAAATCGACCGGCATCCGGTTTGTTTCAGTCATGGTTTCAACGTCATGCGTACATGGCAGGACACCAGCCCAGCGGGACAGCTTGCACATGACCGTTGAGGCTTGACAGGACACTGACAAAACAAGGAGTTGTGATGTTTGCTTACCCCTATCTCATTGAAATGCTGACACCGAAGCGGGCACAGACGCCGCCCGCCGAACTCTTCGATCGTTTTGCCGGGAGGTTCTCGGCAATTCTCGACGCGGGTTGCGGCATCTCCGTTCCCGACAACCCGATGGGACAGCCGCGCTACAGTACGGTGGAATGCATCGAACGATCAGGCCTGGCGTTCAACCCCGAATATCTGCTGATGAACCTGAACACCTTTCATACCAGAGAAGAACTCGACACCCTGCTCGCGGGAGCGGCAGCGGCAGATATCCGCTATATTCTCGCGGTCAGAGGGGACGGCGGTCCGCTGCTCGGCAGGCTCGATCCCAAAAGCATCGGTGGCTCGTTCAACGTTGCAACCACGCCGGACCTGCTCCGCTACATCAATACCGCCTACCCCGGGCGCTTCATTACCGGCGCCGCCTTCAACCACTACAAACCGGCGAAATTCGAACTGAAACGCACCAGGGATAAAATCGACGCCGGCGCCTGTTTCATCGTCACCCAACCCATCATCGGCCGTAATGAAACCATCAATCGGCTCCTGGACCTGGGCGTGCCGGTCGTCCTCGAGGCCTGGATGTCGGACAATATCGAGCTGCTCTACAGAAGCGTCGGCAGGAAGCGGCAAGACGGTGAACCGCCATACGATCCGTGGAAAAACCTGCAGGAGCTCCAGGACGCATATCCCGGCTGCTGCATCTATCTGTCGATGCTGAGCTTCAAGAAGGACTGGCGCCGATTGCTCTCTCTGTAGAGACAGCAGAGAGCCCCTTCGCAGCAGCCTCTGCCCGGCAGCCGGTGGTATTCCTGTCGGAAAGGGACATGCTTCGGCGTGTCCCTTTCCCAGCATCAAAGGTACTTCAACAGGCGGTCCAGGCGCCGTCGTTTGCACTCGAGGCCAGTACCCGGTCAATAAAGCGGACCCCGCACAGGCCGTCGGCGGCCGTCGGGAAATGCAGGGCCAGCGGGTCGGCTTTCTGGCCGGTGCGGCGGGCCGCAATGGCCTCGGCGGCGTCGCTGTAGATATTGGCGAAAGCGTCGGGAAAACCTTCCGGATGGCCCGCCACGATGCGGCTTGAACGGGCCGCCAGCGGCAGCGTTCCCGGGCCGTTCGGGGTACGCACCTCGGCCGGCGCGCCCAACGGCCTGAAATGCAGGACCTGGGGATGCTCCTGCATCCACTCCACGGTTCCGCGCGTACCGCTTACCCGGATGCGCAGGCAGTTCTCGACGCCGGCAGCCGCCTGGGTTACCCAGAAACAACCACGGACACCCTGCTCGAGCCGCAGCAGCGCACCCGCAAAATCGTGCACCGTGCGGTTCGGAACGATGGAGCCGACCTCGGCCGCGACCGCGGTCACCTCCAGCCCGGTAATGAAGCGGACCAGGTTGTGGGCATGGCTGCCGATGTCCCCAAGCACCAGGGACGGGCCGCTTCTGGCAGGATCGAATCGCCACGGAACCGGGCCTGCAGACGGGTCGGGGTCATCCTCTCCGGCCTTGCCGCCCTGGACATACTCCACCTGGACCAGGCGCAGCTCACCGAGCTGCCCATCCCCAACCATCGCCCGCGCCTGCCGCACCATCGGGTAGCCGGTGTAGTTGTGGGTGAGGCAGAAAACCAGGCCGGTTTCGTCGACCAGGCGCGCCAGCTTCTCGGCCTCCTCCACGGTATTGGTCATCGGCTTGTCGCAGATAACATCGAGCCCGTTTTCAAGCGCCGCCTCAGCGAACGGGAGATGGGAGTCATTCGGGGTCATGATAGCCGCCACCTCGGCGCCGTCGTCACGGGCCGCCTCGACAGCGACCATCTCGTGCCCATCGGTATGGATCCGCTCCCCGTCCAGGCCGAGCTCGCGGCCGGCTGCCAGAGATTTTGCCGGATCGGACGATAGAACGGCGCTGACCACTTCGTAGCGATCGTCGAGACGGGCCGCCTGACGATGCATCGAACCGATAAAAGAACCGGGGCCGCCGCCGACGAGGGCAAGCCGCAGGCGCCTGCCGAGCATGGAAACAACAGGATTCAAACTCATGGGACCTCCTCCGGGAAAAATGAGTCTTATAAACGCTACTGTACCCGATATCGACGCAAAACCTTCAAGAATAAAGGCATGCTGCCTGCCGGCCTCAATACTGAAATGTATTTCATATTTATTTCCAACTGGTTAACTTGGTGAGCAAAATCAATCTGCATAGGTCCTTAACCATCAGAAATTCAAGCTGTCAATGAGATTTTTCCGGGCGAACAGATTCACCGCCACGGACCCAAACAGCCCTTGTAAATTACAGGTTATTGAATATACTGACTATCCTACGTACCAGTCCGAATATTCGAGCGGTCATGCAACGGTGCTGACAGGCGAGTCGAACTGCCCCATAACAAACGGTGAACACCATGAAACTCATAGAAAAAATCGCCGGTGAAGCAAAGGCGCTCGGCGCCGACAAGCGGGTCGAATCCGTCTGTATCGGACAAGCCTATTGCGTGACCGTGCTGAAAAGCGGTGAAGCGGGGCTCAGCTGGGTATTCAGGGGCAACCTGCAGGCGGGCTGCAATCTTGCGCTGCCGTCGCGGCCCCTCGCCGGAAAAACAGCCGGTGAACTCCTCGATTTCGCCGGGTTCAGCCCGCTCGCCAACTCCATCGTCCTGTCAACCGCAAACGCGGTTTTTGCCCCCCATGCGGTTCCTGAAACAGCGGGTGATTTCACCGAACGTTTCGAGATAGAGGCCGGCATGAAGGTGGGAATGGTCGGACATTTCGCGACGGTGGAAAGAACCATTCGCGCCAAAGGAGCTGAACTGCTCATTTTTGATCTGCACCCGAAACCGCAGTCAGACGTTCTCGATGCCGCAAAAATCCCGGACATTCTCCCCGGGTGCGATGTTGCCATCCTGACCGCGACGGCGATCGTCAACGAAACGATCGACGATCTGCTGTCCGCCGCTTCCTCCTGCTCGCACACCGGCATCCTCGGCCCGTCGACACCGCTTCATCCCGCCTGTTATGCGGGAACCCCGGTTACGAGCGCTTCCGGTGTCCTGATCAGGGACCCGGCCTCCATCGTACAGGTGGTGGCGGAGGCCGGGGGAATGCAGCTGTTCAAGCCGTATGTCGACAAGGTGAACGTTACCGTTTAGGCAACCGTATCCTTGAGCGCCGCGTGGGCTGCCGCCAGCCGTGCGATCGGCACCCGGAACGGTGAGCAGGAAACGTAGCTCATGCCGAGTCCGTGACACAGTGCGATGGATTTGGGATCACCGCCGTGTTCGCCGCAGATGCCGCACTCCAGCTCCGGCCGGACCGCACGCCCTTTTTCGATGCCGATTTCCAGCAGGCTGCCGACGCCGTCCCGGTCCAGCGTGGAAAACGGATTTTCCGGCAGAATGGACCGGCTCACGTATTCCACCAGGAAACCCGATTCGGCGTCATCGCGGGAGATCCCGTAGGTGGTCTGGGTGAGGTCGTTGGTCCCGAAAGAAAAGAATTGCGCATACTCGGCCACCTGGTCCGCGGTCAGCGCCGCCCGTGGCAGTTCGATCATCGTCCCGAACTTGTAGTCGATCTCGATATGCTGCTCGTCCATGACGGCCCGCGCCTCTTTTTCCAGGCTCTCACGCTGGATTTTCAGCTCGTGGGCGTGGGATACGAGCGGAATCATGATTTTGGGCAGCACGGTGTGGCCTTCCCGGGTGACCTGGCAGGCCGCCTCGAAAATCGCCCGCACCTGCATCTTGGTCAGATCCGGGATGTGAATGCCGAGCCTGACCCCGCGCATCCCCAGCATCGGGTTCTGCTCCTTGAGCTTGACAGCCCGCTCGCGGATGCCTTCCTTCAGCTTGATCTGGGCCAGCAGTTCATCGATCTGGGACAGCGTCGAGGTATCGCGGATACGGAGCTTGAGGTCCGAAAGTTCGACCATCAGCTCCATCAGGTCCGGCAGGAACTCGTGCAGCGGCGGATCGATGAGGCGGACGATGACCGGCAGCCCGTCCATCACCCTGAACAATCCGGCAAAGTCCTCGCGCTGGAATTCGAGCAGTTCGTCCAGCGGTCCGCGCCGGTCGGCGGCGAGATCGGCCATGATCATTTTCTGGAACAGCGGCAGCCGCTCCGTCTCGAAAAACATGTGCTCGGAACGGCAGAGCCCGATTCCTTCGGCCCCGTAATCCCGGGCCCTCGACGCATCGCCGGGGTAGTCGGCGTTGGCCCACACCCCCAGGGTCCTGAATTCATCTGCCCAGGAGAGCAGCTTCAGCAGCCACGGGTCCTTGATGTCGGGCACCATCTTCAGGAGTTCGCCGAGAAAGACCTCGCCGGTATTGCCGTCTATCGAGATCACGTCGCCTTCCCGGATCACCTCGGCGCCGACCGTCATCTCCCGGCTGATAAGGTCGATATTGAGTTCCGCCACACCGACCACGGCGGGTTTTCCGAACTGGCGTGCGACCAGGGCGGCATGGCTCGTGCGGCCGCCGCGGCTGGTCAGAACGCCCTCGGCGGCGAGCATGCCGTGCACATCGTCCGGCTTGGTCTCGGGACGGACCATGATCACCTTCTTGCCCTCCTCGCTCGACCAGGTCGCGGCGTGATCCGCGTCAAAGACCACCATGCCGCAGGCCGCGCCGGGAGAGACATTGAGCCCGCGGGCCACCATCCGGCCCTCGCTCCGGGCCAGCTCGAGCCCCTTCGGGTCGAACTGGGGGTGGAGAAAGAAATCGATCTGGTCCGGGCTGATCCTCATCACCGCCTCTTCCCTGGTGATGAGCTCCTCGGCCACCATATCAACCGCAATCCGCACCGCCGCCTGGGCGGTTCGTTTACCGTCGCGGGTCTGCAGCATCCAGAGTTTGTCTTTTTCGACCGTGAACTCCATATCCTGCATCTCATGGTAATGCGTCTCGAGTTTTACGGCGATCTCCTCGAGTTCTCTGAAAGCCTCCGGAAAAGACGACGCCATCTCCATGATGCTCTGGGTCATCCGGGTACCGGCCACCACGTCCTCACCCTGCGCGTTGATCAGGAAATCGCCTTCCAGCCCCGGCTCGCCGCTGGACCCGTGGCGGGTCATGGCCACACCGGTGGCGCAGTCGTCGCCCATGTTGCCGAACACCATGGTCTGGATATTGACGGCGGTGCCGAGATCGTGGGGAATATTCGCGGCGTTCCGGTAATCGATCGCCCGCTTGCCGTTCCAGCTCTTGAACACCGCCTCGGTGGCCATGTGCAGTTGTTCAACCGGGTCCTGCGGAAAATCGACCTGGGTGTTCGAGCGGAAAATCGTCTTGAAGCGTGCCGTCACCTCCTGCCAGTGCACCGCACTCAATTCGGTGTCGAGGCGCACCCCGGCCTGTCTGCGCGTTGTCTCGATCACGCGTTCAAAGGCCTCGTCGGAAATGCCCATGACCACCGAACCGAACATCTGGATGAGGCGGCGATACGCGTCGTAGACAAAACGCGCGTCCCCGGTGAGTTTGACCATACCTTCGGCAGTTTCGTCGTTGAGGCCGATATTGAGCACCGTATCCATCATCCCCGGCATCGAGAATTTGGCGCCGGAACGACAGGAAACCAGAAGCGGCCGCTCGGGATCGCCAAGCGTTTTCCCGATTTTATCCTCGACCGCCAGCAGCGCGTGCAGGGTCTGGTCCCACATCCCGTCGGGAAACACGCCTCCCGCCTCGAGATAACCGTTGCACGCCTCCGTGGTCACGGTAAAACCCGGCGGCACCGGCACCCCGATGCGGATCATTTCCGCGAGGTTGGCGCCCTTGCCGCCGAAAAGCCCGCGTATATCGTCCCAGTCTCCACCGACATACGCTTCGGCAGCTTGGAGTTCTTCAAACAGATACACCCACTTCCTGTCAGTCATATTTCACCTCATTGCAAATGTTTCAGCAGTCTTTTTCTATCCGCTTGCGGCCCCGGGGAACTGTCAAACTTTTTGCCGGGTGCGGTGGGGAAAAAGTGCTGTATTGAATCATCACGTCGCTTATCAATTCGACTGTGATGCTTTTACTACCAAATTGATATGCGGTCAAATCTTTATTGCAGGCACAGCCGCTGCCCTCTCATTTCTATTCCCGTCGTGCAGTCCCGGCAGGCTGCATCAAAACCGACACGATTAAAATTTTTATCCCGATTCGTGATATAATAGAAGAGGAGCAGGTCAATTCCGCTTTCCATGGAGGTGATTATGGCCGGCGGCAAAGGAATTCCACATATCGCGGTCGACAGCTGCAAAGGCTGCGGACTGTGCGTGTTTTTCTGCCCTGAGTCCGTCCTTTCAATCGACACGAACTCGCTCAATTCCAGGGGGTATCATCCGGCCGCGGTGACGGACGGAGACCGCTGCATCGCCTGCATCAGCTGCGGCCTGATCTGCCCCGATGCAGCTATCTCGATAGAACGTTTTGCCAAAGCAAAGGAGCATTGAGATGGCGAGAAAACTGATGAAAGGAAACGAAACCCTGGCTCTGGCCGCAATCAATGCGGGCTGTACCCATTTTTTCGGATACCCGATCACCCCCCAGAACGAGATTTGTGAATTCTTCGCCGCCAGGCTGCCGAAAGCCGGCGGCACGTTCCTGCAGGCCGAAAGCGAAATCGCCGCGGTCAATATGCTGTACGGGTCAGCAGCGGCCGGCGGCAGGTCCATGACGTCTTCCTCTTCGCCCGGACTGGCGCTCATGCAGGAAGGGATTTCCATGCTGGCTGCAACCCAAACGGGCTGCGTGATCGTCAACGTGATGCGGGGCGGCCCGGGGCTCGGCGGTATCCAGCCTGCCCAGTCCGACTATTTCCAGATGACCAGGGGCGGGGGCAACGGGGATTACCGCGTTATTTCCCTGGCTCCGGCGACGGTCCAGGAATCGGCCCGGATGATGCAGGAGGCCTTCGACCTGGCCGAGCGATACCGCACCCCGGTCTTCATTGTCAGCGACGGCATGCTCGGCCAGATGATGGAACCGGTGGAGTTCACAGAGGGAAAACGGAAGAAGAAGACGCGCAACACCGACAGAATCCTGACCGGACATGGTAACTCCCGGCCGCCCCGAACCGTCAAATCGCTGGTGCTGGATCCGGCCGGACTGGAAACCCACAATCTCGAACTGCAGCAGAAATATGCGCGGATTTCCCGGAACGAAGCGCGGTATGAGACCTATCAGACGACAGACGCAGTGCTCGTGTTCTGCGCGTATGGATCGACCGCCCGAATCGTCAGGAACAGCGTCGACGATCTGCGCCGGGAAGGTCTGCGGGTCGGCATGATTCGCCCGCAGACGCTGTGGCCCTTTCCCCAGCGGCCTTTTGCCGAGCTGTCCGCGGACTGCACCGCCGTGCTGTGCGTCGAGATGAGCTGCGGACAGATGCTCGATGACGTGCGCCTGGCGGCCAACGGCAGGGTCCCGGTGCATTTCTACGGGCGCTGCGGCGGCGTGATCCCCGCCCCCGAAGAGTTGTCTGAAGAAGCCAGGTCCGTCATGGAAGGAGGCAGACCATGAGCGTGATTTTCACGAAAACCCCCGGACTTACCGACGTACCGACCCATTACTGTCCGGGCTGTACCCACGGCATCGCCCACCGGCTGGTGGCGGAGGCCCTTGCTGAACTCGGACTGCTCGGCGACACGATCGGCTGTGCGTCGGTCGGCTGTTCCATCCTGGTGTACAACTATCTCAACGTGGACATGATCGAATGTTCGCACGGCCGAGCTCCGGCGGTTGCCACCGGCATCAAGCGCACCGTGCCGGAAAAAACTGTATTCACCTACCAGGGCGACGGCGACCTCGCCTCCATCGGTACGGCGGAGATCGTCCATGCCGCGCATCGGGGGGAAAATATTACCGTCATCTTCATCAACAACGCGATCTACGGCATGACCGGAGGCCAGATGGCGCCGACGACGCTGCCCGGCCAGAAAGCGACCACTGCACCGGAGGGGCGGGAAACCGAGCGCTGCGGACTACCGCTGAAGATGGCGGAGATGCTCGCCCAGGTGCCGGCGGCCGCCTACATAGAACGGGTATCGCTCCACGATCCCAAACATGTCCGCAGGGCAAAAAAGGCCATTGTCAAGGGATTCACGTGCCAGTCCGAGAACCGCGGGTTTTCCCTGATCGAGCTGCTTTCCACCTGTCCGACCGGGTGGGGGCTCAGCCCGGTGGAGGCCGTTGGCTGGCTGGAAGAGAACATGATTCCTTACTACCCGCTTGGCGTTTTCAAAGCGCCGGAGGAGGTGCAGCCATGTTGAATGAAAAAATACTCTGCGCAGGATTCGGCGGCCAGGGTGTCATGTCACTCGGCAAACTGATCGCCTACGGGGCCATGCTCGACGGCAGAGAAGTCACGTGGATGCCCTCCTATGGGCCTGAAATGCGTGGCGGAACCGCCTACTGCAGCGTGGTCGTGTCGGACAAACCGATCGGCTCCCCGATCGTCACGTCCGGGGCGACGAGCCTGATCGTCATGAACCTGCCGTCGCTTGACCGATTCGAACAGAGCGTCATTCCCGGCGGGCTGATCGTGATGAACAGCTCGATGATAGAGCGGGAGGTCGTGCGCACGGACTTAGAGATTCACGCACTCGAAGCGTGCAGCCTGGCTGAGACCTGCGCCGACCAGACGCTGTCAAACGTGGTGATGCTCGGCGCCTACACGGCGCTGCGGGGAATTCCGCGGATGAACCATACCATCCGGTCGCTGAAAGATACCTTCGGTCTCGAATCGTCCGCCCGGATGGATGTGTACCTCAAAGCGCTGCAGTGCGGCATAGACGCGGTCACCATGCCGACGCAGCCCCGCAAGGCGGCCTGAGCCCCCCTGCCTCCCGGATTAACGATGGTAACAACCGGTACATGAGAACTCCCCCGCTGCAGGGGACCCGCTGCAGCATGTCTCCGCGACCAGAGGCCCCCAAAAAGTTTGAAAAGCAAATGCAAAACAAATGTATGAACATCGCCCAGGCCTACGGGGAAATAATGCTGGCTCCTTCTCGGCGTCGGCCTTGCCGCGATAATTTCCGTATTTCTGTCACCGGATTTCATCCAGGCCCATATGGGCAGCGGGATATTTTCGATGCTCGTCATGATCGCCCTGGCAACCCCGCTGTACGTCTGCGCCACCGCATCGACACCGATTGCCGCAGCACTCGCACTCAAAGGGCTGTCGCCCGGTGCGGCGCTGGTCTTTCTGCTGGCCGGTCCGGCCACCAACATGGCAACGATTACCGTCGTTGCAAAACTGCTCGGCAGAAAAACCGCCGCCCTCTATGTCATATCCATCATGTTCTGTTCACTGTGTCTGGGAATGGTCGTGAACGGGCTGTACTTCGGCCTGGGGCTCAGTATTGCCGATTGGGTGCATCAGGAAGAGCATCATGCCCACGGGCTCGTCTACTCGCTGTCGGCAATCATTCTGATCCTGCTTATTGTGAAACCATGGCTGAAAAAACTGCTTGTAAAAGTATCTCCAGTCCACGGCACCGTACGCTGACCGGTGCCGGCTGGATCGTCCGGTTTTTTCACTTCTAAGCAGAATAATGCCAGTCAGATTTATTTTTATGTGATAATACTCCGTGTACTATGCGGCAGAAGAAAAATAATTATCGGATAGCTCTCATTCATGCCACACCTGTTTCCATCGACCCGATACGAGCGGCCTTTCATGAAGAGTGGCCGGACGCTGAAACCATCAATCTGCTCGATGATGCACTGGCAGTAGACCTCAATTCAGGCAGCTTCGAGCCGGACCGGATAAAACAGCGGATTGGCGCACTGGCCGATTACGGACTACAGACTGAAGCTGATGGTATCCTCTACACCTGTTCAGCCTTCGGGCAGGATATCGAATCAGTTCAAGAACGATTTGACATACCTGTCCTGAAGCCGAATGAGGCAATGTTTGAAGAAGCCCTCATGACCGGTGGAAAGATAGGAATGATCGCCACTTTCAAGCCAAGCATCCCATCAATGGAAAAAGAGTTTTATGAACTGGCAAGAAACCTGAACAAAACCGCCCGGATTAACTCAATTTACGTGGATGAGGCAATGGCGGCGCTGGCCCGGGGGGATGCTGAAACGCATAACCGGCTGATCGCGGAGGCGTCTGTCGTTCTTGAGGGATATCAAGTGGTTATGCTCGCCCAATTCTCAACCTCTCTTGCCCGGGAAGAAGTCGAAGCTCAATTGAGATGCACTGTTTTGACCAGCCCTTCAAGTGCTGTCAGGAAGCTGAAGCGTCTACTGAGTGTTCCCGTATAAACGAATGAACCGCCGGATATTGTAGAAATCATCCAACCGCTCTTTCAGCGTATCGTGATCCCAATCCCACCAACGGGTTTCCTCGAGTTTCTGCCAGACGGCTTGTGGAAATCTGGTTCGTATCTCTCTGGCCGGGTTTCCGGCAACAATTGAGTACGGGGCTACATCCTTGGTTACCACGGAACCGGCTGCCACTACCGAGCCGTTACCCACATTAATCCCGGGAAGGATGATCGCCCCATGCCCGATCCAGGCATCATGGCCAATGGTTACCCGCTGTATTCTCCGCCAGTTGAAAACATCCTCGTCGTTGACTTCTCTCAATCCGTACTGACGTGTTCTGTAGAGGAAATGATGCTGACTTACCCAGTCCATCGGATGGTTGACGGGATTGATGCGCGCTTCAGAAGCGATATTAACGAATTTGCCGATATCGGAATAAGCGATATTCGCCCGTTCCATCGCATACGAATAGTCACCCAGACTGCTTTCGACCATCCAGACATCAGCCGCAATCTCGGTATACATACCCACCGAGCACTCAGTCACTACGGCAGCGGGTGAAATAGAAGGTTTTTCCGATAAGACCAGGTCTTCCCGTGTAAGTGTCGTTGTAATTTTATTCATTTTGTCGGCCAACAATTATACAAAATGATCGATACAGAAAAGGATTCGGCCTGCATGGTTCGTTATCAGCAGCTTATAAGGTCCTTCAAACAGATCACATAATACAGCTTTACACCAGATGAAAACAACGCGACAGAGAAATATTTGCAAAGAATCTTCTGGTTGATCGTGTCAAGGAGCTGCTGGGAAATATACTCGTTTGAAAAGGGGGAGTATTATCCCCAGAACAGGGATGCAGGCCTCAAAATGCGAGGGCCTTGTTCAACTCCTGCTTGATCCAGGCAAGGTCCTGCGGGGCATTGATCAGGTTGGCTCCCACCAGCACATCGTCATCGTAAATTACTATTCGATACGGTCCGGCAAACGGATCCCCGTGCTCCTCGTACCGGACTTTCGGGCCTTCCCTAAGTGCATTTCCGATCTGCATGTATGTCCAGGAAAAGATGGGGCTGACATGCTGAGGCACTGAACCGGCGTACTTTGTAGCGACACCTGCCATATTCATTCCGGCAACCCGCCCCTGGTAACAGGCATTGGGCCAGGTTCCCATCCACTGCTGGCTCGAAGAAAGCCGGTCGAACGATTCACAGACATCGCCGGCGGCATAGAGGTTCGGTTTATTTGTCCGCATAAACGCGTCGGTGCAGATCGCCCGGTTTATATCGACCTGTTCCGGGTCGAGGAAATCGAGGTTGGGCCGAATGCCGGCACTGACAGCAATAAAATCCATCTTTTCAGAAGATCCGTCCGGGAAGCGGCAAACAGCCCCGTCGGCAACATCCTCCACTCCGCCTAATGGGCAGCTCAAACGGATTTCAATGCCTTTACTCTCGAGGTAGCGTTCTACCTGCCGTGCTGCGAGTTTATGCGCTCCCTGGGGCATTACCTGCGGGGCGATATCGGCAAGGATTACCCGAATCCCCTTCTTTAGAAACACCTCGGCCAGTTTTACCCCGACGAAAGATGCACCCAGAACCAGTACGTTTGCTGCACCATCGAGCGACTTCAGCATATTCTGGGCAGTATCCGGTTCGCGCAGCGGAAGTGCACGGGTCGATTCCTGCAAACCCGGAATCGGGGGGATCACCGGTCTGGCACCTGTTGCAATCAGACATTTATCATAGTTGAAAGTTTTACCGCCTGCGGTGATAATCGTTGCTGACTCGGCATCCAGGGAAACCACCTTATCCCCATGATGGGCCATTACATTATGCTTTTCGAGAAAATCTTCTCCAAACGGAAAACAGGTGTCCCAGGCAGTCTTCTCCGACAAAAAGTACGGGGCCACCATGGGATTGAAGGCACGGCCGCTGTCGTCGGTGATCTGATGCAGGTCACCGGTATATCCGGCTGACCGGATTGCTTTTATCGCGTATATCGCAGCTCCGCCGTTGCCTAAGATAAAATAGCCGTGAGCCATGAATTTTACTCTCCGGCCAGGTCCGTGAAGACAAGCGCTTTCAGTATTTTTATCGAAGCTTTCTCGGCCTTTTTCCTAGTCACCTCTTCCAGCGGACCGAAACTCAGCGCTTTCGTGTTACATACCCGCACGCAGGCGGGCTGCAGTCCGGCCTCCACCCGGTCATGACAGAAATCACATTTAGCCATCTTCCCATCGTCGGCAAACTGCGGCCCTCCGAATGAACAGGACAACTCACAGCTGTGACAACCGATACAGAGGTTGCGGTTGATGTTCACAACCCCCTCATCGTCTTTGAACAATGCCCCGGTCGGGCATACCATCACGCATGGAGCATCCCCGCAATGCAGGCACGACAGAGACAGGAAGCTCAGACGGCAGCCGTCGGCCTCCTTCTCTTCGAGCGAAGTCACCCGGCGATACGCTATCTCATCCGACACAAGGTCGTTCTGGTCCTGACAGGCGACGACACATGCCATACACCCGGAACATCGCGACACATTAAACGAAAAAACAAGTTGACTCACAGCTAACATTCTCCTGGTTTCCGCATCAGGTATTCACCTGCTGCAAAATCTGACTCTAGTTGCCTTCAATCCCGGCTTTCTTCTCTTTTTTCAACCTGACACAGAAGCGACTTGAATCCCGGAAATCCGGAGATCGGATCACGGTAATCCGGCTCGATTATCGCGTTCACCTCCGCCCCCGGCAGGTTGTGAAATACACTCACGACACCCTCCGGCACCGTGTCGGTAAACCGTGCAACCAGATTGATCGACCCTTTCAGCGTCGACACCCTGACCGGATCGCCGTCTGCCAGACCTCTCCTCTCTCCGTCCTTTGGATTCATATCCACCATCGGGTCGGGCCGCAGTTTCCTCGTCCAGGCAAGGCGGAATGTCCGGGAGTGTACGTACATGGGTAGTCGTGAACCGGTGTTGAGAACCAGCGGAAATTGTTTTGCAATTTCCGGAGTGGAAACCGGGCTGTATTTCGGCTCGGTATAAACGGGCAGACCGTCATAGCCGGCTTCGACAAGTTTGCTGGACACGAATTCCATTTTGCCGCTCGGTGTCGGGAAACCGTTCTTCTCGTATTTCCTGTACGGCGGCGCCTCAACACCTTCCAGGAAACAGCCGCCCCGGTGTTTCTCGATATCCTCGAAACGCAGCCCCTGGGGCTCCAGCATCCAGTTTAAGCAGGTCTGGTAATCGGCGGCCAGCAGCTCGTCCTCCGGTGCCAGCCGTTTGGCCAGGTCGAAGACGATATCGGTATCGGGTCTCGATTGACCCAGCGGTTCGATCACCTTTTCGGTAACCATACCGAAGCGTTCTGCATAGATTTTGAACTCGCTTCTTTCAAACGACGTACAGGCCGGCAGAACCAGGTCTGCCATCTTCGCAGTCGGCGTCATGAACAGATCGACATCAACGAAGAAATCCAGTTTTGCCAGAGCATCCGCCATATAGTCAGATCCGGGCCACATTCCGTAGTTCATACCGAACCCGATCAGTCCGCGAACCGGATACGGCTCGCCGCTGTGTATCTGGAAAGGCAGATGCATCGCATTGGCCTGGCCGATCTCATTACACCAGACCGGATGGGCGTCATAACCGATCCTCGGCGCCATATCCTCCCACGGTCTTGATTGAGTAAACGCGCCTTCACGCATGTTTATGCCGTTGTTGATCTCGTTGTATCCCGGCGGAATCACATGATTTCCCCCTTCAACATCGAAATTTCCGGTCAGACCGATCAGGGAGATGATCGCCCGGTGGTTCTGCGATGCATTCGTATGGTGGACCGTCGGGCTGGCGCTCGTCCTCAAAGCCGCCGGTTTCGTTCCTCCGTAGAGAAGTGCGGCCTTTTCAATGTCCGCTGCCGGTACACCGGTGATTTCTTTCGTTCTCTCCAGGCTAAATTCAGCAGCATAGTCAGCATACTCATCGAATCCGACAGACCATTTCTCGACAAAAGGCTTGTCGTAAAGTCCCTGTTTGATGATCACGTTGGCCATGCCCATCGCCAGCGCGCCGCTCGTACCGGGGCGAAGGCGAAGATGAACGGCTGTATGCTTTGACAGCGGTGTGATGAAGGGCCCTACCTCGATAATCTTCAGGCCCTTTTCGATCGCATCCATCAGGAATCTGACATTCGAGCTGTTGGAGTAGAACGGATTCGTACTCCAGACCAGCAGACATTTCGTATTCGCCATATCAGGCGGACCGAAACATCCGTAGTTCAATTTCGCCGCCATCAGTGTTGCGGAAAAACAGGTACTCGACTCAGTCAGGTAATTCGGCGATCCGAAACTGTGAGCCAGTCTTTTCACATACGGGCGCATCCACTTCGGATAACCGACAAAAAAACCCACCGACTCGGGACCGAGGTCACGCTTGATCCCGTTGAACCGTTCGCCGATCATATCGAGTGCATCGTCCCAGGAGATCGGCCTGAACTCCCCGGAACCACGCTCACCGGTCCTGACCATCGGCTCCAGCAGACGATCCTCGTGATAGATGTACTGCCGGTTGGCCGCACCTTTGGCGCACAGCGTCCCGCCGCTGTGCGCGTTCTCCTGCGTACCCTCGACTTTGATAACCACCCCGTCCTTCACGTACGCATCAATCCCGCAGTGGGAGTTGGGGTTGCAGATATCGCAGACCGTTTTCTTTATTTCGATCCCGCTTTCCGGTGTCGGTACCTTGCCCGGCGGAATATCCAAGGATTTCAGATTGAGTGCCGTGTTCATCGCTTGAAGCCGTTGTTCATTTGAATGAGGGGACAGGTTACCCCCTGTCCCCTCTGCTTGATTGCTGCTACTTATCGATCAGGTCCGTCAGATAAGGCGCCGGCGGATTGTCGGCATTATACTTGTCTGCCAGCTGCATGATCGTATCCATAATTTTCTGCCCGTCCAGCCCCTGCTTGTTCAGATATTCGATACGCTCATCGATCATCGGCTTGACTGCCGCCTTGAACTTGGCATGCTCTTCTTCAGGCATGATTATGTAGTTTACCTCGCCCTTCTTCTGTTTCTCGTTTACTTCGTATCCTTTTTTATTCAGCGAGTCCCACAGTGCCGGAGCATTTTCAGGCATGATCTTCAGTGCTTTCTGGATCTCAGGAGGCAGAGAATCGAATTTCTGCTTGTTCATCACAACGCCGAAGTTAGAGAGGAACAGGTAAGGAATTACCGTGACGTTGTGACCGCTGTACTCACGGTGATTGAAACCATCCAGTACTTCGCCGGCGATGAGTCCGCCTTTTACGATATCGTTTTTAAGGTACTCCAACCATTCCGGTGTCGGAATAAAGCTTGCGGAAGCACCGATCAGGTTCAGGGCTTTTTCTTTTGTTCCCGAGTTGGCTGCCAACTCCATACCCTGAATGGATTCAAACGATGTAATCGGATAACCCTTTTTCGTAATAAACTCGCCCGGCCCTGTAGCAAACGTCCAGAGCAGCTCCGTATCGTCGAGCTCGGCAGGTTTCAGGATTTCCAGACCTTCTTCCAGAACTTTTGATGAAACAAGGGCACTGTTGTATTGAATTCCCGGCATACAGAACGTCTCGACGACCGGAAATGCGCCCGGCGTCAGCGGAAACCCAACAACAGCGATGTCGGAGATACCGCTGACAACACCCTGGTAGGCCTCTGGTGCCTTTGTCAGTGTCTGTCCACCGTAGATAACGAGCTCAACCTGACCATTTGTCTCTTCTTTGAGAATGCGTTGCCATTCGGGCACAACTTGAGCCATCCAACCCATTTTTGGCCCCCACATCGTGGACACCGAAAGCTCAATAACCTTGTCTTTCGCACTTGCTGCAAACACACCCACAGCAAAAACCGATACAAAAAGAACACTTACAATCGCTTTAATTCTCGTCATCTGCCATCCTCCAGTTTTTTTGGTTGTTTCCAGGAACTCCATGGAAAACGATACACCCCTGTTTGTATTTTCGCCCATCTCCTCGCATCCAGACATCCAGTTACAGTAGATAGGGTAAGAAAATTGAAATCTGCGGAAAAGCTATCAAAATGATGGTCAGGATCGAACCTGTAATTATGAAGGGCATAACCCCTCTGAATATGGTTTCTATCGGCACCCCTTTTGCTACTCCCTTGGCGACATACACATTGATTCCAACCGGCGGTGTAACAACGCCGATAGCGGAAACCATGAGAATCATGACCCCAAACCATATCGGATCATTGCCCAGTTTATCCACAACCACCGGGTAAAAGATCGGAATTGTAAGCAGGATAATCGGGATCGTATCCAGGAATGTTCCAAGTATCAGATAAGCAACCATGATGATGAGCAAAATAGCAAAGTTTGGCAGAGCAAGGTTCCCCACCGCCGTTGCCAGCTCAAACGGTATTCTGCTGACAGCTATCAAATGGCTGAAAATTGTCGCACCGGCAATCAGAAGTAGAATCATGGCCGTTGTGCGGGTTGTATCCCGAAGTGCCTTTTTAATACCATCCCACCGCAGGTTTCCCCTGATAATGGGAATGATCAGCACCCCGGCTGCTCCGATTGCACCGGCTTCCGTCGGTGAAAACCATCCGGCGAAAAGACCGCCAAGAGCAACGCCGAAAACAATAGCGACTTCGAGTAAACCACCGCCGATGCTCGCCTTATCCGCATCTTCTTTTTCCGGGGACATCGGTGCCAGTTCAGGATTTTTCTTTACGAGAAATAAAATGGTCGCACTGTAAACCAGGGCAAGCAAAATGCCCGGCACGATCCCGGCCATAAACAGCTTGGTAACCGACTGCTCGGTCAAGCTCGCATAGATGATGAAAATAACACTGGGCGGGATCATCGCACCGATTGCTCCAGCAGCGGCAATTGTACCGGTAGAAAGCGTGTCGGCATATTTGCGTCTTTTCATTTCCGGTATCGCGATCGTCCCGATTGTTGCGGTCGTTGCAGGGTTTGATCCGCAAACCGCCCCAAAAATAACACAAGCCCAGACGCTCGATATAGCCAGGCCGCCGGGAATCCTGCCTAATACCTTATGTGCAGCTTTATAGAGCTCTTCACCCAAACCCGAGTGGTAAGCAAATGAACCCATGAGAACAAACATCGGGACCACACTTAAGGTATATGATGAAAATGTTGTGTAGATGTCAGTTGCTATCAAACTGAACGCAGCGGGAAAACCACGAATTACGCCAAAACCGACAACACCAACACTTGCCAGAGCGATTGCGATAGGCAACCTAAGCAGCATCAGAATGATGAAGACGCCGACACTAATCAAGCCAATTTCAAATGGAGACAATTACCTCACCTC
>Ga0180436_10000448_pt1 | contig 42608 bp, 44 predicted proteins | sample SS_ome_2_FD_132434 | JGI IMG/M metagenome (GOLD analysis project Ga0180436, IMG submission 132434) | Hypersaline lake sediment archaeal communities from the Salton Sea, California, USA - SS_3_S_2 metaG | ecosystem: Environmental > Aquatic > Non-marine Saline and Alkaline > Hypersaline >...
CTGGGGGCCGGATCTGTATTGACAAAAATTCCCGGGGCCTATGAAATATGGGCGGGTAATCCGGCCCGCAAGGTCGGCGAGAGAAAACCGGCAGACCGGGAGACAATTGAGGCTCGCGTGCAAAGCAATCGTTTTCGATTAAGGGATGAATCAGGAGGTAGATCCTAGCCATGGGTACCAAACAGCCAGTTCTGGGTATGATCCTCAAAGGCTACCCACGCATATCAGAAAGCTTTATATCCAATGAGATTTTGCTGCTGGAACGTCATGGAATTCGTATCCATATTTTTTCCATGCGTCACCCGCGTGAATCTTTCACACACAAAAGTGTCCAACAGATCCGGGCCAAGGTCGACTACCTGCCCGAACGCATCCTGCCGGCGCTACCGAAACTTTTATTCTACAACCTAATCCAAGCCGTGAAAGCCCCCGGAACCTATCTGGGTGCATTGGCGATTGTCTTTAAACGCTTTGTCCGAACCCGCAAATCAGCGACCATCAAACATCTGCTGCAGGCTGGTTACCTGGTTCGAAAATTGTTGCCGGGAAGCAATGTGGTGCACCTGCATGCTCATTTTGCCCACTCACCCACATCCGTGGCCATGTTTGCGAGTCAGCTGAGCGGTATCGATTTTAGTTTTACCGGGCATGCCAAGGACATCTACACGTCCCACCCGATCCAATTGCGGGAGAAAATGACCAAAGCACGCTTTATGGTCACCTGTACCGAATTCAATCGACAACACTTAAAACAGATACTCGGCAATCGCCATGCCGCTGTGTATCGTATCTATCATGGCATCGATCTGAATCTATTTTCAAACGAGCAAAGCAAGCGAGGTCCCCAAGAACCCTATCATTTGATAACGGTTGCCCGGCTGGTTCCCAAAAAGGGGCTTCCCACGGTTTACCGTTCCCTGCAGCGGCTGCAACGGGACGGGATTGAATTTGAACATACGCTCATCGGAGATGGCGAAGACCGTGATAAAATTTTACAATTGATACGAGATCTGGCTTTGTCGGCGTCGTGTGAATGGGTGGGCACCTTGACCCATGAGCAAGTACTGGCATACTACCGGCGTTCGGATCTTTTCGTGCTGGGATGTGAACAAGCAGCCAATGGAGACCAGGACGGCATACCGAATGTTTTTGTGGAGAGCCTGGCCATGGGCCTGCCGGTGGTATCGACCCGGCTTTCCGCCATTCCGGAACTCATCGAAACAGGCAAGACCGGACTGTTGGTACAACCCGGTGACGACAAGGAAATGACATCTGCCATGCTACGCTTGTTGACCGATATCGACCTTCGGGCCGACGTGATCGCATCCGGAAAGAAACGCGTTACCCAGCTTTTTAACAATCGCGTCCTTATACGGGACCTATTCCAGGTATACCAGCGGGAAGTGCCGGAGTTGAAGCTGAAAAAACAAAATGGCAATTCCAATATTCCGAGCCGTGCAAATATGAACTGACAAATAAAGAGATTTTATAATTTTTTTTGAAATCAATAGCCTTTTAGCCTCTTAAAACCTAAAACTTAAAACTGCCCAAATGCACATCGCCCTATACACCCCCTTCAAACCACTGGGTCACCAGCGTCCATCCGGTGATCTGGTGATCGCCACGGGGCTTTTCGAGTATCTGAGGGCCAAGGGGCATTCTGTCTGGCAGGCTGGCCCGTTGCGAGCCCGGTGGATATATTGGAAGCCATGGGAGTGGGTCCGATTGCTACGCGTATATCGGCAGGCCAGCCGGCAGCTAAACCGGGTTGGTATGGATCTATGGTTGACCTACCATGCATACTATAAAGCACCGGATGTCCTGGGACCATGGGTCTCCCGGGCAGCACAGGTTCCTTACGTTATTTTCCAAGGGATTTATTCCACCAAGCGAAGGCGTCATCCCAAAACCTGGCCCGGATTTGTATTGAACCGGGCGTCACTCAAAGCTGCCGAACATATATTTTGCAATCGCCGGGAAGATTGGCACAATCTGAAGCGACTAACCCCGACTGATTGCATCTCTTATGTGAAGCCGGGGATTTACCCGGAGGCATTTACATTTGATGCGACGGCCCGGCGAGAGTTACGGCATGTTTGGGGGGTTGGGGACGCGGCTGTGATTCTTTCGGCGGCCATGTTTCGTTCGGATGTTAAAACAGAGGGACTTGAATTTCTTTTACGGGCATGCGGACGAATGGCTAAAGCTGACAAGTCGTTTTGGCTGGTTATTGCCGGCGATGGCAAAGAGCGCCAACGGCTTGAGCGACTGGCACTTGAACAAGTGCCCGGTCAGGTACGTTTTGTGGGTAAGATCAAGCGCGAAATGATGGCAAAATTTTATAGCGCCGGGGATCTCTTTGTATTTCCGGGTATTCGCGAATCTTTGGGGATGGTCTATTTAGAAAGCCAGTCCTGCGGTTTGCCCGTGGTGGCCTTTGACAACGGCGGTATTCCAGAGGTTGTCGCCAGCAACCAAACCGGCTTTTTAACTCCCCTGCTACAGATGGAACCTTTTGAGACAGCTATTCAAAAGCTTTTACAAGATAAGGGTTTGAGGCGATCCATGGGAGAGCGTGCGACGGCGCATGTTCGCCAGCACCATGATTTGAATCGAAATTATGACAAGATGGAAAAGCAGCTTCGAGAGGTTGTCGTAAAATACCAAGATGTCTAGCCGTCAATCCCATACCCGCTTTGCTTTAATCCGGCATGCCCGGACCCTGTGGAACCAGGACAGGCTGATTCAGGGCCAGAACGACTCCGATCTTACAGCCCTGGGCCGCCAGCAAGCAGTTGCGTGGGGGCAGCGTCTGAAGGGGCAGTTGTTTAACCGGATCCTATCCAGTGATTTGGGACGGTCAGTTGCGACGGCTGAGGAAATCAATCAGTCATTGAAGATTCCAATGGATAACACGTCGAACCTAAGGGAATTGGACTGGGGAGACTGGACCGGGAAACGGATCCAGGACATCAAAGCCAAAACGCCGGATTTGTTAAAACAACAGGAAGCTGCCGGTTGGCGGTTTTGTCCGCCGGGTGGGGAGAGCCGCAGAGCTGCCTGGCTGCGAGCACGGGAAACTTTACAGGCGGCCGCCCGGAAATGGCCGGGCGAGGCTATCTTAACGGTTACCCATGAAGGCATCATCAAATGCCTGCTGTATGGCCTGAAGCAAAGGGAATTTTTGCCGCATGAACCGGCATTGATCAGGCCCTATCATTTGCATTGGCTCGTTGCGCGAGACGGGGAACTATTAATTGAGCAGGTGAATGCCTTAGCACTTGATTCGGTATTGTAGGCAGTAGGGGGTCCACAAATGAACGCCCAACATCGAACATTGAACACTGAACATCGGAATGTTAGCCCATTGCTCATGGCTGAACGCCCCTAAAGACTGACTACAATTACCTGATAACCCATTCGAAGTTGAATGTTGGAAGTTGGATGTTCGATGTTCATTTTGAGGCAAATAGGAACTTCGCACATGAAAATAATCGTTTACTGCCAACATGTCCTGGGCATCGGACATTTTTTTCGAACTCTGGAGATCTGCCGGCAATTAAAAGGCCATGACGTGGTGTTGGTTACCGGCAGTGAGCGACCCGACATTGACTTGCCCGACCATGTTCGCGAAGTTTCGCTGCCGGGTTTGATGATGGATGCAGACTTTTCCCATTTATTCACCACCGAAACCGGAAAAAGCGTGGATGCAGTCAAAGACGCAAGGCAGGATCACTTGTTACGGCTTTTTAAAAATACATCACCGGATGTTTTCTTGATCGAGCTTTATCCCTTTGGACGCAATGCCTTTCGGTTCGAATTGGATCCTGTACTCATGGGCATCCGCAGGGGTGAATTGCCGTCATGCCATGTGATTTGCAGCCTCAGAGATGTGCTGGTGGAAAAAAAGAAAACCGAAGCATATGAAGCCCGTGTTGTCAACATTCTCAATCACTTTTTTGATGCGGTGCTGGTACATTCCGATCCACAGCTTTTAAAGCTGAATACCACTTTCTCGCGGATCGATGATATCGCCTGCCCTGTGGTTTATACCGGTTTTGTCACCCCACACCCCGCACCGGGATCGGGCAAGAAACTGCGCAAAGAGCTGGGTATTCAACCCGGTCAAAAAATGGTGGTGGCAAGTGCCGGCGGCGGCAAAGTGGGTATTGAGGTGCTGACAGCCGTGGTCAAGGCTTGGCCTCGGTTGTCCGAAGATGTATGCGTTTATATTTTTTCAGGGCCGTTCATGGAAACGGATGATTTTAAGCGGTTGAAATCCTTTGAAACCAGCAATCTGCATGTGGATCGATTTACCTCCGATTTTCTGACTTTTTTGGATGCAGCCGATCTATCGATCAGCATGGCAGGATACAATACCAGTATGAACCTGATGGCGGCAGGGACGCCGGCCCTGGTGTGGCCGTTTGCCCAGAATCGCGAGCAGCGGCTGCGGGCCGGGCGCCTGGCCCAGTTGGGTGGTTTAAAAGTTCTGGCAGATTCGGATCTTGAGCCCGTAACAATGGCCGGCATCATGCAGACCATGTTGATGCAGAACAAGCGGCCAGAGGGATTGATTAATTTGGCCGGGGCTGAGCGGACGGCTGCGTGGATAACGGAGCATAGGAACAGCTTTAGGCGATAAGGCATCAGCGGTCAGGATTAGGCAGAAGGCGGGATACAGAACACCGGAGACAGAATCTGCAGTCAGGTATAAGCCGGCAGCCGCTGATAGCTTAGCGTTGATCGTTGAACGCTGCTTGCCGGCATCCTGGCATCCCAGCTTCCCAGAGACCTATCCACGGTTGTCATTCCCGAGGAAGAGGCTGTGTCGCAATTCGCCCAAACCCGTCATTCCGGACGGATGCAGCTCTGCTGCAGAAGATCCGGAATCCAGGAAAATGAATATAAACGGTAACTTTGGATCCCGGCTCGCGCTCCGCTTCGCTACGCTTGGCCGGGATGACGAATTGCGACACAGCCTCGGAATCGGGGATCCAGAATATGCCTTTAGCACATAGCTGATGGCTTTAACTGGGTTTCCGCCTTCGCGGGAACGACGGGAAAGGGTGCGCGTTACGGGATACGGGTGGTAATATTTTTAAAAGTGACAACTTTTAATCAGGACTTGACCCGTCCACGCCAAATGCAAGCAGCTGATTCTGGCTTCTGTCTCCTGAGTTCTAAATAATCGACCTATCTAACCTTAAATCTAATTAGGATTTGATCATGAGTTACCCTGTCTCAAAAATATGGCACCACCCGCGTAAAGATCTAAACCAAGCCATTGATACCTGCCTGCGCAAGGGTCTTGAAAAACATGGGAGCAAGCAAGCCATTTCGGTATTTTTTCGGGCTGATGATGTGGCCGTACCCGGCCGGCAATTTCGGGATTTGATCCAGGTTTTCAGCCGACACCGTATCCCCCTTTCCATGGCGGTGGTGCCCACCTGGCTGACGCAAGCGCGTTGGCAGGCCATTCAAAAATTGTGTCAGACAAATTCCGAATTATGGTGTTTTTATCAGCATGGCTGGCGACATGCGAACCACGAAAAAGAAGGAAAAAAACAAGAGTTTGGGCCAGCACGGACCCGGCAAGAGATTCGGCGTGACCTTGTCCGCGGCCGGGATCGGCTGCAGTCCCTAATGGGATCCAGATTCTATCCGGCCTTTACACCTCCCTGGAATCGCTGTTCAACCCAAACATTCGAGGTCCTTAAAAATGCGGGCATTACAACAATTTCCCGTAGCCAGGGCGCCCGTCCGACCGTACTGGACGGCATGCAGGATTTTCAGGTTAACGTGGATTTGCATACCCGCAAGGAGCGTGCTGCAAATCAGGGATGGCAAAATCTTGGGACGGAATTGACCAAGACCATTGCCGGTGGTTTTTGCGGTGTCATGATTCATCATCAGCGCATGAACGCCAATGCCTTGACATTTCTGGACAGTCTGCTGAATCAAATGCGGGCCATGGATCGATGTCGTTTTTTTCACTTAAAAAACTTGGCGGAGGGCTTACATGAAGCTTGAACCATTTCAACTGGAGCGATATTTTGCCCGGCATGAATTTTCGGCCCCCTATCTTTTGAGCTGTTCCGACTGTGAGAGCATGACCCTCGAGGCTTTGCTCACAATGGAACCGAATGCCCAGGAGCGATTTAATTCTCTGTGGCTGGGATATACTGAATCCACTGGTAGTCCTGAGTTGCGCCAGGCCATCGCGGGTCTGTATGGCCAGGTTTCGGCCGATCAAATCCTGGTGCATGCCGGGGCGGAAGAAGCCATATTCAATTTTATGCATACGGTATTAGAACCGGGGGATGAGGTGGTGGTGCATGCACCGCGGTACCAGTCCCTGGGAGAGGTGGCCCGCAGTATCGGTGCCAGCGTGATATCGTGGGAAGCCAATCCGGGCAAAGGATGGTCACTCGACATCGATTTCTTGAAAGATCGGTTGACGCCCAAAACCCGGGCCGTGGTAATCAACGTTCCCCATAATCCCACCGGCTTTCTGCCCGATCCGGAATTCATGACGGCTCTGTCCGAACTGTCGGATCAAAACGGGTTTGTGGTTTTCTCGGATGAAGTCTACCGGGGGTTGGAATATGACAGCAGCGATCGACTGCCTGCTTTTACGGACATCAACAGTCGGGCTGTTTCCCTGGGGGTCATGTCCAAAACATACGGCCTTGCGGGTTTACGTATCGGCTGGATTGCCACCCGCAATCAGGCGCTATATGACATGATGGCGGCTTTTAAAGATTATACGACTATCTGCAACAGCGCACCCAGCGAGTTTCTGGCGACCTTGGCGTTGGAACATCATGCGTCTATTGCAGCTCAAAACATGTCTATCATTCAGGACAACTTACAACGGCTTCAAGCCTTTTTCGATGGGCACACAGACCTGTTTTCCTGGCAGGCACCCAAAGCCGGACCCATCGCCTTTCCGCAGTATCTTGGCGGAAATGTGACAGATTTCTGTCGCGAGCTTGTGGAACAGGCCGGCGTCCTGCTGGTGCCGGGAGGCTTTTTCGGTCACAACGGTGAGTGCTTCCGAATCGGATTTGGGCGCAAGAATCTGCCGGCATGTTTGGAGCGGCTGGATGCCTACCTTTCGTGAACGGTTGATTGGTGGGCACCAATCCTGGCTTGGATTGATCTGTGCATTTAAAAACAGGGATACGCTTTCCTTTGCAATCGGAACGTTGTTCTGACAAACAGGATAAGCCGGAATTCAAAACATTAATTTGAGTGGTAAAGGAGACTTGATATGAAGAACATTATTTTAGAAATGCGTGAAAATATAGCTCTTGTCACGATTGACCATCCGCCGGCGAACTCCTGGAACCTGGTAACGATGAATGAATTTAGCGAAACGATCGATACGCTCAAGAACGATCAAAACACAAGAGTGGTGGTCCTTACCGGGAGCGGTGAGCGTTGCTTTTCTGCAGGATTCGATGTCAAGGATAAGGACAACGCTCCCGAGATCAGTGCAACGGGACGGGCCCTGTGGCGTGATATCGATAGATTTCCCAAGCCGGTCATTGCTGCTGTAAATGGCTACGCTTTCGGCGGCGGCTTGGAACTTGCTCTAGCATGCCACTTTCGTCTTATGACTGATCATCCCAAGGCCAATCTCGGATTAACTGAACTGAATTTGGGCATTATCCCGGGATGGGGCGGAACCCAACGCCTCATGCGGATCATTGGCAAATCCAAAGCCCTCGATCTGATTCTTTTCAGCCGGCGAATTAATGCTGAAAGGGCACTTAAAATAGGCCTTGTGGATCGTATTGTTCCAGCTGATCAACTTATGCATGAGACCATGGCCTTTGCCGCCGAATTAGCACAACGCCCTCCCATCGCAGTCCGGTGTGTCCTGGCGGCGATGTCAGCCGGGATATACGAGGGGCTGGACCGGGGTCTCCAGGTGGAAGCAGAGGGAAGCGCGGCCGTTCGAGATACGGCGGATCGCAATGAGGGCTTTCGGGCATTTCTTGAAAAACGCAAACCGGTATTCAAGGGAAAATGATATCATTGCCTATTTTCACCATGCACACCAGCATTTTTCAAACGACCGTTCAAAATTTTTCTTGACATACAAAAAACCATTCCATAGTATAATCGTGTTTCTGCTAAAAAAACTACTATGGAGGTCTGCTTTATGAAAAAAATTCGAATGGGTTGCGGCTCTGCTTCGTGGGGTGACATGCTCGATCCAGCAGTCGAACTGATGGAAAAAGGTGAATTGAACTACATGGGATTCGACCATCTGGCCGAGTTGACCATGTCCATCCTGCAGCGGATGAAAGATAAAAACCCGAAGCGCGGTTATATCCCCGATCTGCTTCCATGGATGCGGGCACTATTGCCAATTGCCAAGGAAAAGGGCGTCAGGATGCTCACCAATGCCGGCGGGGCCAATCCGGAACAGGCGGGTGCTGATGTGTTGGGGCTTTGCAAGGAGCTGGGTATCGACGGGATGAAAATCGGTGTTGTGAGTGGTGACGATGTTGGTGCGCGCCTGGACGACTTCAGAAAGCAGGGGCTCAAATTTGTGAACCTGGATACGGGTGAAGAAGACATCGACAGAATTGCCGATAAAATTGTGGCGGCACATGTTTATGTCGGTTCCGAGTCCCTGGTGGAGGGTCTGGAAAATGGCGCGGATCTCATCATTACCGGGCGTGCGTCCGACAATGCCATGTATGTCGCACCCATGGTGCATGAACTGGGTTGGAAAATGGATGACTGGCACAAGATGGGTACGGCTGTGACCGTCGGCCACATCATTGAGTGCAGCGCCGGCTGTGCCGGCGGCATGTCCAATTTCTGGAAAGAGATCAAGGAGCCCTGGCGGGTGGCGTTTCCGATTGCGGAAGTATATGAAGACGGCCGCACCATCATCACCAAGGCGAAAGGCGCCGGGCGCATGGTCAATTCGTGGACCGTTAAAGAGCATCTCGTGTATGAGGTTCACGATCCTGAAAATTACTTCATGCCGGATGCCATCGGTGATTTTTCGAAAATTCGCGTCAAGGATATCGGTCCGGACGAGGTTGAAGTCACCGGTATCGGTGGCAAGAAACGTCCTGACATGCTGAAAATGACGATCGGATATGAAGATGGCTGGATCGGTGAAAGTGAAATCAGCGTCTGTTGGCCGGATGCCTATGAAAAAGCCAAATTTTGCGAGGAATTCCTGCGAGGGCGTTTCAAGGCACGAAACCTGACCATCGATGATGTTCGCTTTGATTTCATCGGATTGAATTCGATTCATGGTCCCTTATCAAAAATGGCCGATAATTTGGAGGATATCAATGAAATCCGCGTGAGAGTGGCTGCCAAGACACGCACGCGTGAAGATGCCAACCAGGTGCGCCGGGAAGTGACGCATCTATGGACGCATGGCCCGGTTGGGACGACGGCTGTGATCTCGCCACCACCACCGCGTAAGGTGATTGGACTGTGGCCGACGCTTGTTCCCAGGGAATTGGTTCCCACTAAAGTAGAGATGATGGAGGGTTAATCACTATGACAACGTATAAACTCAAAGATCTGGCATATGCCCGCTCGGGCGACAAGGGTGATATCATCGATATCGGTGTGATGGCCAAGGATGACGAAGCATATCGGATTCTGAAAAAACATCTCACAGCCGATAAGGTCAAGGCCTTTTTTAGCCCCATTGTTAAGGGCAAGGTGCTTCGCTATGATATCGACACGTTAAATTCGCTTGAGTTTGTCATGCACAACGCTTTGGGGGGCGGCGCCACCCGAACCTTATGTATGGATCAAACCGGCAAGGCATATGGGCCCAACATGCTGCGAATGGAGTTTGATGCCGACGAATAGGCGCGATAACAATTCACCCTTATGACCAGGATATTCTCATGGGCAAAATGATGGAGCAGCTCCTTGCAGAGATGGAGCAGCGCAAGAACGAAATACGAGAAATGGGCGGCCCTGAAAAAGTGGCCAAACAACATAAACGCGGGAAGATGACGGCACGTGAGCGCATCGACTATCTTTTTGATCCGGGTTCTTTTGCGGAGCTGGGTATGTTTGTCCGTTCCCAGATCAAAGACTTTGAGATGAAGGATCGCCCGACACCGGCGGATGGTGTCGTCATCGGCACCGGAAAGGTCAAGGGGCGGGAGGTCTGCGTCTATTCCACCGATTTTACCGTTCTGGCCGGCTCTGCGGGTGAGAGCCATTCCAAAAAGATTGCCGACATCATCGGACTGGCCGGCAAACTCATGGTGCCCGTCATTGGTTTGCTTGACTCGGCCGGAGCACGTTTGCACGAAGGAACAGCGCTATCGCGACCCTTTAATGAAATTTTTCAGAATCAATCCAAATACTCGGGGGTTATTCCCCAGATCCAGGTTTTGATGGGCCCTTGCGCTGCCGGACAGGGCTACAGCCCAATGCTCTCCGATTTCTTGATCATGGTCGAGAATACGTCCTGGATGTGGCTGGGCGGGCCCCGGCTGACCCAGTCGATTGTCAAGGAAGATATGAGTGCCGACATCGGCAGCCCGGATTTTTGTATGCGTTACTCAGGGCAATGCGATTTTATCGCCCGGGACGATAAAGACGCCCTTGACATGACCAAAACCCTGATGGGCTACATACCCCAGAATTGGAAGGAGCAGCCGCCCAAGGTTACCTGTGCGGATCCGCTTGATCGGCGTGAGGAATCCTTGCTGGATATATTGCCCGATGATCGCCGTTTTACCTACGACATGCACGAAATTATCGAAAAAATAGTTGATGACGGTAGTTTTTTTGAAGTCAAAGACGAATTTGCCCCTAACATTATTACTGGCTTCTGCCGGTTAAATGGGCATCCGATTGGTGTCATCGCCAACAATCCCGATGAACTGGGTGGTGTCATGGAAAACGACTCCTCCGACAAGTATTATCGTTTCATGGTTTTTTGTGATGCTTTTAACATACCGATTTTGACCATGATGGATACGCCAGCCTTTGTTGTCGGCAATGAGTGGGAGAAGGAGGGTATTTTACGGCACGGCGCCAAGCTCCTGTATGCCTATTCCTGTGCCACCGTGCCTAAAATTTCTCTGATTGTGCGCCGGGCATATGGCGGTGGCAATGTGGTCATGGGCTCAAAAACCCTGGGGGCGGATTTTAGTTTCGCGTGGCCGACGGCGGAAATAAGTATCATGGGACCCGAATCGGCGGCGTCCATAATTTGGGCACCGGATCTTAAAAAAGCGCAAGAATCGCCCGAATACGCTAAAATTTTGGAAGAAAAACGCAAAGAGTATCATGAACAGTATATCAATCCCTTCAAACTAGCGGAAAATTACCGCTATGATTTTATCGATGATATTATTGATCCACGGGATACCCGGCAGGTCTTGATACGTGCCTTTGAGGTGGCCCGTCATAAGCAAGTTGAACTACCGGATCGGAAACATGGAAATCCACCGGTGTAATCCTCCGCTGAAAGAGGTGATCAATGTCTGAATCGTTAAGTTCCGTGATATCGCCCCTCTCGGGTGTCTTTTACAGCAAGCCGGCCCCGGATCAGCCCGCCTTTGTGGAACCGGGCACGGCTGTAAAAAAAGGACAAACACTCTGCCTGCTGGAAACCATGAAGGTTTTTACCAAGGTGAAGGCACCGGCAGACGGTGTTGTGGCCGAGATCGCCGTTGAAGATGAAAGCACCGTTGAGAAAAATCAAGTTATTATGAAAATACAAACCTGAGGGACCTGAGCATGTCTGTTTCCAAGGTGCTGGTTGCCAACCGTGGTGAGATTGCCCTGCGCGTCATCCGCAGTCTCAAGGAAATGGGTATTCGATCCGCGGCCATTTATTCAGAAGCCGACACATCCTGTCTACACAAAAAACTGGCCGACGAGGTCCATCTGATTGGTCCATCTCCGGCCGCTAAAAGCTATCTGAATGCGGCCGCTATTGTTGCTTTGGCGCAAGAAATCGGGGCAGATGCCATTCACCCCGGATATGGCTTTTTAGCTGAAAATGCTGAATTTGCAGAAATGTGTACCCAGGCGGGTGTCGCTTTTATCGGTCCAACCCCCGAAAATATGAGGCTTGCCGGCGATAAGCTGGCTGCCCGTCAAACCGTTGAAGATGCAGGTGTCCCGGTAGTTCCGGGAAGCGACCGTGGCCTTTTATCCCTGGACGATGCCATTGAAGCCTGTGGTGCCATCGGCTATCCACTGATGCTAAAAGCATCGGCCGGTGGCGGTGGCCGGGGTATGCGCATTCTCTACGAAGAACAGGACCTCAAAGAAGAATTTGTCATGGCGGCCGCCGAGGCCCGGGCCGCTTTTGGAGATCCCACGCTGTATGTAGAGAAATACATACTACACCCACGGCACATTGAAGTGCAGATTTTGTCGGATGGCCAGGGGAACGCCGTCCATCTTTTTGAACGCAACTGCTCTGTACAGCGGCGACACCAAAAATTGATCGAAGAAGCACCCTCACCGGACCTGGATCCCCAGGTGAGACATGCCATCCATGCCAGCGCCGTAAAAATCGCCCAGGCAATCGAGTACCAGAACGCCGGGACGGTGGAGTTCCTATTGGATGGTGACAATCAGTTTTATTTTATGGAATTGAATGCACGCATCCAGGTGGAGCATCCCGTTACGGAAATGATTACCGGGCACGATCTCATCAAGGCCCAGCTTTCCATTGCGATGGGGCAGGGCATCGGCTTTGAGCAGGACGCCATCCATCAACATGGACATGCCATCGAATGCCGGATCAATGCCGAGGATCCGGAGATGGGTTTTGTGCCCTCACCCGGGCTTGTGGAACATTACCGGGCGCCCGGCGGATTCGGTGTGCGGTTTGATACGTTGCTCTATTCGGGCTATGAAATCCCCATCTATTATGATTCCCTCCTGGGTAAGCTGATAGCCTGGGGACCCTCGCGTTTGGATGCCATCGGCACCATGGACCGTGCGCTGAAAGAACTTCATATCGCCCCGCTTAAGACAACAACGCCTTTTCTGCTGAACGTTATTCGCCATGATGACTTTATAAATGGCACGTATGACTTGGATCTGGTGTCGTCTATCCTGGGGGCCATGGATGATGAGGAGGACGATCTCTGAGCAATGATGCCTTACAATCCCTGAGGAACTGGTTTGGCCTTGAACACAAAAAAGCCCTGGTCGTTGGTGCCAGTCAGGGCCTCGGACGTGAAGTCGCCATCGGTTTGGCCAAGGCCGGTTCGGATGTGGCCTGTGCTGCTCGAAATGCAGCCGGGCTGAAACAAACTGTCAACACCATCCGGGACCTTGGCAGGGAAGCCATCAGTATCCCCACAGACGTTACCCGGGAACAACACGTTAATGCCCTCATCCGTCAAACCACCGACATATTTGGCCGCATCGATATTCTCATCTATTGTGCGGGTATGATGCATGCCGGTGCCTCGCTTGAAATGAGCCTGGCGGATTGGGAGCTGGTCCTTAAAACCAATCTTACGGGCGCCTATTTAACCTGCCGGGAAACTGCCAAAATGATGAAACGGCAGGGCGGCGGGAGTATCGTCTTGGTGAGCTCGGCTTTTGCAGAGCGTGTGCTGCCTTATTGCCTGGCCTATGTGGTCAGCAAGGCCGGGCTTTCAGAAATGATCCGCAATTTGTCTTTTGAATGGGCGCGCTATGACATTCGTGTCAATGGGATCGCCCCGGGGTATTTTGATACAGATATGCCGGCGGCTGTTCTGGGTGATGCCAAGTCAAGAAAGGCCGTTCTGGACCGCATCCCCCGGAGACGCGTGGGGGACCCACCAGAAATCGCCCCCCTGGCCGTCTATCTTGCCGGTGATGCCAGTGACTATATGACCGGTGAGATTGTTTACATGGATGGGGGCCAGGCCAACTATACAGCCTGACAGGAGTTAGTCATGATACGCATTGATCAACAGAATGCCGTCGCCACGGTAACCCTTGATAATCCCGCCAAACGAAACCGCCTGAGCATTCAGGCCATGGCGGAATTGCGCAACGCATTCCAGGATCTGAATTCGAATCCCGATATTCGGGTGGTCGTCATTACCGGCAGCGGTGACAAGGCCTTTTGTGCCGGTGCCGATTTGGGCGAGTTTGACCGGCCCGGGATTGTGAGCCAGCGCGAACAGAACCTTGCCTATCGAAATCTGTGTTTGGCCCTGTACAGCATGCAGAAACCCGTGGTGGCGAGGGTGAATGGTGCTGCTGTGGCAGGGGGTATGGCCCTGGTAACCCTGTCACATTTAGCCGTGGCTTCCACAACGGCCCGGTTTGGCACGCCGGAGATCCAAGTGGGCGCATTCCCAAACATGGTTATGTCCGCAATCCTGCGGGCCATCCCTAAAAAAGCGGCCATGAAATTGATCCTGTTGGGAGAGATTGTCGACGCGGCGGAGGCCCTGGAGATGGGACTGGTAAACGCGGTTGTACCAGCGGATCAATTGGATAAAACCGTTGCCGATATCGTAGACCGCCTGGCCGCCAAAAGCAGTGCCATTTTTGGCTTGGGTTTGGATTCGGTTCGGGTGTCCAGCGACATGCCATATCCCCAGGCCCTGGAGTATCTTTGTGAAATGGCAACCATTATCCGTAATACAGATGACTGCCAGGAAGGCGCCAAGGCCTTCCTGGAAAAACGTAAACCCATATGGAAAGGACGGTAAGTGATGGGCAACCAAATGAATACCGCCGTCATCGTTGATGGTGTGCGAACCCCCATCGGTAGAATGGGCGGGAGCCTGGCAACATTCAGACCCGAGGAGCTGGGTGCATTTGCAATCAAGGCGCTCATGGATAAGACCCGGCTGGATCCAGAAAAAATTGACGATGTGTTGATGGGGCTGTCCAATTCGTGGCATGCTGCCTATCACCCGGCCCGTTGGGCAGCGCTCAAGGCAGGCTTGCCCTATAGCGTTCCGGCGGTAACGGTGGAGCGCGCCTGCGCCTCGGGGCTGCAGGCATTGAATTTTGCCGCCATACAGGTCATGGCGGGTTTTGGGGAGATCTATGTGGTTGGTGGCATGGAGTGCTGGAGCCAGACCCCCTGGATGATTCCCCGTCCGGACGCCGCCTATTCATTTACACCACCTCAAATTATATCCCGTGAGACGGCACCACCACCCGATCATGTGGTTATGGGCCTAACGGCCGAAACGCTGGCCGAGATGTACGACATCACGCGAGCGGATCAGGATGCCTTTGGTTATCAGAGCCAGCAGCGGTGTGCAACGGCCACCCAGACGGGTGTTTTTGAGGAAGAAATTGTACCCGTAGCGGTGCCCCAGCGAAAGGGACCGCCGGTGGCGTTTGCCGCTGATGAACACCCGCGCGACACCACCTTGGAAAAACTGTCGTCCCTGAGACCGGCATTTAAAAAAGATGGTACGGTGACAGCCGGGACGGCCACTGGCCGTAATGATGGTGCCGCTGCGCTGCTGGTGATGTCCATGCAAAAGGCAGAGGCTCTGGGGTATCAGCCCAAGGCACGGTTTGTTACCTGTGCCGCCGTGGGGGTGGATCCCAAATTGATGGGTATCGGCCCGGCGTACGCCGTACCCAAGGCCCTGGATCAAGCCGGCCTGTCATTGGATGATATGAGTGTGGTGGAAATCAACGAGGCCTTTGCGGCCCAGGTGCTGGCGGATATTCGTGAACTGGATCGCCAAAAGCATCATATCGCCCCTGACGACGAAAGGCTCAATCCGAATGGCGGGGCCATTGCGCTGGGGCATCCCAACGGAATGACCGGCGCCCGCCTGGCATTGACGACCGTCAATGAACTCCAACGCCGTCAAGGACGTTATGGACTGGCAACCCTTTGTATTGGTGGCGGTCAGGGACTGGCAACCATCTTTGAGCGATTGACATAGGCGATACCAAGCCGCCTGGTGGTACATCGAGGGTGCTGCCAGGCTTCCGTGTCCTTAGCACCCTCCCGACAATGTCAAAGCATGAAAACCAACCGGTGGCTCATATTCAGTATCTGCTCGCTTTTATTTGTGATGTCCATGTTATTTCGGGCTTCCATAATCCTCATCGCACCGGACATCAGCCATGATTTAGATTTAAGTCCCCGGGATCTCGGCTTGATGGGGGCCATCTTTTTTTATGTTTTTGGCATTGCTCAGATTCCTCTGGGATTCTTTTTGGACCAGATGCGACCCAAGCGCATCATGGTGGTGTTAAACCTGACGGCCGTTGTGGGGGCTATTATATTTGCACTGGCCCAGGGGCGTGGCCTTGGATTGTTGGGCCGGGCACTTTTGGGCCTGGGGATGTCCGCCAATATTGTGGGTTCGCTGACACTCTATGTGGCCTGGTTTCGGCCATCTGAATTTGCCAGTGTTGCCGGCTTGACCTTTGGCATGGGTGCTCTGGGAGGTCTGTTGGCCACAAGCCCGCTGCATGCGCTGGTGCTGGTCATCGGATGGCGGATGGCGTTTGTGGTGCTGGCGCTGATCACCTTGATGCTGACCGTGTTTTTTTATGTGGTGGTCAAAGATGATCCCGGGGGTGAGCGATCTTTAGGGCGGCCCCTTGAGGAACCCAAGGGACTGTCGATCCTGGAAACCGGGCGAACGCTGTTCAGCAATATATCCTATCTTTGCATCGCCGCTACAACCGGACTGCGGTATGGGGTTTACGCCGCCGTTCAATCCTTATGGGCGGGTCCGTTTTTAATCTTGTATTTAGGGCTTCCGACGGCGCTTTCAGCCCATTTATTGTTGCTGCTCAACATCGGTTTTATCTTCGGTGGCCCCCTGGGGGGTTTATTGAATGACCGATTGTTTCACAGACCCAAGCGTATCATGCTGGCCAGCCTGATATTCATGTCTCTCTGCTTGGCCGGACTTGCAGCCGAAAATATTCCGGGCCGGCCGATGCTGTTGGCAGGGATTCTGTTTGCATTCGGGCTTTTTGGCGGGTTTGGCCATCTTGCCTTTGCCCATATCAAAACCCTGATAGCGCCCGAATTCTCGGGCAGGGCCTTTGCCATCAATAATTTCTGCTCCATGACGGGCGGCGGTATTTTCCTGCACGCCATGGGCGGTTTTATCGGTCGCGGGGGGGGTGACAGCCTTGAGGCCAGCCGGGACTACCCGCTGGCGTTCTGGCTGTGTGCCGTGGCTCTGGTCATTGCCGGGATAATCTACTCCTTTTCTCGTGATACCCTGATGGTGGCGGGAAAAAAGGATGACCAGGGGCCCGCGTAAACCATGCAAAACGGAAACCATCCCCCATCGAAACGCTGGATCCTGGTGGTCAACTGCGCATTGCTGTTTATGATGGCCATGTTGTTTCGGGCATCCACGGTGATTATTTCACCGGAATTGATCAGCGATCTCGACCTGAGCATCGAAAATCTGGGATTTCTGGGCTCGGCCTTTTTTTATGCCTTTGCAGTGGCCCAGCTACCCATGGGCTTGCTGCTGGATAGGTTCGGATCGCGGCGCGTCATGATCTGTATGAACCTGGTGGGCACACTGGGATCCCTGCTGTTTGCCTGGTCCCAGGGGCTCAACAGCGGCTTGCTGGCCAGGGTTCTTTTGGGCATGGGAATGTCCGTCAATATGATGGGGTCCCTCAAGCTTTACACGGTCTGGTTTAAACCGCACCAGTTCGCTACAATTACCGGGCTGACCATTTCTATTGCCTCGCTGGGCGGCCTGCTGGCCACGAGTCCGTTTCGCCTACTCGTGGACGCCATCGGCTGGCGCGGCGGCTTTATAACCCTGGCCGTGATCAATTTTATCTTGATCACCTGTTTTTATTTTTGGGTGCATGACCACCCATCGGCGGGCGGGCACATCGATGAAAAGACAAGCGTGGGCTCCAACCTTTCCCCCTGGCGGAGCCTGCGGTATCTGTTTGGCAATCTGAACTTTTGGATTATCGCACTCACCATGGGATTGCGGGACGGGGTGTTTACCGCCATCCAGGCATTATGGGCCGGGCCCTATTTGATTTTTCACCTGGGACTGCCGGTACTGCTGGCGGGCAATGTGCTGCTATTTCTCAATGTCGGTGCCATTGCAGGCGCGCCCATCGGCGGATTGCTGGCAGACCGTGTATTTCGATCACCGCGTCGAACCGGGCTTTTGAGCCTTTGCTTTTTGGGATTTTCGATCCTCGTGCTGTCGCTATGGCCGGGGCCGATATATTTGGGGCTTTTGGCGGCGGTGTTGTTTACCCTGGGATTTTTTGCACCTTTTGCCAGTCTGCTGTTTGCCCATATCAAGACCACGATACCGGCAGACATGACAGGCATCTCCTTTACCGGAGTCAATTTTTTCTCCGCTGTTGGCGGGGCTGTTTTTCTACACGCCCTGGGGCATCTCTTGGACCAGGGCGGTACCGGGGAAGCCGTATCGGGGGGGGACTACAAAGGGGCCTTCCTGATATGCTTTGTGGCCATCCTGGTGGCCCTTTTCCTGTACCTATTCAGCCGCGAACCAAAACCGGATAGCATATAGATTGAAGAATCGTGAAAACATAGGAGGAAATGAAACCATGCGAACAATTTCAAAAAACTTATCGCGGTTAACCCGTTCCGGTATCCGCATGATTCTGGACAAGGCCGTTCTCCTGGACAAAGCCTACCATCTTGAAATCGGCGATCCGGGTTTTGATACACCGGCGCATATCCAGGCGGCGGCTATTGCCGCCATCCAGGCAGGCAACACCCATTATACCACCCATGCCGGCATGCCGTCCCTGCGTGAAGCCATCCTTGACAAAGTGGCCAGGGAGAACCATATCCGGGCTGATATCAATCAAGTCGGTGTAACCCCCGGGGGCGTATTTGCGGTGGCTGCCGCCATGATGGCCATCAGTGAACCCGGGGATGAGATTCTCATTCCCGACCCCGGCTGGCCGAATTATTATACCCAGGCGGTGGTTACGGGACGAAGGCCGGTGCACTATCCGCTGACCCTGTCCGCCAATTTTCAGCCGGATATCACGGCTATCGCGGCCATGATTTCGGGCCGGACACGAGCGATTATCATCAATTCACCCGCCAATCCCACGGGTGCTGTTTTTTCTGCTGAGACCATGCAGGCGCTATTAAAAATGTGTCAAGAAAATGATATCTATTTAATTTCCGACGAGGTCTACGAGCACATATTGTATGACGGCGCGCATGTTTCACCCGCAGCAGCGGATGCGGATGGCCATGTAATTACCATTTATGCAACCTCCAAAACCTATGCCATGACCGGCTGGCGAATTGGCTATTATGTGGCGCCGCCTGCGGTTGCCAAGGCCATGGGTCGGGCTATTGAAAGTTACCTGTCCTGTGCGTCGTCGGTTTCTCAATTTGCGGCCCAGGCAGCCCTGACCGGGCCGCAAGATTGTATCGCCGAAATGTTGCAATCGTATCGAGAACGCAAGGATATTTGTGTGGCGGCCTTAAAGGCGGCCGGTATCGGTTATGCCAAGCCCCAGGGAGCTTTCTATTTGATGATCGGCATCGCGGAGACGGGGATGGATTCGTACGCGTTTTCAAACCAGTTGCTGGATGCTACCGGTGTCGCCGTGGCACCTGGTTTGACCTTCGGACCCAACTCCGACGAGATCATCCGAATTTCCTACTGTGCCGACAGTGAAGATGTGGCCGAAGGCATTGCCCGTTTGTGCCGTTTTTTTCAACAGTGCCGCAAGGCGTAAAGCCGGCCCCCTGGGAATATCAACACCTGGAATTCGCTTGACAGTCATCCTGCTTTTGACTATAGCAATAGAATAAAGATTCAAAAAAAAACTAAACGTTTAAAAAATTACCGAAGCGTCATTTGTAATCAATCAGCAAAGGAGTCCGGTTTGGATCTCAAACAGATAGGCATTGTGGGTGCGGGCACCATGGGGTCAGGTATCGCCCAGGTGTGTGCTGTGGCTAAATTCAAGGTGGCTCTGGTTGACGTGGAAACGGCCCAACTGGATCGTGCCAGACAGGGGATTCATGATTCCCTGAACCGTTTTGCCCGCAAGGACAAACTTTCCGAAAGCATAGAAAGCATCACAGACCGCATTACTTACAGCCAGGATCTGAGCAGTTGTGCGGATGCGGATGTGGCCGTAGAAGCTGTCTATGAGAACGTCGATGTCAAGGCGGACACGATTCAGAAATTATCCCGGGTTGTCTCAGAAACCGCAGTTATCGGCAGCAATACCTCGGCCATTTCGATTACGGCCCTGGCCGCGGCGGCCGCCAACCCGGCGCGTGTCATCGGCATCCATTTTTTTAATCCGGTACCCATGCTCAAAGCCGTGGAAGTTGTGCGGGGCTTGGAAACCGATGATGTCACCATGGACACGACCATGGCGTTTATCAGATCCCTGGGAAAACAACCCATCGCCGTTGCCCGTGATATTCCGGGATTTCTGTTGAATCGCATCAATTTGCCGTCCAACCTGGAAGCCATCCGTATGGTGAACAGGGGGTTGCGAGTATCGCGGATGTGGACCTAGGGGTTAAACTGGCCTTTGGCCGTCCCATGGGTATTTTTGAGCTTGGCGATCTGGTCGGGTTGGATGTGACCCTCAATGCCTGCGATGCAATCTATGCCGAAACCAAGGATGCCAAATACCTGCCACCGGTGCTGCTGCGCCGCATGGTCAAGGCCGGTCGATTGGGGAAAAAAGTAGGCAAGGGCTGGTATGACTATGGACCCGACGGGTCCAAACAGATCACGCCACCCATGCAACCAACAAAGGGATGACCCATGAGTGCTTTATCCAACAAGATTGCCCTGGTAACCGGAGGCGGGCAAGGCATTGGCGCGGCTATCTGTAAACGGCTGGCGGCTGACGGGGCCCACGTGATCGTTGCCGACATCCAGGCCGAAACAGCGAGTCAATGCGCCCGGGATATCTGCGCGCAAAACAACACCGCCACGGCCATGACGTGTGATATTGCCAACGCAAACGACGTTGCCAAGATGGCAGCCCACATTCAATCCCGTTTTAAAAAGCTGGATATTCTGATCAATAATGCCGGGATTCTGGCGGCAGCCAAATGGGCGGATCTGGATGAAGCCGCATTTGACCGCAACGTGGCCGTCAATCTGAAAGGTCCGTATTTGATGGCCAGGAATTTACTGCCTCTGATGCGCCCCACCGGCCAGGGGGCCATCGTGAACATGAGTTCGACGTTCGCTTTTGATCATGTCTCCAGTTTTGGTCTTTACAGTGCGATTAAATCCGCCATTGCCTCGTTTACCGTTTCTTTGGCCAAGGAGGAAGCCCGTTTCGGCATCCGGGTCAATGCTGTGGCGCCGGGGTCCATCGATACGGACATGAACCAGAGCTTAAAGGACAACCCGCAAATGCTGGATCGGGTCATGGCGTTGACGCCCCTCAGGCGCTTGGGACGCCCGGATGAAATAGCCGCCACGGTGGCCTTTTTGGCATCGCAGGAAGCTTCCTATATTACCGGTCAGATTGTGCGGGTCTCGGGTGGATACGTCAACCCATATTAGGCCATAAACGCGATAGAAAAGGGAGGTAGCGACATGATCGTTGATTGCCACACGCACATATTTCCCGAAAAAATTGCCCCAAAAGTCATGCAAATGAACCGGCGTAACTTGGGCCTGGAACCGTATGGTGCCGGCACAACCCCAGATTTGCTGGCATATATGGACACGGCCGGCATTGACTATGCCGTGGCATTTGGGGTTGCACCGGAAGGTCAATTTGTGCGGGCCACCAATGACTGGTTGATCGCCCAGGCGGATGCCAGGCTACTGCTCTTTGGCACCATTACCCCTGATTTTGCGGATTGGGCCGCAGAAATTGACCGTATCAAGACCGCCGGTGTCATGGGGATAAAATTCAATCCGCTTTTTCAGGATATTCGACCGGATGATCGCGATATGTATCCCATCTACGAAAAATTGACCCAGGAAGGCATGTTCGTATTTTTTCATGCCGGCAAGGGCAGCGGTGAGGAAACGGGGGATGCGGTTCGATCAACGCCCGCCCGGCTGCGCCGCCTGCATAGGGATCATCCCGATCTCCAGTTACTCTGTGCCCATTTTGGTGGTTCCGGCATGTTGGAGGAGGTCTTGACACATCTGGCCGGCACGGAAGTATATCTGGACACATCCCAGACGCCCACGTGCAAAGATTTGGATATAAAGGTCATCAACGACCTGATCCGCCGGCACGGCACAGAACGCATATTGTATGCCACCGATTATCCCTGGGCTCGCCAGGGGGGTGCATTTGGTTGGGAATATGAGTGGTTGGACCGGCTGGATCTCTCGCAAGAGGATCGCGAATGCATTCTGGGTGGGAATGCCCAGCGTCTATTCAATCTCTAGTTGCACGCTTAGCGCGCTAACACGTATCCACCAATAAACAAGGAGAACCCATGGATTTTTTATTCAACCCAGAACAAGTAGCGTTAAAGCAAAAAGTTATCGCCCTCTGCGAGGAGAAGTTGGCCCCGCTGGAAAAAAAAGTGGGCGAGAGCAATGTCATGTCTCGCGAGATAGCCGACGTCCTGGCTGAATCGGGTCTATTCAAACTGTTTGTGCCCGCCCAGTATGGCAATACAACCCCGATGCCTTCCCTGGTATCGGTCTGCCTGGTCCGCGAAGAGCTCGCCCGACGCTGCCCCAACGCCGAACTCATTTTTGTCATGCAGGGCCTGGGCAGCTATCCCATCGTCATCACCGGCAGTCCGGAACTGCAGGCCAAATACTGCCCTTTGATTGCCAGTGGGGAAAAAATATTTACCCTTTGCCTGACAGAGCCCAACGCTGGTTCGGACGTGGGCGCCTTGGAAACGACCGCAGTAAAGGACGGCGATCGATGGATTCTAAACGGACAGAAAATTTTTACATCCTTATCGCCGGATGCCGACATCTATACCGTATTCGCCAAGACCGACCCTGACCAGGGCACGCGTGGTATTTCGGCATTTGTGGTGGAAAAGGGATGGCAAGGGTTCGACCCGGGAAAACGCATGGATCTGATGGCGGCGCATCCCATTGGTGCGCCGGTGTTTACCGATTGTGCTGTCCCACAGGAGAATATGGTCGGTGAGCTGAACTCAGGTTTCAAGACAGTCATGCGCAACCTCGATTTTTTTCGATCCACGGTGGGCGCGGCATCAGTGGGCATGGCCCAGGCCGGTCTGGATGAGGCTGTGGCGTATGCCAAAAAACGGAGACAGTTTGGCAAAAGCATTGGCGAATTTCAGGGTATTCAGTTCAAACTGGCGGATATGGCCACCGAGCTTGCGGCATCCAGGGCTCTGGTGTTTCGAGCGGCAGCCATCAAGGATCAGGGCGCCGAGCGCATCACCCTGGAGTCCTCCATGGCCAAGTTGTACGCAACCGAGGCTGCCTGGCGCATCATCGATGAAGCCGTTCAGATCCACGGTGGTTATGGGGTCATCAAGGGGTGCCATGTGGAAAGACTTTATCGTGAAATTCGGGCCCTGAGGGTTTATGAGGGCACTTCTGAAATTCAACGACTGGTGATTGGCAACATGTTGCTGAGAGACTGAAGAAGGGATGGTGGATATGTCTGATATCATTTACGAAAAGAAAGATCATGTGGCCTGGATTACCATAAACCGTGCGGACGTGCATAATTCCATGGATCCCGCGGCTGAAAAAGAAATGGCGGATATATGGCTTGATTTTCGTGATGACGACACCCTTTGGGTTGCCGTGCTGACCGGAGCCGGAGAAAAGGCATTCTGCACCGGCGGGGACCTCAAGGCTTACCTTCCGGCCCGAATGGCAGGCGAAGCCAAGGCCAACTACTACCCCAGGGCCGAAAATTTTGGCGGGCTGCCGCGAACGGATGTTTTCAAACCGATAATTGCCGCCATCAATGGGTATGCCATCGCGGGCGGGCTCGAGTTGGTACTGTGCTGCGATATCCGCATCGCTGCGGATACGTCCCGTTTTGGTCTGGCCGAGGTAAAATGGGGCATCATGCCGGGAGCGGGGGGCACCATTCGTCTGCCGCATAACCTGCCCTATGCCGTTGCCATGGAAATGCTGCTGACCGGTGAACCCATCGATGCCCAGAAGGCGCTGAAATTTGGTCTTGTCAATTATTTGGTTCCCGGTCAAAACCTGCTGGAAGAAGCAAGCCATATGGCCGCAAAGCTGTGTCGCCGAGGCCCGGTGGCCATGCGGGCGATCAAGGAGTCTGTCTTGCGCGGCATGGCCTTACAACAGGGCTTGGATTTTGAGGCCTTTCTGTTTGATTCCCTGAAAACAACCAGCGATAGCCAGGAGGGGGTCCAAGCCTTTTCCGAGCGAAGAAAACCCATTTATAAAGGAAAGTGACATGAATGCGACTACCGTATTTCCCGCTTTGCTATCCCCGATTCAAATCGGCGATGTGACCTTGAAGAATCGAATTGTTCAGGCCCCCATATCCAACCATATGAGCACCGGTGCATACACACCCCGGGAAGAGGCCTTTAACCTGGCGCGGGCCAAGGGCGGCACCGGATTGATTATACTCGGTGCCACCTATGTGCATCCATCCGGTAGCAGTGGCGAAGATCTGGACCTGTACACCGATGACAATATCGAAGCCTTCAAGCGCTACAACCACAAAGTGCATCAAACCGGTGCCAAGTCCTCGATTCAGCTTTACCATCTGGGGCGGTATGCCACCGGCGCGCGGGGTCTTCAGCCCGTGGCCCCCTCCGCAGTGGCGTGGCCACCGGACAATGTCACCCCCAAGGCTTTAAATGTGGATGAAATCAGAGAGCTTGTGGAGGCCTGGGGTCGGGCCGCCCGACGCGCCAAAACAGCCGGATTCGACATGATCGAAATTCATCATGCCCATGGTTATTTAACCTCCCAATTCATGTCCCTGCACGCCAACAAGCGCAATGATGATTATGGCGGCAGTTTTGAAAACCGCTTCCGGTTTTTAAAGGAAGTTGTGCAATCCTGCCAACAGGCGGTGGGCGATGGTTTTCCCATCCATGTGCGTTTATCCAATGCAGAATATGTGGCGGAGGGCTTGACCATCGAAGATCAGGTCCAAAGCTCCCTGATGCTTGAAAAACTGGGCATCGCGTTTATCAGTGTTTCTTCGGGGCTGTCGCCCTGCTGGGGTCACACCCGGACCTTGCCGAGTATGGTTCACGAATGTGGTCTCAATGTTGCCGATGCATCCAAAATCAAAGCGGCGCTGTCAATTCCGGTAATGGTGACCGGCCGATTGAGCGATGCCTACTTGGCGGAAGAGGTGCTATCTTCCGGTCAGGCGGATTTGATTGGCATGGCCAGAGGGCTCATCTGCGATCCGGATTACGTGAACAAGCTTTCCGAGGGTCGGGTGGCTGAAATCAGGCCCTGCATTTCCTGTAACAATTGTCATAATCGCGAGCTGACGGATCGGAGCACGCGCTGTCTTTACAATGTGGAAGCCGGGCGAGAGGGTGACCTCAAAATAACGACCGCACAGAAGAAAAAGAAAGTCCTGATTGCAGGCGGCGGACCGGCCGGGATGGAGGCAGCGCGCGTGGCCAAGCTCAGGGGCCACGATGTCACTCTGTTTGAAAAAAGTGATCGATTGGGTGGCCGGCTGCAACTGGCATCCATTGCACCCCACAAAGATGAATATGCGACGGCGGTGGCTTTTTGTGCCCGCGAAATGGATCGCCTGGATGTTGATGTACGGCTGAATACGGCTTTGACCGAGGATGTTGTGGCGGCAGAAAAACCGGATGCTGTGATTGTTGCCGTGGGTGCAAAAATAGAGCTGCCTTCCCTGAGCGGCCTTGAAGCCCACCGCGCGCTTGTGGCCGAGGAGGTCCTGGCCGGAAAAACCAAAGTGGGTCAGAAGGTGATGGTTATTGGCTGTGGTCCGGTGGGTGCCGAGACAGCCCATTTTCTGGCTGCCCAGGGCAAGGAGGTTTTTATCGTTGAAATGATGCCTCAAATTCTACCGGATATGCTACCCGATTTTAAATGGTTTTTGTTTGAGGACTTTGAGAAATACCATGTGGATACCCTCTGCGATACACTTGTTACAAGCATTTCGGGGACGACGGTGACCCTCAAATCACCCGAGGGCGAAAAAACGGTATCCGATGTGGACTCGGTGGTTTTTGCTGTTGGCGGCAGGCCAAATACGGTGCTGGCCGACAAGCTGGCCCACACGGACGTAACGGTGATTACCGTCGGGGATGCCAAAGGCCCCCGGGACGGTGTCAACGCCTTCTACGACGGGTATATGGCAGCCTATGATCTTTAACCGATTTCTATGAAAAGCCTACGGGAGGATAAACATGTCCTTTAACGCAAAACAGGCCATCGTTACGGGTGGTGCCGCCGGTATCGGTAAGGCCGTCGCAAAAAATCTGGTGGAAAAGGGGGCAACAGTGTTCATCGGGGATATCGATATTGCCAGGGCACGGGAAACTGCCGCAGAGATTGAACCCAGGGGTGAGCGTTGCCATGCCTATCCACTGGATTTGGCGGATATGGATAGCATCGCTACCTTTATCGACAGTTTGAAACCGGCTTCCGGAAAGATGGATATTCTGGTCAACTGTGCCGGCATGGCCGCCCCGGAAGAATTTTTTGAGCTCACCCCCCAGCAATGGGATCGCATCATGGACATCAATTTGAAGGGGACTTTCTTTTTGAGCCAGAAAATTTCCAAGGGCATGTCCGAAGCCAAATACGGCCGCATCGTGAACCTCTCGTCGGCGTCGGCTTTTACGCCCTCAACGCGTCCCATGGTCAGCTACGATGTTTCCAAGGCTGCGCTGGTCATGCTGACCAAGGTGATGGCCCTCAAGCTGGCACCATACGGGGTTACGGTCAATTCAGTGGCCCCTGGCCCGGTGGTCACCGACCTGCTGCGACAGTTTTTTGATGACCCCGATACACTGGAAAAAGGGGTTGAAGGCATCCCCATTGGCCGGCTGGCCCAACCAGAGGATGTGGTTGAAGCGATTTTATTTTTTTGTTCACAGCGCTCGGGATACATCACCGGCACAACCTTGCCGGTTGAAGGCGGCAACCTGCTGGTCAAGCATATTGTCTATGGCGTGGAATGACCGTCCGTAACGACCGGCAATAGAGGATCATGATGATCAAACAAGTGGCATTGTATAATATTGCCCCGCAAACGGATGGGGATGAATTCTGGCGCTACCACACCCGGGAGCATGCGTTGGCGGTCGTGCAGGCCTGTGGCGACAATCTGGTCAGATATAGCATCAATCGTATAACCGCGGTGGCCAAAGGCGCCCATCGCTTTTTTGGCGTTGTGGAGACCTGGTGGCAGGACGCGGCTGCCATGCAAAGCGGTTTTCAGGCACTGGAAGACACGCGCCTTCCCGGCGGCAAATCGATCGTCCGGGATTACTTTGATCGGTTGGCCGACCCCTTTGTTGCTTTTGAAGTTGAGGAGTATGTGGCCAAGAAGCCGGCACCAGTCATGCCCAGCAGACCGGCCAAGTACATGGGTTTCTATAGCCTGCCGCCCGGCACGGATGAGGATCGATTCTGGCATTATCATACCCAGGAACATGCCGTTCACAGTGTCGATTCCTTTGGAAATTTTTTAAAATATTACGTCATCAATCGCGTCAGCAGAATTGTGGATGGAGAACCCGTCTGTTTCGGTATGGTCGAACTTTGGTTTGAAGACAGCCAGCAGCTTAAAAGGGGATTTGAAGCCCACAAGCAATCGATGTTAGCCAACGGCAGAAATGTCTCCGAGGATTTCGACGTTCGTGTTGCGGACGCTTTTGGCTACTTCGTGGAAGAATTCATGGCCAAGTGCTGACGGATTTATCACGCTTGAAATACCTGAAAAGCGCGGAAAGAAACCGGACAATAAAGGACTGGAGGTGCTCGTATGATCAAACGAATCGGAATCTATTCCATACCAGAAGAAACAGACGAAGAAGAATGGTGGCAGTACCATACCCAGACCCACTCAGCTGATTTTGTAAAAGCAGCGGGGGAGGATCTGGCAAAGTACGTGATTAACCGGGTTACCAAGGTAATCAAAGGCGAAAAAATCTGTTTTGGTATCGTGGAGACCTGGTACGAAGACGAAGCGGCCATGTTGCGTGTATATGATCGCTGCTATAATACGATATTACCCAGCGGTAAAAATATTGACGAGGATTATTTTTCACGGGTGGTCAACCCCAATAGCTTTGCAGTGGAAGAGGTCGTGGTGAAGGGGTGATACCGGCGGGCCCGAAGGTCCTGCATCTGTGATGTGAAGACCGTATCCTAAAAACAAAAACAGGTGAGTATATGCAAGGCAGGTTGAGTGGGAAGGTCGGCCTGGTTACCGGAGCCGGCAGCGGCATTGGACAGGCCGCAGCGGAAGTGATGGCCAGGGAGGGTGCCCGCGTGGTCGTGTGTGACGTGGATGTCGCCGGGGGTAAAAACACAGTAGGGTTGATCCGGGAAGCCGGCGGAGACGCTTTTTTTGTAAAAGCCGATGTCAGCCAGGCCAAAGATGTCGAACTTCTGGTGCAATCGGCAGTGGCACAATATGGCCGCCTGGATTGCGCCTACAACAATGCCGGTGTCCACGCCCGGGAAAAGGATCTGCGTACCGCCGAAATCAGTGAAGCTGATTGGGATTATGTCATGTCGGTCAATTTCAAAGGGGTCTGGCTGTGCATGAAATATGAAATTTTGCAGATGCTATCACAGGGTAGCGGGAGCATTGTCAACGCTTCCTCCATGTGCGGCTTGATCGGCACCAAGGATTTTATCATTCCGGCTTATACCGCTAGCAAACATGGTGTTTCCGGCATCACCCGGGCGGCCGCCCAGGAGTATGCCAAGGATGGTATCCGCATCAATGCCGTGGCTGCCGGCCCTATCAAGACGCCCATGACGGAGCGTAATTTCGCTCCGGGTGTGGACCGTGAAAAAATTGAACGCGAACGCTATCCCGTGCCCATCGGGCGGCGGGGGGAGCCAGTGGAGGTAGCCGAAGCGGTGGCCTGGCTGTTGTCCGATGCCGCTTCCTTTGTGACCGGCAACATCATGGAAGTCGATGGCGGCTGGACCCAATGAAGACATCACGCACGCGCTCAAGATACGGCACGAAGGCCACATGATATCAAGCCACAGCTACGGGGTTTTGATGGCCGTTACCGCCGCGGTTCTGTGGGGCTTGGTTCCCATCGTGCTGAAATACCTTTTGTCGGTTTGCAGCATCGGGACCATTATCTGGTTCCGGTTTGCAACCTCCTTTCTTGTGCTGGTGGCAGTTTATGCGGTCAGAGACCCGCGATCGTTTCGGGTGATTAAAAAACCACCCTTGTTGGGCATCTTGGCGGGGCTATGCCTGGGAGCCAACTACTACGGCAGCACCATGGGGGTGCATTTGACGAGCCCCAGCAATGCCCAGGTGCTGGGTCAAATCGGGCCGTTATTGCTAAGCGTTGCGGGTATGGTCTACTTCAAGGAGCGGCTCAGTCCCAAACAAAAACTCGGACTTGGTTTGACCCTGTGTGGATTCATCTTTTTTTATCAGGATCAGATCCGGGGCTTGCTGGTTGACCATGGCATGTATATACGGGGGGATCTGTGGATCGTTTTTGGATCTTCAATATGGGCTGTGTTTGCCATTTCACAAAAGATCCTGGTGCGGCGCATGACACCCCAACAGGCCAATTTGATCATCTATGCCGTGGCGGCGCTGGTTTTTTTCCCGCAGGTGAAGTTTCAAGAATTTCTTCAATTGCCCTGGGCTGGCTGGGCCCTGCTCTGCTTTATGGGAGCCAATACCCTGGTGGCCTATGGTGCCCTAGCGGTGGCTCTCAAATTGATCGAAGCCAATCAAGTGGCGCTTGTGGTGGTGCTCAACCCGGTCATAACCATGGCGTGTATGGCCTTTTTATCGGCCTACCAGCTGGGATGGCTCGGCGTTGAAAACATCACATTCGTGGGTTACTTTGGTGCTGGCGCCATGTTGGCTGGTGTGGGACTGGTGGTGGTTTATGCCAAGCAGATCGGTTCGGCAGCGACGGTGGAATTGCATGATGCCACCGGCGGCGAGCGTGACGATTAATTCAAGCGAACGGTTCGACTTGGCAGATAACGGCCTTATATTACGGTAATACTAAGAAATGTCATAGGAGGATTCCTTTGATGGGAAATAAAACGTATATACGGGGACAAAAAGAGTTACGGGCAGAGGTGCAAGATGCCGGTCTTTGTACCGGGTGTGGTGCGTGTGTCAACCTGTGCCCATACTATGCGACATCCAGAGATAAAACCGTTGTTTTGGATGTCTGTGACCGGGCCGCAGGCCGCTGTTATGCCTTTTGCCCGCGGACCCCCACGGACCTGGAAGCCATTCGGCAGCAGCTGTTCGAGCCACAGGATTTAACGCCCGAACTCGGTGCGGTCAAGGGCTTCTATCTGACACGTGCCACCGACGCGGACATCCGCTCAGTGGCCCAGCATGGCGGCACCGTGACCGCTTTGATGTCGCTGGCCCTTGCAGAAGGCATCATCGATACAGCCTTGCTGGCCGAGGGCGGGGGATCGGATTTGCCCAGTGGTGTTGCGGTTCGCCATGCCAGTGAGGTGGCCAAATTAGCCAAAAGCAAATTTATTGCTGCACCCATGGTGGAAGCGTTCAATAAGGCGGTTCTGAGCGATGCCCAAAAAATTGGTGTGGTGGCAACACCTTGCCAGACTTTGGCACTGGCCAAGATGAAGATGAAACCCTTTCCCCAAAATGACAGCCAGATCGACAAGCTGCATCTCACCATCGGGCTGTTTTGCGGGTGGGTGCTCTCCTGGCGCTCCTTTAAAGAGTTGCTCGATGAGAAAGTACACCAACAGGCGGTTGTCGGTCTGGATATCCCTCCCAGCAAGTACAAGACCATGCAGGTGGAGACTGCTGACGGCCTGATTGAAATACCTCTGAACGAGGTGGAAGCCTGTGTACGCGAGGCCTGTAAGTTCTGCACGGATGTCACCGCAGAATTCAGCGATATTTCGGTTGGATCCGCCCGCCTGCCGGATGGGTGGGAAGTGGCCAAGGGCTGGAATCAGGTGATTGTCAGAACGGCTGCCGGCGAAGCGTTGATGCAGCTGGCCAAAGATCGGCGGGTATTGGAATTCAGAGAAGTGCCTGAAGGCAATTTGGAGAAGCTGAAACGGGCATCGGTGAAGAAGAAAAAAACGGCCCTGGACAACCTGGCGTGTAAGAGTGGCGATCGGGATGATTTGCTTTATTTGGATTGTCGCGACCCGGTTTTCCAAACCTTTGACTGGTAAATGGATCTGCACCGATCTGGTGGTCTCTTTGGTCCGTATGAATCTGGGACGGCCGGAACGTAGCGATCTTGGAGGTATTCAATGGCAGATATTTCAAAGAAAACAGAGGGACTGGCAGATCTGCTCCTGGGCAGTGAAGCCATCGGACGTGGCGCCCTGGAAGGTGGTGTCAATGTGGTGGCCTCGTATCCCGGCAACCCTTCGACAGAAATCACCGAGGCGATTCGCCAGGTGGCGGAGAAAATGAATATTTATGTTGAATGGTCGGTCAATGAAAAAGTTGCGGTTGAAACCGCAGCAGCCGCCTCTTTTGCGGGGCTAAGGGGGCTTTCGGCCATGAAGCAAAATGGCCTGAATGTGGCCCTTGATTTTGTATCGGGCATATCGACCAGTGGGTCCAAAGGTGGGCTGGTGCTGGTGGTCTGCGATGATCCGTCTGGTATAACCAGCACCAGTGAGCAGGATTCGCGTCCCCTGGCGCGGTCACTCGATTTTCCCCTTCTGGAACCGGGAACGTTTCAGGAGGCCAAAGACATGACCCGCTTCGGCCTCGAGCTTTCCGAAAAAATCGGCCGAATGGTGCTGCTGCGCAGTGCCACCCGCTTGCAGCATGCCCGTGGGAGAACGCTTTTGGGGGCTTTGCCCGACGAAAACCGCAAGGCCCATTTTGATACCAGCAAACAATACGTGGCCTTTCCTTCCCTGCCACGGCATGTGGCGGCCAAGGAGCGAATGGCGGAAGCCAAGGAGATCTGCAAAGACTCGGTTTTCAATGTTTATGAGGGGCCGGATGAACCGGAGTTGCTGATTGTTACATGCGGCAGCTGCTATCTTTATGCCTTGGACGCCATGAACCTGCTGGACCTTTGGGACCGGGTGGGCATTCTGAAAATCGGTACCGTTTGGCCGCTTCCGGATGACCTTATCAAGACCCACATGGCCAAAAACAGCCGCATCCTGGTACTCGAGGAGGTGGAACCGTTTTTAGAGGGCAATCTCAAAGAATTGGCGGCGGAATGGGCTGCCGAAATGCCCATGCCAACCTTCTACGGTCGTCGTACCGGTCCCTTGTCGGATACCGGCGAGCTTAATCCGGATATTATCATTACAGCGTTCATGGAAATTCTGGATCTGACTTATGAGGCCAGGCCGCCGGCCTATGATCAGCAAGCCAAGGCCATGGTTGAAAAACTGGTACCACCAAGATCGCTGGCACTGTGCGCCGGGTGCCCCCATCGGGCCAGCTACTGGGCCATAAAAAACGCCGAGGTGCTGGACACCCGCGATGGCTTCGTAACGGGGGATATCGGCTGCTACAGTTTTGGTCTGTTTCCATCGGGTTATTCCATCATGAAAACAGAACAGGCCATGGGATCCGGCCCGGGGGTCGGCTACGGTTTTGGGAAGTTGGGACAGTTTGACATGCAGCAGCCGGTGGTGGCCGTCGTGGGCGACGGCACCTTTTATCACGGGGCGCTGCCGGCCCTGGTTGCGGCCGTAAACAACCGCTCGAATCTGACCCTGGTGGTGCTGGATAACGGTGCCACCGCCATGACCGGCTTTCAGCCCCATCCCGGAACCGGTACCGATGCCTTTGGACACCCGGCCGAGCCCGTTTTGATCGAGGATATCTGCAAGTCGCTGGGCGTTCGGGTTGAGATCGTCGACCCTTATGACAGCGTGGCGGCCACCCAAAAAGTCCTGGAGTTTATGAACGACGAACAGCAGGGTCCCAGGGTGTTGATCATGCGGCAGCAGTGTGCTTTGCAAATGGCACGCAGTGGCAAACTCTACGAGGTTTGGGTCGATCAGGAAAAATGCGTCGGGGAGGACTGCGGCTGCAACCGCTTTTGCAGCCGGGCCTTCAAGTGCCCGGGAATCATGTGGGATGCCCAGGCCAAGAAAGCCCGTATCGATGAGGCCATTTGCGTGGGCTGCGGTGTCTGCGCACAGGTATGCAGGCATGGCGCCATTTTGTTAAAACCACTCTCGGCTGCTCAAGGAAAGGACTCATGACAAAGCTCATACTTCAAAAGGATCCCCTGAATGCCATCATAACTGGGGTTGGCGGTCAGGGTAATGTCTTGATGGCCCAATTGTTTGGACGCGCGTTAACCGACAAAGGGTTTGCCGTCACCGTTGGAGACACCTATGGTGCCGCCCAGCGCGGCGGTCCGGTTTCGAGTCATTTGCGTATTTCAAAACAGACCTTGTTCAGCCCGCTAACGCCCAGCGGCCAGGCCGATATCATCATTAGTCTGGAGCCGGTGGAGGCCCTGCGCGTCCTGGGGGGCTGGGGTAACCCGGATGTTGTGGTTGTTTCCAACACACGCCCGTCCTATCCCTTTGATGTGACCTCCGGAGGCGCCGAATATCCGGCCTTGGCGGATATCACCGCAGCCGCCCAGAAACTCGCCCAAAAGACCCTGTTTATCGATGCGTCTGAAATCGCGTTGCAGATGGGCGCACCGGTACTGACAAATACAATCATGAGCGGACTGGCGGTGGGCCTGGGCCTGTTTCCCATCGGCGTGGATGATTTTATAACGGTGTTAAAAAACCAGTTTGATGACAAAAAGTTTAATCTAAATCTGAGCGCCTTTCAAAAAGGCTTGGATTTGGCTGCCAGCAAGGGGTGGTCAGACTAGAAGGAGCGTCATTTATGCCGCGTGTAGCTTTTTCAACCATCGGGGACACGCCAAACCAGAGAATTTTAGGTCATAACCCTGAAATCTTGGACGCTTTCAAACATATCATGGCGGCTGTTTTCCAGAACAACTCGCTGCCTTCCGATCTGCTGGAACAGGTTCGACGCACCCTGGCATGGGGGTTTGGCTGCCGGTACTGAATGGCCATCGGCGGTAAACCGGATGCGGTGCACCCGGAGGAAGGCACGCAACTGGCGGTGAAACTGGCCGCCAAGTTCGTAAAAAGCCGCCAGGCCATCGATGATGCCGATTTTACGGCCCTGAAAACCTGTTTTGATGAAAAGCAGATCTCGGAACTGTGTGCCTTTCTGGTTTTTGTCTCGGCCTCACATCAATTGGGCGTGCTGATGGATGTGGGCCCGGAAGACTCTCCCTGATCCGCTCAGATACGCATTAATTTATTTTGAGATAGCTTCTATAGGCGTTGTTATAATTATGTTCCGATTCAAAATCACGGTAAAGGAGTATCAAAGTTTTTTCAGATGGACATATCAATCCAAGCCAGTATTTGTGCCCCTGAATTGGTGATGAAATCATACCGATTGGCAGCAACGTAAGCCTGGGGAACCATCACCAATTCAGCAGGGCACTCCGCTAGTGAGGCAGATTCATTATGATAAGTCCATCTGAAAAAACTTTGATACTCCTTCCTTCACAATCGGAAGGTTTTTCTGACAAACAGTATAAACACCAGCGGGAGGATATAAATGCCCCGGATTACATTGTCCCAACATGGCTTGACCCCGTTTAAAAAACTATTGGGCCACAATGAGGAGGTCCTGGCGGGGTGGGTTTCCTTGGAGCAGGCTTTTTTTAACACAACGCCCTTGCGTCCCGACCTGCTAGAGCAGGTAAGGCGGGCCTCTGCCTGGGGGCATGGCTGCCGGTACTGAATGGCCATTGGCGGAAAACCGGATGAGGCTCATCCGGACCCAAAAACGAAAGCTGCCGTGGCGTTGACCAAAAGATTTGTCCGGGACCACCATGCCCTGGGTGAAGCGGACTTCCAGGCGCTGGCAGAACTGTTTTCAGAAAAAGAAATTGCCGCCCTGTGCGCATTCATGGCCTTTATGGCTGCGGCGCATAAGTTTGGCGTTATCATGGATGTCCTGCCGGAAGGTGAAACGGATGCTGGCAGTCTGAGCGACCCGCAGGATGAAGATCTAGGGGGTTAAAAGACCGTTGGAAAAAAGATCGACATAGGCGGCCGAAATTTCATCCACCGACCAACTGCCGGTGGAAGAATACCAACGTAAAAACCAGTTGATAGATCCCAGAATGATAAAGGCGGCCATGCGTGCGCTGCGTGCCTTGAATATGCCTGCTTGAATTCCGTCCTCGATAATCTGAATAAAATTGTTTTGATAATTATCCCGCATGGCGATTATTTTTTCCAGGTATTCATCGGGAAGGTGGAATTCATATTGCAGTAAAAAAGCGCCTTCAAAATCGGTGGCAAACACTTTGAGGTGTTTTGAAATGGCTGCCTGCAGTTTGATGTCGGGCGGATCGTCGGTGGCATTGATCTCGAGAATATTTTGGAGGACTTTTTCCAGAGACAGCACATGCGCATTGTAGAGAAGTTCTTCTTTGGTTGAAAAGTAGTAATACAGGCTGCCCTTGGTCATTTTTAAATCATTGGTTATATCTTCGATGGTTGCAGCGTGAAAACCCTTTTGACCAAATGCTTTGGCGGCACTTTTAATGATGGCGAGTTTTTTCTCCTCGTACCGAATCTCGCGAAAACTTTTGTGTTTGCCTTTTGGGGCCGGCTTCTTTTTAGTCTTTGTTATGGGGGGCATATTGGAATAGTCAAATATTGTATGATTTATACAAAAACATAATTCTCATCTAAAATTCATATGCCTGTTTAACACGAAAGTCAAGCTCTTTTGTTTTTCAGTCCGCTAGCTGCCGTCATCATCACGCTGCATCCAGACAATTTTTGAAAACAGCGATAACGATCCACCCCGGCAGCGTCAAGATCACCCCGGCAACGAATAAAAAGGCGCACATACCCATTTTCAGGAAAATCACACAGTTATTAAAAAATTAAATTATTGTTCAAAAATAATCTTGACAGATAAAAATTTTGAAAATAAAGTACAATGCACCAGCAGCCCTCCAGTCGAAGGCATGACCGGGCTTCATTTTGTGTATGATGGTCTAAAACCGCCAACCAGGCAGTGCTGCCGCAAGGCACCGGGGAGAATGAGTGCATGGGTAAAGCAAATTTAGGAGCGAAAGCCGTTTCGCAAGCCACGGATGAGGCCACCACGGTCGACCCCATCGTCGTTATGCAGGATGTTCACAAGCATTTTGGTAAATTGCATGTCCTACGGGGGATAGACACCAAAATCAAACTCGGTCAAGTCGTTGTGGTCTGTGGCCCCAGCGGCTGTGGCAAGAGCACCATGCTGCGTTGCATCAACGGGTTGGAAAAGATCGATTCCGGCGATATTGTCGTGGATGGCATTACCGTCAAGGATAAAAAACGCTTGATCCAATTGCGAACCGAAACGGGATGGTGTTTCAACAGTTCAATCTATTTCCGCACAAGACTGTACTGGAAAATGTCATCATGGCCCCCATCGACGTGCGCAGGATACCCAAAAAAGAAGCCCATGACTTGGGTCGCAAGTTGTTGTCCCGGGTCGGTATCCTCGAGAAAGAGGATGATATGCCCGCTTCGCTTTCCGGGGGGCAGCAGCAGCGCGTCGCCATTGCCCGGGGTCTGGCCATGAACCCCAAATTGATGATGTTTGATGAACCGACCTCTGCTTTGGACCCGGAGATGATCAAAGAAGTGTTGGATGTCATGCGCGACTTGGCCCGCGAAGGGATGACTATGATCGTGGTGACACATGAAATGGGTTTTGCCCGTGAAGTCGCGGATCGCATCATGATGATGGATGCAGGCATCATTATCGAAGACCGACCGCCAAAAGATTTTTTTGATTGTCCCGAACACGACCGAACCTGTCAATTTCTAAGTCAAATCATCTCGCATTAGTCTGCTATCAAATACGATCAGGCCATGTACGCAGTCAAGGAGACCGGCATGCACACCCAATTTGAACATCTGTTTAAACCATTAAAGCTGCGCACCTTTGAGCTCCCCAATCGGATTGTCATGCCGCCCATGGCCATTTATATACCCGGTTCAGAGGGGTACGTCAAAGACAGACTGCTGGATTATTACAAGGCCCGTGCCAAGGGTGGGGTGGGGTATATCATCGTCAATGCCACCTATGTCCATCCCAATGGTGCCTCGCATCCCAATCAAACGTCTATCATGGATGACAAGTTCATTCCCGGTTTGCGGAAGCTGGCAGATACCATCCATCAATACGATGTCAAGACCGCGATTCAGCTGTATCATTCCGGCAGGCAACGCTATGCCCTGATTGCCGGCGGTGAAACCTTGAGCCCTTCCGGCATATCGGACCCGGTTCGCAAAGACCCGGCCCGGGCACCGACTATCGGCGAGATTCAAAGCCTGGTTGAGGACTTTGGCCAGGCCGCCCGGCGGGCCAAAGAGGCCGGCTTTGATGCCATCGAGATCCACTGTGCCCACGGGTATCTACTCTCCGGATTTCTCTCACCATACCAGAACAGGCGCACCGATGCGTACGGTGGTGATGTCCACGGACGCACCCGCATTGTGCGGGAAATTTTAGCCAGGTGCCGGGAGCTTGCCGGTGAGGATATGCTTATCGGGGTACGGATCAACGGTCACGATTATGTCAATGGGGGCAACACACTGGCGGACGCCAAGGAGATTGCCAGAATTCTGTCCGCTGCCGGTGCTGAGATCATCCACGTTTCTGCCGGCATGGCACCCAGTGCGCATTATAGTTTTCTACCGGCCGGCATCGACAAGGGCCACAATGTCTATCTGGCCGAAGGGATTAAATCGGTTGTGGATGTGCCCGTGATTGCCTGCGGTGCCATCGAGGACCCTGAGTTTGCAGAATCGATTTTGGTTGATGGCAAGGCGGATTTAGTGGCTTTTGGCCGTCCCCTATTTGCGGATCCCAATCTGCCCAACAAGGCCCGTGAGGGGCGTCTGGACGAGATCAGACCCTGTTTGCGTTGTGCCAAAGGGGCCGCCGTATGGCCCGAGGATATGCGCTGCGCGGTCAACCCCGCGGTGGGACAGGAACGGTTGTTTGAAGAACAACTGAAACCGGCAGCGACTGCCAAAAACGTATTGGTTATTGGCGGTGGGCCAGCCGGCCTTGAGGCGGCAAGGATATCCGCCAAGCGGGGTCACTCGGTGACACTGGTGGAAAAGTCCGCTCGACTGGGTGGCAAGGTGCTGCTGGCCAAAATCCCCAAGCATAAGGAAAATCAGGGATTGTGGCTGAAGTACTATGAAAATGAAATGGCACGTTTGGGGGTCCATGTGGCGCTTGAACGGACGTATTCGATCGCCGATGTTGAACAGTTGAACCCGGATGTGGTGTTTGTCGCCACCGGGGGGCGTCCCCTGGTTCCCGATAGCATAGAGGGCACGCAGCATCCCAATGTGGTTACCGCTGAAGATGTACTGGCCGGCCTGACTGACATCGGGCCCAAAGTGGCAGTTATCGGCGGCAGCTCCATGGGGGTCGAAACCGCCGAGTTTATTTTGCAGGTACCCGGACGGGAAGTGCTGGCGGTGGAGATGCAGCCCAAAATTCTAGCGGATATCAGCCACGATGCCGAAATGGTTTTATTGGACAAGCTGGCAGACAAGAACTTCCGTTTTTTGGATTCAACCACGGTGCGAGCCATTGTTCCGGCAGATGGCAAGCTGGACCTGGTGGTGGACCGGTATGCCCTGGAAGACCGTTTGCATGGCTTCGACACGGTTGTCATGGCGGTGGGCGTTGTTCCCGACAATGCTTTCGGACTGAGGTTGTCGGAAAGCCGCGACAATGTCTATCTTGTGGGCGATTGTGAATCGCCGGGGGACTATCGCAAAGCCATCCATGATGCGGCCGGCGTGGCCATCAATATATAAACAAACCGACTCTAAAAGGAACGACGCGATGATCAAGCGACTAGGGGTTTACGCGCTACCGGAGGGTACTGACGGTGATGAATTCTGGCGCTACCATACCCGGGAGCATGCCAAGCAGGCCAAGCAAGCCTTTGGCGACTATTTGAAACGGTATACCATCAATCGTGTCCGCCGGGTGATTGCCGGGGAGGGGGATTGGTTCGGGATGGTGGAAACCTGGTGGGACAGCCAGGCGGATATCGATCGGGGATTCGCGAACCTGAACGCGACCATGTTGCCCAACGGGCTGAGCATCTCCGATGATTTCGGATCCCGCGTGGCTGGCTACACCAGTTTTGAGGTGGACGAGTTTGTGGCTCTGGACAAGCTCGCGGGCGAGGCAGTCAAGCGGATGACCTTTTACCAGCTGGTGGATGGGATCGATGGCGATGACTTCTTTCATTACCACACGCAAAAGCACGCCGCCGATGTACTCAATGCCTCTCAAACCGATTATGCCCGCAAGAAATATGTTATCAACAAGATCAGGCGCGTCATCAAGGGCGATGAACGCGTTTTTGGATTTATCGAAACCTGGTGGTCCAGCCATGCCGATATGAAACGCGATCTCGACGAGCTCGGAAGTGCCACGCTGCCGGACGGCACCTCGTTGGTGAACGAGTTTTTTGAGCAGGTTGAGAATGTCGTGGTGTACGAAGTCGAAGAATTTATAGCCAAAGTTTGAGGAAGACAAATGGGTGCTGTTCTAAAAGACAGGGTCGGTCTGGTGACGGGTGCCGGTTCGGGCATCGGACAAATGACTGCCCTTTCTTTTGCCAAAGAAGGGGCGCGTGTTGCCGTGGCCGACATCGATGCGGATGCCGGCCAGGAAACAGTGCGTCAGATTGAGGCTCAGGGCGGGCAGGCAATATGTATCCCGTGCGACGTTTCCAAGGCGGATGATGTTGACGCCATGCTGAACGAGACCGTCGCGGCTTTCGGGCAGTTGGATTGCGCTTTCAACAATGCAGGGATCAGCCACGGTAAAGCAAAGATGCACGATCTGCAAGAGTCCGACTGGGATCGGGTGCTGAGTATTAACTTGAAAGGGGTTTGGCTGTGCATGAAGTATGAGCTGCGCCAGATGGTGAGCCAGGGGCGGGGTGCAATTGTTAACGCCGCTTCCATCAACGGTCTGGGGGGCTGGCTTGACCTGAGTGCTTATGTGGCCAGCAAACACGGTGTCATCGGTTTGACCCGCAATGCCGCACTGGAGTATGCGCAAACAGGCATTCGGGTGAATGCCGTCTGTCCCGGTCCGATTCTGACGCCGCTGAGCCACTACCAGGGCAGCGATCCGGCTGTCATCAAAAAAATGTATCCTATGCCCATGGGCCGCCGGGGCACCATGCAGGAGGTGGCCGACGCGGTGGTATGGCTGTGCTCGGAAAAATCTTCGTACATCACCGGACATCCCCTGGCGCTGGACGGGGGCTTTATGGCCCAGTAGAACCGGCGGCTTGCCAGCAGAGGTCGCTGCATTTTAAATCTTGCTTATAAATTCTAACAACAGGTCAAATTTTTTATTGACATTTAATGCAAATTTGTTAGGTTTGCGCTGAGGGAGGCACTTCTTGGATTATCAATTCCACTTTGATGTTTTCGAGACATATTGGACCTGGATAGCCAAAGGTCTGGGCATGACCCTGTATGTCTCCATCGTCGCTATGGTTTTTGCGCTGATTATCGGTTTGATTGTGGCTCTTTTTCGCCTTTCACCGGTAAAGGCATTTGCCTACTTAGGGCGGGCCTATATTGAATTTTTTCGCGGTATTCCCCTGTTTGTTTTTATTATTTGGCTGTATTATGGATTGGCCATGGTCGTGGGGATCAACTTTAGACCCCTGGTCGCCGGTATCATGTGCCTGTCCATGCAGCACGGTGGATACCTGGCCGAAATATACCGCTCCGGTATCCAGGCAATTCCCACCGGACAGTGGGAGGCTTCCTACTCCCTGGGGTTCTCCGCCAGCAGAACCTTTATCAAAATAATTCTCCCCCAGGCATTCAAAATCATTATTCCCCCCACCGCCAATATGTTCGTTGGCATGCTGAAAGACTCCGCTCTGATTTCAATCATCGGCGTCAACGAACTCATGCGTCAGTCTCAAATGGCCACATCCCTGACATTCAGGCCTTTTGAGTTTTATACTGTAACCGCATTGATTTATGTCGCGCTCACGTTGGGATTTTCTCAACTCGTCAAGTTGTTGGAAGCAAGAATGAAATAAATTTGAGCAGATGGGCAAGGGACAGGCAGCATTGTAAGTAACTGGTATTCACTGATAAAGATAGGAGGACATTATGAAAACAGGCAAATTATTTGTGATTGCGATCGTGGCTATTTTGGTCAGCGCACTGATGGTGCCTTCATCGGCAATGGCGGCTGGCTCACTCTTGGATGAAATCAAGAAACGCGGTGTCATCAGAATCGGGACCGTTTTACAATTTCCCCCTCAAATGTATCGTGATGACAACGGGCAGCCCGCTGGTTACGATGTCGAATTGATGAAAATGCTGGCTGACGACATGAAGGTTAAACTGGAAGTTGTGGACATGGAGTTCGACGGTTTGATCCCGGCCCTGCTGGCCAAAAAGATCGACATGATTTCCTGTGGTCTGGTCAACACGCCTGAAAGGGCTTTGTCTCTCGAGTTTTCAGATGGATATGTTCCCTACCGCCAGCTGGTAGTGGTTCCCATAAACAGCAAGGTCAAGACAATTGATGATTTAAACAAAAAGGGCATGAAGATTACGGCACTGTTGGGATCGACGGCCGAAAATATCGCCAAACGTAAATTCCCCAATGCGTCCGTCCAAGGCTTCAAGCAGCAGGAGGCCATGATGGAAGTGGTCTCTTGGAGAGCCGATGCCCACGTGGCCGAGGAATACCTGGTAATGCCCCTGGTTGCCAACAACCCGGGCAAAATCAAGATCTTGAATCCGGATGAACCTTTTTCCGCCGAATGGGGCACCTACGCCGTTCGGCCGGGTGACTACCGCTTTTTGCAGTATCTGAACAACTGGGTTCGCTACTACCGGGTTCGTGGTATTCTTGATGCCATGTATAACGACATCATTGTTCCCACATTTTTTGAGAAAAAATAAGCTCCATAAACACATTGCGTCAATACAGGAGGTAAGCATCATATGAAAAAAGCATTGAGTTTGATCGTACTGATGGCCGTTGTTTTGATTATATCACTTCCGGGTCAGGGCATGGCCGGTGCCCTCGAGGACATCAAAAAAAGAGGAGAGCTCCGGATCGGTGTGGCTCTTGAGTATCCGCCGGTGCAGTTTCGAGACAAAAGCGGCAATCCCACCGGCTTCGATGTGGAAGTCGCGACAATGGTCGCCAAGGACCTGAAAGTTAAACCGGTCTTTATGGACATGAAGTGGGATGCGCTCATTCCGGCGCTTTTGTCCGGAAAAGTCGACATTCTGTGGGCCGGACATACCAATACCCCGGAACGGGCACTGGCGGTCAACTTCAGCCCCCGTCTCGAAAAAACAGACGTCGTCCTGATCGTGCAGAAAAAGAACAACCTGACTTCA
>Ga0180436_10000449_pt1 | contig 42600 bp, 36 predicted proteins | sample SS_ome_2_FD_132434 | JGI IMG/M metagenome (GOLD analysis project Ga0180436, IMG submission 132434) | Hypersaline lake sediment archaeal communities from the Salton Sea, California, USA - SS_3_S_2 metaG | ecosystem: Environmental > Aquatic > Non-marine Saline and Alkaline > Hypersaline >...
AATGTCGTTGAGGTCACGGTCTATGCCGTCAACAACGCCCCGATCAGGGATTTTAGGATCCCGGTAGAGTATTCCGGTTCGTTGGATCTCGTCTATGATTCGTTCTCGACCGTGGGATGTCGGACAGAGTACTTCGAAGAAGCTGCCCAGATCAACTGGGTCCCGAGCAAGCTGATGACCTTCAAGCTCACCAGTTCCTTGTATAATACCTCACCGGATCTTGATGCCGGTAGCGGTCCCATTTTGAAGATGTACTTTCATATCTCGGGCGGTACCTATGTGGGCCAGCAGGCCAATATCGTCCTCGATGGCTACTCGCCGATGTACATGCCCACGTTCACCAGCCCCATGGGCGTATACGAGCCCAAGACCCAGAGCGGGTCAGCTGCCTTCACGGGTTGCTGTGTCGGTATGACTGGAAACATCAACGGCGATCAGGACGATCAAATCGATGTCTCCGACCTGGTCTTCCTGGTTGCCTACATGTTCAATCAGGGCGAGGAGCCGCCGTGTCTGCCGGAGGCGAGTGTCGATGGTGACATCTGGGGTTCGATCGATGTCTCCGACTTGGTCTACCTGGTTGCTTATATGTTCAACTCAGGACCAGACCCACAAAACTGCTTCTAGCCTTAAAGTATCGGACTATTCCCAGCCCGGCGGCTTCTGTCGCCGGGCTTTGTCATTGGGACTGAATTGATCGCTAATCTCTTGCACATATTGTGAATCACCCCTCCTGAGATATCCGGCGGTTTGACAGTAGACTCTCCACGAAATCAGTTTGATAGTCCAGGAGACGCCGCAAATCCATGCCTCACAATATCATATCATGCCCAACAGCTGTGTGGCACGGCCCTTGCTCAGCTCAGCTGTATGACTCTCGATCCTCTGGAACAGATCAGAATCCTGGAATCGGACCAGATTCTCCCCTTTGAGACGTGGAGCGATCGCTCCGCTGCACCCACGATTGAACTGGACGACATACGGTGCATAAGACATCCTTTCCTGGTAACCACTCTGGAAGACTCCCAGTACCTGTTGCTGGCCGATACTGATTTCTTCCTGTCGCTGGCTGAGGCCGGCCTGGATCATGTCCCGGCGCAAGTATGTCCGCCGAGTCAGATCTCTCTACAACCTACGCGGCTTGGATTGGTGGATTTCACCGGCGATAGTCTCGACCGCCTGTGCGCCCGCCATCCTGACCAAATCAAATCGGCGGGGGAGAGTCCGTCCTCCGATGGATGGCTGAATATGCGCTTTGATTTTGCCGACCAAGCCTCCCGGGATCTTCTCATTCGCCACTCCCAACGACGCGGCTGTCCGGAAGGGCTGAGAAGCCTGCATCGTGAGATCGGACGGCTAACGCGTATCGTTCCCGGAATCGATCTCGAGGCAGGAAACCAAACCGGTACCTTCTCGTACCGTTTCGGTTCGGTTGCCTCCGTTCCCGCTTTTGCCTTCGATGACCTGGTCTACGCCGTCAACACCGAGAGCTTATTCCCGCACGGCATTGTCGATGTCTCAGCCAGCTTCAGGCTGCTCGATATCGATCTCCCTATGAATGTACTGAGGGCGAAGACTCCTGTGGAGGAGAAAGAGCTTTTCCTGAGGGACCTGCTGCACTTGCGTCAGCAGAGCCGACGTACCTCACGCTACACCGGACAGGTGTTTGTCCTGAACAACCAGCACCCCTAAGATTTCAGACCAGAACGCACAAAGGCCCCGAAATGGATTCGGGGCTTTTCTATTTGGACTAGAACTGTCGCCGCTAGTCGCCGAGACGGGCCACGAAATGGGCCAGGCGCGACTTGTTGCGGTCGGCATTGCGCCGGTGGATCAAGTGGCGACGAGCGGCCTGGTCGAGCAGACCAGCCACATTGCGATATCTCTCGGTAGCTTCCGCTTTGTCGGTAGTCTCGCGGAGTTCCCGGATCGCACGACGCAACTGAGAACGATACCCACGGTTCCGCTCGCGTTCGGCGGCCGAGGTTTTCATTCTCTTGGCGCAAGATTTATGGTTTGGCAATTCAGTACCCTTTCCTTATAATCTCCAAACGTAGCCTGTAACTATATATCGGCGAATCGGATTTGTCAATACAGGGTGAGAAGAAAAACTCTTTCGTAGGCGCGGCCAGTACAGTTTCGGGAGCAACCGCTTTTTCCCGGATATTGGGCCTTATCCGAGAACAGGTTCTGGCCTGGTTTTTTGGTGCGGGTATGGCTACCGACGCCTTTATCGCCGCCTTTCGTATCCCCAATCTCCTCCGTGACATGTTTGCCGAGGGCGCCCTTTCGGCGGCGTTTGTGCCGGTCTTCAAGGACAAGCTGGTCAATTCCAGTCGCTCCGATGCTTTCCGCCTGGCCTGTGTAGTCTTAACCGCAATCCTGGTGGTCGTGGGAGCATTGGTCCTTATCGGCATCGCCGCGGCTCCCGTACTGGTCTACACCACCGCCTACGGCTTTACCGATTCTCCCGAGAAGTTCGAGATCACCACCAATCTGACCCGTATCATGATGGCCTATTTGCTGCTGGTCTCGCTGTCGGCGCTGATCATGGGAATGCTCAACTCCGTCGGCCGTTTCGCTATCCCGGCGCTCTCGCCGGCGATGTTCAACATGGGCGTGGTTCTCGCCGTCGCGTTGCTGTATCGATATTTCCACCAACCGGTCTATGTCCTGGCGATCGGAGTCTTAGTCGGCGGAATCGGGCAGTTGGTGATACAGATACCCTCCCTGATTCAAATCGGATTCAGGTTTCGCCCGATCTTCGATCTTCTCGACGAAGGTTTGAAACGGGTCGTACGACTGATCATGCCGATGATTCTCGGTCTCTCGGCCAGCCGCGTCAATATCCTGGTCAGCACTTTGCTGGCCTCGCTGCTTGTCGAGGGATCGATCTCGTATCTCAACTTTTCCTATCGTCTGATGCATTTTCCACTAGGCGTGTTCGCCGTGGCTCTGGGGACAGTCACGTTACCGAGAGTTTCCGAGATGGTGGCCAGGGGGGACACCAAAAACCTGACCAGAGCCTTTCATGAGGCGATTGGGCTCAACCTGTTCGTGGTGATGCCCTCGGCCGTATTCCTGGCGGTGATGGGCCACGACCTTGTGGAACTGATCTATCAGTGGGGACGGTTTTCGCCGGAGGCTACCGCCAACACTGCGCTGGCCCTCAAGCACTATTCGTACGGCCTGATCGGCTTTGCAGCGGTTCGCGTCGCCGTGCCATTCTTCTATGCCTGGGGGGACTCGAAGCTTCCCATGAAGATCTCCATCATCACCGTTGTGCTGAATATCGCTCTATATTATCCATTAATACAGGTACTGGATTTTGCCGGCCTGGCGGCGGCGACTTCGATTGCCGGTTTGGTCAACTTTACCTTGCTCCTGTTCTTCCTGCCCGGCAAAAGCGTGGATATACGCTTTTGGTACCTGATGCTCAAGATTCTCCGCGTAGGTGTGGCCGCTACGATTGCGTTCCAGGCAGCCATCTACGTGCCTTCGCTGGCGCCGACCAGTGCCTCCGAAGTACTCATTCGAATAATCGATCTCTTGGTGCCGCTGACGACGGCGGCTATACTGTATCTGTTGTTATGTTTGCTCCTAAAAGTCGGGGAGGTCCGGCAGTTGTTTAGGATGCTGGTTCCCGGTCGACGTACCGAGGGCTAAATGCTTCGCAGATATCCGGCAATCTTTCTGTTGCCGTTCGTGATCGCGGGAATAGTCGTGGCCGACTATGCCCGCCCCAGTAGCGAATGGCTGCTGATGTCGACCCTGTGCGCCTGTTTGTCAGGCCTGGTGCTCCTGGCCGTCAAACAGAGGATGGCCGTGGTCTGCCTGGCTTTCTGTCTGGCCGGCGCAGCCGGGCTCAACTACGCCGCCTCCCACTATGACCTGGGACCGAACGGTATCAACGAACAAATCGATCCCGACCGCAAGGCCACGATTTTCGCCCGGGTGACGGCCTGGCCGGTGGTCAAAAGCAACGGCACCAGTTTCGAACTCGGGGTGGACTCGATTGGATATGACGGCAAGCATGCCCGAACTCGGGGACGGATTCTGCTAAGAGTCTCCGACCTCACTACACAGCTTCAGCGTGGCGATCGAATCGTTCTGGAGGGAAGGGTGGTGCCTCTCCAAGGTGGTTACGATCTCAGCGGCTTCAGTTACGCCCGCTATCTGTCCCGCCGGGGCATCGCCGGGACCGTGTACAAAAACAACCTTCTGAGAGTGCGAATCGACACGACTCAACGATCCTGGACCTATGCCGGAGTGGCAAAGATCCGCAATCGAATCATCACCAGTTTCGAGCGCCATCTCGGTCCCGAGGCGGCGGCCCTGGCCAGCGGGTTTCTGATCGGGGAAACGCGTGATATTCCGCCTAGCATTTACACTCGGTTCCGCGATTCCGGGACCCTTCACTTGCTGGCCGTTTCGGGCTCTAACGTCGCACTGGTGGTAGCCTTCGTCGTACTTCTGCTTCGCCCGCTCCGCATTCCCCGAAGAGTCCGTCACGGTGTACTATGGCTGTCGCTGATTCTGTTTACGTGGCTTTCCTACAGCGAGCCGTCGGTAGTTCGCGCCGCGACCATGGCATCGCTCGTGTTGGCTGCCCAGTTTCTCGAGAGACGCTACGACCTCAACAACATCATCGCCCTGACGGCCCTGATCATCCTGATGTTCGACCCCGCGCAGCTGTTTGGCGTCGGCTTCCAACTTTCATTCGTCACCGCCTGGGGTCTGATATTCGTCGTCCCTCGTCTCAATCTTTCGCCGGGGCCCGACCAGCCCAATCCCTGGAGACGGTGGCTGCTGTTTGCGGTAGCGGTTTCGGTCGTCGCTCAACTTTGCTCACTTCCGCTGGTGGCCTACTACTTCCAGCGTGTTCCGTGGTTGTCGCCGGTAGCCAATCTTCTGATAGTGCCGGCCGTATCAGCGGCGGTGATGGTCTCACTGGCGCTGCTCATTGTCGACCTCTTTTCGACAACGGTGGCTTCACTTCTGGGCTACATTCTGGATCTCTGGAGTGACATGATCCTGTACTTACTGGACTTGTTCGGCGGCGACAGCTCTCTGACAGTTCAAACCGGACCGATCAGTTTGATTGCAGTATTCGGGTACTATACACTGTTGGTAGTAACGATCCTGGCCTGGGGCAGGCGGCGCTGGCGACGGATTCTTGTGCTGGCCGGTGCGCCCGCAATATGTGGGGCGCTGTTGATCGCAGTTGCCTCGCCGTGGTTCCGAGGCGACAAGTACGAAGCCTACTTCTTCTCGGTGCCCGGTGGAGTAGCCGCGGTTGTTCGGGAGTGCGGAAATAGCCGGGCTGATCTGATTGTGACCGGTCTCGAGTCGCGCCGGTACCGGCTGGATGAATCGATTCTAAACAAGCAGTTGGATGGACAGAGGATTCGTCGACTCGGTCGAGTGATTCTGCTAAGTGGAGATTACGCCGCGTTCGATGATCTGCTGCGAACGGCATCGGAATACTCCGCCCGGGAAGTGCGTGTCCCGCGGAAACTCTGGCCTAGTATCAGCGATGTAGTCACGCACGCTTCGCCCGAGTTCGATCACCTGGCCATGAGAGCTTTCGATCCCGTGATATCGGGTCAAGAGTCCGGTGAACCGGGCTATTATCCCACGGTGGACGGACTCGAACTCCGTTTTCCGGGCGCCGTTGTATGCTTCTCGCAGGACCAGAGCGACCTATCTCAGCGTGAGTCCAGCACCTCCCGCTGGCAATGTCACGTAGTTGGTTACAGAATAGACGATCAGAATCAGCAAAGGCTCTCTTGGAGCGATCTGGTTATCTGTACCGGTTTTGAACAGATCCCGGCTGATACCTCGGCGACTACCGGACGGCAAAGTAGGTTGATCGACCTGCGCAGCGAGGGCGCCATTCGAGTCGGATTTCCCTCGGATTCGACTAGAAACCCGACATTTGGCCCGCCCCGCTGAGTTTCGCATTAAGTTCTCCCGTCACACGCCCGATAATCTTAAATGATACACCCCGATAAGGGGAAACAGCAAGAGAACCGCCGTGGGAAAGGTCACAGAACGTGAGTCTGTCCGGTAACCTGAAGACTGTTTCATTTCCAGACATCCTGCAATTGCTGGCGACAGGGAAGAAGACCGGTCTGCTCGAGATCAAAACCTCCTCGAGACAGAAAGAAGTCGCTTTCAAGTCCGGCAACATCATCTTCGCCTCTTCGGTAAATGATCAAGAAGATCTGCTTGGTGCCATGCTGCTGCGCCGGGGAGATATCTCCAAGACCGATCTGGAACGAGCGATTACCATGCACAAGCAGACCGGCCGCCAGTTGGGCACCACCCTGATTGATATGGGTCTGTTTAGTCGTGACGAAATCGCCGAATGTTTGCGCCTCCAGATCGAAGAGATTGTCTACAATCTGTTCGCCTGGAAAGATGGTGATTTCATGTTCCACGAGGGACAGGAGCCCAAGAACGCTCCCTTCCTCGTCGAGATGAATACGATGAATGTGGTGATGGAAGGAACCCGTCGAATCGACGAGTGGCTGGAAATCCAGAAAGTTCTGCCTCCGGACGACGTGTTTCTCAAGGTTGTCCATGCTCCCAAGGCTCCCAAGGGAGAGATAAAACTAACGGTGGACGAGTTCCGCATTCTGATGATGGTCGACGGCCAGCGCACTTTGCCCGACCTGGCTTCGATCTCACCCATGGGTGAGTTCGTGACCTACCGGGCGATGTACAAACTCATCGCCGCCAAGCTCGTCGAACCGGGAGAGAAGCTCGAGGTGGAAGAGGTCGAGCAGGAGGACGAGGAAGAGGTTGTTCTCGGGATAGTCTTCCAGCTGTACAACAACTGCTTCTATCGGATTCGCTCCCTGGTAGAGCAGTATCTGGGCGAACGCAACAGCTGTTTCGGAGCCTTTGCTTCGCAGTATCGGAACGGTTTCCTCAGTTTCTTCCCGGGTGTTGATCCTACCTCTGACTTGATGCCTTCCTTCGACAAGTTCCGCGCGGTTGTAGCGAAGCTTCCGCCACACACTCGGATGCATCAGCTCATGGGTGGCCTGGAGTCGATGCTGGAAGAGCAACTTGAGTATGTCTATCAGCTGCTGGGTAGCGGCCCGTTCCGCACCACCCTGGGCAGTGTTAAGCGAGAGATATCGGAACCCCTGGCACGTCGTCGTGAGCTGGTCTCGAGGTATGGCATCGACGCCGATTTCTACAAGTCGCTGCGACGGGCTGACAAGGTTGTGAAGATGGTAAGAGGTTCTTAGCGAGGTAAACAATATGAATAGATCAATCTTTCTGGGTCTGGTTCTCACGATCGCTGCCGCCGGCAACGCTCACGCCAGTAATCTGGCCGTGATCACCAATCCCCCCAATATGATTCATTTACTGGTGTTGGCCGGAGCCGTGTTCGGTTCGGTCGCTTCCTTTAAGGTGCTCGAGTCGGTTCGCGGGGGCATGCTAAGTCGCTGCTGGCAGATGCTGGCCTTCGGATTTGTGGTGCTTGCGATCGCCCAATTACTTCGAATTTTGAGCCAGATCGAAGTCATCTTCATTCCCAGTTTCGTGGTACCCGCAGCCTGGGCCGTTATGGCCGGGCTATTTGCCTATGGTATATGGGAAGCCAAACGGAATCTGAGCTAGGACTATAATAGAGTTGACATATGTCTTTGGGATATTTATAGTTACCCGTTAGGCATTATTCAACGACCTGTAACTAACTAATATTAAGTCAGTTAACGGCAGCCAAGTGAACAGTACTGTCGATATAGAAGAGCGGATCGGGAAGTGTCAGAAGATACTGGAATCTGATCCCAATTCACAAATATTCGCGGCTTTGGCGGAAGCGCATCGTCGTAAGGGTGAGTTAGACAAGGCTTTCCGAATCTGTCAGAACGGCCTTAAGATACATCCCTCCTACGGCTCTGCCCATGTTGTCATGTCCAAGATCAACCTCGATCGTGGTCTCTATGACTGGGCCGAGGCTGAGGCGCGCAAAGCGGCCGAAATCGATGGCTGGACAAGAGCCACTGAGCTTCTTCTGGCCGAGATTCACATCTACAAAGGTGAGTACAACAAAGCGGTTAAACTCCTGACTCGACTACACGAGGGAGACCAGGGCAATCCTCAGATCTCGAAGTTGCTGAAGATTGCCAAGAATCTTCCCCGCGAAGACAAGGCATCGCAGGCGTCTGAATACAAGATGCCGACGGTGATCGTGAAGTCGGAAAAGCGGACACCTGCGCCCGCACCGCCGCCCGAGCCAATCCCGACACCGCGGCCGGTTGCGAAAGAGCCGCTCTCGACGAGAGACTTGCTCAAACAGGCGGTAGGAATTCTGGGTGTGGAAGGAGCCGTGTCGATCAATCGCGAAGGACTCGTGCTCGACTCTGAGTGGGGAATCCGCGATGACTCCGGAGTCTATGGGGCCACCATCGGTGATATCGTCAACCATGTTGACCAGGAGCTAATTCAAGGATGTTTTGGTTCGGTCAAGTCTGTTCTAATTGAAACCGAAGAGCGGACCCTTTATGTTATTCGTGCCGATCAGAATGTGTTTCTGTTCGTAGCATCGGCCCAGGCTAACCTGGGTTCTTTGAGGATGAAACTAGAAGACCTGATGTCCCGACAGGTCGAGGAATAGTAAGGACACAATATGCAACTTACCTCGCGCATAGTCCGACAGATCTCGTTGCTATCTTTGCTGTTGGTTATAGTGCCAATGGTGGTTTTCCCGGAGCGCTTCGGAAGCCAGCTGGGAAACGCATCGTTGGTGGCAGTTCTCTGGGAGATGGTGTTCTACGGAGCTGCGATCTATGTCCTCCACCGCCATTCGAGTTTGCTGAAACTCGTCATGGGGGCTGGTGTCTGTCTGCTGTATCGTCTGGCCATCGGCGCCATTCTGGGTCTGGCAATCTCCGGAATGTACTCAATGAATTTCTCGATCTCTCTGAGTCTTGGCCTGTACAGTTACATTCCCGGCATAATGATTCAGGTTCTGGCGACGCCTTTTGTGCTCAGGCCTTTCATTGGCCAGTTGTGGCCCAAACCCAAGATTGCGAAGCCCGAGCCCGAGTCGGTCGAGCCGGCTCCCAGGGAAACAGCGGCGCCACCCGCCATGACTTCTGAAGATGGACGGACGTCGATAGTCATTAGCAAGAAAGCTGCAGCAAAACCGGTGGCTACTAAGCCGGTAATTGAACCGGAGCCGCAGCCGCTTGCCAAGTCTGAGGTGCTGCCTGACGCATCGAAGGATGTAGCCAACGGCTTCGACCAGGCGACCCGGTATATCGGCGAGGATGGCTCGGTGCAGATGGCGGCCGTAATCGACCGTGACGGGCTGGTTCTCGGCCAGTTCTATCGCGGAGACAACGATCCCGAAGACCTGGCGCCGTTTGCCGATCTCTTCCGGAACGCAACGACCCCGATTCTCGATCGGATGAAGCTCGATGATCCGGAGAAGATCAACCTGGAGTTGAAGGATCAGAAGCTGATGATGGCCTTTACCGGCCAGTTTGCCCTGATTGTCCTGGCTGAGCGCCAGATGGATGATTTTTTGAAAATCCGAGTCAATCAGAGCCTCGAGATTATTAAGAAATATATGGCCAATCGATACAGCGAGAAGCTGTTCGAGAACGTGGAGATATACGATGTACGAGGTGCTTAGCGATCTCAACAAAGCCACCGGAGTAACCGGTTCGATGTTGGTCGGCAACGACGGGATCGTCATTGCCGCCGATCTCGATGCCGGATTCGACGGTGACACTATCGGAGCGCTGGCGGCTTCGATAACGTCAAACATCCAGAAGTCGCTGGAACGACTCGACACGCGGCCGTTGAACCAGGTGACGATTGAAGCCGAAAACGGCAAGCTGTTCTTTAGCGATGCCGGCCTGGGGATTCTGGTTGTAACGACCGAGAAGGAAGTCAATATCGGTCTGGTACGTTTGGAAATGCGGAACGCCATTAGCAAGCTGAAGATTTCGGCCTAACCGAAGAGTAACACAAGAGCGGAAGATTATATGGTATCAATCAATTACTCGGCCAGGGAAGTCTGCTGTAAGATTGTCTATTATGGTCCCGGGTTGTCGGGCAAGACGACCAACTTGCAGTATGTCCATTCCAAGGTACCGGGGAATACTCGCGGAGAGTTGATCTCACTGGCAACCGAGGCCGACCGCACCCTATACTTTGATTTCCTGCCGATCAATATCGGTTCGATCAATGGGTTTGCGGCCAAGTTCCAGTTGTACACGGTGCCCGGTCAGGTCTATTACAATGCCACGCGCAAACTGGTGCTGCGCGGTGTTGACGGTGTCTGCTTCGTCGCCGACAGTCAGCCCGACAAGATGGACGAGAACATCGAGTCGCTGATGAACCTGGAGGAGAATCTTCGGGAGTATGGCTACGACATGAAAACGATGCCGGTAGTGATTCAGTACAACAAGCGAGATTTGCCCGGGGTGCTTCCGGTGGAAGATCTCCAGCAACGGTTGAATCCGAACGGTTGGCCGGCTTTTGAGGCCTCGGCCACGATCGGTAACGGTGTTTTCGACACACTGAAGATGATTATCAAGATGGTTCTCGAGAAGGCGAAGAGCGGGCAGGCCAGCTCTCCGGCGGCTCCGGCTCAGCAGCCGGATCCGATGGAAGCGGCGGCTCCTCCTCCGCCGGCATCGCCTCCGACTCCCGCGCCGGAGCCGGTCGCGCCTCCGGTTGCGGCCCAACCGCAACCTTCGGCACCGAGTCCGTCGCCGACCGTGGAACCGACAACGTCACTTCCGGATCAACTAGCTCCGGCGGCCCAGGCAACCGAATCCGCTCCGGTGGCCGACAGCTCCGCTACGGAAGGTCCCTCGCTGGATGAACCGCTGTTCGGCAACCAGGAGGCAGCTTCCCCCGCAGCCGCACCGGTAGAGTCAAACCAGGAACCGGCAGCGGTCGAAACTGCGACGATCCAGCCGACACCTGCCGAAGCCAGCGAACCGGATTATCGTCCTTATCCCGGAAGCAAGACCGGTAAGGTACCCACGACTCCGCCAATCGAACAATCCGAACCTGTGAACGATACGGCCATGGAGGCCGTTGCCGAGAGTCCCGCACCCGCGAACATCGAAGAGAAGGACAAGATTGAAGATCAGGGTAGGCCGTCAATGGCGCCGTCGCTCAAGAAGCGAGAGGCTCCTCCGAAAAAGCGCGGCTTCTTCAAACGCTTGTTCGGCATCAAATAGGAACACTGGAGGTCATGATGTCAGATGATACGCTCGTGATATACGAAGAAGAGACCAAGCAGATTGAGTCGCTTCTTTCCAAAATGCTGAAAGGCGCCGAAGCAAAGTGTGCCTTGCTAGTGGACAAGGATGGACACTTGATTTCGCGTCAGGGGTTTACCCAGTCGCTCGATACTACGGCCCTGGCGGCGCTTCTCGCCGGCGCTTTCGCCTCCACCAAGGAGATCGCCAGACTCGTGGGTGAGGCCGAGTTTTCGGTGCTGTTTCACCAGGGAAAGAAAGACCATATCCACATGTCTTTGGTAGGTGATCGCTCGATCCTGGTGGTCATTTTTGACGATCGCACTACTATCGGAATGGTCCGTCTCTATGCCAAGGAAGTGGCAGTTGAGTTGGGCAAGGTTTTCGAACAGATCAAAGAGAACTCTGCTCGCTCGCAAAAGGACGGTTTGTCCGACGAATTCGCCGATATGGCGCAAGACAGACTGGATGACATCTTTCAGGACTAATCGTGACCCCGAATGGGGCTGAGAGAGACTTGCTGCTGAAGATCCTTCAACAACGACCGGACGCTACAAGGGAAAAACATGTCTTCTGAACTCGGGGCCATGCTGGTTAAGGCCGGCAAGATTAGCAGCGAACAAGCTGATGAGGCTCTCAAATTCGCCAGTGACCACAAGGAGAGCTTTGAAGCAGCTCTGGTCAAGACTGGCGCCGTCGAGTCAGAGGACGAGATTGCCAAGTTTGTCGGGAAGCACCTGAAAATCGGTGCGCTACGTCTCTCCGACGTCGAACTGAATCCCGAAGTCGTCAAGCTGATTCCCCTCGACATTGCCCGCAAGTTCAAGGTAATCGCCATCTCCAAACTCAATCGCAATCTGCTGGTTGCGATCGGCGATCCCAACAACGTCTATGTCCTCGACGCCATCAAGTTCATCACCGGCTGCACGGTCCAGCCGGTCATCTCGCCTGAAAAGGCAATTGAAAAGGCTATCGATGCCTACTACACCGATTCCGGCGGTCTCTCGGAAATCGTCAAGGGACTGGAAGATGATCCTGACCTCGAAGTCGTCGGTACCGACGATGAGGGTCCCAGCGAGTCCGACCTGCTTTCGGCTATTCAGGACAAACCCCTGGTCAAGTTGGTGGACTCGATCCTCAGTGACGCTATCCGTATGGGCGCCTCGGATATTCACGTCGAGATGTATGAGAAACGTATCCGCGTTCGCTATCGCGTAGACGGCGACCTCCAGGAAATGGCACCGCTTCCGTTCAAGTATCGGGCAGCGATTGTCTCGCGTGTGAAGATTATGGCGGAGTTGGACATTTCTGAACGCCGTTTGCCGCAGGACGGCCGTATCAAAATCAAAATCGCCGGACGTACAGTCGACCTGCGTGTCTCGGTTCTTCCGACCATCTTCGGAGAGAAGGTGGTTATGCGAATTCTCGATCCGCAGGCTCTCAAAGTCGACATGACCAAACTCGGTTTCCGTGACGAGGATCTCAAGAAGTTCGACAAGGCGATTCACTTGCCTTTCGGCATCATTCTGGTCACAGGACCTACCGGTTCGGGTAAGACGACGACGCTGTACTCAGCGCTGAAGACTCTCAATACGGTCGATGTGAACATCATGTCGGCAGAAGATCCGGTCGAGTTCAATTTCGACGGCATCAACCAAGTGGCGGTGAAGACCTCCATCGGCATGACTTTTGCCGCGGCCCTGCGCTCCTTCCTGCGGCAGGATCCCGATATCATCATGGTGGGTGAGATTCGTGATGGTGAAACCGCCGAAATCGCTATTCGTGCAGCGTTGACCGGTCACCTTGTGTTCTCCACTCTCCATACCAACGACGCGCCTTCGTCGATCAGTCGTCTCATGGATATGGGTGTCCCGTTCTACCTGGTGGCTTCGGCGACCAAGTTGATTATGGCCCAGCGTATTCTACGCCGCATCTGTGAAAACTGTAAGGAAGAGGTCAACCTTACTGCCGAGCACGTTAAGAGCCTCAATGTCCCCAAGGAGCTGCTGACTAATATCCGTGCTTTCCAGGGCACCGGTTGCGATGAATGCAACGGCACCGGAACTGCCGGTCGTACTGGCATTTACGAGGTCATGCCGGTTTCCCACAAGATCGAGGGAATGATTCTCGACAAAGCCTCCGACTCCGATTTGCGCAAAGTAGCCTTGGAAGAAGGCATGTTCAGCCTCCGCATGTGCGCTGTCGAGAAAATGAAAGCCGGTCTGATCAGCATCGACGAGGTCTTCGCCAAGACCTCAATGTCCGAAGTGTAGATCCCCTCGTCCAATCTTTTTGTCCCTCAATAGCTTAACCGCCAGTTTTCGCCGATTCGTCGGTCAAGTATGCCCGCCCATGAACCGATAATAGGAGAAGATGCCCCTTAGGGTGATTGGGAAACTTACATATGGAGTCACTAGATGGTTTCTCTCAGAGAACTACTTGAAGAGATGGTTAAGATGGGTGCCTCCGATCTTCATTTGACGGTCGGGACCCCGCCGGTTGTACGCGTCGACGGAAAACTGCAACGACTCAGCTATGATATCCTCACCAGTGAACAGACGAAGAAGATCGCTTATGCGATGCTCAACGAGAAGCAGAAGCTGAAGTTCGAGCAGAACTCGGAACTGGATTTTTCTTTCGGAATCGAATCGATGAGTCGCTTCCGCTGCAACATGTTCATGCAGCGCGGCAATGTGGCCGTTGTGCTTCGTCAGATTCCTTACGAAATCATGACCTTTGAAGAGCTGGCTCTTCCGAAGGTGATCGCTGAATTTGCCAGGCTTCCACGTGGTCTGGTGTTGGTGACTGGACCGACCGGTTCCGGTAAGTCAACCACCCTGGCTGCGGTGATCGACAAAATTAACAAGGAACGCCCGGTCCATATTATCACCGTCGAGGACCCGATCGAGTACCTTCACCGTCACCAGACGGCCCTGGTCAACCAGCGCGAAGTCTACTCCGATACCAACTCGTTCGCATCGGCTCTCAAGTATGCTCTGCGAGAGGACCCGGATGTGGTCCTGGTAGGGGAGATGCGCGACCTGGAGACGATCGAATCCGCTCTTAGCATTGCCGAAACCGGCCACTTGGCTTTTGCCACGTTGCACACCAACTCGGCCGCGGAATCGATCAACCGTATCGTTGACTCCTTCCCCAACAACCAGCAGGAGCAGATTCGTATTTCGCTGTCGTTCTCGCTACAGGCGATAGTCTCCCAGTGCCTGATCCCCAAGATCGGTGGTGGACGCACGGTGGCACTCGAAATCATGGTTGCGACACCGGCGATTCGAGCCCTTATCCGCGACGACAAAGTGCACCAAATGTATTCGATGATTCAGTCGGGACAGAAATACGGCATGAAAACGATGAATCAATCTCTGGCCGAATTGGTCCAGGGTGGTAAAATATCTCTGAACGATGCCATGAGCTATAGCGCCAACACGCAGGAGCTGGGCGAGATGTTGTCCAAGCATCAATCGCCGGCGTTTACGTAGAGCGCGTGACAGAAAGGATTTGATAAATGCCGGTATTTGCCTACAAGGGAAAGACCCTGGCCGGGGCGGCAGTCCAAGGCGAGCTCAAGGCCAAAAGCAAAGCCGATCTCGAACGAGTCCTGCGCCAGAATAGGATTCTCGTAAATTCTATTACCAAGAAGGCGCCGGAAATCCAACTCAAGTTCGGAACCGGAATCAAGAAGGTAGACATCTCCCGCTTCACGCGGCAGTTCGCTACCATGATCGGCGCCGGTCTGCCGATGGTTCAGTGTCTGGAGATTCTCGCGGCACAGACTGAGAACAAGAATCTGGCTGCGATTATCAATCAGGTCAAGGATGGCGTCCAGGGTGGCGCGACCCTGTCCGAGGCGCTGGCCCGTCATCCGAAAGTGTATGACCAGCTTTACACCAATATGGTCGAAGCTGGTGAGGTTGGTGGTGCGCTCGATGCTATCCTCGTTCGATTGGCGGTCTACCGCGAAAAAGCGGACAAGTTGGTGCGCAAGGTTAAAGGCGCCATGATCTATCCGGCGGTGGTAGCATTTGTCGCCGCAGCCGTGACGATTGGTATGTTGACCTTTATCGTCCCGGTGTTTGCCAAGATGTTTGGTGGACTTAACGCCGACCTGCCGAAACCGACCCAGATCGTTTTGCAGATCTCGTACTTCCTTCAGGACAACTTCCTCTATCTGACGGCCGGTTTTCTGGCCCTGGTGGCGGGTATCATTTACTGGCGCAAGACGCCTTCAGGTGCCCTCAAGTTCGACAAGATTATGCTGGCCATGCCTATACTCGGAAATCTAGTTCGGAAATCGGCCGTGGCCAGATTCACTCGCACGTTGGCGACGTTGCTGGCCTCCGGTGTGTCGATTCTGGACGCGCTTGAGATCACAGCCAAGACCGCCGGCAACCTGGTCATCTCCAATGCCATTAACAAGTCGGTGCTGGCGATCGCCGAGGGTGACACTATCACCGGACCGCTGCGTGACTCGGGAGTATTCCCCCCGATGGTCACTCAGATGATCTCAGTCGGTGAGAAGACCGGTGGTCTGGACGAAATGCTCAACAAGATTGCCGACTTCTATGACGAGGAAGTCGACGAAGCGGTCCAGGCCCTTACCTCCGTGATCGAGCCGATCGTTATCGTAGTGATGGGTGTCGCGATCGGTGGTATCATGGTTGCTATGTATCTGCCGATGTTCGACATCATTGGCAAGATCTAGCAAGACAGGACTTGTAGTGCAAGCCAAATGAGAAAGAGCGGCGCTCGCAAGGGCGCCGTTTTTTAGATTATGACGACACGCTCCCAAGTTGAACGCCCCGGTTGGTTTCTACCCTTGCGGCTAGCCACCTATATCATTCTGTTCGCAGTGGTCGTCTTCTGGATGGACTATCCCTCGTATCTGCGGGGGCCGTTCATTGCCTACTCCGTCATAACTTTGGCCCTGGCCATTATTGTAGGTACCAAGAATAGGAAGGATCCGGGAACGCTTGGATCGGTGACGTTGGCACTGCAGTTCCTGTTCGAGATCGTCATCGAATCGGGAATAGTCTTCGCCACAGGCAACGTGAACTCACCGTTCTTCACGTTGTTTCTTCTGACTATCGTCTCGGCATCGCTGGCCTATCGACTGGTTGGCACGCTGATGATTGCCTCGCTGGCCTCGCTTGCGGACGCTTTCATCATATGGCTGGTGGTCGAGTTTTCCGGTTCTCCCGGGCCGGCCTCGCAGGGTCTACATTCGCTTCTGACGGCCAGTGAGTCGGTCTTCTATTCGGTCTTTCTTCACATCCTCATTTTCTACCTCGTCGCGTTTATTTCCGGATTCCTGGCCGAACGTCTTAGGGTGCGGGATCAGCAGCTTGCCGATACGTCCCGGGCGTTACGGATGGCTCGCCTGGAAACCGACGATATTCTGCGGCACTTGAACTCGGGGTTGCTAACTGTGGATGCCGATGGAAAGATCATCTATTTCAATCGTGCTGCTGAGCGAATTCTCGGTTATCGTGAACCGGAAGTACGAGGTATGAGTTGCGAGGATGTCTTCTCCCAAAGAATGCCCTCGCTCGCGGAAGCTCTCATGGACGGCGTGGATCGCGGTCACCATCATCCCCGCAAGGAGATCTCCATTCTGAACGCCGATCGCGAGAGGGTCCCGGTTGGCTTGTCGACCTCCCGGTTGCTTGACGATCGTCACACTCCCCGGGGAGTCATTGCCATATTCTCCGACCTGACCGATGCCAAGCGGATGGAGGACAAGGTGCGCGCCGCCGATCGTCTTGCCGCTGTGGGTGAACTGTCGGCATCGATTGCCCACGAAATCCGCAACCCTCTTGCTGCGATCTCCGGATCGGTCGAGGTCCTTAAGAGTGAGTTACAGGTGGAGGGCGAGAACTGCAAGCTGATGGATCTCATCGTCAAAGAGTCCGACCGTCTCTCCAAGATCACGACAGAGTTCCTCCAGTACGCACGTATCGACAGACCGACCTATGAGAAGGTTGAGCTCTGCCACCTCATCAACGAAATTATCCAGGTCCTGCATCATCATCAGGCATTCCGCTCCGACATTCAAGTCGCGCTCATCACGGACGAGGCCATCGTCTACGTTGTCGGTGAGGAAGACCTGCTGAAGCAACTACTTCTAAATCTGGCGGTCAACGCCTGTGAGTCGTTTGACGACGAACCCCACAGTCTCTCGTTCAGCCTGGTAGTGAAACAGGCTCAGGGCAAAGTTCAGTTGTTTGTCGAGGATGACGGACCGGGAATTGATGCCGAAAACCTCGGACACATCTACCGACCGTTCTTCTCAACCAAGAAGGAAGGTACCGGCCTCGGACTGGCGATCGTGCATCGTATCTGCAATGCCCTGAAACTTGATATCCAGGTTGACTCCGAACCGGGAAGAGGCACTGCCTTTGTGATTGAGTTCGACGCCTACAATCACGAGAGAGTCGAAGACTCCTCTGAGAAATCCGAGGCTGCTTCGCCCGTGGCCACGACCTAGCCGGATCGCTCTTCTCGCAAATAGATAGCTCTTGTTTTTCCTCCCCAATTGTATAATTTATCAGTTCTTAACCCGTGAATTATGGAGATCCTATGGTCCTCAGGCGATTTCTACTGCTAGCAACTATCTTGACCACCGTTTTGGCGCTGGGATGTGCAAAGACAATGAAACCGGTCTACTTTCAGGAGAAGTCTTTGCAGACGCAGGTGATTGCGCAGGTAGGTGATCGTTTCCATCTGACCATGGCTGATTTGTACGACTCCATTTACGGCAGTGACGCCCTACCGGGAGGGGGTATATACAATCAGGAGCTGGTAAAGAACTTCCTGGATTCAATGCTGTGCGACACCTTGACCGGATTCATGGCGGATGAGGCAGATCTGAGTGACTCGTATGAGGAGTACCGTATTTTCCGGGCGGAGTACTACGATGTCTTGATCAGAGAGTACTTCCAAAGGATGATTCGTGACGCCATTACCGTCGATTCAGTGGAAGCGGTGGAGTTCTACTACAGCCAGCCAGACTATTTTGCCATTCCCGAGCAAGTCAATCTTTGGCATATCCTGATATCACCCACAGGGCTTAAATTGGGGCCGGACTCAATCTACTATCGTGATCTAGGCCACGTGGAGTTTAATGCCGCGCTGAGAGATTATGCCATGGAAGTCTACAACCGAATCGATTCCGGGATGCCCTTCGAAATGGCCGCGCTGCAGTACTCTCACGATTCTCGCTCCAAGGGCATGGGCGGATATGTCGGCTGGACCGAGCCGAATACCTACCACCACCCGTTTGACTCGGTGGCCTTCGGACTGGAAGTGGGCGAAGTGTCACGTCCTTACAACGACCGCGACGGATTCCACATTATCACCATTTCTGACCGAGTGGAACGCGGCATTCAGCCGATCGACACCATTACCTATCAGGCAGCGTACAACACCCTGAAAACAATTCGCACCAACACCTACGGAACCCAGTTCATCGACTCTCTAAACAGCCAGCCGGTTGATATCGTTTACAACGAGGCCATTCTCGATACCAATATCTACAAGGTCGACAAGCAAGTATGGATCGCGATTGTCAACGGTACGGACACGATCGATTTCAACGATATGCGGGCCCGTGAAGAGGATTACCGAAGCAACAATCGGGTCCCCAATACCACCGTCGAGATGAAACGGCAAATGATCGGCGAACTCGCCCGCCTTCCGATTCTGGTGCAAGGGGCGCGCAATGCCGGAATTGACACTTTGCCGAATATCGTTGACTGGCGCGAGCAATCACTTCATGCGCGCACCAAACAATGGTACTCGTACAATTCTCAGGATCCCGCATGGTATCCCTCCAAGGAGGAAATCGAGGAATACTACAACCGCAACCAGGACCAGTTCAAGGTCGAAAAGCCGCTGACGGTTCAGCATATCATTGTCGAAGACTCTGCCTTTGGTGAGTTCCTCCGGGACCAGGCATTGGCCGGGATCGACTTTCTCGAACTAGCGGAGCAGTATTATCCGGGAGAGGAGTCAATCCGAAGAGAACTGGCCAATCTTGGTCCGATCGGCCCCGGTGATGTACCGGACGCCATTTGGGATGCCGCGGTCACGCTTCCTGTGGGAGAGGTGTCACATCCCGTGGAGTCCGAGTTTGGATATCACATCGTCAGGCTGGTCGACCGGACTGACGAGAAGACCCTCGACATGGCTTCGATCGAGATTCTGCCAATCCTCAAGGAACGCCACCAACGCAAAGTATTCGCAGCCTATCGTGACAAGCTCTACGCGCATTATAACGTCACATTCCCTGCCAAGGTCCCGCCGGTCCACTTGAGGCCCAAGGACCAGCGTGAGTCGGAGGAAAATGCGGAAGGATCCCGCTGACGCAGACCAAGGAGTGTCACTACTCCAGGAGCTAATCCGCAAAACAGTCCACCTCGGTGGCCTTATAGTCCCCATTGCCTACGCCAATCTGGCCGTAACACGGGAGGGTATGTCGCTGCTGCTGGCGGTTGGGACACTGCTAATCGTAGTTGGCGATCTGTCGCGTTACTTCCGATGGTGGCCCTGGCGATTTCTCGGCGAACCTATACTTGGCCGTGTCATCCGCCCCCATGAGCAGGTCAGGATGCTCTCCGGCGCCAGCTGGATGGCAGTTGGAATGCTTCTTGCAGTTGTTCTATACAGTCGCAATATTGCTATTGCCGCGATGGTCTTTTGCGTCGTGGGTGACATCCTGGCGGCCGTGGTCGGACGCCTGGTCGGAGGGAAACGAATTTGGGGCCGTAAATCCTGGGCAGGCTCGACAGCCTTTCTAACCGGATGTTTGGCTATCGGTCTGGTTTTGCCGGGATCATCCTATGAACTGATCGTAATTGGAGCCATAACGGCCACTTTTGCCGAGTTGGCACCGATTCCGTTCGACGACAATCTGTCCATTCCCGTTCTATCGGGCGGCGCTATGACGCTTGGTACAATCCTTCTCAGGTTTTTCTAATCTTTCCCTAATATTCTAGTTGCTCGTGGGAGGGTTCACGCGTATAATGTTTATGCAAGACGGGGTTTCAGTATCTTTTTTCCGGGAGCAGCTATGTCAAAGGGTAAGGTTAAGTACTTTAACGACTTAAAGGGCTGGGGCTTTATCTCCGCGGAAGATTCCGACCAGGATGTCTACGTGCATTACACAGCGATTAACATGGATGGTTACAAGACCCTGCAGGAAGGACAAGAAGTCCTTTTTGACGCCGCCCACCACGATCACGGATTTATCCAGGCGCGCAATGTGATCATCTGCAATTGATCCATCTTATCCGCCCTGAAGCCTTGAAGCGGGTCACAAAGTGGCCCGCTTTCTTTTTTTGGCACCCAAACTTCTCCCGAATCGATGATGTGTCTATCCGCTGCCTTGTGTAGACTGAATCGGGCCTTTATATTGGCCAGATGAAACCAATCGATCTGCGATCAGACACCGTTACACAGCCCGACCAGGGGATGCGACGGGCTATAGCCGAAGCTGAAGTCGGCGATGACGTCTTCTCCGATGATCCAACTGTTATAGAACTGGAAGAGTACACGGCCGGGTTGTTCGGACGGGAAGCCTCGCTTTTCGTGCCCTCCGGAACCATGGGCAACCAGGTCTGTCTCAAGGCTCACAGCGAACCGGGCTGGGAACTGCTATGTGAGACAGAATGCCATATCGTTAACTACGAAGTTGGCGGCCCCGCGATTCACTCCAACTTGATGCTCCACCTGCTCAAGTCAGAACGGGGAATGCTCTCGGCCGAACAGGTCCGCGACAACATCCGATACGTAGACATTCATTGTCCGCTCACCAAGATGGTCGCCCTGGAGAACACTCACAATCGCCACGGCGGTACCGTCCTGCCTCAGGATGAGGTCAAACGGTTAAGAGAAGTATGTGACGAACACGGTCTGATTCTCCATCTGGACGGTGCGCGTATCTGGAACGCTCACGTGGCTTCCGGATTGTCTCTCGCCGAGATTACGGAACCGTATCACTCGGTGTCTGTTTGTCTGTCGAAAGGGTTGGGAGCACCGGTTGGTTCGATGATTCTCGGTTCGGCGGAGTTTGTCGAGAAATGTCGCCGTATCCGCAAACTCTTCGGGGGAGCCATGCGCCAGGTGGGCATTATCGCCGCCGGAGGCCTGTATGCGATCAAGAACAATCTGAGCCGGCTGGCTCTGGACCACGCCAATGTTCGAACCCTGGCCGAGAAACTGGCAGAAATGCCGGCCTTTGATATCGATATGTCACGCGTCGAGACCAACATCCTGGTGGCCAATCTAGCCGGAGGGATAGATTCTGAGGAAGCGTACCAGCGGCTCGAGGAAGTAGGGGTTCGGTGTCTTCCGTTTGACAAGACGACGCTCAGATTTGTGACACATCTGGACGTCTCTACCGAGGACTGCCTGGAGGCAGTCGAGCGCATAGGTAAGATCTACGGATAGCTTATGGCCGCAAACTACTCGTTTACCATACTCGGTTCCTCCTCGGGAATGCCCCAGGCGACGCGAGTTAACTCGGGCTACGTTTTCGGTACGGGGGAGAGCCTGACACAGATCGATTGCGGAGGGGGGATTTGCTCGTCGTTTCGTCGGCACGGATTCGATCCGCTGGCTGTCGACCGTGTCCTGATCTCACATTCCCATCCGGATCACTGTTCAGAATTGCCGCTGTTCATTCAGATGATCTACCTCTCAGGCCGCAAGGAACGATTGACGCTGTACCTTCCCGAGGAGTTCGTGCAGCCCTTCCGCCAGTTCTTGTACTCGATGTATCTCATACCCGAGAAGATGCCGTTCGAACTCGAACTAGTTGGTTACTCTGACGGATTCGAACTTGGAATCGATGGGGGGCTGATCAAGGCCTTCGCTAACAATCACCTGGTGCACTACGGCGAGTATATCGAGGAACTGGACTTGCCCAATCGGATGCAATCTCATTGCTTCGAAATCGCAGGGCCCAGCAAACGCCTCATCTATTCGGCCGATATCCGATCTTTCGATGATCTTCTACCGCGCCTGGCGACAGCGGACATCGGTGTCATTGAGTCCACTCACATCGATCTTGACGAGCTGTTTGACCACGCCGATGCTCATCCTTCGCAGGAGATCGTGATCACTCATCTTGGTTTTCCCGAGGAAGTGGAGCAACTTCGTCGACGGATCGAGAAACGTGGCAACGACCGTATTTCTGTGGCCGAAGAAGGTCATACCATTCCCATGTAAACCATTTCCTTCGTACAGGAGCCAAAGATGCTCGATATCGCACGCGTACAATCAATGCTCAAAGAGGCCGATCTCGACGGCTGGCTTCTTGCCGACTTCCACGGGCGCAACACCATCGCTACCGGACTGCTAGATCTCAACCAGATGCTCACTCGGCGGTCTTTCTACTTCATCCCTGTCGAAGGCGAACCGGTCTGCCTGGTCAACTCGGTCGAACCGCTGCCTTTCGAGCACCTGCCCGGCGAACTGCGCCCCTACTCGGGATACAAGATGATGGAATCCGCGCTGGTCAAGATCCTGTCAGGATGCAATACCATCGCCATGGAGTACTCCGCTCAGGGTCGCAACCCGTACATCGGACTGGTCGAGGCGGGAACGATTGAGCTGGTTCGCGACATGGGACTGACGATCGCTCCTTCGGCCGACATGGTGAGCCTGTTCCTGGCGCAGCTCAGTGAGGCGCAGGTCGCCAAACACCACGAGGCAGCCAGAAACGTAATGGAAATCATGCGTGAGTCGCACAAGTTCATCGCCGAATCACTCGACAGCGGCAAGACGATTCACGAGTACGACGTCGTGCAGTTCATCATGAGCCAGTTCGAGTCCCGAGGTATGGTTACCGATCATTCTCCCATCTGCGCTGTTGATGCCAACGCCGGCAACGGCCACTACTCTCCCGATCCGGCAAGCTCTGCCGAGATTAAGAAAGGGCAATTGATCCTGATCGACGAATGGGGCAAACTGGACCACGCCGATGGTATCGTGGCCGATATCACCTGGATGGCCTACTCCGGTACCGAGTCCGAGATACCGTCTGAGTACCACGACATCTTCAACGTCGTCAAGTCTGGTCGCGATGCCGCCTACGCCTATTTGAAAGAGCACATCGGTAAGGGAGATGTCCGCGGCGCCGATGTCGACGATGCCTGTCGCAACGTCATTGTCGAGGCCGGCTATGGCAAGAACTTCGGCCACCGTACGGGTCATTCCATCACCTGGGAGACTCACGGAGCCGGGCCAAACATCGACAATCTCGAGACCGAAGACGCTCGCATTCTACAGCCGGGGCATTTGTTCTCAATCGAGCCGGGGATCTATAGCGACAAGTTTGGCTTCCGGTCCGAGGTCAATTGCCTGATCACCAGCGATGGACCGGTAATCACGACGGCGCCGGCCCAAGACAAGATCGTGGCCCTCTTCTAAATGTTTGTTACCGATGAAATGGTCACGGATATGGCCCTCCGCTTCGGCGTGCCCGAGCGGGTATGGTTCGAGTTTCCCGTGCTCAAGGATGAGTTCGACCGGATCAGGGCCTCACAAAAACAGCGGAGACGTCACGATGCCACCGTCTATGTTCGCAAGGATGAACAGTTCGTTGTAATCGCCAAGCCGTTCTATCCGCCGGGCCAGTATCGTGCACCTTCGGGTGGCTTGAAGCCGGAAGAAACTTTCGATGATGGCATCGCTCGCGAGATGGCCGAGGAGATCGGCTGCGAGATCGCTTTAAAGAGGTTTCTTTTGATCTCGCGCGTTAGATTCAGATTGTCTGATCATGGTCCTACCTGGAGCGGTCCAGAGTGTTCACTCCCTCTGACAGAACCGCTCCTCAACTTCGGAGAGGAAGCCGCCGATAGAGTAATTGACTGGATTTCTTTTGTCTTCTTGGCCGACTACCTGTCCGGCGACTTTCAGTTTACCGACACCCACGAGATATCCGAGGTTCGCCTGGCGAAACTGGAGGAGTTTAATCAGTTTTCTGACAAAATGCGTCAGTCAGAGGTGGGTGGGTTGCACTATCGCGCTGCCCTGCATGATTTTATCTCCAAAATCGTGGAATAAAGGACTCATTTTTCTACAGAAATTGAGTTGTTTTGGAATTTCAAGGTTCTTATATTGTGGTTGAGATAGGGAGGAGTTCGTTTCCGCTTTTGTGTGGGGCTACGAAACGGGAACGTTCTGCGTATTCAATCATTTAATGGGAGGCTCTATGTGTAGAGCAAGATGCATTCTTGCAGCTATTGCTTTGTTGTGCTTACCTGGCACTAGTTGCGATGACCGAGGTAGGGGGCTACCATCCCAGTCAGATGACCCAGGCGGAGGAGGCGATCCTAACGGTCCACAAGTAGGTGGCCAGAGCGTCGTTTACACTCTGGCGACCCTTCCCACAGAGCAAGGCTTGTATCTCTTCGCACTCGATGTCAAGACCGACGAACTCCTCGACTCAGTTTCACTTTCCGATCCAGGAGATCGGGTTCAGGTGTCGCCCGACGGCGAAACGGTGTATGTCCATTCCCTAAATCCGTTTAGAACTGTCGCTTTTTCTGCTATCGGTCTCGAGCGCATAGGCGAAATGCCGATTGTGGGGCCGTACTATTTCGATTCTGCCGGCGCATATGGAGTCGTCGACTACGGCGATCGGGTTCTCAAGTTCTCGCTGCCGGACATGCAACGGACCGACTCGCTAATGATGAGCTCGTATGTTTTCAGGGGGAATCTCGACACTTCAACCGATCAGTTCTATGCCTGGGGTATGACGGGGAGTAAGGTCTTTGTTGTGGACGTCAACGCCATGACACTGACAGACTCCTTGGTGATCCGCACTGGTAGCGGCGCCACAGTATACGTCACTCAGCTACTGCCTGTAGGTGAGTTCAATCGCCTGCTTGTCATCGGAGGGCCGGTCGATGGAGAGACAGCTTTCGTCGTCGATGGTACTACGGGTACGGCAATTAACGCAATCGATCACGTGTGGCAAAGTGGCGAGTTCTGCCGTGTGCCGCATGGAAATTGGGTATTCGCTTCGGACCACGGTAGTCCCTGGCGAGGCGAGGTTGGTCCTCACAAGATCGTGGGCTACAACGTAGCAACCGATGAGGCGCTGGATCCGATTTCAACAATTGTTACGATTGGCCAGGAGACGAAGCGATATGATATCGGCGAGTTGGCGGCAACGCCCGACGGCAGGTATCTTTACGGTGCTGATATTAGTGCCTACGGGGTGCTGAAAGTCGATCTCGAGAACCGTGTCGTTTCGGACCCGTTCAGGCAGCTCAATCCGATCGCAGCTGCGTCGGTCAACATCGGCACTCGATAACCGAAGTACAACTCTAGTCGCAGCCACCGTTGCGCAGGCGGTGGTTTCGTTCTAAGAACATCTCAAAAGAAACGTCTCTTTACCTGCGGGAGGTAAAATGGCTAACCGCTATATTGCAGTAGTGCTTGCACTCTGCCTGATGGCCGGCAGCGCGTCGGGTGACTACTATTTCTACGCAAACGACTCCGCCCGATCTCTCAATACAGTTGACAGTTTGATACTACTAAAGCCGGATACGCTCGGGTCGATTCAAGACTGGTGGGACCTAGTGATAGAGATTCCGGAAATAGATCCAGACTACGATCCCCAACCTATGCCAATGGGATATCAATTGTATAGGTTGTACGCTGGAACCGACCTGGACTCCCTTCTTGAATTCCTCAATGGCTACCACGCCGTTGAGCGCGCCTTGCCCGTTTTTGGATCAGATCATAATACTTATGCCTATCCCAATGATAGGTTGGTAGTGGTGTACAAGCCAACCACGCCGGCTCCAGTCGCTGACAGCCTGGTGGCAGCCAACGGGCTGGAGCTTGTCTCCAGGAGCAATTGGGGGATATGCGTATATCGGACGATCGACGAAACCGAGCTAAACTCCGTCGAGATCGCCAATATTCTATATGAGTCCGGATATGTAGCCTCGGCTCAACCGGACATGGCAGTAACCAATTTCTTCGATTTTACTCCTGACGACCCTTACTTCTCCATGCAGTACTACCTCTACGGAATCACAGGAGATACCTTGGGAATCGACGTCGAACGAGCTTGGGATTTCGGCCTCGGGGATTCCAATATCGTTGTGGCTGTGATCGACGAGGCATTCCAACACGGTCATCCCGATATGGATTCCAGTAAGTTCGTTGCGGAATACGACTTCGTTGGACCATGTTTGCCGTGCAAACCGCCGTTTGGAGGCATCAATCCGGACGGCAACGTGGAACCAAATCCGGGATCCAATGATGCGCACGGGATGTCGGTAGCCGGGATCATATCAGCCGATACAGACAATGGAACTGGTATGTCCGGGATCGCTCCCAACTGCGGACTAATGCCTCTCAAGACATCCGATGACTATGGATGGGACCCCGACCCCTATCCGCCGTATGACACGACCACTATGGGCATGCCTTCGATAGTAGCCAATGCTATCGAGTATGCAGTTAACAACGGGGCCCATGTAATCAACGGATCGTTTTCATGGAATCCAGACTACTATTGGGACTGTGTCGCACTTGCAATCGACAGCGCTTGGTCTGCGGGGGTGATCGGGGTCTTCTCCTCTGGCAACCACTCTGACTCGGAGGTATGGTTTCCTGCAAACATGATCAATACCGTGGCAGTGGGTGCTGTTCGACCGGACGGAAGCGGCTATCCGTATAGCTGCCGGGGTCAAATGCTAGATGTCGTGGCACCCTCGGGAGGAGTTTACCCTGGATACGAGAATCCACTATTGACCCTGGATTACTTGGCCGATTCAGGTGGCTACAACTCAGCCTATATAACCTGCAACGATGTAACAACTGATTACATGTGTGGCTTTGGTGGGACTTCGGCCGCAGCCCCTCAAGTGGCCGGCATTCTCGCTCTGGCTAGATCTCGTCTTCCCGAGGGATATGGATTCCCTGGAATGTTCATGAGTCCGGTAGCGCATGTTCTCAAGGCCACGATATGCAGCACCGCGACCGGCCTGCCCGCAGGAGGGGGACAGTACCCTCCTACCTGGAATCCCGACTACGGTTTCGGGTTGGCTAATGCCTACCGCGCCGTACTTTCGGTAAGTAGGGGCAACGTGGACAATCAGGGCAGGATAGACATTGCCGACCTGGCATATCTGGCTGCTTATATGTTCGAAGGCGGTCCGGCACCAGTTCCGGAAATGGCTGTTGCTAACATCAACTGCTCGCCGGAATCGAACTTGCCTGACATTGCCGACCTGGTGTATCTGGTCGCGTACCTTCTAGAGGGTGGACCTCCTCCGCCCTGCCCCTGTCTTGTGTTCGACTGATACCACATACGAAACGGCGGGACCTTTGAAAGATCCCGCCGCGTGGTTCGAGGGGCTGTCAAGGGTGGGGTTACACCTTTGACTTGAACCATTCTCTGTTCATCTGAGCGATGAATTTGACGCTGATCTCTTTGGGGCAGACCGCTTCGCACTCGAAGTAGTTGGTGCAGTTGCCGAAGCCCTCGGCATCCATCTGGGCGACCATATTGCGTACGCGCTGAGCTGCCTCAACCTTGCCCTGAGGCAGATTGGCGAACTGCGAAACCTTGGCCGAAACGAACAGCATGGCCGAGGCATTCTTGCATGCGGCCACGCAGGCACCGCATCCGATACAGGCCGCGGCATCCATAGCGGTGTCGGCTTGCTCTTTCGAAATCGGGATCGCGTTGGCATCCGGGACACCGCCGGTGTTGACGTTAACAAAACCACCCGCCTGCATAATCCGCTCGAAAGCCGTGCGGTCGACCACGAGATCCTTCAAAACGGGGAACGCTTTCGCCCGCCACGGTTCGATGTAGATCTTGTCGCCGTCCTTGAAATGCCTCATATGTAGCTGACAAACCGTCGTGCCCGGCTCCGGACCGTGGGCCACGCCGTTGATCATCAGGGAGCACATGCCGCAGATACCTTCGCGGCAGTCATGGTCAAAGGCTATAGGGTCGACGCCGTTGTTGTTGAGATCCTCGTTGACGACGTCGAGCATCTCCAGGAACGACATATGTTCGCTGATGTCCTTGGCTTCGATCTTTTCCATGCGCCCCTTGTCCTGGGCGTCCTTCTGCCGCCAAACGTAGAGTGTAAGATTCATTACTTATAACTCCTTGTTGCCAGCTCAACGTTTTCAAACTCCAGGGTTTCCTTGTGGAGATTGGGTTTTTTGCCCACGCCCGTGAATTCCCAGGCTGCGACATAGGCGTAGTCGGCGTCGTTGCGAACCGCCTCGCCTTCGGAGGACTGATACTCCTCGCGGAAATGGGCTCCGCAGGACTCTTCGCGATCAAGGGCATCGTAGCACATCAATTCGGCGAACTCCATGAAGTCACCCACCCGACCGGCCTTCTCCAACGCCTGGTTGAGTTCTTCGTTTGCGCCGAGGACATTGACGTTCTCCCAGTACTCCTCACGAAGCGGGGGGATCATCTCCAGCGCCTTCTTGAGGCCATCGCGGTTGCGAGCCATGCCGCAGTAGTCCCACATGATCTTGCCCAACTCGCGATGGAACGAATCGACCGTCCGCTTGCCGCGGATACCGAGCAGCCTCTTCATCCGATCGTGCGTCTCTCGCTCGACCTTCTGGAACTCAGCATGATCGGCCTTGACATCACTGTTGCCGCTGCGGGCCAGGTAATCGCCGATTGTATACGGTATGACGAAGTAGCCGTCGGCCAATCCCTGCATCAATGCCGAGGCGCCCAGTCGGTTGGCGCCGTGGTCGGAGAAGTTGGCCTCACCGGTAACAAACAAGCCTGGGACGGTGCTCTCCAGATTGTAGTCGACCCACAGCCCACCCATAGTGTAGTGAGCCGCGGGGTAGATTCGCATTGGCACCTTGTATGGGTTCTCATCGGTGATCTTCTCGTACATGTGGAAGAGGTTGCCATAGCGATCGCGGATGACATCCTCGCCGAGACGATTGATGGCATCGGCAAAGTCGAGATAAACGCCTAATCCGGTCTCGCCGATTCCGCGGCCTTCATCGCAAGCTTCCTTGGCCGAGCGAGATGAAATATCGCGCGGCGCCAGGTTGCCGAACGAGGGATACTTCCGCTCGAGGTAATAGTCACGATCATCCTCGGGAATCTCGCTGGGATGACGTTTGTCGTCGGCGCTCTTGGGTACCCAGATGCGGCCATCGTTGCGAAGTGACTCAGACATCAGCGTGAGCTTGCTTTGATAATCGCCACTTACGGGGATACAGGTCGGGTGTATCTGCGTGTAGCACGGATTGGCGAAGGCCGCGCCCCGTCGGTGCGCCCTGTAGGCTGCTGTAACATTGCAGCCCTTGGCATTGGTCGAGAGGAAGAAGACATTGGAGTAGCCCCCGGTTGCCAGCACAACCGCATCGGCGGCATAGCTGGAGACCTTTCCTGTGACCATATCCCTCACGACAATCCCTCGCGCCCGTCCGTCGACCACGACAAGGTCAAGCATCTCGGTCCGGTTGTACATTTTGACCGTCCCCAGGCCGATTTGCCGACTCAATGCCGAGTAGGCGCCCAGCAGCAATTGCTGTCCGGTCTGACCGCGAGCGTAGAATGTCCTGGAGACTTGTGCGCCGCCGAACGAACGGTTGGCCAGCAGGCCGCCATATTCGCGAGCAAACGGCACGCCCTGCGCCACGCACTGATCGATAATGTTGGTGCTGACCTCGGCCAAACGATAGACATTGGCTTCGCGAGATCGGAAGTCACCACCCTTGATGGTATCGTAGAAGAGACGGAAGATCGAGTCACCGTCGTTCTGATAGTTCTTGGCTGCGTTTATGCCTCCCTGGGCCGCAATACTGTGAGCGCGACGAGGGGAGTCCTGATAGCAAAAGCACATGACGTTGTAGCCGAGCTCGCCGAAACTGGCTGCGGCAGCACCGCCGGCCAGGCCGGAGCCAACAACGATAATCGAGTACTTCCGCTTGTTAGCCGGATTGACCAGCTTCATGTCGAACTTGTGCTTCGACCACTTTTCGGCCAACGGCCCCGAAGGTATCTTGGGATCGAGATTCATATCAGTGACCTCCTCCCGGCAGGGTTACACATCCCGAGAGAATCGCGACGGGAATCGACGCGTAGCCGATAAACAGCCCGATCGCGAGAATCGTCCCGGCCATCTGGAGACGGCGAGTCCAGGCCTCGCTGTTCAGGCCCAGCGTCTGGAAGACACTCGGCACGGCGTGGCTGATGTGAAAGGCCAGCGCCACCATAGCCACGATGTACACTGCCGAGATGGTGTAGTTCTGGAATCCCAGAATCACCATGGAGTAGACATCCATGTGACCATGCGAGTCGCGAAGACCTTCGTACTCAGGATTGGTCAGGATCAACGTGAAGTGCATCACGTGATAAACGATGTACAACAACAGGCCGAGGCCGGAGAAGATCATCGTCCGCGATGACACCGATGCCTGCACCGTGTCTTGCTTGGCATAGGAAACCGGCCGGGCCGCCGAGTTCTGGAAGTACAGTTTCAGACCCATCCAGACATGGATAAGGAAGAAGCCGAGCAGCAAAGCTCTGACAATCCAGAGCAACGGTCCCAGCGAATGCAGGAATACTGCATAACTATTGATAGCATCTTGACTTATGAAGATCTGAAGATTGCCGATGAGATGCCCGATGGCATAGCCGACAAATGCCAGGCCGGTTACGGCCATAAGCAGTTTCATCCCCAGCGAGGTTGCCACCACACCCCGAGGGCGAATCGACGCAGCAATGGTCTGAGTGCCGCTCATATATACATCCTCATGAAGCTGAGTTATTTTGCCCGTATGATTGCCTTCATAATACGATAAATGAAAAATGCAGGCAATGATCAAATTCTGCCGACAAGATGGTCAGTGGAACCGACAGAAGATCCGGCTGTATCAGAGGCGAGTGCAAAGGAGAATTCGATTGACACTCTTTGGGTTCAACCATATGTTGCCACGCAACAGGTCTTATACTGCATGATCAAGAAGATTACTTCCGATTATACCAGGAGAAAAGTATGCGCGTGATTAGGGTTGCTTGTGTTTTGACCTTCGGACTGCTTCTCTGCTTTGGAGTTGTTCAGGCGGCCGAAATCCGTATCGAGATATCCGGCGAAGGGGCCATCGACTCAACGACCATCAAGGCCGGCAAGCCGGTATCGTTTGATATCATGATGGAAAACGATGCCATGAGGACCGGCATCACCTTCGGATTCAAACTTACTTCCGACGAAATCAAGAGCATCAAACATGTCGCCGACAAAAAGGGCGGCTTGACCCCGGATGGCGATGTCAAAGGCCACAACGGTTTTGAGGACTCTTCCATTTGGGATCTGACCAAAGTCATGGTCGTGCGCCACGACTGGGACGGGAAGATGCCGGAGCTGATCGGTTTCGGCGCCCTGTGCCGTAACGAAGAGTATCTGGAGCACAAGATGGAACGAAAGCTGTCGTTCCAGGTCCAGTTCGACGAGGCAGGCACGATTGCTATCGACTCCGCTTTCTACCCGCCGGGTGGACGCTGGATGTACGCCTCGCCGCCGAACACCATCCCCACCCACAAACCGAAGTGGGACGGACCTTTTGAGTTCAAGGTGGTTGAGTAAGATTACATCAGGCCGCTCTTTCGGGAGCGGCCTTTTAGCTGACGATAAATGCAGGCATTAGTCTACATCTTCACTCTGCTGTTCTTGCTGGGAAGCGACTCCTCAGACACGGTCGATTCGGCTGCAACGGACACTGTAGTCGTTCGGGCACAGACCCGCAACTTGATTCTCTCGATCGACAGGTCGACCTCCGAGACGGGATCGTTCAACGACTACCTGGACATCAAACTCGACAGTCACGGCGAGCCAATCGCCGGCCTGGATATCAAGATCGCGTGCAACAGTGAGCTTATCGACATAATCGATATCGAGCCGGGGGAGCTGTTCGATTCCTGCGGCTGGGAGTTTTTCCAGGCAAGGCCGGCGCGGTCTTCGGGACAGCCAGGTCGTCCGGTTACAGTGTGGCAGGCAGTGGCGTTGGCCGAGACAGTTCCCGACTCGATTCGCCCGGAATGCCTTAGCCTCGATCGGGAGACTTCGCTGTTGCGAGTACTTCTGACGACAGAGCACGCCGGTATCGTCCCCGATACCACCATCCCCGTCTATTTCTTCTGGGAGGACTGCAGCGACAACACCCTCTCCAATGCCACTGGCGACAGCCTGGCGATATCGGTTCAGGTGTACGACTATTTCAACGCTCCCGGGCCGCCCGCCGACTCGCTGTTTCCCACCACCACCGGAGCCCCCGGGGCTTGCATCGATCCCTCGAGTTACAATCGCCCGATCCGCCGTATCGAGTTTCACAACGGCGGCGTCGAGTTCACCACCCCGGTGGATTCACTCTGATCCCTCCGCATCCGTCGGCAAAATGTGATTTCCTACGACTTGTCTCGTAGTCTCGATCTGCCTATCTTCAGTCAGTCAACTGAATGTGAATGGGACGGATTACGATGGTCGAGAATCTTGCGATCCTGACACGTAACGTACTGTAGACCCACCCTTCCCAGGGTGGGTTTACTTTCGATACTGTCCGTGTCGGGTTTCTACGTTTGCTCGCTTCCGCTCTCAAACTGCGGAACACCGACCTACAACCAAGCTATGAAGACAATACTGTTTGTAATCATGACTCTCATTTTCGGAGGATGCAACAATCGGGTGGCCCGAGGCTTGCCTCGGGTTTCCAGGGCAACCACTCGCTTGAATGCCACCGGCAGCCAATCGCATCTTGCCTGGGTTCCTGCCTCCGCAGGAATGACTCACTGGGGCAAACTGAAGTAGGTCGGGATCCTTACGACTCCGACATGCAACGATCTCTTCCGGTCGCCCGAGGCTTGCCTCGGGGTATTCTTAGCCTGTCAACAGATTCTGCAAAATGCTGACGAATTGCGTCGACCCCATCTGTTATATTACCACGGTTCGGGGAAACATGCGCCAAATCAGGGGAAAGGGATCTCGTGCGTCTTTGTAGGATGGATTGCCCTCAAGCCGCCACGCAGGGGCAGACTGGGACGTCTGCCGCCCACAATGTAGGTCAGGTTCCGGAGTGAGTCCGCGGCAGCGGAGGAACGCAGAAACCCGACACGTACGCTGAGTAGGGCGCGACTGTCTTCAGTCTCGCCATCTTGGAAGGTTTCCCTACGGCGCACTGCACGCCTTAGTGACTGATACGTCTTCTTGATGACAAGCATCCACTCGGCGTAGTTACATGGGAGCGAATGTAGAACATAGTCGGGAAGGTACGCCCTTCTCAACGGTACAAGAAGTGACTCGATGCAAAGGAGGTTCTTATGGAAGAATGACCGCGATGTAGAAGTCGAGAGACTCTAGAATACCAAACAAAGGAGATGATCATGAATCATCTAAAACTACTCTGCTTGATGGTTGCAGTATTGCTGCTTTCGTCAGCGGAGAACACCGTTACCTCAGGCCTGACCAAATGTGAGTACTCAACGTACTTACTTGAGGCCGAGGTGGTCGACAAACCGGCCGGTACGGGCACTGTTGTCATGCGATTGGGCGGTGCGCCCGATGCCGAGTGCAAGAACACCTGCACCGAGCATGAGTTCTGGCTGGAGCCGAAGGACGGCCTGACGGTCGATGAGCCGATGCGCTGGACAGGCACAGCCCATCCGGACAATCCTTCATTGCGTGACTTCACGATCCACGTCCCTGAAGGCGACACCTGTGCCTTTTACTGGCTCGCGAAGTCAGAATGCGGCGGAGGCGGAGGCGTGCTGTTCTTCATATCCGCCAGCGACACGATCGAGGTTCATCATGGCAAGATCCGGAGAGCCGATCGACGTACGGGAAATGCAAAGTATGCGGACTGGCTTCAGGAGATTCTTGGCGAGAAGCAGATGGACTATGAGTATGACATCTGGGTATCACTGCATCTCTATAGGGGTGAGATTCCGTCCTGGATAGACAGTCTACTCGGTCCACTGACACCGGATGAAGAGGAGTACGCCTACACCACGCGAACGACTAAACGTAGAATCTTGGACTTGGCACGAACGAATGTTGCATTCAAAATCCGTACTCCCGAGTATCCGGATGTACGTGCGACAATCGACAGCGCGATAGCAGCAGACTCTGCGTTCACGGAGCCCAGCAAGCCACCCAACGACAGTGTTGGTGGACTTCGCATCAGAAAGGTCCCCCAGAAGAAACAGAGCAGCACCTGGGGCGACTACGCCATCACCGTTGACCAAGGTCGACCCCAGCACGCCCGGTCTCGGTGTACCAGTTAGAGTTCCGGTAAGATTCCTCCTAAGATTGGCGAATAATTCGGGCTACCCTGTCCATGGTATCACCAGCGGATTCGAGGTCTATTCGCCGGACGGTGCCTACTGGACGCTCACACGCGGAGACACGCTGGGCTCACTTGAATGGAGCAACAGCTTCGATTTGATCTGTGCCATCAATCACTACTCCGCCACGGGCTACAGTGCGGATACTGTAGGATTTGGTCTCGCACAGATCGTTGGCAACGGACTGCCCGATGGTTTTGATGACACCGCCCTGTCAATCACGATTGGCCCCATGTCAACCGGGCAAATCGGCAAAACGATCTGCATAGATTCGGCGTACTATCCGCCTTCAGGACTCTGGTTGTGGGCCGGTCCAGCCGGATCAGATGAGCCACTCTGGGGTGGACCTTACTGCTGGGCGATTGAGGACTTCGTTAATACAACAGACGTCACAGTTGACGTATCCTATGCGAATCCGGTTCCTGGCTCAGCAGCTTCCTCGGTCCTTCCGCACGCCATGGTGGAACTGTGGGACAAGAACCTACCACATGGCCCAGATTCGGTACTTGACACGAAGTGGACCAATGCAAACGGTCGGTGTGAATTCGACTCCATTGTCAATCTCGATCAGTACGACTCCACGAGGCAAGATATCTTCTTTCGTGTGTACTCAATAAACTACTTCGCGATTGCTTATGACGACTTTCCGTCGCACGGGGGGCAGGAGCATTATTGGGAGTCAGCGGTTCACATCGACATACCAAATGGCGCTTTCACCACCTCGGTCACTGTACCGTCCAACGATGCCGGCCCCTTTTTCCTCGCTGACAAAGTTGTAAAGAGCTATAACGCATGGAACTCTGCCGCCGTGGGCGACGAGATACATAAGACAGTCAAGATCGTGCTCAAAGCGGATACTCTTGTCAGCGAGTATGTCGAAAGGGGATCCGAGAAGCTGATCTTCATAAACGACTCGACTGATAACGTCGGCATGTGGTCTGACGCATTCAACGAGCCGATTCTTCATCATGAGTATGGACATTGGATACACTGGGATAAGCACTTCCTGAAAGACACATCAATTATGAGGCATTGGATGGATAGTGTCACGATACCATCACTCGCGGCAAAGGAGGGTTGGTGCCACTTCTGGTCGGCTTACATCATGAATGATGCCCGTCGAGTGGAGTACTGGAGAAACTTCCAAGACTCAGCATGGGACGATTTTGAAACGGGACTCTTCACTAGACCCAACAAGCCCCTGCGATCATTCAACGCTATGGGAACTAACAACGAAGGAGCCTGTGCAGGGATCCTCTGGGACATCTATGACGCCGTTGCTGACGACACCAGTAGCTTGTCCGACTATGGTTCACTGAGCTACCCGCACCATTCCGACGGTATCGGTGACCAACTATCACTGGGAATCGACCCAATTCTCGATGTCTTCCTCGACGGCGAAGTCAATAGCCGGGGTATCTTAACTATGGAGGAGTTCTGGCAGGTCTGGTTTGACCCATACAGCAAGAACCTATACCAACAGGAGATGTCCGACCTATTCTATGAGCACGGCGACTCCACGAAGATGGGTTGCTGCTATGGAATCCGAGGTAACATTGATGGCGACGCCAGTGAAGAGATAGTGATAACCGATCTGGTGCATCTGATTGACTACATGTTCTTGGGCGGCCTTCAGCCTGCTTGCCACGCGGAGGCGAACGTCAACGGCGACACCACTTCGGTTTCGGACATTGCTGATCTCGTGTACTTGATAGACTACATGTTTGACTATGGTCCAGCTCCCGCGAGCTGTCCATAGAAACTGAGTAAACGCGCTGGTGAGTTGCGCGAACTGATCCTAAGGCTGGGATCCTAACACTTTAACAATCCCCAGGGGAAACAGCGCCAAATGACAAGGGGTGAAGTATGCCCGGTTTTGATTCAAGTGGAAGCCTCGGGGCAGCCCATCGTAGGAGGTCACCACAAAAAAAAACGGGTGCGATCGAATTTGATCCACACCCGCGTTACCTGTCGCCCATGGTTTAGCTTTCCTTTACATCTCGAAAATCACCTTGTGGGTTACCCAACGTGGAATGGAATGGCCATCGGCAACGGCCGGTTCGAACAGATTGTCAATCGCACCTTCCAGCGCTGCCTCGTCCAGAATCACCGAACCGCTCGACTGAGCTATCTTGACCTCACGAACGGTGCCGTTGGAATCGATCAAGGAGTGCAGCCAGACGGTGCCTTCCATTTCGAGACGCTTGGCGATCCGGGGATAGGTGATTCTCTCGCGGTGAACGAACTCAGGGTCTTCGTCCAGGGCTACGAACTGGAGCGGCGGTGCAACGTCGGAATAGCTCTCTTGGCCCGCCTGCTTGCCGTTGTCCACGACATACGGCGCCTTGGTCTTTTCGGCAGCATCCGCGGGTACCACAGCTGCCAACATCAGGGCAATTGCGAGAAGGCTCGCCCACCCTGGAAATCTGTTTTCTCGCGTACAGGACATACCGGTCCATCTCCTTCTTGAGGTTCTCTTTGTCAGTCCTTACATCTGGTGAGGTCAATTCGTGTGCTTAATCGACATTACGTCTCGGCCGGGGAGAGGGTTTCGATTTTAACGTATGCTAACCACAAATCGACCATATGCGATCAGTTCGTTCAGATTCTGAACTCTCAAGTCGGGCGAAACTGCCCGATTATGTACAACATGCATCCACATTGGCTCGATAGGATGGTACCTGAGAGGCTCCAACGGGCTCGGAATCGCTTGCTCTGTCCGTACCCGTGAGGTAACATGAGACAAATACCGGTACATTCTGAATAAGGATACTCCTGATTATGACCCACGAAGAGCGCCGCAATCTCATAAACCGCCTGAGAGTACTCCCGCTGGATCTGGAAGAAACGGTCTCCGGTCTCAGCGATGAACAGCTGGATACTCCCTACGGCGACGGGAAATGGACTATCAGGGAACTGGTCCACCATCTCGCCGAATCCCACATGAACGGCTTTGCTCGGTTCAAATGGCTCCTGACCGAGGACAACACCACCCTCAAGGTGTACGATCAGGAGGATTGGGTCGACCTTCCCGACTCACGCATGCCGCTGGAGTCCTCGCTTGCGATACTGCGGGGATTGCATCAGCGCTGGGCGTATCTCCTGGAGCTTGTCGACGAGTCTCTCTGGACCAAGACAGCGCACCATCCCGAAGACGGAGAATACACTCTCGAACAGCTTCTGGAGGCCTACGCCGGGCACGGCGAAAAGCATCTGGGCCATATCGAAGGTCTCTTCGAAGCCAAAGGGTGGTAGTCGCCGTCCGTTCCTGACATGGTAATGTGGATCCGTATGGGCCACGTATGTGACATCGCCTGCACATTCTGAGAGAATGTGCACCTACCCCGCCGCGGACCGGTTCCCCAGGGAAGACTGCGTCGTCCTCCGACTGCCGCAAATCCTTAACAATTAACAGCTTGCCTTTTGTGCTGAGGATTCCTCACCCGGCCCGATTCTGCGCACACTTTTTGCTAACTTTTTTCGTGGAGACAGATATTCTCGGGTGAGACGGCACGAGGGCCGGCTCCTCGGGGGAGAAAGTAACTCTGGGAACAAAAGAAATCTTCACAGAAAAGAGAGGACCCGTGCGCAAACTTAACCTTCTTTTTGGAATCATGGTACTCGCCGCCATAGCCCTGATTGCCGGCTGTGATACTGCGACCCATTCGCCGATGTCGTCTAACGACGTTTCGGCCAACTTGTCCGACCCCTCTGAGAACTGCCCTACGGTGGTTTCCGCAACGCTGAATCTGTATCTGATCTTTGAATCCAACAACCCGATCAACATCCACTACGTCACCGCTCCCTGGAACGAAAACACCATCACCTGGAATAGTTTTGGAGCTGCCTACACTCCCACCGTCATGGGTACTTTCGTTCCGGAAGCCACCGGGTGGAAGTCCACCGATGTGACCGCTCTGGTTCAGGGTTGGGCCAACGGAACCGTCACCAATTACGGAATGCTGCTCAAGGTCGGCGAAGAAGTCTATCCGGCCGGCGTCGCTTTTGGTAGCGAGAACGGCGATCTGGTTCCTTACTTGACTATTTGCTACGACGACGGCACGTGCGTCGATGTTCAGGTCAAGCAGGACGGCTACATCTGGGAGCTGTATCCCAACGACACCTACGGGCACCTCACCTGGCTCTATGCCGGTTACGACGATGCGACCAATCTCGAAAAGCAGTCTGTGCTCGAGTTTGATATCCCGGCCTGCACTCCGACGCCTCCGGGCATCGGCGGCAACTGCACCATGACTGTCGACGAGTGGCTGGCCAACAGCGGTGCTATCGGCGGCTTGCTCCCGATTTCGATCGGTCGCGAAGGAATGCGCCACAGCTTCATGGTTACGACCACCGAAGACGCGATTTCAATCCTCTCGATGCAGAACCACGAAGAAGACGACGGAGACGACGAGAGCTTCTACTGCAACGCTATCGAGAACCTGTACGCCCAGCTTCTGGCTGCCAAGTTGAACGTGGCCAAGGGCGCCGACAAGGGTCACGCTCGCTGGGTTATGCGTCGCGCCGATCGTTTTGTCGGACGTAACGATCTCGACGAATGGGACGATTTGGGTTGGTGGCAGAAGGGGCGCGTGTTGCGTCTCGGTCGCCTGCTCGGCAAGTACAACAGCGGCATGATTGGCCCGGGTGCTTGTAACGAAGAAGATTAAACTACAAAGTTAAAACAAAGGACTTTGTGGTCTCCCTGGGACCCGCGGTTTGGTCACCGCGGGTCTTTTTTGTGGATAGAATCTTGTGACTATCAGGGGCAGGGAGTTGGGGGAGGTCCACCCATGAACATATACTGGACGAAGGCTACCAGGTCAGCGATATCAACAACTCCGCCTGAGCCATCCCAGTCGCCTCTTTCGGGACAGTCAAGTTCGGCGTGGCCGAACATGTAGGCATTTAGAGCGACCACGTCGCTAATGGTGGCGACGAGGCCATCGCCATCCACATCCCCTCGCAGCACGCAGCAACTCTTGATCTCATAGCAATATGGTCCGCCCCAGTACGGCTCCAACGAACCAAAAGCGCCTACCCAAAGCCAAGGGCCGCTCGGAGGAAAGTAGGAGGAGTCGATGCAAAGTGATTTTCCGATTTGCTCGGCTGTTACTCGCGTATCGATTGACGCTACGATCTTGTCGTAATACTGAGGGAACACTACGCCTATGATAGACCCTGAGTAGCCGAGCGTGTCAGCGCCGTTCCCGGTCAAGCTATGTCCGCTCCAGTACCATGCCAGGTCGAAGAACTGTGAGTGATCTTCGATTGTGTCAACCACGGCAGGAAGCCAGATTGCACCGTCGGGGGAGTACACTCGAAAGCCGTTGGTGGCCCCATACAATCGAAGGCTCTGAGTCTGCATTCGCAGGAAGTACTTGATGTCTCGATCGGTGTGAAGATAGGTGTCGCTACCATCGGACCAGGTACCTTCGATGTGGTCGACATCAAACGATCCCGTATTCAGAAAGGCCGAGTCCTGAACTTCATAGCAATAGGGTCCGTCCCAGTCGGGCAAAGTCGAGCCGAAGCCACCCGCCCACAGCCATATCAAGTTGGGCGGAACGTAGGCAGAATCTATGCAAATGGTTCTGCCAACCTGACTGACACTGACCGCGGTCTGAACAGCAAACACGAGGTCATCGAAACCGGGGTTGATTCCGGATCCGGCAAGGCTGGATCCAGCGTAGCCGGCGGTATCGGCGCCGGTCCCAGTAACACCAGCATAGTGGAACTGCGAGTAAAGATCGAAAAAGCTTGGTCCCAGTCCGGCAGGATAAAGATCAACCATGGTGATCGGTTGCCAACTAGCCCCATCGGGTGAGTAGACTCGGAATCCGTTGGTGATGGATGATATCTTGGAGACTTCCGTGCTCGTAAGCCGCATTTTGAACTGAATGGTACTGCCCGCGTCTAGGTACTCTGTGCCGGGCGTGCCAAAGTCCCCGTCGACATCTATGAACAGACCGTCGATATGATCGACATCCAGCGAGTTTGCGAGAACAGACTGTACGCTCGAAGCAAGGAGCATTGCAAGGGCTGAAATCACGAGAGTTAGTCTCATCACGTATTCCTCCGGGCGATTAGGATGGTAGTTGCTCTCTCTGGTCAGGGTGCTGAACTAGGATAAATATAGCCATTATTGGGCACGGCGCAACCGCAAAGCGGTACTCACGAAGCGAGCGCTCGCCCACGAAAGTCGTGTTCGTGGCTCACTTAAGCAGCACCATCTTCTTCCTGGCAGAGAACTCTCCCGTTGAGATTTCGTAGAAGTAGACTCCAGTTGACTGATCCTCAGCATCCCACGAAACGCGATGATACCCCGCCGGGGCGGAGCCGGATAGATCGGCGACCTTTTGTCCCACCGCATTGTAGATAATCAGTTCGTAGTCGCCGTCGTGTGGCAGCGAAAAACCGATCGTGGTCGACGCGTTAAACGGGTTAGGATAGTTCTGCGCCAACTCGAAGGTGCCGGGCAGCGGGATCACTTCTAACGACAAGTCAACCATGCCCCCCTGGGGGGAGGCCAATTCGATTTCCAATATGTCCCCTTCGACACTCAAGAAAGGCCCTCTGAAGGTGTAGCCTTCGGTAGAACTGACGAGTACACGAGTTGTCTTCCCGGTGGGGTGGTAGACGTACTGCATATCCATCTGATTCGCGAGGAGTACAGGAGACTGATTGCCCGAAAGAGTCAACACCGCTGCACCAACTTCGCGATCAACCATCAACTCTTGGCCATGAATGGTGCACGTAACTGTGTCCTGTTCGATGTTGGGCAAAGCGGTACCGTTGACGACGTGGATCAAATAGACCAGATCGGCAACTGTCAGGGTCGCGCCGTCGGCGTTGACATCGGAAGCCGCAACTGCAGCCTGATAATACATCCCAAATACCGAAGGTCCCAAAGTGAAGTAATGGCTGAATAGGACGACATCGGCGACCTCATAAGGTAATCCGTTTTGGTTGAGATCACCACGTTCATCGATAGAGTCGGCGCACATGAGCGCCACACCGCCGTTAACAAAGTCGATCCAACGGACAATCTCATGTTTTCCTGTGATCGTGTCACATACGTAGTTGGCGCCGAACATCGTGGGATACTCAGCTGTTGTGTCGGCAATGCTGGAGGTGGAATCTTCGGGATCAGAATCATGGTCGAATACTCTTCGGGATATATACAACTGCCTGCCGTCTACGTTGGCGATGCTGTTGTCGCCACAGTCGTACCAGACCCAGCGTATCGTCGCAAACTCGCACTCGAATGTGGCGTCGTTGGTGATCAGGAATTGCAGTTTGGCCAACTCGTGGCGCTCTCCCGGAGTTGCCGCGAAGCAGACGGGATGATGGGTCCCGTTGTTGATGTCGGCAATAGATACGATTCGGAAAGTCCCTGTTGGACATAACTCATCGCCGCAGCGGGATTGCCGACCATATCGGTAAACGAAGTACTCCCACTCACAATCGCTGATGAACGCACCCGGGACGACCGAGGTAAGGGACAGCATGCGGGCATCATAACTCAGCAGCAGGTCGAAGCCACCAATGCCCGCTTGTTCCTGCTCGCCGGCCACCATGTCAATACTTACCGAGTTTTCCTGACCGAGGAAGGCGTTGCCTATCTTCCCGATCTCAACTAGATGGGGGACATATTGCGAGGCGTTGCGATCGTTGCCGGAAGCACTGGTGAGAAGGATCAAGGTCACCATCAAGAGACATATGACGAACTTCATGAACAACTCCCTCTTTGCGAGAACGACAATTCGACGAACAGTAGTAACCTGGTGCTGTACATCCCCAATCTAATCCATTTACCGCGAATCCCAAGCAAAAAAACGGCGCGGCCCCTTACGGAACCGCGCCCTGTTACTCTCATCCACAACCTTGTACCAGTTGCACTACTTGATGAGTAGCATCTTCTTCGTATCCGAGAATCCGTCGCTACTAAACTTGTAGAAATAAACTCCGCTCGCC
>Ga0180436_10000451_pt1 | contig 42543 bp, 32 predicted proteins | sample SS_ome_2_FD_132434 | JGI IMG/M metagenome (GOLD analysis project Ga0180436, IMG submission 132434) | Hypersaline lake sediment archaeal communities from the Salton Sea, California, USA - SS_3_S_2 metaG | ecosystem: Environmental > Aquatic > Non-marine Saline and Alkaline > Hypersaline >...
ACCTCATGGAGGTATCAACAAAATGACTCCTATACAAAAACTAAAATTGAAACTCAACCCTCCATAAACTATATTCCAAAAAACTCTCTCGGGTGTCCGAAATGTATCCGGTCATTACAAAAATGGCCTTTGCACCGCGTTTTTGCGAACGCTTTGCTGGCGCGCCATCCCTGCTTGCTTCGTTTGGGACCTGACGCTCCGCTTCGGTGCTACAAAACCAGTAATAACCCGGTAACCACCAGGATCGATGCGATCGCTTTTCTGAAGATGTTCTCGTTTATCTTGGCGTGCAGCCTGGAACCGAGGAAAAGACCGACCAGAAGAAAGGGTGTCAGGTAGAGAGCGAACTTAGCCACATTCATGCCGATCAGTCCGCTGGCCGAGTAGAGAATGAGCCGGTAACAGGCGTCTATGAAGAAGATGCCGTAAAGCGTGGCTCTGAAGATTCGTCTGTCGGTCAGTCGACGAGCCAGGTAGAGCACAAGGGGCGGTCCGTTAAGACCGAACATGCCGCCGGTACAGCCACCGATGAAGCCTGAGACCGGTGCCCAGAGGCTACTGATCTGTTTTCTGACCTCATCATTGTCCCAGATCAGTATCTTGATGGCAAACAGAATCACCACCGCACCGAAGACCCTTCTGAGCGTCTTGGTACCGAAAGAGACCAGACAATAGGTGCCGATTACGGTTCCGATTGCCAAACCGGCAAGAAGCACAAAGGTGGTTCTCCATTGTATGAATCTCCGATTCTGTATGGTCATAATCGCCCCCCCGATCAAGTCGAATAAGAGGAACACCGGCACCACGAATCTTATATCCAAGAACAGCGCCAGAAGCGGAATGGCAAAAAGAGCGCTGGCAAAGCCGGAGAATCCTTTTATGAGATGGCCGATAAGGACGATCAGACCGGTTAGCAGAACGATTTCGAAGGTTGTCATAACAGGCTGTCAAACGGCAGAAGCCCCGCGAAGCGGGGCCCGAGTTCATCCCGACTTGTCGGATCATCCTTTCTCGCCGTTCTGTGCTTCAAGTCCCGATCCCCCGACGGAGAGGCCGTACTCTTTTTTCCACTATGTGAAGGATCACCGAAAGCGCGAGACATCCGAGCAGTAGAAGAAAAGCGGTGCTGTTGTTGATGCTCTTGAGTCGGCTGTGCTGTATCGAAATGTCTTCGTTTTTGAGCAATGCGGACTTAGTTGTAACCAGGAGCTGAATGTTGGTGCCCGCTCTAAGAACTGGCAGCTTGAAGTCTAACCGAGACAAATCCTTGCCTTTAGACGCTCCCAGGCCTTCTGGTAGGGTCCATGCGGCAATGTCGAAAAACCAAGAATGTCCGAGTCTTGTCCTCCTGGGTTCGAGTATCCTTACGACAATGTCTTCTATGTTTTCTGAAGAGGGGTTCTCAATGTTAACGAAATTGTAAACGCTCCTGGGTAAGAACATAGATTTGAGATACTCCGGCGAAAGCCTCTTCAGCACGTTAAACAGTGTGTCGCTGGTGACAGACACAACCGGTGCTGATTGAGTTGCGCTCATCACGAGGTGGTCGAAGGCGCATTTCACCCCTACCCTCATATCTACTGGCTCGCCAGAGACCGCGGGCTTGGGATCAGGGGGTGCTTGGACTGTCGCCGGGAAAAACTCAGAGAGGAGTACTCCGTCATCAAGAACCTTTCCTACACAACTCCAAACCATGACTCCGTTGGTACTCAGTTTGACTTTAAGGAAATTGGTGGAATCGATAATGGGCCTGTCTACTATGATGAAGTCAAAAGCTCGACCCCCCTGTGCGATCGCGTCGAGAAAATCATTCAGCTCTGAGTGGCATAGACGCGAGTGTTCTTCCCGGATTTCTTGTACTGAAACCAAATAGGCGGGATTAAGAATCTCGAATTGGACCTCGCGTGTAACGCTGACCCAGCCCAGGGCAATCAAAACCCCCAGGACGGCCAGCAACATGACGAAAGTATTCAGGGTTTTCGAGATCACTAGTCACATACCTTCTTCAAACATAACAATCCACAATTCAAAACACCGCAAGCAGGAAATGCTAAATCGCCAGGATGACGAGCAAGCGCAGCCGAAGGTGAGACGGCTGGCGAGGCATTCACGGATCATCCTTTTATTTAGCCTCTGAGGAAATCCGCCTCAATTCCTGAAGGGCACTGTCAATCTCTGCCTCGGATTTACCAGCAACCTGCATTTCCACCACCGGCAGGAGGTATACCGCTGGTAGTTGTTTGTTTCTATAGTCTTCATAGAGCGTGTTTATGCCGTCACGCATCTGGCCGTATGTAACGCCCTCTATGTTGAACTCAATTAAGTACTCGCCGTACAGCAAGAGAACATTGAGACAATCATCTAACGAAATAGAATCTGAGAGAAAGTCCTCGCGAAAATAGGCAAAGGCGGAGCCACAATGAGAGATACCGCGAGAGAGGCCAATAACATATCCCAGTTTGAAAGCATCCCCCGACTCATCCCACCAGTACCCATCGTGTCGATCTACTTCGCTTGTTGAACTCACAGGAACCACGCATAACAACAGCAAAATCGAGACTATTGATATTCTTGTCATTGCCCTCTCCCTTCATTCGATCTTCTTATAGAGCCTCAATGGCATGGCGGTTTTCAAGGTAACGAGGGAGCATGTCTTACCCATCCCTCTAAGCCAAGAAGCTTCACGGCAGATTATCTCGAGGCAACCATCTTAGGTGAAGCTTATCACTGATGTTCTTCACTATGCTATCGAGGCCCCCTATGATCGCCTGCAATTCATTTTCCAAAAGTATAAAAGACCTCTCGTAGGGAAAACTTAGCATTACATATTTCTCAAACTGACAAGCGTCGTCGTATTCGAAGAGCTGTTTTGCCGCCTGTTCGACTTTTCTGGCTGCTCTGGCCAGGAAAGGTGGAAGTTCCTGCATTCTGTCTTTCTCCAATTCTCGGCCACGTGAAAACCCCGTTGTGATCCAATGGGGCCCATCTTTCAGATCGTACTCGACCCACAGTTCATCCTTCTCACCATCAACGAACCGCCTCTTAGAGACCAGGTCGAGTCCTTCGCCTCTTTCAATAGCGAGGAAAAAACCCTGAAGCCAATAAAGGAGCGCTAACTTCAAAGAGGCGTACTTGGCGGACCGAAAGCTGACCTCCTCCCAGGCGCGCGACACCCTGACATGAAACTGTATAGCTTTATATGGTTCGGGATTCATGAGCCTTCGTGCAGTTATCTTATCTCTTACGAAGTCCTGTACGTCGGTAGCGGCTCGCATGTTCTTCACTTCGAACAGATACTTGGTTTCCCTCAACACAGCCGAGAAATCGGGGGTCTTCCCGTCGCTTTCGGGTATCGCGTGTACCTCAGTGAATCTTGATGTCTTGATGTGACAGTAGGCAGAGATTTCGGCCAAGACGTCGGCCATCTTCTCGTCGTATTCGTGATTATGGGTAAGCTTTTTTTGGAGTTCATTGTAATCTTGTGGAGAACTGGCGAGGATTGCGATCCACTGAGATAACGTCTTGTCTTGTGTGAAAGTCTCATCTAATACATACATCACCAACGAGTTCTCAATCCAGGTCTCATCGCACATCACCCTCTTCTCCAGTGATTCTCTGAAGAACGCCTCAATTATCGGAGACTGCCTCAATTTTCGAAATAACTCAGTATTCAACTCCTCAAGTGTTTTCATCTCAATTCATCTCCCCCAGGGAGTCCTCTTCCCAAACTGCTTACTTTGGACGCTATGATTTAGGAAAGCTGCCATCGTCTCACATCCGCTGTCTGAGTTTTTGGTCAATTCACGTGCTCCCCTCTGGTCTTAGTGTAAGAACTTCCCTCCCACAAAGCAAGAGGTTTCTGTCTACAGCGTCGGCGGGGATTGCCGACGCGGTCACACATTTTGGATTGACAAATCGATCTATTCTCATTATCTTGTCTCTGCCGTCGATGGTGACGGCATTCACCAAAAGTGAGGTGGTTGCCTTGAAAGCACTATTGACGACCAGCACCTCTGACTCTGGGGTCGCACCCGCAGGTTGATTTGGCTGATGCTGTAAAATGCCAACCACGGGTGAAGCGGGAAACTGACAGTACGGACAGCCTGTCAAGGGCTACTATCCTGCTGTCAGGATCCCCCGCCATGATGAAGTGCGAAAAGTCATCATGGTCAAAGTATCCGATAAGCCCGGAGGCGAAGAGCCAAAGTTACTGGAGCCAGCGACCCTTGGGTAGTCCTCAGTGGGAGGATGACACCAGCGGAGAATCGCCTAACCAGAGTAGCAGGCTTCCCCTCGGGTTGGCTCTCTTGCCTGCGCTCCTGTTTCAATCTTGTTTCAAACCCTCCTCCATTTTCTTGGGTTTTCATACTCCGTCATGGGCTATTGCAGAGTTGTCAAGCGGTTGACTGTGTTTGCGATAGCCCATTTTTCAAAGAGTTACGGAGACGGTCGGATAAGAGAAGAATCCCGAAGACCGAGGCGAAGGAGAGTTGAAATCCCACGTCAAACAGAAACAGGGGGGAGAAGAAAAGGATAACGAAGCCGGCGCAGGAGACCACCTCCATCTTCATCTGACAGTAAGTTCAAATGCCGATGTCTTCCCGTCCGTCTCACACGTTATCGCGCCGTGATCCTTGGTTCGAAAATACTCGATTTGCGGGAAATGTAAAGCCATTAGAGCCGGGATCTTGTCCTTCTGGTAACGAAAATAATGACGAGTGAATATGATCTTCTCAGGTTTGACGGCGGAGATGATCTGGGCGATTTCCTCCGCCTCGCCCAATTCGGATAGAACTAGAATCGAGCAATTTTGAACTCGATCCCACTGGAATGCGGGATCAAAGCCACCTGTCTTCATCGCGTCGAAAACACAGATAGAAACATCGCCATAAGCGATCTTGACCACCATTCCACCCGCTGTCGATCTCGGACCGTCCATCTCCCCGTATTCAAGGAACTCAATCGCGAACCGTCCTTGACAATCGCTAATGGCATCGCCGGAGTTCAAGTGGATGAATCTGTTCGACAATCCTCTCAGCAGAGACGAGTAGGTTTCCCTCAATTTGCCGGAAGCACGGGGCAGTATGATTCTTTCGACCTGCCTCTCCTCCGCGATGGAACGGGCTGAATTCAGATTCAAGGGGTCCGTATCGGTGAGAATGAGCCGCTCGATTCTGGTGATACCTTCGTGATTCAGGAATGGAATAACGATAAACTCTCCCGCATCGAAATCCACTCCTTTCTCTCCCGCATTGAGCAGCAGGGTCTCGTGGTTTGGAAGTTTGAATGCGGCTGAGCCGCCCTGGCCGACATCCAGGAAGGTGATGGCGAGCGGCTCGCCGCCCCCAGCCACTACCTGCTTCCAAATCAATATGTTGGCGAGTATCAAGACGGAGAATACCAGGGCCTTTCTCCTGGCGGCGAAGGAGCCGAATAGAACCCACAGCACGGCATAGTAGAGCAGAAATCCCCAGGCAGAAGGAGCCGCCACGGAGATTTTGGCCAAGGGCAGGTTGGCAAAGAACTCAGTGAATCTTAAGGTCAGATCGAGACATAGCCAGTTAGCGGCGGAAAAGACCCCTGCCAGAAACGTGCTGATCGTAGCTGAGAGAAGGGAAAAGCAGGCCAGGACCACCGACAGGCTGGCCAGCGGAACGATGATCAAGTTTGCCACGACGATGACCAGAGGGATCATGTTGAAGTAGTAAGCTAAGATGGGAAACAAAACCAGCTCCACGCTGATCGAGATCAGGGCGGGCATGAGTACCCATCTCCACAGCTTTCGACGTGATTTGCCCACATACCGGGCCACCAGCTTGCTCAACCGCGGATACAAAACGAGAATCCCGAAGACCGAGGCAAAAGAGAGTTGAAAACCCACGTCGAACAGAAACAGAGGGGAGAAGGCGAGAATTACCAGGCCGGCAAATGAGAGGACGTTCATCAGGTCGATGTCTCTGTAGATCAGGACGCCCAGAAGCACCACCGCCGCCATTATCCCGGCCCTTACCACCGGAGGATCGTTATGGACCAGGGCGGCAAATATCAGGATACAGATCAAACTCACAAGGGTGATAGGTAATCTGGGAAGGCGAAGCAGACTCAGGGCGCCGAAGATCACCCCCACGACCAGCCATACGTTGGAACCGGAGACCGCCAAAAGGTGAACCGTGCCGGTGTCCCGGAACATGGTGTAAACCTCCCTGGAGATCTCTCTGGTCTCCCCCAGGAGGAAACCGGCAAGAAGCGCCTTGTGATTTCCGGATAAGTTGTTCTCAAAAACGCCCAGGATCCACTGCCTCAATGGGATCACGATCTTAGAGTGAAATAGGTTCCCTTCTCCCCTATCCACTATTTCAGCCTGGTCTGCTCGACTCAGGGTCATCAACCCTGAGATTCTCTTCCGATTGAGATATCTCTTATAGTCGAATGCGCCCGGGTTTCTCCCGGATGTCGGCTGGTTCAGATATCCCTCGAATAGAAGATGGTCGGCGTAGTCGAATCTGAAGCTGGACTCCCTTATTTTCAGCATGATCCGACCCGCGGCAGGCCGTGCCTCTTTCCCCAGCCAGATTCTCTCAGCCTCGAGCGTTATGAAGGTCTTGCTCTTCCTGACATCGGGCTCCTCGACTATCCTTCCTCTTATCGTCAACTGCGAGTCCAGGTCAAGAAACCTGCCTACGTGATTGGAGGCAAATCCCCGGGTGCCCATCTCGTGCCTGAGGAAGCCGGCCAACAGGAGAGACAGAATCAGGAAGATGCTGACGTATGTTTGCTCCCTGAAGAGAAGCGACAGCAAGCTGAATAGAAGTGTGAGACAAAAAAGAGAAAAAAGCAGGAAGAGCGGAAGATCGGTGAACTCACCCAGAAGAATTCCCGCCACAAAGAGCAGTAACGCGTAAAGGGCAGGACGTCTCATGTCCTGATGGGGAATAGATCGTGGCTACAGATTTACTATATTCCATCTATAAGAGATCTCAGCCTTTTCCTTCAACATCACTGAGACCGAACAATACTTGTCCTTGGAAAGATCTATGGCTCGCTTGACGTCTTCTTCTTTGACGTCATGTCCCCGAACGTTGAACTCCACGCTGATTTTTGTGAAGTACTTGGGAAACTCGGCGGCTTGCTCTGCGTCGACCTTTACGTCTAAGCTTTCCAGATTGACCCTTTTCTTGGCCAATATGGATGCCACGTCCATCCCGGTGCATCCGGCCAGGGAAACCAACAGAACCTCCATGGGACGGGGCCCCTTGTCTTCTCCGCCTACCTGCGGCTTGGCATCGAGCAGAATCCGATGACCGGATTCGGTCTCCGCCTCAAACGCCAGCTTGCCTTTCCAGTTCACGCCGACATGCATGGTCTCTCCTTCTGAGGTGTCCGCGGAGAATGTTTAGGTCGACCCTCTCTAATCTTCTCCGGGCAATGTCACTTGTCATCAGAAAAATCGGTTTGTTGCCCACCCTCCTTCTCGATCTTGGTCTGTTCCTCCGGAACAGGACAGCTCTTCTTCAGTCAGGTGTTGATGCCCAGTGCGGGCAGGATCACACCGTAGAGTACCAACCATCCACCCACTATCAGGATGGGCATTAATATGCTCTTAAATTCCATGATCTTCTTCCTCACCACAAACTCCCACGAAACAGGTTTACTCTGAAGGAGGAAACTCCTCCCCGTTTGTCACTATCAAGTACAGGCGCTGCGTCCGTAGCCGCATACAGGACAGACTACCTCGCTGCCTTCCCTTTTTAACTTCGCGAAGTGACAGACGGGGCATTCTTGTCCTTCAGTCAACATCTCGATACTTCCAGTTGAACTCTCTCCCTCTTCCTGATTTTTCGCAGGTAAAGGGCGAAGCGATGATTTCTCTTGAGTCAGGACCTGCATTTGAAGATTACCTTTATGCCGCAGTTATCCAACTGTCTCTCAAACCGCGCTCATCAACACAGAGCGCTGCACTCTTTCAGCATGCATCTATCCATGACCACGGTCAGTCCGTTTTCCGAAGCCCTGATGGCGGCCTCATGGTTGACCACGCCCTGCTGCATCCAGACCACTTTGGCGCCGCTCTTGATGGCCTGGTCAACGATAGCGGGTACGTGCTCGGATTTGCGAAAGATATCGACTATCTCGAACTTCTCCGGTATGGAGTTCAGGTCGGGATATGCTTTCTCCCCCAGTATCTCCTTCTCCTTGGGGTTGACCGGGATTATCTTGAACCCCTGCCCTTGCAGATACCGGGCCACACCGCGGGAAGCCCTGCCCGGATTGGACGATAGTCCCACCACCGCCACCTTCCTGTAGGTTTGGAGAACCCGTCTTATCTCATCATCCGACGGATTGGTGTACTGCGGAGAGTCATTCACCGAGCGCCTCACTACTTGACTATTTTGTCGATCCTCTCGACGAACTGCTTCTTGGGCGCAGCGCCCACGATCTGGTCGACCACCTTCCCCTGATCGAAGATCAGAAGACTGGGAATGCTCATGATCCCGTACTTGGCCGCCGTCTGGCCGTTTTGATCCACGTTCAGCTTTCCCACCTTGAGCTTCTCGGCATAGTCTTTGGCGATCTCCTCCACGATGGGACCCACCATGTGGCAGGGACCACACCATTCCGCCCAGAAGTCCACCAGGCAGGGCTTGTCCGATTTAAGTACTTCCTGCTCGAAGTTACTGTCGGTGAACTCGATAATCTCACTCATCGTCTACCTCCCAAAGTTTACCAATTAAGGTGAAGTCCGCCCCATCTCTTTCAATTTCCTTTCCACTTCCTTTAGCCTCTGTACGTAAAGGTCCAGCCGGGAGAGATGAGCCTCGATCCTCCTGGCCTTGCGAATCTCCCGGGCCGGAAAGCCGAAAGCGGTTGTTTGGTCGGGGATATCCTTGGTGACCCCGGATTGAGCGCCGATCACCACTTTCTTACCTATATTGAGATGCCCAACCAGCCCCGCCTGTCCTGCAATAATGGAGTCATCTCCTATCTTGGTGCTTCCGCCTATCCCCACCTGTGCCACGATGATGCAGCGTTTCCCGATATCGACATTGTGTCCGATCTGAACCAGATTATCGATCTTGGTCCCCTTCCCTATCCGGGTGGTGCCCAGGGCGGCGCGATCTATGGTGACGTTGGCCCCGATCTCCACCTCGTCCTCGATCTTCACACCGCCTATCTGGGGAATCTTTTGGTGAACTCCCTTCTCCCTGGCGTATCCGAAGCCATCCGATCCGATCACCGCGCCGGAGTGAATTATCACATTCTTGCCTATCTGTACGTTCTCCCTGATGGTAACGTTAGGATAAACCAGGCAGCCCTCTCCCAGGCTCGAGTCGGCTCCGATGAAGCTGCCGGCCAGAACGGCGGAGTCTCGGCCCAGCCGGACCCCATTCTCCACCACCACCTGAGGGCCAACATGTACTCCCCTCTCCAGTTTCACGCCCTCACCCAGAACCGCTGTCCCATGGACGCCTTCCGGAGAGATCTTCCTTGCACCGGCAAAGAGCTCCACTGCTTTCGCAAAGGCAAAGTAAGGATTACCGTGTTTTATCAGAGAGGTCTTGATCCCCTCGGCGCTGGTCTCCCTGGCCACGATAACGGCGGAGGCGGAGGTGGTCTTCAAGAGGTGAGCGTACTTGGGGTTGGCCAGAAAGCTCAACTCACCCTTCCCGGCCTCTTCGATGGCGGCAACTCCTCTGATCTTGGTGGCGGGATCGCCGACCAACTCCCCCTCCAGATACTCAGTGAGCTGGGCTAGGCTCTTCTCCATTCCTGAAGATCTCCTAACGACGGCTGAAACAGCGACTCTTGATCCTGCGTCTCACTCCAGCCTGTTGAGTTCTTCCAAAACCAGGTCGGTCAGGTCCAGACCGGTCTTGGCATAGGCGATATTCCCGTTGACCGAATCGAAGATCATCACGTAATTCTCCTCCACGGCGATCTTCTCGAGGACCTGGTTGATCTTCTCCAGAATCGGCCTGGTCAACTCGGCATTCCTTGCCTCCGCCCTCCCGCCGGGACCGAAGACGTCATTGGTGAGTCTTTGGTATTCCATCTCCTGGTTTTCCACATTCTCTTCCTTTTCCTTCCTCTTGGCTTGGCTGAGCAGGAGCTTGGTTCTCTCCAAATCCTCCTTGAGGCTGTCGATGGTCCGCTCCAGGTCCCCTATTTCCTGCTGCCATACCTCGACGTCCTTGTCGAACTCCGCCTGGGCATCCTGAAACTCCTTGAACTCGGTGCGGAGCCTCATGGAGTCGACGTAGCCGATCTTCCCCTCTTGAGAGGAGCTCTCGCCCGCCCAGAAGAAGAGCGATACTCCGGTCAGGAAAAAGAGTGCGGCAAGAAGAGCGATGGTTTTCCCTTTCACTTCCTTTCCTCCTTAAGGCTTAAGGCGATCGGGTTTGACGGAAGCTTGTCTCCCTCCGGCAGCTCCCGACTTTCTGCAGTGAACTGCTAAAAGGTCGTTCCGAACTGAAAGTGAGGTCTCCACTCTCCCTCATCGGGATAGTCGAAGCCAAATGCGAAATCGAACCCGATGATTCCCATTCCGGGAATCATCAGCCTCACCCCCAGACCCAGCGACCTGAAGAGGTCCCGGTCGGACTTGTGCTCCAGCGCGAACGGTCTCATGGCCCTGCCGCTCAGCCAGGCGTTTCCGGCATCGGCAAAGGTGAGAAAGTACATCTGCTGGTCGATCAACGGGTACTGCAATTCCACGTTATATACCAGCACGCTGCGACCCCTGAGCGACAGCCCGTCCGCATCGGTGGGGCCTACGTCGCCGTCCGAGTATCCCCGGATCATCCCATCCGGATCGGTGCCGCCGGGTGAGAATCGCTCGGTGTAGATGCCGAATGAATCCTTGTCCCTGCCGTCCAGCACACCTGCCCTCATGTGGGTTGCCAGGACGAAATTCCAGAAGAGTGGCCTGAAGTAACTGGCTTCGAAGATGTGCTTTTGGTAGGAGAAATCCCCTCCCAATAGCTCTGCCCCCACTTGTGTTCTCCACGAGACGACGGATCCTCTGGTGGCGAACTGCGGAAGATCCCTTGAGTCCCTGAGCAAGGTTAAGGAGGCTGTGCCGCTGTTGCGAGGCCAATCCTGGAACTTCAGGTAATGGTAGACCGGCTCTGTCTCCCCGGTTACAGTGTCCGCCACCACATAATACATAGGTTCAAACTCATCGTAGGCTACCTGTTCCCATCGATAACGCCAGTACACTCTGAAATAGTTGTCCGGCCAGGAGAGCCTTCTGCCCAGGCGCAGCGAAAACCCCTTTTTCTCCTCGGTAAAATCATCGTACCAATTCGTTCGCGTCTGATAGACGTCGAAGCCGACCGAGGTAGGCCTGCCCCTGAACCAGGGCTCCGTGAAGGAAAGCTGGATGGTTCGCGTGGTTTTACCGAAGTCCCAGTTGAGCGACAGGTTCTGCCCGTTTCCACGGAAATTGGGTATTCCCAGGCCGATGTTTCCCACCAGCTTGTCGCGGGCGCTGTATCCGGCCCCGAACATGATCTGTCCGGTGGGCTTCTCCTCCACCTTGATGAGAAGGTCGATGTCGCCGTTGGGCAGAACCTCGTAATCCGGTACGACGTTGGAGAAGTAGTTCAAGTAATTGACATCGCGGAGGCTGCGCATGAGCAGCGACCGCCGGAATCTCTGCCCGGGAACCAAAGAGAGCTCCCTTCTGATCACCTTCTCCCTGGTCTTGGTGTTTCCCTGGATGTTTATAAAGCGGACGTTGGCCGGCACGCCCTCGGTGATGCCGTAGGTGATGTTGACCACGTCGCCTTTGGTGGTGGTCTTGTCCTCCACCTGGGTGTAGAGATGGCCCTCCTCCTGGTATAAAAAGTAGATGTCGCCCAGGGTCTCGTCGTACTTCTCCTGAGAATAAACGTCACCCTCCTTGAATTTCGGCAGCTTGTCCAGCTTATCCGACTCGAAGAGTTTGTTCCCCTCCCAGTTGACCTTCCCGAATTTGTACTTCTGTCCCTCCGCAACATTAAGCCGGATGTATAAGTCTTTCTTGTCCGGCCCATACCATATCGAGTCGGAGACTATCTGGGCGTCAAGATATCCCTTCTTCTTATAGAACTCTATGATCGCCTCTTTGTCCTGGTCATATTGATCCGGATCGAACTCTCCACCTCGCCACCAGCTGTCCTGCTTGTTCTTCATTTGCTTTCTGATCTTGGATTCCTTGAAGGCCTGGTTGCCCTCCACGTAGATCTTTTTGATTTTTACCTTCTTGCCCTCCTCGATGCGCAGGCTCAAGATCACCTCACCCGGGGTTTCGGTCTGAATCAACTCCGACTGAATCTGGGCGGAGAGGTACCCCTTCTCGTTGTAGAGCGACTTGATCCCGTCCACGGCGGACTTCACGTCCACCTGACTTATCACCTTGCCGGCGGTGATCTTGATCTTCTCCTGGAGATCTTCCTTTTTTGCCTTGCGGTTTCCCGAAATGTCGATTTCCCTGACTCGGGGAAACTCCTTCACCACGATGGTCAGCTTGACGCCCTCCGGCTGCTCTTCTCCCTCAATCTGTATGTCCGAGAAGAGATTCATGGCGTATACTCTTTTGATGGCCTCCTGGATGGTGCTCGGTCTCAGCTCGGCGCCCACCACCAGACCGGACATATTCACGATGAGGGACCGGTTCACGGTACGATTGCCGCTTACCTCGATCTTGCCTATGACTGCGGCTGAGGAGATCCGGCAAAGTACCAGGCCTGCCAGGATCATGAAGATCGCAATGATTCTCAGCACTCGCATAACCACGCCCCTTTTGCTCATGGTTGAAGCCTGCAGGATGGGTTTATCTCGCCTCTCCCGCCGACCGTCAGTTTGGTGCGACGATCTTGTCAATCTGCACCTCGACAAATTCCTGTCGATGACCTTTTTTCCTTCTGTACTTCACTCTTCTCTTGAACTTGAAGACCGTGACCTTATCGCTCTTGCCCGAGGCGATGACCTCGCCTTCCACCTTGGCATTTTCCAGGTAAGGCGATCCCACCAGCGGGTTCTCCCCTCCGATGAAAAGAACCTTGTCGAAGGTCACCCTCTCCTCTGCTTCAGCCTGGAATTTGGGCACTCTCACCCTATCCCCTTCCCTTGCGCTGAACTGGAATCCACCACTCTCGAAGATGGCATACATGGAGTTCCTCCTCTATTTATGATCCCTGCATCAATGATATACGGCAGCCCTGTTGTCCTGCGAGTCTTTTCGAGTGAAAGCCATGGTTTTCCCCGCTTGTTGTCCGTCCACAAACTACTTCCTCGACTTGAACATCTCGGTTACGTCCATGTTCTTATCGAGATCAAGGACCTTGAACTCGCCGGACGTCATGTCCGGGTCTTTCACCAGTTCGATGTTGAGCTTAAGATGCTTGCCCAGCTTCCGCATACGGCTGGTCTTTCCTTCCTCTAAGAACCGTCCCTCATCCGAATGGACTATCAGCCGGTAATTCCTGCACTTGGAACCTACTTTGGCCCGGTTGAACCACCTTTCGATCTTGGTTGCGGTGGTCTCCTTCGAGACCACCCGTCCGATCCCTCCGCAGCACGGGCAGATTTCGCTCAATGTATGCAGTATGGAGGGTCTGATTCTCTGCCTGGTCATCTCGACCAAGCCGAAGTCGGAGATGGGCAGGATGCTGTTCTTGGAGCGATCGTGCCTGAAGCCGGCCTTGAACTCCTCAAAAACTTTCTTTCTGTTACCCGGTATCTCCATGTCAATGAAGTCGACGATGATCAGACCTCCGACGTCCCGCAGTCTTATCTGGCGTGCTATCTCTCTGGCGGCGTCCATGTTGGTTTTAAGCACTGTAGATTCCTGGGTGGTCTTCCCCACGAACCTGCCGGTATTGACGTCGATGGTGACCATGGCCTCGGTCTGGTCGATGACGAAGTAGGCTCCCTTCTTCACCCACACCTTGCGGTCCAGCATCTTCTCGATCTCCGGCTCGATATTGTAGGCGTCGAAGATGGGAACCTTCCCGTCATAGTGTTTTAACTTGGAGCGCAGGGTCTTGGCGGCGATCTTCAGATACGATAGGATCCTCTTGTATTCCCTTTTCGAATCGACCACCACGCTCTCCACGTCCGTGGTCAAAATGTCCCTGATCACGCTGTATATCAGACCAATGTTCTTGTCCAACAGGGCGGGGGCCTTGGTTTTTTCGGCTTTGCCTGTCAGGTTCTTCCACACCTTGAAGAGGTTCTTCACGTCCGATTTCAACTCTCTTTTCTGCTTTCCCTGGGCTACCGTCCGCACGATGCAGCCGAACCCGTCCGGCTTCAACTCGTAGGCTAACCTCTTCAACCTCTTCTTCTCGGCCCAGTCGGAGATCTTTCGCGACACACCCACGTGATCTTCCCCCGGAACCAAGACCACGTATCTTCCCGGAAGGGAAAAGTCGGTGGTGACCCTGCATCCCTTGTTGGCGATCGGCTCCTTGGTCACCTGAACCAAAATCTCCTGTCCTTCCTTCAACACGTCCTGAATCTTCCTGGGAGCCTTCTTGGCTTTCCGGGAGTGATCCTCCTCCTCCAGGAAATCGGCCTCGTACAAGAGGTCGAGCTGCCTCTTCGAATCTCCTATATCCGAGAAATGGAGAAAGGCCGTCTTCTCCAGCCCCACGTCCACGAAGGCCGCTTGCATTCCCGGCAGTACCGATTTGACCTTCCCCTTGTAGATGTCGCCCACGATTCTTTCCGCCTCGGGGCGCTCCACCAGAAGCTCCACCAGCTTCAGGTCCTCCAAGACCGCCAGCCGGGTTTCATACTCCGACACGTTGATGATTATGTCTTTTTGCATCCTTTGCTCCGTTTAATATATTCCTCACGGCCAGGTCAAGTTTGTCCAAGTTCACCCTGGTGTTTATGCAAGGGCCGTTTGGTCTCTCGTTGAGTATCCCGTAGACCGGAATGGGGTAGGCGTCCTGAATACCCGAACAGAGATCCCGCTCGCAGGCGACCGCAACTATGACCGTCGGCTTCCTCTCCACCAACACCTTCCGGGCCAGGGTCCCGCCGGTGGCGATCGATATGTCGACCTTGTGTTTCTCCGTCAGTTCGATTATGTCGCCGATCAGACAGCCGCCGCAGCGCCGACAGTTGCCGTGATCGGCAATGATCTTGTGCGGACAATCGAAGTTCTGCAGACAGTGCGGCAGTAGAATCACCAGACGATCGTTCTTGATTCTCCTCCGGGTGGCCTCAAAAAGTGAGTTGTTGACCTGTACAAACGACTGCCGAACCTGGTCCCTGGAGAGTCCGAAGAGCCTTCCCAGGTGTAGGTTTATCGGGAACAGAACCTTCAGGGTTATCTGCTTCTCCCCATGAGGAAACAGGAAGTCCCTCTCGCTGGCCGACGATAACACTATCAGGAACAAACCTCCCGATACGGTGATAAGAAGAATGAGCCCCGCGATCTTGATCGCCAGACTGAGAACCGGACTGGCGGCGTCGATCCGGGGGGATATCAGGTACCAGAAGAAAAGACTGGCGATCACCAGGACCACCAGGCTCAAGATGGATAAACCCAAGAAGGTCCACTTGCCCTGAGCTTCAGTCTGATTTTCCGACCGAGTCATGATTTGCCTCACCATTCAATCCCTACAGCCCGCATCCCAATACGCGGGAGTCGTTTTACTATCTTCTACAAACCGTCACCGGATGACCCACCACCTGCCTGCCAGATTGTCCCCGGTTTGACCGGAATGGCCGGTGCTCCGGTTCCTTCTTTAGATGTTATACCAACCTGGCCGGTGTTTGTTTTCCTTACTTTCCTCTAAAACAAGCTCAGCCCAGCTTCTCTTTCGGCCGGACGCGGTATCCCCTGACGAACTCCCGTATGCTCATTCTCCTCTTGCCCTCCGGCTGAACCTCGAGCAGGCTCAGGGCTCCGGCGCCGGTTTTCACCCACAAGCTCTCTTTTCCCTCCGACTCAATCACCATTCCGAAATCGTCGTCAGATTGAGCAGGCTCGACTAGTTCGGACTTGAAGACCTTGAGAATCCTTCCCCGGAACTGGACAAACGCGCCCGGAGAGGGAGCCAATCCACGTATCTGATTCTTGATGTCAATCGCCCTCCCGGACCAGTCGATCCGGCAGTGCTCGGGTGTGATCTTGGGGGCAGGCGTGGCCAGCGAATCATCCTGCGTCACCGCCTTTGCCTCTCCCTCTTCGATCAGATCAACAGTCTCCAGCAGAACCTCCGCCCCAAGCTGTGCCATACGGTCGTGTACCTCCCCGAAGCTTTCATCCGGACCGATCTCGAGCTCCCTCTGCATGATCAGGTTCCCGGTGTCGACCTTCTTCTTTATATAGAAGGTGGTCAGCCCGCTTCTGGTCTCACCGTTAATTATGGCCCAGTTGATGGGAGCCGCACCGCGGTATTTGGGCAGAAGCGAGGCGTGAAGATTTATGGTGCCCTTGGGAGGAATGGTGAAGACAACCTCGGGGAGAATGCGAAAGGCCACCACCACCGTCAGGTCGGGACTCAACTCCCTCAAAGCCCCGACAAATCCCTCATCTTTGAGATTTGTCGGCGTGAATATCTTCAGCCCATGTTCTCCGGCAAAAGTTTTCACCGCGGATTGCGAGAGCTTTCGTCCCCTCCCCTTGGGTTTATCCGGAACCGTCACCACCCCGGCTATCTGGTGCTTGCTCTGCACCAGTTTCTGCAGGCTGGGAATGGCAAACTCCGGGCTTCCCATGAAGACCAATCGCATGGACCCCTCTGGTTGCGGTTAGAACTAACGTTTTCCGGCCGAAAGCTGTTTCAGTTTCTTGGAGAGGAGTCTTCTCTTGACGGAACCGAGATGGTCCACGAACAGGATTCCATTCAGGTGGTCGATCTCATGAGCAAACACCCGGCTCAGGATTCCTTTGGCCTCTATCACCAGTTCCTTTTCATCCAGGTCCATTCCCTTCACGGTCAACTCCAGGGGCCGGTTGACGTCCGCGTAAACGCCGGGGATGGAAAGACATCCCTCCTCTTCGGTCTGCTCACCCTGCCTGTCGACTATTACCGGGTTGATCATGATCAAAGGTGAGGTCTCCAGCTGAAACTGGGAACGGTCCACCAGGAACACCCTCAGCTTTTCCCCAACCTGTGTGGCGGCCAAGCCCATGCCACCGGCATTCTTCAGGACGGCCAGCATCTCGGATACGAGCTTTCTTATCTTGTCATCCACCTGGGTGACCTCTTCGGCCCGCTTGCGCAAGACCGGGTCACCATATATTCTTATGGTTGAAACGGCCATCTGTCTCTCTTCTTCGCCCCGACGATCGCGGTCCCACGATGGTGATACGTCGATCTCGGGAGCCTGTGATTCAATCTCCGCTCTCGACTCGTCCGGCGATCGAGCTTTTCAAAAACTCTATCTTGACGTTCTCTGCCACCTTGAGCACCACCTTGTTTTCCTTCTCGTCCATCCCCACGATGGTGCCGTACATGCCGCTGTTGGTCACCACCTTGTCTCCCTTGCGCAGGGTGGAGAGCAGCGTTTTATGCTCTCTCTGCCTCTTGGTTTGAGGCCGGATCAAAAGGAAATAGAATATCACCACAATGGCGATCAGAGGCAAAAACCCGGCTATTCCTCCCCCTTGTTGGCTGCCGCCGGTTCCCATGGCGGAAGCGGTCTTGGTAAAGATGACCGCGACAAACAACGTTGAGAATAACAAAACCATTCTGCTAACTCCGTCTCCGAGCTTCTTCATCTCCCCTCTCTGGTTTGATTGTTTTCCTCACTCTCTTTCTCATTCGTTTCGTTGGACCGATACCTGCTTAAAAACTCCGTCTTCCACTCCGAGAAGCAACCTTTTAATATAGCATCTTTTGCCATGCTCATCAAGTCCATATAAAAAGAAAGGCTGTGAATGGTGGCGAGCCTGAGCGCGCTCACCTCCCCGGTGTTGAACAGATGCCTCAAATATGCCCGGCTGTACGTTCTACAGGTGGAGCAGCGGCACTCCTGGTCCACCGGAGAAAAATCATCGGCATAGCCGGAGTTCTTGATGATCAGCTTGCCGAATCTGGTGAAAAGACTGGCGTTCCGGGCGTTACGGGTGGGAAGCACGCAGTCGAACATGTCGATTCCTCTGCCGATCGCCTCTATCATATCCTCCGGAGTTCCCACTCCCATCAGGTACCGTGGTTTTTCCTCCGGAATACGCGAGACGCATAAGTCCACCATCTCAAACGTGGTCGTCTTGGGCTCTCCCAGAGAGAGCCCCCCGATGGCATATCCCGGAAAATCCATTTTCACCAGGGTCTCAGCCGAGGCTCTTCTCAGCTCGGCATAGGTACTACCTTGAATGATACCAAACAAAGCCTGCCCCTGTTTGGACTCTCTGCCCAGCAGTTCCCTGTGTGACCGGATAGATCTCTCTGCCCAGTCAAGGGTTAGCTTATTCGCCCTATCCGCCTGCTCGAAGGTGGCGGGATAGGAGACCGGCTCGTCCAATACCATGATGATGTCGGCATCCAGGGCGTGCTGAATTTCCACCACCTTCTCCGGGGTGAACATATGGTAGGAACCGTCCAGGTGTGATCGGAATCTAACGCCCTCCCCGGTGGTCTTGGTCAGCGTGTTCAAACTGAAAACCTGAAATCCCCCGCTGTCGGTAAGGATCGGCCTCTCCCAGCTCATGAACCGATGAAGCCCGCCGGCCTTTTGCACCAGTTGATGCCCCGGCCTCAAATAGAGATGATAAGTGTTGCCCAGTATTATCTGGGCCCCGATCTCTTTGAGGTCCTCTGACGAGAGTGCTTTCACCGATGCCTGTGTGCCCACCGGCATGAAGATTGGGGTAGTGACCTCCCCGTGCGGGGTCTTAATCACCCCCGCCCTGGCGTTCGACTTGGTGTCCTTCTTTACGATGCGAAAATCGAAATTGTCCAATTTGCGTGCCTGTCTTGGCTTTCTGGAGTGCGAAAGCTTGTCGGAGCAAAGTCCCGAGAAATCGGGATAAACTCCGATCCCGCTTCGCGGGGTTTTCACGAATTATCGTAGTCGTAATGAAAACCGCGCCAGCAAGCTGGCGCACTCCGGTTCAATGGTGCTCGCAGTTCCCTCTCCCCTTGGGGAGAATCAGGGTCAGGGAGCGAAGCTGTATCCCGCCTCTCCTAAGCTTTTCCGTACACCGCCAGCACGTCTCCGATGGCCCGATACTCGTGGGCGGCCGGGCAGTAGCAGAAGAGGTTCATCTTGTCCACATCCGGGCGGCCCTTTTCATCCATGTACTCGGAGTCGATATGAGTGGCCACGATCTGGCCGATGAAGAGAGTATGAGACCCAAGTTCCACCATCTCCTTGAGCTCGCACTCCAAGTTCACCGGACATTCCTTGATCAGAGGTGCACCGGTCTCGGCGCAGGTCACCGGGGTAAGTTCGGCCTCGGCGAATTTGTCAACGTCCTTTCCCGAGCGCATCCCGCAGAAGTCCGTGGCCCTGAGCAGATCGCCGGTGGGGATGTTGACCACGAAGCCTTTTGAGTGAGCGATCAGGTCCCAGGAGAAACGATTCTTCCTCACCCCTATTCCCAGCATGGGCGGCTCGGAGCAAACCACCCCCACCCAGGAGAGGGTGATTATGTTAGGCTTCTCCCCCTCCCCCCTTTTCTGGCAGCTGACCATGACCGCCGGAAGAGGGAATAAGATTGTCTGTGGATCCAGTGATTTTTTCGGCATGTTTCTTTGTCTCCCTCAAGCGAATTTGAAAAGCATCCGGTCTCCTGAAAGATCTCTCCGTTTGGGCTGCACTCCTGTCTAAACCCTGTTTGCCGTATCTTGATAACAAATATCAGCTTGAAAATCAAGCCCGAAATATGGGGAGGTCGGGAATCTAATCTTCTGCGCGTTCTCTCTTGAGCGATGAAAGGAAACTGGATCGGGCAAGGGTTCAACCCGTGCCCGAACAGAAGGGAGCCGTCCTCTCCAACAAGAAGCGGCTCTCCAGTCAGGAGGAGCCGCTTCTTTCATTCTCGGTTTGTCGCTAAGAGAAAACCTGAGGTGTTTCTGCCGTCCTGGCCTCTTCGTATCGTCCGCCCAGGTGCTTGGCCAAGCACTCCTGCGCGACATTGGCTCCGGAATCGTAATTCCCCAACCACTTCGTGCGGGAAATCCAATTCCCGCACGAACATGTCTCGCGCAGAGAAACCTTACGGGGTCTCCTTTTGGGCTTCCTCGTGCCGCCCGCCCAGGTGCTTGGCTAGGAATTTCTCTGTGGCGGCGTAGAACTCTATCCGGTTTTCCGGCTTGGCAAACCCATGTCCTTCGTCTTCAAAGAGGAGGTACTCGTAGTCGATACCTTTCTCCTTGAGGGCTTCCACTATCTGCTCGGACTCCGCCTGGGGCACGCGCGGGTCGTTGGCGCCTTGGGCAATCAGCATCGGTATCTTGATTTGATCGGCCTTAAAGAGCGGAGAGCGGGACCTCAGGAAGTCCTGCTCGGTCTCAGGGTCACCGACTCGCTTGTTCAGAAGCGATCTCATCACCTCCCAGTACGGAGGAATCGAGGTGATCCAGGTCATCAGATTGGCCGGACCGACTATGTCGACCGCGCAGCAGAAGAGATCGGGCGTGAACGTGGCTCCAACCAAAGCCGCATAGCCACCATAGGAGCCGCCGTAGATGGCAACCTTCTCAGGATCTGCAATACCCTGCTGGACGGCCCAGTTGACCGCGTCCACCAAATCGTTGTGCATCTTGGCGCCCCATTCCCTGTCGCCGGCGTTGATGAAATCCTTGCCGTATCCGGCCGAGCCTCGGAAGTTCACCTGCAGGCAGACGTAACCGCGATTGGCAAACCACTGGGCCTCCGGATTGTATCCCCACGTATCCCGCGCCCAGGGTCCGCCGTGTACGTTCAAGACCATGGGCAGATTCTTCTTGCCCTTTCCGGGGGGATAGGTGACATAGCCGTGAATGGTCAATCCATCCCGTGATTCGAAGGATATCGGTTCCATGGAGGTCAGTTCGTACTGGTTCAACACCGGCCGGTGGTGAAACAGGAAGGTTCCCTTCTTGGTCTCCCGGTCGTAGGCATAATAGGCCACCGGCCCGTTGTCCTTATCGAAACTCACCAGCCAAGTTTTGTCGGCATCGTCCCGGTTGCGAACTCTGTAGTCTCCGTGATCCAGTCTTGCTATGGACCGGAAATCATCTTGGATCGATTCATCCAACACCTGCCACTCGGTTCTTGCCCGGGTGAAGGCCACCGCCTGCACCTCGTACCTGTCCGGATGGATCATCACGTCGCTGAGGTCATACTGAGGGTCTTCGGCCAGCACCTCGTATTCCTGGGTGGCGATGTCCATCTTGATTAAACGCCCGGCGTTGACCTCGCGCGAATCGATGAGGATGAGTGAATCTCCCCCCGCGGTGAAAGAGACCGGACCACTGTTCATGGTGTTGTCCGAATCCCAGGTGAGAAGCTTCTCCCAGCTTCCCTCCTCGTTTTCCCGAAGCAGCAGATCGAAACCTCCCTCAGGCGTGACGGCCAGCGCGCCTCGCACCTTGAAATTCGCATCGGTTGCCCAACCGGCGATGTTTCCCGGATTCCTGGCCACCAACTCAAGCTCGCCGGAGGTCAAATCCAGGTGATACACGTCATGAACCGCCACGTTCTCCTTGTTCATGGCGATGAGTAGCTCGTTGGGGAAGTGCTTGTTGCGATCGACGACGCGGACCTGTACGTTCTCGAAGGGGGTGTAATCCTTGGTCTCGTTGGTCACCAGGTTCACCCCGTAAAGGCGCCAGTTCTCGTTTCCTCCGACATCCTGAACGTACAAAATGTGCTTGGAATCCGCCGCCCAGAAATAGTGGCGTATCCCGCGATTGTCATCCTTGGTGACCGGCTTGTCGTCCTCGGCACCGATGGTCCTCACCCAGACGTTCAACACGTTCTCCACCGGCGCTAAGTAGGCCAGCATGGCTCCGTCCGGTGAGATCTGGGGATCCGCCTTTTCCGGATTCCCGAAGATCACCTCCCTGGGGACGAGCTTGACCTCTTGGGTCCCGCAGGAGGAGGCAAGAATTGCGGTGGCGGCGCAAAGTAAAACAGCGCCTGTAAACCACAAAAGCTTAGAGCGTCTCACTGCTCTACCTCCTTAGGTTTAAGTGAACAGCATCTTCTTCTGATCAGGAAAACTCCTTATCGTGCTCCTTTTCAAACCGCTCCGCCAAACCGTCGGAATTTTGTCGGCCCCTTTATAGCAAATGTCATCAGGAAAGTCAAGACGGAAGTCAGCCTGAGGGCGTTTTTTTTAGTTGACGCCCGGCAGGATAGAGCTGGCGGGAAACGGGCAGGGCAAACTAGTTGTGTTCCAAGGAGATAATTGGGGAGATTGCGAACCTAAGAGTGCTCATCAAAGCAGATCATTGATCAAATCCAGGTAATCGGAGACAAGCCGGGTTATGAGGAACTTCTCCCTTACCAGCTCCCTGCCCTTTCGGCCCATCTCGTCGGCTAAGTCCGGGTCTCTGAGGAGCTGTACGATCCTGCGGGCAAAGCCTTTCTTGTCGCTGGCCTCTACCAAGAAACCGTTCTCGCCGTCGCGGATTTGAAGGGGGATTCCTCCGGTACTGGAGGCTACCACCGGCGTCCCTTTCCACAAGGCTTCGGTGACGGTGAGCCCGAAACCTTCGCGGGTGGACTTCTGAATCACCACCGATGAGGCGGACTGAAGAGCGTTCACCAGAATGCTGTTCTCGCTGGTGATGAGGATCACGTCCTTGCTCTCGATCAAGTCGTTCGCCTTTCTCTCCACCCTTTCGAAGATGGACCAGCCCTCCGGGTCGTCCGCGGCCATGCTTCCGCATAACACCAGCCTGCAGTCGACCTCTTTTTTCACCTGCTTGAAGACCTGGACAACTCCCTCCGGGTCCTTCCACCGGTCGAACCTTGAGATCTGAGTGAGAAGCGGCTTGTCGGTCGGTATGCCGAACTTCTTCAAGCAGTCGGAGATCATCTTGCCGGATATCTTCATGTTCTTGGGCGAGAGGGGATCGATGGCCGGATGGATGATTCTCTGATCCACCGGCAAATCCTTTCTCTGATATTTCTCGCTGGAGACGATCACCTGGTCGTATCGCAGGATGAACTTCTTGAGAAAATCCCAGACCAGGCTATTGGAGGTGGACAGATCGACGTGGCATCGCCATATCCAGGGCTGCTTCTTGGCATAATACTTTATCAGAGGCAAGGGCTGCGGGTCGTGTATGACCACGCAGTCGTGATCTATGTGGGTGAAGACCGAGAAATCCTCGCTGGCCCGAATGTAGAGACGCTTCTTTATCTCGGTTAGGTTGATGCCTCCCCCCTGAAGCGCGTTGTGGAATTTCTTGGTTATGGCAAAGAAATCGGGCGTTCCCAACATCACCCTCCACCCCACGTCGATGCCCAGATCGTTCATCAGCACCACCATGGATCCCAGGATCTCGGCTACCCCTCCCCCCTGGTAGGTGGAGTTGATGTGCAGGATGTGCTTGCCGGAGAGCGGCCTGGCCTTCCGGTAGATTGAGGAGAGCACCTCATCTCCCACGATCTCACTGTAGTCGTCTAGGCTTCGCACCTCATCCTTTCGCCAGTCGGTGAATCAGTGTCCTTACCTCCTGCACCGAGTCCAAATTGAACTTGGCCTTCGAGGGGCTCATTCCCACCTTAATGGAGTAGGCCGACTCGGGGAGGACGGCAAACAGGTCTTCGTCGGTCCAGTCGTCGCCTATGGCCAGGATGAAGTCCCAGGCCTTCTGTGATAGCCAGTGCAGGGCGGCCCGTCCCTTGTCGATGCCTACGCTTTTGATCTCGATTACCTTGCTCCCCTCCAGAATCCCGAGATTGAGATTGGCCGTGAGCTGCAGCAGCTCGTCCTTCAACTCCCGCGCCCGCAGGGAGGCCAACTCGGGATCCGCCTTCCTGTAGTGCCACACCAGGGAAAATCCCTTCTCTTCGATAAAGGAGCCTGGCGTACGATCCTCGTACCATTCCAGGATGGGCCGCATGTCCTCCTTCCAGTCGTCCCTTAGAGGTTCTATTGTCTGCCAGTCGGTCCCCCGATCCTTGATCCATACACCGTGCTCGGCAATCAGACTCAGCCCCCGGTTGCCGAACCATCTATCCAGGGTGTCTTTGTCCCGGCCGCTCACCAGCACCACCTCGTTCCCATCCCCTTTTCGAAGCGAGTCGAGCATATCCAGGAGTTCTTGGTCCGGCTTTGCCTTTTGCGGTTTTTCGGCGAAGGGTACCAGAGTCCCGTCGTAATCAAGCATCACAATACTATTATCGCACTGCCGGTAGCCGGTTATTAACTTTTTCTGGGTTTCCCTGGTCAGTTTCTTCACGGCCAGCTCCGCCTGGGTTTTTTTGACCGACGCCAAGGTTTCGACGAAATCGGTTCCCCACCTAAGTACGTTATAGCGTTTGAGTCTCTTCTGCATAATTCGGTTGCTCTGCACCTGCTCCTCCTCCGGCATGGTCAGAGCCTCCTTTATCGCTTCGGCGATCTCCTCCTGGTTGTTGGGGTTTACTATAATGGCTTCACCCAACTCTTTGGAGGCTCCCGCCATCTCGCTTAAGATCAACACGCCCCGGCCGTCATTTCGGGTGGCGAGGAATTCCTTCGCTATCAAATTCATTCCGTCCCTCATGGGGGTCACCAGGGCCGCATCTGCCACATTGTACAAGGCCACCAGGCTGTGGAACGGCTGAAAGCGATACAGATACCAGATCGGCATCCATCCGATGTTTCCGTGCTTTCCGTTTATCTGACCTACCAGTTCGTCTATTCTGTGCTTGATCTGAGTGTAGTGCTCCAGCTTGGTTCGGGAGGGAACCGCCACCAGGATGAAGCACACCTTCTCCTTGTACTGGGGATTCCTCTCCAGGAAAAGATCGAATGCCTCCAGGCGCTGGGGAATTCCCTTGGTGTAGTCCAGACGATCGATGGAGAGTATCACCTTCTGGTCTCCTAGCTTCTTTCTTACCTTCTCAACGGCCTTTTGCACCTCCGGATCCTCAACCGCGCCGGCAAATCGCTTGTAATCTATTCCCATGGGGAAGACCTCTACCTTGACAACTCGATTACCCACGTTGATCTGGCTGAAGGCATGCTCGTATCCCAGCAGACGGTAAACGCTGTCCAGAAAATGCAGGAGGTAGTCGTTGGTGTGGAAACCAACCAGATCCGCTCCCAGAAGCCCCTTGAGTATCTCCTTGCGCCAGGGAAGCAGGCGGAATACTTCGAAGGAGGGGAAGGGGATGTGCAGGAAAAACCCGATGCTCGCGTCCGGCAACCTATCCCTCAGGAGGCCGGGAAGAAGCATAAGCTGGAAATCGTGCACCCAGATAACGTCTCCGGGCCGGGCCACCTCCACCACAGCATCGCGGAAAATCTCATTGACACGTCTATATACCTCCCAGAAACTCCTGTTATAGGAAGTGTAGAGCGGGAAGTGGTGAAAGAGGGGCCAAATGGTTTTGTTGCAGAAGCCATAATAGTAATTGTCGACGTCAGACTTGGAAAGAAAGACAGGATGGCACTCCTGGGCATTAAGTTTCTCCTCTATGTGCCTCTGTTCATTCTGATCCGCGACATCCAAGGTGATACCCGGCCAGCCGACCCACAGGCTGGAGTATGACTTGTAAAACGAACTCAATCCGGTGGCAACGCCGCCCGCGCTGGCCTGGAAGCGAAGCCTGCCCTCTCTTTTTGACACGCTCACAGGCAGCCGGTTTGAAACGATCAATAGTCTTTTCGCCATGACTCACTCCAATCGCTCTTTTTCAGGAAGTGACCTCTTAACGAAGACTTATGTTCTTATTATACTGAGAAGCGGAAGGAAGAGCAAGCCTTTTCTCTCGGGCGACAATCCTTGCTGTAACACTCTGGGTTTAGAAACTTTAAGTCCTTGACCTTCGACTATTAGGCAAGATGCATGAGCTATATTATGACCTGCCAAACTGTTAGTCAGGTGCGCAGACATGATGGCGCCCTTTCCGCTCAGGTCAGGCGTATCGTGAACTTCTCCTCGAGATGGTGGGGGTAGTAAGACTCCTTGGCTTTTCGAAGTCCTGGCTCGCTCAAATCCTGCTCACGGTTTAGGTAAGGGACATCCTGCCAAGCTTTCTCACAGAACTGCTGGTTGATCATCGCGTATAGCTCCCGGATCTCCGGGTTGGCTTTTTCGATATGGACCAAGGCGGTCTGATCGTTCAACAATTCTCCGACGGCGTAAGCCTCCACCTTTCCCTCCATTATGATCACTCCACCCCGGAGCTTGAGAGCATCCAGGTTGGCCAGGGCCTGGCGAACGGCTTCCCACTCATCCAGCAGGTTCATATCCTCTTCGCAGCGGCGCCACTCACACCAGGCCTCGGTCAGATCCAAACACTCCTTCAGGTGCTCTTGGGCCAGCGGAGCATAGGAGAACGAGTGGGAGCCACGGAACCGGTTGACGTGATTTCGCTTGGAATGGTATTTTCTGCCGGCCAGCTTGATCAGATCCTCGGTTCTGTAGACGTAGTCAAACTGTTCCCGGGTAGGTTCGATCGACAAGTCGGTCGCCCCTTCGAGTTCCGAGATCAGGCGCTTGTCCGCCCGCTCGATTCGCGGGTCTGCCTTTTTCCGTTCATCTTTGAGCCACTGCAAGAGCGTGCGCGCGATTTCCAATCGGGGCGAGGGGCCGACCGGCTGAAGAGCATAAGCGGAATTATCCGCGGTCACCGAAATCACCAGCAACCAATCACGATGTACGGACCACCGGAATCCGTAATGAGAGCGCCAGATGAACAGATTGGTGAAGGTCCACTCCGAGGTGTCGGGTTGATACCTCCAGAGCAGTTCCTGGACGATGTCGCGATCCTCCAACTCGATCGGTTTGAACTCCGGAAACTGCGGAGCATTCGCCATACCCTGATCTCCTTTGACTCTTGATCAGCCGCAACCTCAGGCCTTGGTCTTTCCTCTCAAATAATCGATCATCGGCTGGGTCACCAAGGGCACCACGTCACCGATCATATGGGGCATCAGATTGTCCATCACCTTGGGCATCATATCCGGCATCTGTTCTGCCATGTAATCCGGCATGGGGATTCTTTCCGCGACCCGTTGCAGCATAAGCGGCATGACCTTGGGCATCATCATGGGCAGGAGCTTGGGAAAGAGCACCGGGAACATCGGCTTCATCAATGAAAGCGCTCCCGGTATCTTGCCCATGATTCGCATCATCTTCCCCATTCCAAAGGGCATGGCGTCGACCATTTCCGGCCACATGGTCCCCATGATGTCGGCGAAACCCCGGGGTGCCATGAGTTCGATCATGGCCTCGAAGACCGCCCACTGCTTCTGCACCTCCGGGTTCGGATCGGGGAAGTCGTGACCCAGCGCCGAGGCAGCATAACGGGCCAGGTCCACCGTCTCGACCGGCAGTTTCTTCTTGTCTGCGGTCACCCGAAACTGGAACTCACAGCAGGGACACAAGGCCAGCATCTTCTCCGCGCCCGCCTCGGTGGCCTGATCCATGCGAACCTTACCTATTTCCGCGGCCACGTCAGGTTCCTTGATCAGGTTCAGGACCGAGCCGCAGCAATGGGCGTTTTCCCGGTTGTGGCTCATCTCAACCAAGTTGACGTTGGGTATGGCTCTGATCAACTCGCGGGGCGGATCGTACACTCCGGAGACGCGCCCTATATGGCATGAATCGTGCCATGTCACCGTCTCCTTCTTGGTGAAGCCTTCGGGGAACTTGAACTCCCCAGCCTTTATCTTCTCCGCCAAAACCTCGCTGTAATGCCTGGCCTTAATGGTGTAGTCAATCCCGAGCTTCTTTGCCCATGTCGGATAATAGTGCCGCCACATCATGTCGCAGGCCGGGCAGGAGGAGATCACGGTATCGGCACCGGCCTCCTTGACCGACTCGATGTTCTTTTTCATAATGTCCGCAAATAACTCCCACTTGCCCGCTACCAACATGGGCGTACCACAGCAATTCTCTCTCTTTCCCACGTGAGTGAAATCGACCCCGGCGGCGTCCAGCAGCCGGACGCTGGCCATGCCGATGTCGTGTTCAACGTAACTGACGGTGCATCCGCCGAAGTAAACGTTCTTGCATTTCTTTCCCGGACCGTGTTTCTCCTTTAGATCCACAGGAAACCAATCCAGCCTATTCTTGCGAAGTCCCGCCCAGATGTTGCCCTGCGATCGGAGTGCCGCCGCCATCATCTCGAACGGGGGGAAAGTCATCTTCTTGTCTTCATTAATCAGCTTGCCCCGGAGCTTCATCCACGCGGGCTCAATGGGGAGCGCGGCGGAGCAGCGGAGGTTACACAGCTCGCAGGTGGTGCAAACCAAGATGGTGTCCACCATGAACTGATCCCACTCCTGGCGGCCCTCCATGTATTCTCGAAGCCAGTACCATTTTCCCCGGGGACTCTGGCTTTCCCAACCCCGGCCGTAGAACTGGTCACACTCGTCTATGCAGTAGCCGCATTGAGAGCAGCCGTAAGCGTACCAGGCCACGTCTGCCGGGATATCCCGGATCGGTTTGGTAGGCCGCTCTCCCACATGAGTGATAACGTAGTTGCCGAAGGGGCGAGCCAGAGGCTCGATCAATCCGGCCAGGCTCAGGGCGGTGCCGGTGACCCCTTTGCCGATCACCTTACCGGGGTTGCTCAATCCTTTCGGATCGACCTGAGCCTTGAAGGCCTGCAGGCGCTTGACCCTCTCCTTCCCCATCACCTGTTCGGCCTTCTTGGTGAAATACATGCCTGTCGAGTAGGGCCGGCCGCCGTGCTTCTCGGCTATCTTCATTATGGTCAGAACCAGGCTGAAGACGAAGTTGTAATTGAAGCGGCGCTGATCGCTGGGAATGAAACCGAGGATTACCACCTCCGGCTGCCCGTCACGACTCTGGCGAATGACCACCGCCTCCTTCACCACCGGCTGGTTCACTTTGTTGTCGATTTCGGTCATGACCTTGCCCAGAGACGACAGCGGAATGACCACCTCGGCCGGCACCAGTGACGGACCCAGCCGCTTAACCACCATGAGCCTGAAGCGATCTTCCCACTCGTGATGGGCGATGCGCTCACTCAATATCTCCCCCTGACAAGGTTCCAGAAGCGCGGGCAATTTACCCATCACCGCCTGGTGATCCTTCTTGCGGAAGGCCAGCGTCATGATGTAGGCCGCCGGCAGCAAGACTCTTTCCTCTGCCGGATGCCCGTAGTGTTCCATAAGAGGCGCCCGATTCTTGAGCACCGCCATGGTCGGGTTGATGAAGACCATCGACCAGATGGGCAGATTCTCGGCCATCACCGATTCGATGAGCTGCTGCAGTCCGAAGGCATCGGAGCAGCCCACGCAGACCACCTCAAGTTCCTCCTTTGGCTGAACCTTGATGGTGACCTGGCTGATCAGCCCGGTGATTCCCTCCGCGTCGGCCACCAGGTCGAGATCGTCGCCGGAAAAGTCGCGCACCTCACCGGTGGGCAAAATCACCCGGGCGCTTATCACGTTGTCCCGATACCAGCCTGCCTCATACGAGCCGAAGCCGGTGCCTCCCTGGGCCAACCATCCGCCAGCCGTGGATGAAGGATAGCTGCTGGGATAGAGAAGCAAAGTCAGGCCCCTTTTCGCCAGTTCCCGGTCCAGGTATTCCCACACCACACCGGCCTCGACGGTGGCGGTTTTGGCAGCCTGGTCGATTTTGATTATGCGCTTCATCCGATAGAAATCGACCACCACTCCCCTTTTAACCGGTATCACCCCGCCGTATCCTGAAGAGGCCTTCCCTCTGGGGGTCAGCGGAACGCCGTTCTTGGAGGCCCATCGTACCAGATCGACCAATTCCTCTTCGGTCTCCGGTTGGACCACGGCCTCCGGGGTGGTGTCGCCGATAAGCGGTTTGAAGAGGCTGGGCATGGCGGCGATATCATGCCCGTATAGCTTCCGCTCGGTTCGCCTGAACGTCACGCGCTGGTCGAACTTACCTTCAAGCCACGATTTCTGATTACTGGTCAGTTTGCCCACTTATACCTCCCTGCTGTTTTCCGGATACAGCACCAGCGGATTCTCAGCTCGGCAAACCACAGAAGGATGCCAAGTTCCCGCAGCAAATGTATCCGTTTAGAGCTCCTGCTATACAAGACGAACTTTGTCGTCTTTTTGATTGCCGAAGCCAGACCGCTGAACGCTCACTCAATCGCCCGCCTTTCTATGGACAGATCACCGATGCAAACCGGGCCTTTCCTCTCCACGCGCCGCGCTCGATGAGGAGCGCGGATCCCTGAGCTACTTGGCCAGCTTGGCGGCTATGGAAGCCACGTGTTTCCCCTGAAAACGAGCGCCGGCCAGGTCTTGCACGCTGGGCCAGCGCTCCCCCTTGGTTCCCGCAATCGTTGATGCGCCGTACGGGGAACCGCCCTTGATTTCATCCACCCCTAACTGCCCCTGGAAACTGTAGGGCAAGCCCACAACCACCATTCCGTGATGCAGCAGGGTGAGGTGGAAACTTATAATAGTGGATTCCTGCCCTCCGTGCTGGTTGGCAGAGCTGGTGAACACGCTTCCCACCTTTCCCACCAGCGCGTTTTTGGCCCAGAGGGGACCGGTGGCGTCAAGGAATTGCCGCATCTGACCACACATGTTGCCGAATCGGGTGGGGGTGCCAAAGATTATGGCGTCGGCCTCGGCAAGCTCCTCCACCACGCAGACCGGTAGGTGAGAAAAAGCTTTCTGGGAATCAATGGCCCCGATCTGCCTGAGTGTCTCTTCCGGCAGCGTCTCGAGCACACGCCGAAGTTCTACCTCTGCCCCGGTCACCTCTCTCGCGCCTTCGGCCACCGCCTCGGCCATCCGGTAGGTATGGCCGTAAACCGAATAGAAAACAACCAGAACCTTCATGGCCCATTCCTCCCTGGTTGCCGTTTTGAAATTTCTCAATCGTGTCGTCTGGAATCACTCCCCGCAGGTTTTCCCTTCGACCCTAAGCGCCCTGCGAGGCTGACTCGATGATTACTTCATAATCAATATGAGAGGAAAGATCAAGCACAAAAACCCCCTATTAAAGAAAAGCCCCGGCGTAGTGAAAACCGGGGCTTTTTCCATTTGAATATGGTCTACTTAGGAACCGTAATGGCAGCCAGCGGGCGGCGGCCCGCCCCTGTATAGATAGTTGATGAGGAAGACCAAATCCGCAATGTTGACCTCACCGTCACAGTTGGCATCTCCGGCCTGCAAAGGCTCAGGGGGAGCGTCGCCCCTGAACAGGTAGTCTATCAGGTAGACCAAATCGGCTATGTCCACCAGATCGTCTCCGGTGGCATCACCGCAGAGATAGGAACATCCTATCGGCCACGCTCCCATCAGCACACCGCAATCGTTGTATTCCGGGGCACAGGGGGAATTGTCGTTGATGAACAAGTCATTTCCTGAGAGATCACAGAACACCGGACAATCCGAGATGTTGCCGTTGATTCCGGTCTGGTCACTAATTGAGCCTCCGTAGTTGTAACCGGTATTCCCGTAAACGTCCGAGCAGGATATGGACAACTCTGAAGTGCCGTATTCGCCATATATCCCGCCACCGAGATTGAACGCGATTATGCTGTTCTCTATTACAGGATTACAGTCGGCCCCGATCCAGATTCCACCGCTCTCGAAGGAGCGGTTTTCCACCATAGTGCAGTTGATGATGGAAGGAGACGCGGAGCTGTCGCACGAGATTCCGCCGCCGTTGCCGCTTTGCGCGGTGACTCTGCATTCGGATATCGAGCAATTGATGATAGTTGGACTGGAACCTACACACAGGATTCCTGCTCCACGATCGGTCACCTTGCCTTGGATGATGCTGAATCCTTCCAGTCGAGAAGTCACGGTCTCGGAATTGTGAAAATAGAAAGCCCTGTCGTATTCCTGACAGTTTATGGTGGTGGATTCGGGACCGCATTCCGACTTGACCACGATGGCCTTTCCCAAAAAGTCGATGTTCCTGTTGCCAGGCCCGAAACGAACTCCCGGAGCGACCAACACGGTATCGCAGTTGGAGGCCACGTCGATGGCCGCCTGAATGTTCGGATAATCATCCGGAACGCGGATGATTACGCAGCCGGTGATCAATATCACCTCCAGGCTGTGCTCCAGTTGTTTGCTGCCTCCGATTTCTGAGGCGGTTATGGTGAGCGGGAAGGTGCCGCTGGGCGTGGTTTCGGCCACGGTGATGGTCAAGGCGGAAACCCCGGTGGGAACCAGAGTGGTCGGATCGAACTCTCCGGTGGCGTCCGTAGGCAGACCCGAGACGGTCAAAGTACAGGTGGAGGCAAAACCATACAGGGAGGTCAAGGTAATCTCAAAGTCGTCCACCTCTCCCTGCAAGACCTGCAGAGTCTCCGGCGATGCCTCGATGGTGAAGTCAGGCGGAGGCGTAACCACAAGAATCACCTGGGCGCTCCGTTCTAGTTCCTCCCCGCCCAGCTCTGTTGCGGTGACGGTCAGATAGTAGGTGCCGGTAGGAGTGGTCCTCTCGGTGCTGATGGACATGACAGACGCACCGGTGGGGGTAACCGGGTTGGTGTCGAAACCGGCGGAGGCATCTACAGGAAGTCCGCTCACGGTCAGGGTACAGGGTGAGGCAAACCCGTAGAGAGACGTCAGGGCAATGTCGAAGTCGACGGAGAAGCTCGCCTGGACATCCTGGCTGTCCGGATCCACATCTATGGTGAAGTCTGGCGGCGGGGTAACCACCAGAGTCACCTGGGTGCTGTGTTCGACCTGCCCTCTGGTTAGCTCGGTGGCGGTCACTGTCAGGTAGTAGGTTCCCGGCGGGGTACTCCAGGTCGTGTTGATGCTCATCACCGAGGTATCCGTCGGTGTCGCGGGATTGGGCAGGAAGTCCGCAGAAGCGCCCGAGGGAAGATTGCTGACGGTCAACGTGCAGGGCGAGGCAAATCCGTAGAAGGATGTCAGAATCACGTCGAAATCGACCGAGAAGCTTGCCTGAACTTCCTGGCTGTCCGGTTCCGCTTCTATGGTGAAATCGGGCGCCGGCGTCACCACCAGGATCACCTGGGTGCTGTGCTCGACCTGCGCTTTGGTCACCTCCGTGGCGGTGACGGTTAAAGTGTAGGTTCCCGGGGGCGTTGCTCTGGTCGTGCTGATGCTCATCACCGAGGTATCGGTTGGAGTGGCCGGGTTGGGCAGGAAGCCGCTCGAGGCACCCAGGGGAAGGCCACTCACCGTCAAGTTACACGGGGAGTCGAAACCATACTGGGAGTTTAGGATAACATCGTAGTCGACCGAGAAGGTGGCCTGAACATCCTGGCTGTCGGGATCCGCCTCGATGGTGAAATCGGGCGGAGGTGTCACCACCAGAGCCACCTGGGTGCTGTGCTCCGCCTGCGCCTTGGTAAGCTCGGTGGCGGTCACGGTCACGTAGTAGGTGCCCGGTGGAGTCTCCCGCGTCGTGTTGACAGTCATTGCAGAGGTATCTGTCGGGGTAGCCGGGTTGGGTGAGAAACTCGCGGTAGCGTTCAGCGGAAGGCCGCTGACTGTCAGCGTACAGGGCGCATCGAAGTTGTAGAGCGAGGTTAGAATAACGTCAAACTCGGCAGAGAAACTGGCCTGAACCTCCTGGCTGTCCGGTTCTGCCTCGATGGTGAAATCGGGTGGCGGGGTGACCCAAAGGACCACATCGGTGCTGTGCTGAATCTGCTTTGCCCCGGATAGTTCAGTTGCGGTGATGCTCAGATCATAGAATCCCGTATCCGCCGTATCAGACACCGATATGTTCAGATCCGCAGTGCCGGTAGGCACGACAGTCGGCGGGTCAAAGTCGCCGGTGATCCCGGGCGGGATACCGGTGACGCTCAGAGTGCATGGCGAGTCGAAGCCATAAAGCGAGGTCAGAGTTACCTCGTAGCTTCCGTCACCCTCATACCAGACCTGAAGGGTCTCCGGCGATGCCTCGATGGTGAAATCGGGCGGGGGGGTCACTATCAGGGTTACCTGGGTGCTGTGCTCGATTTGTGCCTTGGCCTGCTCGGTACCTCTTATGGTGAGCGTATAGGTGCCCGTGGCCGTGATCTCGGGTATGGTTATGGTCAAAGTGGAGGTGTCCGTCGGCGTGACGACGCTGGGGGCGAATTGTCCCGAGGCGTTCAGGGGCAGGCCGAGCACCGTCAAAGTGCAGGAGGAGGCGAAACCATAAAGGGACGTTAGTATCACCTCATAATCATCAGCTCCACCTTGCGGAACATAGAGCGTTTCGGGCGAAGCCTCGATGGTGAAATCGGGCGGCGGAGTGACCACCAGCGTGACCTGGGTGCTGTGTTGAACCTGTGCTTTGGCCAGCTCTGTGGCCGTCACGGTCAGGTAGTAGGTGCCGGGCGGCGTGGTCCTCAAAGTGGTTACGGACATGACCGCGGTGTCGGTAGGAGTCAGCGGGTTGACATCAAAGTCCGCAGAAGCATCCAGCGGAAGGCCGGTCACGGTCAATGTGCAGGACGAGGTGAATCCGTATTGAGAAGTCACTATGACGTCGTAATCGATGGAAAAGCTGGCCTGGACGTCCTGGCTGTCCGGTTCCGCCACAATGGTAAAGTCGGGGGGCGGAGTGACCACCAGCGCCACCTGGGTGCTGTGCTCCACCTGCCCCTTGGTAAGCTCCGTGGCGGTGACGGTCAGGTAATAGGTTCCCGGCGGAGTCTCTGTGGTCGTGTTTACGGTCATCAGTGAGGTGTCGGTGGGAACAATGGGATTGGGATCGAAGCCGGCCGTTGCGCCCGAGGGAAGACCGCTTATCGTCAGATTGCAGGCGGACTCGAATCCGTACAAAGAGGTCAGGACTATGTCGTAGTCGACCGAGAAGCTGGCCTGGACTTCCTGGGAATCCGGCACAGCCTCGATGGCGAAGTCCGGCTCGCGAATGGCGAAATCCGCATCGCTGATATCGAACGGATCTCCGTCTGCGGGATCGGAAACTCTCACCCGGCAGTTTTCGGAAAGAGTCGCCGGGACGGTCCAGTCGTACGACCCGGTATCGGGCACGCTCCCCTCTATGGGGAGCCAGCTGCCTCCCGAGTTGGTGGAGTATTCCAGCTTCACGTTGCTTTTGCTCCCTACGTAATTCTCCGCAACCCAGGTGATCTGCTGAGTGGTCCCCACCCCCCAGATCTCCCCTCCGTTGGGCGAGATCACCTGCATACGCGGCGGGCCTATCCAGAGACAGTGGGGCAGGTCGTGTCTGGGGACGTAACTTTTCGCATCAGCCCGGGTGAACAGCAACTGGCCTGTGGGGGGCCAGTGGCTGGAATCGAGGCAGACATGCATGCTGTCCTCAATCACGAAGGTCAGGGTGTAAAGCAGTACCCGGTCCCCTTCCCACCAGCCCTGATCCGCCGTCCCGGTGGCGATCAGGGAGACGCGCGCGTACTGCTCGGCCGTGCTGACGTCCACTATACGCGAATCCCAGTCTCGCCCCATGAAGTCTTCAGCCAGATGCGCCATGCGGTTGTGCATCAGGGTGTCGGTCGAATCGGCCGGATTGACGATGTGCCGGAATACGCTCCGGGTGCTGAAATCCGGGTAGACGTAGATCGTCGAGTTGGTGTTCCAGTATGCACTCAGGCTGCAGAAGGCGGCAGGATTGGTCCGGGTCCAACTCATCGGGATGACGAAACCGGCGATGGAATCGACCGGGGCGGTCTGATCGTGGGTGACCAAAATGGGGACCTGAATGTGAAACGGCCCGGTGCCGGGAGTCCGTTCGCAGTCAAAGCAGGTTACGTGCAGGGTATCGCAATTCCCCTGGTCAACCGTGTCCTCCGGGCATTGTGCCCAAGACAGACCGCCGAGGATCAAGGTTGACAGCCCAAGGACCATAAGGGTTACGAAACCTCTTCTCATCACTACCTCCTTTGAGAAAGGTTGTTGGTCGTACCGTTTTGATGATCGTCATTCCCGAATTCAGCGAGGACTTGCCGACGCGCTGGCATCCGTCGCTGCCACCGCTTTTAGCGATCAGCCTGAACTACAATGCGGGCCGACGGATGGCCAAGACGATTCCTTCTTTAAGTAGACAACCTGTCTTTACCGTTGAGTCGAGAGGCGAAAGAAACGCACCTTCTTGAAACTGAGCTCAGAGTTTTCACCTCTGCTCGAAAAATAGGGATTCCCTTCCTCTTGCTATCCTTCGACAAACGATGAACCGCTCTATTGAGCTTTGGTGCTACCTCTTAGAGCAAAGGGGAAGCATCTAACACCCTATCAGGAGTTTACACTATTTAATTTAGTCCAAAACCTCCTCCTTGTCAAGCCTTTTCTTAAGAATTTCTTTTGGCGCACGACCTGCGTTCGGAGCCCTCTGCTCGCTGGGCCGAGTATACAGCACGACCCGGTTCAGACGGGCAGGGAAATAAGGAAGAAGTAGTGGAATGCGGCTCGGCTTGAGACCTCTACCTCTCACCGGCCAGCCATCCCGCACCCCGGCGGAGGCCCGGCTTTGAAAAGATAGTTGATCAGATAAACCAAGTCACCCAAATTGACAAGACCGTCGCAGTTGTTATCTGCGGTCCACAGAGGCTGTGGTGCCTCGCCGGCCCTATAAAGATAGTTGATCAGATAGACCACGTCGCCAACGTCGATCAAGCCATCTCCGTTGGCGTCGCCTGCGATGTACTCAGTGTTGGTGAGGTTGAACAGAATGGTGATATCGTGCGTGTAATAGTTTGATGTAACAAGATCGAAGTCTCCGTCACCGTCGAAGTCCGCGCCCGCAAGCCAGAGGGGATACCAGCCGGTTCCGTAGTCGAAGGTAGCCTGGCGCTCCAAATTGGCGCTGCCGTCGTTTAGGAACAGGCTGACACTGTTGTCCTGAGAGGCCACCGCCAGATCTTTGTCTCCGTCCCGGTCGAGGTCCTCCGCGACCATCGACGAAGGGGCAGTGGGCAAAGGATGATCTGCAGCCTGGTAGAAGCCGCCGTCACCATCGTTCAGGTAGACCCGAAGAATGTCGTGGGGCAGCAGGTGTCCGGAGTGCGCCACAGCCAAATCACAATCGCCGTCTCCGTCGAGATCGGCACCCGCCAGGGTGACCGGATCGTGCACCTCATAAACGTTCTCCGCCTGGAAAGCCCCGTGGCCATCATTCTTCAGAATTACCAGAGAAAGATCGGACATTCCGCAGACGGCAGCCAGGTCATTGTCCCGATCGCCATCCAAGTCAACGGCGACAATGCCTCCCGGAAGTGACCACGGCTCAAATGAAAAACAGGTCGAGGGTGAACCGAAGGTTCCGTTACCATCGTTGAACATTATGGCGATGCGGCAAAGATAGAAGTATTCCTGGGAGCCCTTGTACATGAATGCAACATCCTTATCTCCGTCGCCGTCCAAATCGCTCAACGAAATATCTCCAAGCTCGGATAGTGTGTAGAAATTCATGGGGGACCCGAAAGTACCGTCACCGTTGTTCAAAAGAACGGAGATGGTACTATGCTCCTGGTTTGTCACCACAAGGTCTTTGCTGAGATCCCCGTTAATGTCGGCAGAAAGAACATTGCCGGGAGACTCTCCCACCGGGTAATTCACCCCCGGTTGGAAGGAGCCGTCCCCGTTATTTAGGAGCACCGAAACACTGTCCAGGTGGCCTTCAACCACAGCCAGATCATAGTCCTGATCACCATCAATGTCCTCGGCAAATATGCCTTGCGGATCATTCATGGACAAGACTCGTGCCGCCTGAAACGTTCCGTCCCCGTTGTTCAACATGATCTTGGCATGTTCGCCGCCGCAGCCGGCCAGATCATTATCGCCATCCTCATCCAGGTCAGCGAAGAGGACGGAATAACGACTGCTCAGATCATACTGTGCCGCGACATGAAAGGCCCCGTCGCCTTGGTTTGACAAGGTGAAAACCCGCCCGGAACGAGCCGCAACCGCCAGGTCGTAATCGGTGTCGCCGTCGATGTCAGCCGAGGAGACTGCAATCGGATATGTCCTCCATCCCAGACTGCAGCTAACGGCTTCGCCAAAAGTCCCATCTCCGTTATTGAAAAGGAGCGACACATCGTCAGAATACTCATTTGCGGTGACCAGATCACCATCGCCATCACCGTCGAAATCCGCTGAGAATACGGAGTGCGGCCAGTCTCCCACTCCGTAGTCCGCAGCCGGTTGGAAGCTCCCGTCGCCGTTGTTAAGGAGGATCGACACGCTGTTTGAGAGTTGATTGGCAACCACCAGGTCCTTGTCGTCGTCATCGTCAACATCGGAGGCCACCACGCTCCGCGGCCTTACTCCCACCGGGTGATTCACAGGGACTTCGAAGGTCCCGCCGCCAAGATTGAATAAAACGGAGACAAACGCCGAATCGTTGATGGCCGCCACGATATCGTTATCATCGTCGCCGTCAAGATCCGCAACGCAAACGGAATACGATCCATCCGCCACCAGAAGATCCGTCTGCCTAACGAACGTCCCATCGCCATTGTTCAGCAGGATGAAAAGATAATCGACCCAGGAACTGGAGACGACCAAGTCGTCATCATCGTCACCGTCTAAGTCCCCGCAGAATACCGAAAAAGGCTGGTCACCGACCTGGTAGTCGACCGCTTCCAGAAAGAACCCCTGACCGTCGTTGAGCAAAACCGAGACGTTATCGGACGAATAGTTGCAGGTGACCAGATCGCGATGCCCATCACCATTAAGATCCGCGCAGAAAACGGAATTGGATCCATTATCACTCAGGTAATTAAGGCTGGCGTTGAAGAAAATCTCCTGAGGGAAAGCGCCGTCTCCCAAAGACAGAACCGCGAGGAGGACCAGAGGGATAATTCTAAGCACAAGACCGCCCGGGAAAGAGGTATAAGCGATCACCTATTAGTAATATAAGGAACTGGCCGCATTTTGCAAGCCAAAAGCTGTCTCTGTTCTGCTGAAGTCGCCTGTTACAAGCGCTCAGGGAGATGACACGGGCGCCCTTCGAGGTCAATTCACGCCCAATCATTTCTGATGCTTCGGGAATAGGAATTCCCGAAGCGAGAGGGCATCGGCGCTTCCTAATGCCGATGCATCAAGAGAAATAGCAGACGATGAAATAGCGAGGGTGAACTGCGCAAAGTCCGCGCAGATTTCAGTTGCCGCGGCTCATTTGCCTGCGCGCTTTACCCTTAAGTCCTGTTATCAGGCCGATATTCTGGCTGATTCGGCGATATTTCACCAACTTAAATCCTGCCTCCTTGAGCGAAGATAATATGCTGGGCTTGGTTTGTTCCTTGGGCCTTACCGACAGATACCCGTGGATAAACGGAGAAGGTGACGGCGCCTTGGGCTTTGACAAGGGGGAACAGTCCCGCACAACCATACCGCCGTCGGGCAGGTTCTGGTAAGCCATCTTCATCACACGGGTATCTATACAACCGATGTCCCAAAACATTATGACATCGAACCCCTTGGGGATGGTCCGATTCATGTCGCCAGCGAGGGTTTTGATTCGGTGAGACATGCGCTCTTTTCTGATAATCTTCTTGGCGGCTTCGCAGACGAACTTGAAGTCCAGCACACAAGCCCTTAAGTGTGGATGCGCCCGCGCCAGAGCGATAGACATAACGCCCGACCCGCCGCCCACATCCAAAAGCGACTGGTGGTTTGACAAATCCAGTTTTTTGGCCAGGATCTCAGCGACAGGCTTGTTTAGATCGTAAAGCGCATGGGTGAATCCTCTCGCCCACCGAGGATCTTCCTGCACAAGTTCGTAGTCGGGTTTGCGCTCCTTGCCCAGTATCTGGCGCCAATCCCTGCCGCTTGATATTACATCCTCCATGACCGACAGGGCCTCATAGTCTTCGGCGCACTCATATGACCAAAGCCTTGTCCAGTCGATTGACCGCGCACGTATGAAGTGCTTGTCGACCAGCGCAGAGTTACGGTACAGGTTACCTCTCTTCTTCAGAAGCCCCAGGAAAAGCAAAAAGTCGAGGAAGGGCTCACAGTATTTGCGATGAATCCCCGCACGTCTACCTAGCTGGGCAGCGGACAATTCTTTTCCGTGGAGCTTTCGAAAAACCAAAAGTCTTTCCGCGGCTATGACGCAGCGGGACGCCTTGAAAACCGTCTCCAGGTCCAGTTTTGCCAATACCTTCTTGGGCAGTTTGTCAAGTGTCAGTTCTCTCATCAGCTTGGCCTCCTATGATCCTTAATCGTATTGTGTCGATTCCGCTGGTATGTCCGACAGCTCAATGCTTTGAATCACGTCCTCGACGCGCGGCGCTTCCGTGCCGTACCTTTACGACCGGCGATCATCCATGTGTCTCTGTATATTCGTCGACTCCTGATAGCCGTGAAACCAATCTCTCGAAGCATCGCAGCCATCTGTCGCCTACTCTTAAGCCAGAATGAGCTCGATCTTAGTTGCCACATCAGCCTGTAGAGCGGCACCGTCCAGTTGTCCGAGCTGAAGTCTTCAACCAAAACCACCAGGCCGCCTTTGGGCAAGCTGTCATAGGCCAACTTCAGCGTGCCGCCGCCGATCTCGGCATCACAGAACATGACAACGTCATACCCGGTGGGGATTTCTTTGGTCATATCACCGATCATGGTACCGATACGTCCGGTCAGCTTCTCTTTCCGGATGATCTTCTTTGCCACGCGGATTACGGACTCAATGTCCAACACACACGCCTTCAGATGCTTATACTTGCGCACCAGAGCCATCGACATCACGCCCGAGCCACCCCCAACATCCAGCACTGAAGCGTAATTTGACAGGTTTAGATTTTGGGCCAGCGATCTTGCGTGCGGCAGATGATAGTGATAGAGCATATGCGTGAAGTCGTGTGCCCACCGGGGGTTTCTCTTCATCTCCTCGATGTAATCCCGCCTCTCTATCCCGAGAATCGACGCATAGCTCTTTTCGGAGGTCAGCATTTCCTCCAGAACAGAAAAAGCCTGGTACTCTTGCCGACACTCCTCCGAGAACAGTCTGGTGCAGAAAATGGATCGCTCACGAACATAGTATTTGCTGGCCAAGGCAGTATTACTGTAAAGTCTGCCTGTCTTCTTCAACAACCCGACTGAAACGAGTGCGGCCAGGAATGCTTCCAGACGCCAACCGCGCACTCCGATCCTCCTGCCAATCGCTGCGGCGGAGAGTTTCCTGCCGTGCAGTTTACGGAACACTTGTAGTCTCTCGGCAGCCACAACGCATCTCGATATCATGAAGGCGGTTTGAAGGTCTATCCTGGCAAGAATCTTCTGGGGCAATTTGTCCAACGTAAGTTCGGTCAAACCGGTATCCTTTCTTCGGTCTTTACTCTCCTCCAGTCCCAGTTGCCCATTTTGGCGCAACGGGTTTGCCACAATTCGCAGGTCGCGAATCCTGCGGTTTCGAATTCCTTCGAGGGCAGAATTTTCAACAATATAAGTCCGGCATAGACCCTTGTCAAGCTTTGGGCCGGCCGCACTGACGGTCTTGGACCTCATCGGATGTCAAAGAAATGCTGCCCGGATACACCGCCGGGCGTTGACTTGATAGGAGAAGCCCAAATCACCCTGGGATGATAAGTGCTCTGGAGAGAGCTGCCCATTTGGTGGTCAGGAAGCTCCCGCGGCTTAAACTCGAATCCCCCGTCCGGGGGATTAACAGCCACCCAGGTTGCTTCGTTCCCGGATAAAAAAGCTCCGTACCTGATGCTGTCATTGAACTTCGGTCTGGAATTGCACTTCCTAATGCCTAGTTCGTTTTTACATAAAGATAGGGCAAGATTCGCCATTGTCAATCAAGTTGTCTCCACCTAAGCACGCTAATGGCATTAGGCTATCAGGAATGAGCAATTCTGTTCTGAGTGATTTCGGGGTTCAAAAAGGTGCAATGTGAGCACCAAGAAAGTGCAGTTTCTTCAAATCAAAAGACAGCATAGAGCAAGATTCGTTCTAGGACGCAAGTGTCCCGTCGTACGGGACAGGGAAAGATGCATAGTTTGATGCAGAGGGAATTCAACTGCGAGTTTCCCGCCGTTACATCCTCCGCAGGTATCAAACCGAGAAACACTCACCCAGGCTGTCTCGTGTGTCTCAGAGCTCCTCCCTCACGTCCCGTATTCGAGATAGTCCAGGTACTCGGGTAGCTGGGACTTGGGGATTACTCCCTCATCAGTGCGGCCGCGTCGATTATTCGGCAGAATAATGCGGACTCGCTGAGCTTTCTTGCGCTCGTCTGAACGCTGGCTGACAAGCCTGGATATCTTTTCTTCGAGTCGATGCAGGGACAGCAGATCTTGGGGAGACGCCTTGAGATTTCCTTCAGCAAGATGCGTTATCATGCGGCGCAAAGCTGCATCCAAGAATCTGATAGCGCGCTCGATCTGCTCATACCGGGCGTCGTCCATCGGCTCCACCTTCTGCTCAGATTGCCAGGAGATTCGATGATTGAGTCGTTTCCGCCAACCGAATTTCCGAGCCCACTGCTTGATCGTACTGGTGGACATGCCGAGCTTTTCGGCCACGGCCGCGTAGCTGCGCTCATCTCCCAACGCGTAGTAGAT
>Ga0180436_10000453_pt1 | contig 42534 bp, 47 predicted proteins | sample SS_ome_2_FD_132434 | JGI IMG/M metagenome (GOLD analysis project Ga0180436, IMG submission 132434) | Hypersaline lake sediment archaeal communities from the Salton Sea, California, USA - SS_3_S_2 metaG | ecosystem: Environmental > Aquatic > Non-marine Saline and Alkaline > Hypersaline >...
CTCGCCGCCCGCCCGATCGAGTCCCTCGATTCGGCGGCCAATGGTCCCTCCCAACCAGGGACATTCGGGTTCGTGAATGTGCTCACCCGCCTCTGGGGTACGGACGACCCTTCCAGATACCGTCATCTCCAATATCGCCAGGAGAAGCCCAAGTGACAACTAGCACCCCGACCGAGCAACGCCGCTGGGAGAACCCATACGTCGCCGGCGTGCTGCTCGGCATAGTCCTGTTCCTGGTCTATCTGCTCACCAGCCACGGTCTCGGTGCATCGGGTGGCATCCAGCGCCTTGTCGCCTGGGTGGTCGATCAGGTCAATCCCGAGCATGTCGACCAGAACAGCTACCTGGCCACGTATGCAGGCGGAGACACCAATCCATTCAATTCGTGGGCAATACCGATGATCATCGGCGTACCTATCGGCGGGTTTCTGTCAGCCTGGCGGAGCAAGCGGCTCAAGATCACGACGGGTAAGGGGCCGCGCATCTCCACCAGGACACGATGGGTGTTCGCTCTGCTCGGGGGCATTGCGATGGGCTTCGGCGCCCGCCTTGCCCGTGGCTGTACTTCCGGCATCGCCCTCTCGGGCGGGGCCGTCCTATCGGTGGGCGCATGGGCCTTCATGATCGCTTTCTTTGCCGGCGGCTACGCGCTCGCCTACTTCGTGCGGAGGCTGTGGACATGATCGCCATCGCCCCGTTCACTTTCGACCAGACCACCGCAGTCGGCTGGCTCGTCCTCCTCGGCATCGGCGCTGCGTTCGGAGCCACGCTCGAGATGGCCGGCTTCTCATATGCCCCCAACCTGGCCGCCCAGTTCTACGGACGGGACATGCGGGTGCTGAAGACCATGTTCAGTGCCATCGTCACGGCAATGCTGCTCATCTTCCTCAGCTCGGCGCTCGGCATGCTCGACTTCCGAGCAATCGCCATCAGCACGACCTACCTGTGGCCGGCGATCGTCGGCGGGCTGATCATGGGAGCAGGTTTCGTCGTCGGCGGCTTCTGCCCCGGGACGTCACTGACCGCAGCCGCCACCGGCAGCCGCGACGCTCTCGTCTACCTCTTCGGACTGACCATCGGGATACTCGGATTCGCCGAGACGGTTGACTCCTTCCGCGGGTTCTTCGATAGCTCGAACCTGGGACGGCTCACCATCCCCGAGTGGCTCGGGCTGCCGACCGGCGTCGTTGTGTTTGCGGTGGTGATCATGGCGATCGGGGTCTTTGTGCTGGTGGAGCGGGTCGAGCTCCGCCTCGACTCCCCCGTCCCTCGAATCTCCCGCCAACTTGCCATCGGACTCGGTGGCGCCGCCGTAGTCCTTGCGCTGGCGACGGGCGTGGCGCAACAGCCGGGATGGGAGTCACATTGGGACATGGTGTCTGCCGATGCCCAACTGCTGCTCGATGACAACGCGGTGCAGATCCATCCCGGCGAGCTGCTGGCTCTGATGAACGGAGAGGACAACCTCGTGATGGTGGACGTACAGAACCAGATCAACTTTGATACGTTTCACATCGCAGGTTCGCGGCACGAGCATTCGCTCCAGGCCCTCCTCGCCGCTACCGCCGAGCTCAAGGACGAACCGGCCGGATCCATCTTTGTCACTATCAGCGAGGACGGAACGGTGGCTACCGACGCTTGGCGCGTGCTCACCGCCGAGCAGGTACCAAACGTGTACATCCTCGAAGGCGGTACGGGCAAGTGGCTGGCCACCTTCGGAGTCGAGAATGCGACCAGTCCGGACCCGGCGGTCTACGACCTCGAGTATCAGCGCAAGATCACTGGGGTCACGGCGACAACCGCTGCCCCGTTGGTCAACGGCGGCTGTGGCTAACGGAAAACTCTGTGGCGAGGTTGACGAGCGCCGGGTAGGCCAACGCCCCTGCAACGCACCGAGAAGACCCCTGCTGAGCGGTCCTTGGGTTGGGGAACTAGCGTGCCGCCTATGGACTTCGACACCCCCGCAGTCATCGTCGGCATGGGCGAAATGGGCGGCAGCTTCGCCAAGGGGCTTCTCAGACTCGGCCACGCCGTTGTTCCCATGCTGCGCGGCACACCCGTTGCAGATGTCGCCAACCGCTACCCCGAGCCTCTGCTGGCGTTGGTCACCGTAGGCGAGGCCGACCTCGACAGTACCCTCGCTGCCCTCCCCGCCGCGTGGAAGCCAAACACCGGCCTCATTCAGAACGAATTGCTTCCGCGCGATTGGCTTGCCCGTGCGGTGGTCAACCCAACAGTCGCAGTGGTCTGGTTCGAGAAGAAACCCCGCCGTACGGAAACCCCGATCCTCCCGACTCCGATCGCCGGACGCCACGCTGCGATGCTGGTAGATGCCCTGGCCGCTATCGATGTCCCCGCCCTCGTAGTCACCGATGAGGCCGATCTTCTCTACGAGTTGGTCCGCAAGAACGTCTACATCATTGCGATGAACGTAGGCGGCCTTGTCTCGGGTGGCACTACGAGTGACCTCTGGTACAACCACCGTGCGCTTGCCGAAGAGGTCGCACGGGATGTCATCTCGGTCCAGGAGTGGCTGACCGGCAGTTCGCTCAACACTGACCGATATCTCTCCGGGTTGGTCGAAGCGATCGACGCCCGTCCTGATATCGGCGCCACCGGACGCAGCGCTCCCGCCCGTCTCGCTCGAGCGATCAGCCACGCAGACCACGCTGGTCTCGCCGTTCCCAGATTGCGCAGAATCGCGGCGAAGGTGCTGTAACCGACCTCAACCGAGATCAGTTCAGATACTGCTCCCACTCCGGATCGGGATCCGTGCCGATCGCAACCAACACCCAAGAATGGCGGCGCGGAGCTTGCGGACGCGCCAGCAAACGCAAACCCGCCTGCTCCGGGGTGCGGCCTCCCTTCTTGGTATTGCAGCGGCGGCAGCTGGCAACCACGTTCTCCCAGCTATGCGTCCCTCCCTGCGCTTTCGGAACCACATGATCGATGTTCTCGGCGCTCCGCCCACAGTACTGGCACCGGTGGGAATCCCTCATGAAAACGGCCCGCCGATTCAGCGGCACACGGCGGGCATAGGGGACCTTGACGAATTGGCGCAGCCTGATTACCGAAGGCGACGCCATGTCTATTCGCTCACTTCGCCACTTCTTGCCATTGGAAGCCACCACGTCGGCTCGGTTGCGCAGCACGAGCACAACTGCTCTCCGCACCGGTACAACCGAGAGCGGTTCGTACGAAGCGTTGAGCACCAGGGCCTTCATGGCGGGCAGGCTAACACTGCGTGACTCCATGACGATCGATCGCCTCGACCCCTCCCCGATCGAGTTAGGGGAACCTCCCACGTCCCTCCGAGCGTTGAATCGTTGACCACGGTCAGTCACGATGCAAGACTGTGGGTAGCAGAGAACGCGAAAAAGGGACAAGACGGTGCGAGTCGTCGGCTACATAAGAGAAGCCTCCGCAGCGGGGGAACCGGCGTTTGCTCAATCGGAGAAGATCCGCAGGTGGATCAACGAGAACGGGCACCGCCTCGTTGCCCTATGCCAGGACGTACGTACTCCGGGCCACCCGGTAGGCCGCGAAGGGCTGCAGTCAATAGTTGGCATCATCTCGGCGGGACAGGTCGATGGAGTGGTTGTACCGTCACTGTCGACCTTCGCCGCCGACAAAGTCGCCCAGGAAGTCATCATGGCGGCGCTGCGCGGCAATGGGGTAACCCTCCTCTCAGCTACGCCAGACGACCTCAACCAGCTATCCGATCCACCCGCCGATCAAGTGCGCCTGATAGTCAGGGACGTGTTGGCCAAGCAAGCCCGATTCGCAGAGATCCTCAAGCTGCCGGTGCCGGCGGATCCGGAGCCCGAGGTCATCCGTATCGACGAAGCGCCGGACGTGGTGATCGAACTGGTACCGCCGGATCACAACGACACATTGCCGGCTGGTCGTTCTGCCGGCTCTTAGCCCCGCTCCAGCGCCGCCCAGACCGCTCGAGCCATGGCAAAGGCTCGACCGCCTCGCTGTACGGCTGAACCGCTGAGCCGGTCATCACCGACACCCATCAAGACGGTCAGAATCGTGTGGGCAGCAATCTCGGATTCAGCCGTTCCCAACAACTCCGCTTCAGGATTCCCAACAAGCTCAGCTACGGCTGCCGCCACAGAAACATCCATATCGGATCCGGAGGGATCGACAGTACGGACTGTGCGAGCGCCGGCGGTCGTCCGCACGTGCACAGACACTCCATCTTGCCGCTCTTCGACTGCGACGCTCTCCAGCGCCGGGACGGGATCGGTGGTCGACTCCGCCAGGGCGTGCTCCCCCACCAGAGGGAAACTGACCACTGATCCGGGCGCGCCCGGGGGAGGCGGCGGACCGGCAACAGGTGTTTCTTCCTCACCCGGCACATCTTCGGGAGCAGCATCTCCACCATCCTTCGTTGAGGTCGTCGATGGCCGCATGCCGTGCGATATCAGGATGCGGCGGACTGCAACCCCGACGGTCTCAGCATCGGCTCCGGCAGCAAGCTGAACCCGCACCCCGGCAACGCCGCCGCTGTCGTCCACTTCTGCTCCGGCGATGCCGGGCACCGTCAGCAGTTCGTTGCGTAGTGCGTCTGCCATCAAATCCTCCGCAGCCCCCCATGCTGCTGCTTGCGCCACTCGAGATAGGCGATCAGCTCTTCCGGACTAAAGATACTTCCCGGATCGCCGTGGGCGGTAGCCAAGCGCCAGGACATATAGCCCGGATCAGGTCTGGGCACGAAGGGCCGCTGTCGCCACCAACCTCTCGGGGCGACCGCCAGCAGACTGCGAACACTCTCGCCCCACAGATCGGGCCGTCGTAACACCGCAAGAATGCTCTGGAGCGACAACATGGACCGATCGTACCTCCTTGTCGTCGATGGGTTGGGATTCTGCTCTGCCGTTTCGCTGCACCGCTATCTGGCAACGACCCGATCTGGGCACCGCGTCGGCGAATACCCCCCGTCGCTGATATTCTCATCAGCGTTGCTGCCGGAGGAAGGAGCACAAGTGACGCTAACCGCTGATGACCTTCAGTGGTTCGGTAAGAGCTTTGGCGCCATCGTTGACAATATCGAGAACGTCATCCAGGGCAAACGCCGCACCATCGAACTCGCAACGATTTGCCTTTTGTCCGAGGGTCACGTCCTGATCGAGGACGTCCCCGGCGTGGGGAAAACGCTGCTGGCCCGTTCCCTGGCTCGATCGATCGATTGCAGCTTCCAACGTATCCAATTCACCCCCGACCTCCTCCCGTCCGATGTGACGGGCGTCTCGGTTTGGGATCGCGAATCGGCCCATTTCGTTTTCCGCCCGGGACCTGTGTTCGCCAACGTCGTGCTGGGTGATGAGATCAACCGGGCCAGCCCGAAGACACAATCAGCGCTGCTCGAGGCCATGGAGGAGAAGCAGGTCACCGTCGATGCAGTGACCCGCCCCCTGGGGCCTCCATTCATGGTGGTCGCCACGCAGAATCCGATTGAGCACGAAGGCACCTACCCGCTCCCGGAAGCCCAGCTAGACCGCTTCATGATGCGCCTCGCCATGGGCTATCCCGGCCGGGAGAAGGAACTCGAGATGCTCGAGACTCACGCATATCGCTCCACCCTCGACGATCTCGAGGCCGTGGTCGATGCCGCAGATGTGAATCGTATGGCGGAGATCGCTTCCGAGGTCTTCGTCGCTGATGCCATCAAGTCCTACCTCGTCGATCTGGCAGAGATGACTCGCAACGAGCCCGACTTGCTGCTCGGAGCGTCTCCCCGGGCAACCCTGTTCATGCAGCGAGCTGCCCGTACCAGCGCGGCGACCCGGGGCCGCGACTATGTGACCCCGGATGATGTCAAGGACATGCTGCATCCCGTCCTCAACCATCGGTTGATCCTCCAGCCGGAGGCCCAGATGCGAGGAGAAGGCGTCGCAGGCATCATCGAATCCATTAGCGGCCGCGTCGGTGTTCCCGGCGCACGAACCGGCGTCTGATGCCAACGCTGCGCGGCTGGGCGGCTCTTGGCGCCGCCTTCGCGCTCGCGATCTTGTGGATCGGTTTCGGCGAACAGATGCTGTTGGCTGTTTCCCTGTTCCTAATCATCTCAGTCGTAGCGGGTGTGCTCTACGTGCGGAGCAGTGCCCCCCGAGCGCGACTGACCCGTCGCATCTCGCCCGTCCAGGTCCACGACGGCGATCGTGCCATCGTCCAGCTCTCCCTGGTATCCAGCCGGAGGCTGTACGCCGCCATCGTCGAAGATGTCGTCAACAGCCTGGGGACCGCGTCCTTTGTCGCCGAGCGAGTTGACGAGCGCGAACCGATGTCGGCCCGCTACGAGGTCCTGTGCAAGCCGCGCGGTGTTTACAAGGTGGGGCCTGCCGTACTGCGCATCCGGGATGTGATGGCGCTGGCCGAATCAGTGAGTTCCGGGCGTCGCGCCGATCGGTTGGTCGTATATCCCCAGGTGGAAAACCTGCGCGGACTCCCCGTTGTCCGTGGGCAGGACCCGAACGTGAACTCGGCCCGGGCCAACTTCTCTCACAGCGGAGGCGATGACTTTTTCACCCTCCGGGAATACCAGCGTGGTGACGATCTCCGCCGCGTGCACTGGCCGGCCTCCGCGCACCGCGACGAGCTCATGATCAAGCAACTAGAGATGCCATGGCAGTCGCGGGCTCTCGTGCTTCTCGACGTCAGGGCCGACTCCTATTCCACTCCCGAGGCATTCGAGCATGCGGTCCGCGGTGCTGCCTCGGCGATGCGCCACCTCTACAGGCAGGGTTTCTCCCCCACTTTGTGGGCGGGGACCGCCCGAGGCACGACGGTAGCGACCACGCAAGCGTACGAGTTGGCCATGGAAGAACTGGCCACCGTGCAGACCAACCCCGAGCTCGACTTCGGGACGATGATGGGCCGGATGCGGAGGGAGGGTTTGGCCGGAGGCGCCCTGGTCCTGGTCACGGGGGTGCTCGACTCCGGGGGTATCGCCGTCTTCAAGACCCTCAGTCGGGATTACTACAAGACGGTTGTGATGACGGTTTCCGAGCGGGAGAATGAAGCGCTGCACCAGGTGAAGCGGGCAGGCGCCGTTGCGGTGACCTCGGGCCCTGCCTCCAAGTGGGCGCCGGCCTGGCGAGAAGCTATGGAGAAGACATGGTCTACCGCTTCAGCTGGCTAGCGGGCGCAACCGCCATCCTGTTCGCCCTGTTCGGGCTGAACCAGTTGCTGCGCCCTACCCCGGATGGAACCAGGTGGCAACTCATCGTGTTTGCCGCGTTGGTGCTGGGCGCAACGATCACATGGACTGCTCTCACCTACCGCGTCCACCCGGTGTTGGTCGTAGGCCTCAATTTCGTTGGCCTCATCATCGCAATCGCTCGCATCGCCGCACCGGAGACAACATCCAGCCTCCTGCCCACCAGCGAGACCTGGACCACGGTCACGACGCAACTCGAGCGCGCCATAGACCTCATCCGCACCGGGATCGAGCCGGTCCAGCCGATCGCCGGCATCGTGATAGTGCTGGCCGCGGTCTTTTGGGTAGTCGGCATGTTGCTCACCTGGGGACTGATGCGAGGCCGTCCCTATGTTGCCCTCATCCCACCGCTGGTGCTTTCACTTCAGTTCGCCACCATGGATCGTGGTCGCACCGGTGCGCTGCGGATGATCGTTTTCCTTGCCGTCGTAGCCTTCTCCATCGTTGCCGTCACCATGGACGAACGCGATCAATCAGCGGGACGAATGGCCGGGACGACGCGCCGCGGCTCCAATCGAAGCCGACTCGCTCCTTCGTCGGCCGGCCTCCTGGGGGTGACCCTCATCTTCAGCGTCCTCACTACTGGGTTGATGTCGGGCTGGGTTCCTTACGACGGTGTCCTCCCGTGGCGCAGCGCAACCGGTCTGACCTCTGGTGTTTACGGCGGTGTTTCGTATAACCCATTCATCAGCATTCAGATGTCGCTCATCAGGCAGACAGACGCACCCGTCTTTCTGGCTGAGATCAAGGGTGATGTACCAGGTGAGCAGGTCTACTTCCGGTTGATAACCATGGAAACCTACAACGGCGGCCAGTTCTTTGCGGACAAGCCAAAGGTCGTGGACCTCGATACCGAGGCGTGGGAAAAGCAGGGAAACATGTTTGCCGGCCCGGCTGCCGAGGTAACCACTGCGATTCAGATCGAGCTACTACGTATGGAGTGGCTGCCCAACGCTTACTCCCCGGTGTCGATACGCAGCTCCGAGGACATCGTCGACCAGCTCCGGGTGCGGCAAGACGACGGCTCGATCTACTTCGAAGGGAACAAGTCCTACGCAGGGCTCACCTACACCGTCGACTCACTGATCCCCCAGCCCGACATTGCCGTGCTGGCCACCGGAGCCGACGGTGACCTCTCCCCCGCCTTCAAGACAGCCGCCGCCGAGGTGAACGTGCCGGACCCGGTGGTGGCTCCATCGCGCCCGGAGCCCGCCGACGTTGCGGTTTATCTGGACCTTCCCGAAAACCTCGACGGCGGCATCGAAGAGCAGGCGCGCCAGATCACCAACAATCTCGAAACCAACTACGAAAAGGGGTTGGCCCTCGAGTCCTGGTTCCGTTCCGACGCATTTGCGTACTCCACCGATATCGAACCGGGGCACGGAGCCACCGATCTCGCCGCCTGGCTGCTCGATCCCGAGTCCCCCAGCTACCACACCGGATACTGCGAGAACTTCGCTACGGCGATGGCCGTCATGGCCCGAACGCTCGAGGTCCCCTCACGGGTGGTGCTCGGTTTCACCCCGGGCGAGCCGCATCCCGATCAGGAGGACGTGTACATCGTCCGGGACCGCAATGCTCACGCCTGGGTCGAGTTGTGGATCCCCACCCAGGGCTGGGTCCGATTTGACCCGACTCCCCGCGGCGACGGGATCAACCCATCGACTTTTGGGGATGCCGAGGCTGAGCTGGGCTTCGCCATCACTCCGTACCTCGATCTGCCTGATGAGCAGATTGACGTGGAGTTCCGTCCGCTACCCCGGCCGGAACTCCCCAACGATGGGCCTCTTCCCACTTTCGCTCCGGGTGGGGGGACTGCCGGAAGCGGACTGAACATCCCGGGTTGGCTGAAGACGGCAATCCCGATCGCACTTGTGCTGGTGGTACTGATCGGGGGTATCCCCGCCATCAAATGGTGGCAGCGGCTGCGCCGCATGAAGCGTCTCGAAGAGGGCGACATCAGCGCAGCATGGGAGGACATCGTTGCCCGCCTCACGGATCTCGGGGAGGCTCCATCGGCGGCAGCCACCCCGCGCCAGATCGCAGCCGGAGTCGATGAAGCGATGGTGCCGCTGGCCACCGTCTACGGGCGCGCCATCTATGGCCCGGAAGGCGCTGTGGCAACCCGCCACGTGAACGCTGCCATGCAGTCTCTCGACCAGACGCGAGCCCGGTTGCTAACGAGGCACAGCGTTACGCAGCGGCTGGTCGCCGCCTACCGCCCGGCCAGCGTCATCCCGGATCGGGCGCGTCGTCTGGCTCGCAAAATGAGATTCAACGGAAACCGCAACAACGGTTCGTAGCAGGTCCTAAGCCTGGGCGGATTCGGCCTCGGACTTCACATCGTCTTCGACCCGGCGCAGCATGTCGAGGAAGCGATCACGGTCGAGTTCGAACTTGGTGACGTCCTCTTCGACGCTCTTCGTGATCTCGTTGATGGCGACAAAGAATGCGAGCTGGCCGTCACGAAGGGCATCGAGCAGCTCGTCTTCGTTTTGCGCGACGCGGAATATCGTTTGCCCGTCGGTGACGAGCTTGACCGACGCCAGGTGATCGTCCATGTCGGCAGTGCGTCGCAAGTAATCCCAAGCGCGGCGCACCCGCTGCACCGACATGCCGTTATCGAGAAGGCTCTTCACTACCCGCAGCGCAACCAGGTCACGGAATGAATACAACCGCCTGCGTCCCGGGCGGCCACCACTGCCCTGAATGCTGGGGACAACCAGATCGACTTTGTCCCAATAGCGAAGCTGATGGGCGGTGCACCCCGTGAGTGCTGACGCCTGCTGGGCAGTGAATGAATCCACCTATCTCCTCCCACACCTATGATCCGCTGGCTCCCGCCGGATCCCGACTTGTGTGTCGCGTTCGTGCTGTTGCGATACCCGTTCCCCGCTTCCGGGGGAATGGTCACTCTAGCTGTTTCGCGACCACCTCTGTCGAGCCCGATTCAGCCATGAGCCAATGGGATCGGCACCCCCCTCAGAGGTCTTCCGGAAGCTCATCGCCAGCCACGCCGCAGAGGTCAGCATGAGGATGAAACCCAATGCTGCAATCCATACGCTCGAAGTGAACGAGACCAGCATCACGATCAATCCGATCACAAAACCGACGACGGCAAACCGACGATATGGCTGCAATCGGGAGCGCAGTGAAGCACCCGCAACCGAGCGAGCAAGCTTTGGATCTTCTTCGTAGAACTGGCGCTCGATCTCTTCGAGAATGCGCTGTTCGTCTTCGTTGAGAGGCATTCGGTCGTCTCCCGGGTTCCTGCTTCCGAAGTATACAAGCGGCTCCGCCTATCGATCACGGGGTTTCTGGTCGGCTTTGGGTATGGACGAAGCGCGCAAGACGGCATCTTCCCCGAACCTGTCCCGAACAGTCTCGACGACATCGGCAGCCACCTCGCGCCGGGGCTCCCCCAATTTAAGTTGTCGCGGCTCTTCGGCCGCGGCAAGCCCGGACAGGCTAACGCCGAGCAAACGAACGCCGCGCCGACCTCGCTCAATCCGATCCAGTAGCCGGCGCGCCTCGTCCGAGATCGCAGTCGCCGCCCCCACTCCGACCCGCAGGGTCTCCGACCTGTTCACCGTCTCGAAGTCTCCGAATCTCAGCTTCAGCGAGAGAACCCGACCCACGTAGCCCGAGCGATGCAGCCGAGTTGCCAGCCGGTCACACAGCCGCTGCAAGTGCCCCCTGATCTGCTCGTCGTCGGTCAGATCCTCATCGTAGGTCTCTTCTACAGAGATCGACTTCACCCCGCCGCCGGGCTCGACCTGCCTCGGGTCGATGCCCATGGCGAGGGTGCTGAGGTGGTGAGCGAGGCTCGGGCCGAGCCGTTTCCCGAGCAGCGACTCAGGTATTTCCGCTAGATCACCAATTGTTGCGACACCCAATTCCTCCAGAGTGACATGAGTTGCCTGACCGACTCCCCACAGGCGACGAGCAGGCATCGGGTGCAGGAACGCCAGTTCGCTTCCCATCGGGACGATACGCATACCGTTCGGCTTGGCCTCTTCCGAGGCCAGCTTCGCAATGAACTTCACAGCCGCGATGCCCACCGATGCCGGAAGCCCTAGTTCGTCGCGGACTTTCGCCCGTAGTGCCGAGCCGACGTCGCCGGGAGTGGCGTAGTGCAAACGGAGGCCCGAGATATCGAGGAAGGCCTCGTCCACCGACAACGCCTCGACAAGAGGTGTGAACGAGCGGAAGATCGCAAACACCTCTTCCGAGACCATTCCGTATGCCTCGTGATTCGGCGCGACGAACCGGCCGTGCGGGCAAAGGCGTTGTGCCGCGACTATCGGCATCGCTGAATGCACGCCATAGCGACGCGCCTCATAAGAGGCAGAGGCCACTACCCCGCGCGGGCCCAATCCACCGACCACAACCGGCTTACCGATCAAACCCGGGTCGCGTAGCCGCTCGACCTCGACGAAGAACGCATCCATGTCGATGTGGAGAAAGCGCTCGGCATACCGCTCCATGCGGCTCACCGTAGCGGCGCCGGCATCAGTGCGTGCGATACTCCAGCGATGCCCGTCCACCTGATCAGACACGGCGAGGTCGATAATCCTGGCGGGATCGTCTATGCCGACATCCCCGGATTCGCTCTCTCGCCGCGCGGCCGGAACCAGGCAGACGCGGCGGGCAAATACTTGGCGGAACAACCCCCCCGGGTGATCGTGTCCTCCCCGCTCGAACGTGCGATTGAGACATCGCAACGTATCGCCGGTTCAATCCGGGCGGACGTGGTCACCGACCCGCGCCTCACCGAGTGGGCGCTGTTGGTGCGGTGGCGGGGAACAACCTGGGCAGATCTACCGCGCGTGTTCCCCGGAGAGCTCGAGGCCTATCTCGAAGATCCCTACGATCTGCCGTTCAGCCAGGAGCCGATCGCCCGGGTTGCGGCGCGGGTCACATCGGCTGTTACAGATTGGGTGAGCCGAACGGACGGCGGTATCGCTCTGGTGTCGCATCAGGATCCCATCCACGCCGCCTACCTTCAGCTCACCAACAGCTCCCATGTGCCTTTTCACAATAAGAAGCCGCAACACTGCACGGTGCTTACCCTCCGCGCGCATGGGCAAACGTGGCAACCAGCTGCGCGTTGGGACCCGCCGCAGTAACAGCCCATATGGTCATGTCGCGAGGTTTCCAGGCTACAATGCGCGGCCCGACGACTCCGAGGAGAAACGTGCGTACTCGCTGGGTCATGCCGACCGTCATTCTGGCCTTGGTGCTTGGTGCCTGTGCCAGCGGTCCCTCCGAGGCCGCCATTGCGGCGGACCGGGCTCCGACCACGACAACAACTACCGAACCTCCCCCAGAAGGAATAACAGTCGTCATCATCGAGGGTGGCCGCTTCCGTCCCTCCAATCTCAAACTCGATCTCAACGAATTCCAGATCGTCGAATGGCGCCACGAGGACTCAGCTGAACGCGAGTACGTCATCGAGGCCCGTGAGGGCGAATTCGAGTCCAGTCCGACGCTGACTCCCGGTGACACATTCCAGGTGGACTTCTCCGGACTCGAGCCCGGCATCTACCGCTACTACTCGTTCCTGGGCAACAATCGCATCCCGGGATCGATTGACACTCGACCGCAGCAGTAGCGCAACACCCAGAACTACCAGGGAGGGCCACTAATCGGATTTCGCATGCCCTACGTGATCGCGGCGGCAGCCATGGCCGCAGGCTTGGCTTGGACGATGCATCTGCTGGTTGCTCCCGATCCGTGGGAGGCCGATGCGGCACTGGCGATCGCAATCGGGACGCTTGTGCTCAGTATCGCGGCCATGACTGCACTTCTCCTGAGCCGGGGTCGCTGGAGTCGCTACTTCGCCATCATTCTGTTGGTAGCTGAACTCCTGATCCTCCTCGTTGCCGATATCACCGGATGGGTAATCAGCGCACTTGTACTCAGCGGCCTGGCGCTCGCTGGTCTCGGTGGACCTTGGATGCAAGGTTGGCTGCGGCAACGACCTGCGGCCGGAGCGCCCGGCGGCGGGCCGATCCTCCTCACGATCGGGACCTTTGCTCTGGTCCCTCTCGTCGGTGTCGTCTCTCCATCCGGCCTGGAGCCGGCACACGGATTGCTCGGAGCGGCCGGCATCCTTCTGAGCTGGGGATATTTGAAAGGCGGCTTTTGGGCGATACATGGCCTCCGCTTCGTACTTCCCGCCCTGGTTGTCATCGCCGCGGCGTCATCTCCGCCCGCCGGAGCCGCTACCTTGCTCGCCGCCGGGGCCCTCCTCGGATACCTGGCATGGACGAAAGCGGCCCGGTTGGCCGTCGACCCCATGCCGGGGCTACCGGCCCCGCGGAGAAGGAAGCGATGACCGAGACAACCCCAAACTCGCGCTGGCTGCGCATCATTGCGGCCACGGTGCTGGGTGCCGCCCTTGGCTGGATGGTCGATCGCACTGTGGCGTGGACCACTATCGGCGCTGTGGTTGGCTTGGGAATCGCAGCCATGGTCGTCTGGTATCAGGTTCGCCCCATGGTGGCGGCACCCGTCGGAATCGGGGCCGGCGTAGGCGCCTACCTCGGGGCGAAAATCGTTTCCGTCCTGTGCGAGCCATCAGGTTGCCCGGCGTTCGAGGCCACGGCGGCAACGACAACCGGTATCGGTGCCCTGGTCGGGATCGGCCTGGTTGTTGCTCTGGCCACCCGTTCCTTCGACGAATACCGGGAAGCACAGCAACGGGGAGCTCCCCCGCCGACGAGCTCATGCGCCGCGGACGACCGGCCCGAGAACTGACGCGGGGCCTAGCTAGACGGCGGCAAACAGCAGCGAGACGTTGTGCCCGCCAAAGCCGAACGAGTTGGACAGCGCCATCTTCACGCTCACTTCCCGCGCTTCGTTGGGAACGTAGTCCAGATCACACTCCGGATCCGGGGTTGTGTGGTTGATGGTGGGTGGGAGCACTCCCTCGCTGACGGCCTTCAGTGCAATTACTGCCTCGACGGCTCCGGCTCCACCGAGCATGTGCCCGGTCATCGACTTCGTCGACGAAACGGGCAGCCTGTAGGCGTGGTCCCCAAAGACGTTCTTGATTGCAAGTGTCTCGGTCACGTCGTTGGCCGGTGTCGAGGTTCCGTGGGCGTTGACATAGCCAACGTCATCGGGCGTAGCACCGGCATCGTCGAGCGCGGCCTTCATCGCACGGGCTGCACCGCCACCACCGGGTCGAGGCAGCGTGATGTGATACGCGTCTGCCGACATTCCGTAGCCAATGAACTCGCCATAGATGTGCGCCCCCCGGGCCTTGGCGTGCTCATACTCCTCGAGGATCAGCGTTCCGGCGCCCTCTCCGAGCACGAACCCATCTCGATCGGCATCGAAGGGCCGGCTGGCCCCGGTTGGATCGTCGTTCCGTGTGCTGAGCGCCTTCATCGAGTTGAAACCCGCCATCGCAAACTCGGTAACGGCACCTTCCATGCCTCCGGCCACCATGACGTCGGCAACGCCGCGCCTGATGATCTCAGCGGCGTCCCCGATAGCGTTGGCGGAAGCTGCGCACGCGGTGACCGTGCAGGTGCTCGGTCCGGCAAGGTGAAACCCGATCGAGATCGCACCTGCCGCCTGGTTGCTCATGATCATTGGTATCGCCAGTGGTGAGACCCGACCCGGACCCCGCTCAGCCAGCACATCCATCTGGTCTTGCGTAGTACCGATACCGCCGATGCCGGTCCCGCACACCACACCCGCTCGCTCCGTCCCGGGAGCCCCATCTTCGTAGGAGATCCCAGCGTCATCGATTGCCTGCTGGGTAGATGCCCAAAACAGCATGGTGCTGCGATCGAACCGACGAGCCTCCTTGCGCGACAGATAATTGGTGGGGTCAAAGTCCTTGACCTCCGCCGCGAACTTCACGTCCAGCCGGGAAGCGTCGAACAGTGTGATCGGGGCCGCGCCCGACCGACCCTCGAGCAGGGCCGCCCAGAAGTCGTCGACATTGTGTGCGAGCGGGTTGACCGTACCCAGTCCGGTCACGACTACACGGCGACGTTTCATGATCAGGTGTTCAGCTTCTGGCTGACCAGCTCCGCAGCCTCACCGACCGTCGTGATCTTCTCTGCTTCCTCATCGGGGATCTTGACATCGAAGTTGTCTTCGAGCGCCATCAGCAACTCCACAACACCGAGAGAATCAACATCGAGGTCTTCTTCGAAGCGGGCTTCCATCGTGATGTCGTCTCGCTCCAGACCGAGTTCGTCGACGAGTAGATCGACGAGCTTGCCTTCGATTGCTGCTTTGTCCATGGCTTTTGCCCTCCTGCTCAAATGGCCAGCCCACCGTCGACGACGATGGTCTGACCGGTTATGTACGACGCCTCTGCGGAGGCCAGAAAGCCGACCGCCGAAGCTACTTCCTCGGGACGACCGAGCCGACCCAGGGTGATCTGACTTGCCGCTACCGCCGCGGCATCCTCGCCGAGTGCGGCGGTCATGTCTGTCGCAATGAAACCGGGCGCCACGGCGTTGACGGTGATTCCTCGCGAGCCAATCTCTTTGGCGAGTGACATGGTGAAGCCGATGACTCCTGCTTTGGCTGCGGCATAGTTGGCCTGGCCGGCGTTGCCGGAGACACCGGCTATCGAACCTATGTTGATGATTCGACCCCACCGGGCCCGCAACATGCCACGCAATGCGGCCTTGCTGCACAGATAGACGGACTTCAGGTTTGTCCGGATGACTGTGTCCCAGGCTTCTGGCTTCATCCGCAGCAGCAGGTCGTCGGAGGTGACGCCGGCGTTGTTGACGAGAATCTCGATGGAGCCCAGCTGTTCCTCGATCTGCGCCATCATGGCGGCAACCGCGCCTTCGTCGCCGACGTCTGCTTTCACGGCAATCGCAGTCCCCCCGTTCGCTTCGATCGCGGCGACAGCTTCGCTCGCCGCCGAATCGTTGGACACGTAGTTGATGGCGACCTGGTGACCCTGAGTTGCCAGCAGTTCACCGATCGCACGGCCGATGCCACGAGAACCACCGGTTACCAGGGCGACGCGGGAAGCGTTGTGCGCAACCATCTACAGACCCAATCCTTGAACCCGAGCCGCCAGCAATTCGAGACCCTTCAGGTCTGTTCCCGGAATGCCGCTATCGGTCGTGCCTAGCCGTTCGACACGGTCTCCCCACCGGACTATCGCTGCACCCCAGGTCAGTCCACCACCGAAAGCCACCATCGCCACGAGTGAACCGGGCGCAATCACGCCCTGGTCCACTGCCTCGGACAACGCAATCGGGATGCTGGCGGCCGATGTGTTCCCGTAGGCATGAATGTTGGTGTATACATTTTCCGGGTTCACGTTGAGGCGCTTCGCGGTGGCATCGATGATGCGGATGTTGGCCTGGTGGGATATCAGAACGTCGATATCGCCTGCGCCGAACCCGGCATTGTTGATCGCGATTTCTGCCCCCTCGCCCATCCGGGTCACTGCGTTGCGAAAGACCTCGCGCCCTTCCATGTCGACAGTCGTCGGAACGTCGGAAGCAAATACCCCTTCGGTGCCGGCGCCACGGATGGTCAGTATCTCGGTGAGCGATCCGTCTGAGTGCAGATTCGACGACAGCACACCTTCTGGACCTTCGCTTGCCTCGACGACGACCGCTCCGGCTCCATCACCGAAGAGAACCGCAGTCGTCCGATCCTCAAGATCCAGAAACGAGGACAGCCGCTCGGCTCCAATGACCAGCGCCCGATCGGCTGTGCCGGCGGCAACCATCCCGTTGGCCACGCTCAGTGCGTAGACAAACCCGCTACAGGCCGCATTGAGATCCATGGTTGCGCCGAGGCCGCCGAGTTCTCGCTGGACATAGGCTGCAACCGAGGGGACGGCCCGGTCGGGGCTACAGGTGGCAACAATGATCAGGTCCATGTCGGTGGCTTCGAGGTCGGCCGCGGCTAGTGCATGGCGGGCGGCGGCAGTAGCCATGGCCGCATTGCTCACATGGCTGATCCGCCGTTCCTTGATCCCGCTGCGCGTCGTGATCCACTCATCGTTGGTGTCGATCACCGCGGCTAGATCGTTGTTGCTGAGTACCGCCGGCGGCACATACGCGCCCCAGCCGATGATGGCTGCATGCCGCATCGAGCTCCCTTCCGACCTCATGATGCCAGTGCCGCCACTGCCGCATCAACATCATCGAGCGACGACACAGTAATGACTGTTGCCTGCTTGCAGGTGCGTTTCGCCATGCCCGCAGTCACATCTCCCGGGCCGATGTGGACGAAGGCCTCGGATCCCGCCTGGTGCATGGCGACAAGAGACTCGCTGAATTGCACCATGCCGGTGAGCTGCCCGGCCAAGCTCGCTCGTACATCAGATGCCGGCTTTGCCTCGAGATTCGACCAGACCGGGAAATCACCCGGGAACAGCTCAACTGCAGCAAGCGCCGCGCTGAGATCGGATTGCGCTGGCGCCATCAGCGGAGTGTGGAAAGCTCCCGCCACACTGAGCGGGATGACGCGACGAAGGCCATACTCACGTGACCGCTCGGCGAGATCACCAACGGAACCGGTAGTTCCGGCGACCACGATCTGACCCGGCGCATTGACGTTGGCTATCCAGATCTCGGCACCTTGCTCGCGGAGTGATGCAACGATGCTTTCCAGATCAAAAAGATCTGCACCCATGACTGCTGCCATCGCTCCATCCGCCGCATCAGTTGCCTTGGCCATAGCCGCGCCCCGGGCCGCCACCAGCCGTAGGCCGTCGTAGTAGTCGAGCGCTCGCGATGCGGCCAGCGCCGTGTATTCCCCGAGGGAGTGACCTGCTGCAGCCACCGGAGGATGGCTGGCTCGAGCGGCAAAGGCCTCCCAGAGCGCATAGGAGATCGCATAGAGGGCCGGCTGGGCGCGATCGGTGCGCATCAACTCGGTCTCCGGTCCATCCGCAACGGTCCGGGCTAGCGGCCAACCCAGGACTTCCTCCGCCGCCGAGCCGAGCAGATCCGGTCGCGCCGCAAATACATCCGACCCCATGCCGACGGCCTGACTGCCCTGTCCCGGAAAAAGCACTGCGTATTGCATCGGGGTTCTGACTCGCCATAGGGGGAAACCGTTACCCGAAGCGAAAGCTTGCGGCATAAAGTGCCGATAATCGTCGAATGCGCAGCCTGATAATCGGAGCGATTGGCCTCGCCGCTGTTGTGGTGGTGCTGCTTGCGTTCGGCAGCGGCCGGGTCGCTGCGGACACACCGATAACGGTACTAACCGCGGACGAGATAATCCTGCATCTTCCGGTCTCCCCTTCGATCGACCGTATCGTCTCCGATCTCCACCTCGAGTTGCAGGCGGTGGCGGCGGCTTCGTCCGACGGCCGGATTGCTGCTGCGCTGCGGCGTATCGATGGCGACGGTGAGTTGCTACACGAGGTCGCTAGTCGCCCCGCCCATATGTTCGACAGCGGGGAGGCGGCGGCGACTGCCACAGCCGTTTACGACATTCAGCTCGAACCGGAGGGGGTAACGGTCACCGTAGCCACGGTCGAGCTGATCCCGGCCTACGGGAGCACTGCGCGCAGCCGGGAACACGAAGACGGCCACGCCTTGATCAACGAGCGGATCACGCAGCGCTGCGCGGCGGAAGCCCTGCGAACCGGCGTCGAATCTGGATTGCAGGGAGACCGGCTGGTTGACCGCATGGTGGTAGAGCTCTCCTCATCTGGTGATCCCGTCCACAACGCCTATCACCGGTTCGTCAGAAATGCTCGCTACGGCCAGCACATCCGACTTGCTGAGCAAGCTCTCCAGGAAGTAGCCGGCTGCTGATCCCTCAGGTCAACGAATCTGCGACGGCCAGTACTCGAGCCACGTCGTTCGCATCGACATTGCGATGGGTCACAAATCGGATCACTCCGCCGACAATCAGGGCCGTACGTACCCCCGCCGCCTCGAGTTCTCCAACAAAGCGATCGGCGGGCCACGGAAGACCGGATTCACGGACGACAACCATGTTCGTGACTACTGCGCCGTCGTCGACTGCCTCGGGATAACGCTCGGCCAGGCCGGTGGCGAGATGCCTTGCATTGACATGATCATCGACAATCCGGTCCCTGCCGTCCAAAGCAACCTTGGCGGCCGCGGCAAGCACGCCTGCTTGCCGCATCGCTCCGCCGAGCCGGGCTCGCGTCCACCGGGCTGCGGCGATGAAGTCGGCTGCTCCGACCAGTATCGACCCCACCGGTGCCCCGAGGCCCTTGGAGAAGCAGAACATCATGCTGTCGGCGGGTGCGGCGATTGCGTCCGCTTCGACTCCTGTCGCTATCGCTGCATTCCACAACCGAGCACCATCGACGTGGACGGGGAGCCCTATCGAGTGGGCGTAGTCGGATCCTTCCCGAATCATCGCGAGCGGTACCACGGTGCCTCCCGAGACGTTGTGGGTGTTCTCCCAAGCGAGCAGCCCAACTCGGGGGAAGCCATAGGAAGCCGCGTCGACGGCATCGGCAATCGCATCCACGCTCATCTCGCCGTTCGGGCTTGCCACCGTGCGAAAGGAGAGCCCGAAATTCGCTGATGCTCCGCCGTGCTCGTAATTGCGGACGTGGGCGGATTCCACACAAACGACTTCGTCTCCCGGTTCCGTATGGGTACCGAGCGCAAGCTGGTTCGCCATCGTTCCCGACGGCGTGAACAGCGCGGCCTCCTTGCCGAGAAGCCCGGCCACTTCCTCCTCTAGCGCGTTGACCGTCGGGTCTTCGCCGTACGCGTCGTCGCCCACTTCGGCCGCAGCCATGGCCCTCCGCATGGCATCCGTTGGGTGGGTGACGGTGTCGGACCGGAAATCGGCGATGCCGTTGGGAAAGGCCATCAGGCGATTGGGGTCAGCTTGTCGAGCGTGCGCCGGATACTGCGGACGGCCTGCCCGGTCCGATGCTCGTTCTCGACGAGCGCAAACCGAACGTAGCCTTCCCCGCTCGGCCCGAACCCGATTCCTGGGCTCACCGCAACTTTGGCCTCGCGCAACAGATAGAACGTGAAGTCGAGCGAGTTCATGTCCCGGTACTCCTCGGGAACGGGAGCCCACACGAACATCGTTCCCAGTGGCTTCTCGATCCGCCAACCCGCGCGATTGAGGCCATCCACCAAGATGTCACGTCGCTTCTTGTAGACCGCCCGGACCTCGCCGACATGGTCGTCGCCCTCATTGAGGGCAACGATCGAGGCAATCTGGATCGGCTGGAACGTCCCGTAGTCCAGATATGACTTCAATTTGGCCAGCGCGCCCACCATCTCGGCATTGCCGACGACGAACCCAACCCGCCAACCCGCCATGGAATGTCCTTTGGTGAGGGTGTACAGCTCGACGCCGATCTCCTTCGCCCCCGGAACCTGCAGGAGGCTCGGGGCTTCGTAGCCATCGAAGGTGATATCGGCATAGGCGAAATCATGAACCAGCATCACGTTGTGCTCCCGGCCGAACGCGACCAGCTTCTCGAAGAACTCGAGCCCAACGGTCTTGGTCGTCGGGTTGTGAGGGAATGAAGTGATGATCACACGAGGTCGCGGCCACGAATCGAGGAAAGCCTCGTGCAGGTGGTCAAAGTAGTCGGCGCGGTGTAGCACCGGGACCCGGCGCACTTCAGCGCCGGCGAGAGCTGCCGCATAGATGTGGATCGGGTACGAGGGTTCGGGGACCAACGCGACATCTCCAGGCTGAACCAGGGTCCACATCAAATGGGAAAGCCCCTCCTTGGCTCCAATGGTGTTGATGGCCTCGGTTTCGGGGTCGATCTCAACCCCGAAGCGGCGGGCATAACGATCGGCAATGGCCTTGCGCAAGTTGGGAATGCCGCGTGACGCCGAGTAGCGATGATTCCGCTCATTGCGAGCAGCTTCGGCAAGCTTCTCAACGACAAACGGCGGGGAGGGGATGTCCGGATTGCCGAAGCCCAGGTCGACTATGTCCTCACCGGCACGTCGTCCCTCCAGCTTGAGTTCGTTGACCTGCGCAAATACGTAGGGCGGAAGATTGCTGATTCTGCGAAATTGCATAATTCCCGGGAGGCTAGCCGGGTTCCGGTCCGGCTTCGCATCAAGGGGGTCCTGCGGCCAAGCCCAACTCGTCGACCACGTCTTTGCCACCCTGCAGATATGCCGCCCAGTCCTGTGATTGCACCGCCAGATTGCCGAGTCGGTTCCATCGCACTAGTACCAGCTTCCACCGTTGTGTATCGACACCCGACCGAGTCAGGGTGCGGGCGACATCGCGCAGCATGGCGGCTCTTCCTTCGTGATACTTCACCGCAGGGACGGGGCGCCCCGATTTGGCGATAGCACACAAAGACAGATCTCCTGCCGCAGCGTGCAGATCGCGAACCGCTCGCCGCTGCAGCGCAACAACCCGGTCGCTCAACATCTTCGCGCTCTCAGCCACCATTGCGCACAAACCTCCGGAACCGATCCGGAAGCAGCTCGACGCCCCATGCCGTGATACCTCGCACCAGCTCGAGACCGTCTTCCGACCCGTCCCAATACTTGGTGACGACCTCTTCGGGACTTGCCTTCAGGAGGTAATCGATGGCGAACGCCAACACGAGCAGGTCGTCGACGGTGCCCAGCACGGGAACGAACTCGGGAATGAGATCAACCGGCGAGGCAAGATACGCACCGACCGCGGCCATCACCCAGCGACGGTTGCGCGGCACCCGGGGATCCCGGAGCAGCCGGAATAGGAGCTTGCCCAGATTGGGGACCAGCAGCAACGCCTCCTTGAGGATCTCCTGCCGGCTGCGCATCGGGATTGGACGACCGGTATCGAGCGGATGGTTGACCCGGGCCAGAACCGAATCGTGGTACGGATCCGGATCCGGGATGTCGATGATCTCGCCCGCCACGCAGCTACTCCACCATCTTCGCTGCCAACAGGCCGGCTCCGATCGCATTGGCTTCCGGGCCCAACTCGGCCACGACGATGGGCGGTAACGGCCGGTAGCTGCCGCCGTGCAGAGCATCGGCAGCTACCCGCCGCGCCGGGCCCAGCAAAGACTCGCCCACCGAGCCGAGGCCGCCCCCTACGACTATCAACTCAGGATCGAAGATGGCAATCAGGCTGCAGAGACCCTGGCCGAGGGCGGCGCCGACCTGGCTTACCAAGCCGCGAGCCGTCTCATCCCCGGCGTCGGCAGCAGAGGTCAGTGTCTCCGCGCTGAAGTCGCCTTTCTGCAGGATCTTGGCCAGGTGCCCGCCGGGATTGAGCGCATGGAACTCACGGCCGAGGCGAGCCAGGGCCGGCCCGGATGCAACCGTTTCCCAGCACCCACGCTTGCCACAGTCACACTGCAACCCGTTGGCCTGGTAGATCATATGTCCCCACTCACCGGCGAAGGAGGACCCGCGATACACATCTCCGTCGGCAATTACCGCCCCGCCGATACCGGTGCCGAGAGTGACCAGTAGCACATCCGCCCTCCCGACTGCCGCCCCCGCATGCAACTCAGCCAGAGCTGCAGTATTGGCGTCGTTGTCCACGGCAGCGGGCACTCCGAATTCGGCTTCGAGAATCGCCCGCACCGGGATGTTCGTACCCGGTACGTGCGGGCCCCACACAAAAATCCCTTCCGGGTATCGAACCAGCCCGGCGATCCCGGCGCCGACGGCTGCCACATCCTCCGTCCACAGCTCTCGAATTGCTGCAATCGCCGACTCCATGAAGTCCTCGCCGGGGGTGGCGAACAACTCCCGGGCGACTACTTCGCCATCCTCGAGTCGCACCGCCAGCAGTTTGGTTCCACCCAGGTCGATCCCAACACTTGTGACCAACTTGCTACCTCTCAGTCAATCTCTATCCGTACCGGGCCGTCCGGCTCGCTCGTCTCCTCCTCGGCGGGTAAGGGCTCGGCGCGGCGGGTCCGGGCGACCTCATCGAGGAACGCACCAACACCCGCCACCACCTCGTAGCTTGCCCGGATCCAGTGCAAACCGGCGCGCCGCAGGCCCAGCAGGATTGCATCCCGATATTGGCCTTGATCTTCCATATTTGGGCCCCAGTCGCCAGGAGGTCAGAGTAGCTGGCTAGCTATCCAGTCCGAAGGTGATTCTCAGCTCGCCCTCGGTCAGCTGCGCCCGGCGCACGTGCCGGCGGGCAAGCGAATCAGGAAGAACGATCGAGCGCCGATAAGGCCCGACAGTTACTACCAACTCAGTCCCGTGGCGAACCACGTCGACCTCCCCCCGCTCAGCTAGAGGAACGGACACAGCCAGCACGACATCGTCACCGACCTCCTCGACTCGAAATGGGCGCCCCAGCGACAGATGAGCCGAAGGATCGTCGTTTCCGTAGAGTTCCTCCCCAAGCGTGCGCAGGCGTCGGATCCCGACCATTTCCTCACCAAAGAGGGGGAGGTGGCGGATGTTGACGTCCGCGAAACCCTCATCGACCGTGGCGAGATGCTCCTTCTGGATCTCGCGCCATTTCGCAAAATAGGTGTCGGTAACGGACTCCGGCAGAACCCGATTGACGATGGCGGCATCAACCGCGTAACCAAATAGACCGAGGTACGTATAGGTGCGGCGGGCTTCCGCGATCACCATCTTCTCGGGGTTCATGACCAACCGGGCGCTGGTGATCTCCGGATCGGCGAGGATCTCGCGAATGCCGTCGAGACGGTCGTAGAAGCGCTGTACTGCCCCGAACACAGCATCATCTGCCACCGGCATCGAAGTGACCTTGGTGAGCATCGGACGTACTACCTTGGCAACGCGGCGCCCGATTGGAAACATCTTCTCCATGTACCAGGACAGCACCTCGGGCAGGCTGAGCAAACGCAGCGTCTCGGCAGTTGGGGCACAGTCGACCACAATCAGGTCGTAGCTCTCGGAGCGAACATGGTCACGGACCGTGACCAGGGAGAAGATCTCATCCATGCCCGGGAAGACGGTCAGCTCCTCTGCCTCAATCCCCTTGAGACCGGACCAGTCGAACAGATCGGTGAGAGCGTCTCGGACTTCACCCCACGATTCTTCGAGACGCTGCTGCGCGTTGATCTGCTGCGCCGCCAGCCCCCGGGCAACCGCCGTGGGATGGTCGCCGAGATCTACCTGGAATGCATCAGCCAGCGAATGCGCCGGATCCGTTGACATCACCAGGGTGCGGTAGCCCAGGTCGGCTGCCCTAACACCAGTGGCGGCCGAGACAGTCGTCTTACCGACTCCACCCTTGCCTGTGACGAGCAGGACACGCATTGGACAACTCCGGCACTAGATGGCCTCGGACCTCTTCTTGAGCCCACGGAGAGCGTTGCTCACGATCTGCTTTTCGGCCTGACGGCGAAGGAACCCGGGAACAGTGAACGCCGGATCGACCTTGAGCGCATAGAGAACTTCGGTGCCTCCATCCTCGAGAGCTGAGAAGCGGTAGCTGCCCTCCATTTGCTTGATATCGGCCCCGGGCTCGGCGGACCAGGAGAAGCCATCATCCAGGTCATACCTGTAGAGCAGCGTGTAGGAGATCTCCTTTATCATCGCGTCGGCGACGAACGAGACCCGAAGGGGACGCCCGAACTCGTCCTCCTCTTCGATCTCCACATCCTTGACCCCGGTTGCCCATTCCGGGTAGGCATCCAGATCCAGGGCAACCTCGTAGATCGTCTGGACATCGGCAGACACTTCAATGCTTTGAACCGTGCCTTCCATTGCCATCTTCAATCCTCTCAGCTGCTCGCAATTGCAAGCATAGCCTCGATAACGCTTACTTTTGCAAGCACTCTACTTGCGTACTCTGATCCAGTCGAATGTCAGGCGGTACTCGACCCGCTGCTCCGGATCAGGATACGCCACATCGAATGCGGCAAGCCCTGTCGCGAACTCGGTTTCCGGCACCAGCTGCAGGGTACTCACAAAGCGGGCCTGAGCAGCAGCTCGCCAATCTGCGGCGGAAGTCTGCCTTGCCTCGACCTCCTTGCCGTGCTCGACCTCTGACCATACCTCCGCGAGGACGCCGACAATCGCCCCGGGATCGGGGAAACGGGCAGCATCGATGTCACCGACCGACGGAAACCATCGCGCCAGGAACGAAGACCTGAGATGATCTTCGCCCATCGTCCAAATCCAGCACGTACCACCGGGACACAGCACCCGATAGACCTCGTCGAGAGCCCTCATCCAGTCGCCGTAGTGAATCGAGAGGTGGAAATACGCTAGCTGTACCGTCTCATGGCGCAGTGGCAGGCGCTGGGCGACACCGCAAATCGGGTGAACCCCGGGATGTCGATGCGCAACACTCGTCATTCTGCGCGAGGGATCGACGACGATCGCGTATCCCCCCTGGGCAGCCCAAACGGCGGCATGGTGCCCCGGGCCACCCCCGATGTCGACCGCGACAGTTCCCGGTCCCAGCCCGACCGACTCCGCGGCTCGCTGGGCACGACGAAGCGCCGCCCCAGAGGGAGGGCGATGCTCGTACCCCGCAGCCAGGTCCTCGAGGTCAACCGGCATGGTGATGCATCACTCGTCCGGTTGCCCGGAAGTATCCGACATTGACACACCGGGTCTTTCCGACCATCCAGCTCACCGCTTGGGGTTGGTGGATATCTCCGAAGTAGTGGCGCTCAGGTTGATAGCGCTCCAGGTATGCCCGCACCGCCGGTGAGCCCTTCGTCGTCCCGCCAACAACGTCGGTCGCCAGCGGGCCCACGTCGGGAGCGACATGAGTACACAGGACATCCACTGAGCCAATCGAGTCGAGCCGTGCTGCCATCTCCGCATCTGAGACCTCGCCCGGGGAGTTGATGGTCGGGACGCCTCCCCCGACAATCCCAAACGTCTGACCCGCAATGGAGATCCGGCCCACCGCGATGAACTCTGCCGGCTCCGGCAGATGCCGAAGCATGACGTCGACGTTGTCGACATTGCCGTAGGTCACCGTCGCCTGGACTCCTCGTAGCGGTGCACAGATCTCGGCGTATGCGGCATCGATGGCGGCGCTGTACCGGGCACGCAACTCATCCTCGCGTCCCTTGCGGTGTGCCCGCCACAGCTCCCCCGCTGCTGCAAAGTCGCCACGAGAGCGGGCCCGAACGATCTCGGCAACGAAGTCGCGACCGGCAACATCGGCAACGATGCCGCTGTTATCGCGGTAGTCGATGAAGTTGATCAGATCGCCGAGGATCAGCAGCGGCCCCGGCTCGGCCGTCACCCGTTGCAGCGCGCCGACCGCACCGTGAACATCGGAGATGATCCGAATCAAGTGGGATCACCGTCTTCTTCGACGCCCAGATAGCGGCCCACGAGAACGGCAGCGACCGCGCCGGCGATCGCCCCCAACAGAGCGAGACCCGTGCTCCATCCCGCAAACGAAGCCGACATACCACCCAGACCGAAACCAAGCGTTGCGGAGACTGCAATGCGCCCCCGTTCGCCAAACCGTGACTCAGGATCGAGGTAGCGACGGTCGTCACCGGCGCTGGCGGCAATCCCCATCGTGATCCAGGCCAACAATGCGATAACACCGAGCACGGTGCTGATTGCGTACAGCGCAACCACTAATGCTGTCCTTTCCCGCATGACTCAATTGCAGCGTAGACGCTCTTCAACCTACTCGAGAGTTGCCCTTCCCCCTCCGGACAGAGCGGCTGCCAGCTCAGCAGACACGGCCGGAACGCGCTCTACGTCGACTCTGGCGGCCAACAGCCGCCTCGCTTCCCTGCCCCCGATCCGGCCAAGGGCCCATGCGCTATGCAGCCTGAGCTGCTCGTCGCGTCCGGCCAGGAAACCGGCCAGTACCGAGATCGCCTCGAGGCAATCAGCAACGCCGTCGCAGTCCCCGCAGTCGGCGTAGCTGTTGCCGAGCGCCAGGATGGCGTTGCGGCGCAGAATGCGGGGACGACGCCGTGGGAGGTAGAAGTGGGCGTAATGCTCCAGGAGTTCGGCATCAGTGGCGGCAAGCAACCCAATGAGGTCCACCCGTCCCCGTATCTCGCTGGTCGCGACGATTCGCTTCACGCCGGGTGGGCATGCGTCCAGGCAGTCGTCGCAGCCGTAGATACGATCGCCGAGCGGAGCACGCAACTCGACGGGAAACACACCCGCCGTCTGCAGCCAGTGGGCCAGGCAGCGTCGTGCGTCCAGCGTTCCAGGCGCGACTATTGCGCCGGTCGGGCAGGCCGGAATACAAGCGTCGCAGCTGCCACAATCGCGTCGAGTCGGGTGGTCCCTCGGCAAACGAGCATCAGTCGCCACCGAGCCCAGGAGAAGCCACGGTCCGTGCTTGGGGTCGAGTGCCATGGTGCTCTTACCCCACCAGGCAAGACCGGCTCTTACTGCCGCCGCCCGGTCAACAAGCCGATCGTCGTCGATGAGCACCTCCGCCCGGCGCCCTCGTTTCTGCAGTTCCGCCTCGATTGCCGCTGCGGCGTGACGCAATCCCGTGTAGTGATCGGCAGTGGCGAATCTGGCGATCCGGCCTGTTCCCGCCACAGCTGGACCGGGTGAGCCCGCCTCGGGAACATACGACCAGGAGATAACAACCAGTGACTTCGCCCAGGACAGCGATCGGCGTACATCGGCGGCCAACTCCGGCGACTTGTAGGTAAACCGAATGCGACCCGAGAAACCCGTCTCATTGCGATGGTTGATCGCATCGGCAACGCCGGCGAACTCCTCGGCTCCGGTGACGCCGAAGCCGGCACAGCCCTCATCAATTGCGATTTGCCGCAGTCGCTCCTTCATCCCGGAAGCATATATTCCGCTGCCCGATGAATACACTTCGCTCCCCGCCCGAAGGACACTGTGCTCCCACTCCCTACGCAACGCTTCTCGAGACGTCTTGGCCAACTGCTCCCCGGCCTTGCGCTCTTCGGGATCGGCATTGGTTTCATGGTGCGGGCCGACCTGGGCCTATCACCGTGGCAGGTACTCCATCAGGGAATCGCCGGCCGAACCGGGTTGGCAATGGGAACTGTCGTCATCATCACCGGAATCCTGGTCATGCTTGGCTGGATTCCACTTCGAGAGCGATTGGGACTGGGCACCGTACTCAACGTCCTGATCATCGGGAACACGCTCAACTTGACTCTGCTTGCGCTACCGGACTCATTGAGTCCGGTCGGGCTGCGTTGGCTGGCAATGCTGGGTGGCATAACCCTGATCGGATTCGGCTCCGGGTTGTACATCGGGGCCGGCATGGGCCCGGGACCGCGCGACGGGCTGATGACCGGCCTGGCGCGACGCGGACTCAACATCGGAGTTGTGCGGGCCACTCTCGAGATATCGGTGCTGGTAGTCGGGTGGATCCTCGGCGGCACTGTCGGAGTGGGAACCCTTGCCTTTGCGGTCTTAATTGGCCCACTGGTGGCATTCTTCCTACCGAGACTCACGGTGCGCCTCGCAGCCGGCACGGTGTCCGCCTAGCCTGAGCCGGCCGCCTCCCCGTCGCCGGGCCACGGGGAGGATTGCCTGTTGGGTACCAGACGCAAAGGCGTGACCAGCCCGGCATCAGCAAGGTTCTCGAGAGCTTCTGCCTCGTCTTCGGCTAGATCGAACGGCCCGGACATCTGGTTGAGCAGCACCGGAACAATGCACTGTTCACATGCCGTGCTGGCCTGCAGCTCACAGGCGTTGCAATCAATGATCATATGAGTCTCCTATCAGCGTCCCTTCGAACTTATCCACAGCCTGTGACAAGAAACCGGCAAGTAGCGAGGTCTGCCGCCTGCTACCTTCGCCGAGGAGATCAAATCGGAAGAGAGTCTCATGAAACTCGCTATCAATATCGGCTACTGGGCCGGCGGCACCGGCACCGATCTGACTTTCATCGAGGAGGCGGAGCGTCTCGGGTACGACTCGGTTTGGGTGGCGGAATCATGGGGATCCGACGCAGTCACCGTGCTCTCCTGGATTGCGGCCCGCACCGAGCGAATCAAAGTCGGCGCGGGCATCCTTCAGATGCCCGCCAGAACACCGGCGATGACGGCCATGACCGCCGTCACGCTCAACGAGCTCAGCGGCGGCCGCTTCCTGCTCGGCCTCGGTCTCTCCGGCCCGCAGGTCGTCGAGGGATGGCACGGTGTTGGCTACGGGAAGCCACTGGGCAAGACCCGCGAGTACGTATCGATCGTCCGCAAGGCAGTAGCGCGGGAGCGGCTCACTCACCAGGGAGTCCACTATCAGATTCCCTACGTCGGTGCGGACGCCACCGGGCTGGGCAAGCCGCTGAAGCTTATGACCCATCCCCGCCATCCGGTGCCGATCTACCTGGCAGCCATCGGGCCCAAGAACGTCACACTGACGGCGGAGATCGGCGACGGTTGGCTGCCCATCTTCTACTCGCCCGACCAAGCCGGGACGGTCTATGGGCCGTTGCTCGCCGACGGGTTTGCCCGCTCCGGGGAGGAAGGCAAGGCCGAACGGTTCGAAACCGTCGCCACGCTACAGGCCATCGTGACCGACGACATCCCCTCCGCTCGCAACCAGGTGAGACCCATCCTGGCCCTCTATATCGGAGGAATGGGGGCCAAGGGAAAGAACTTCTACAACGACCTGGCCTGCCGCTACGGCTACGAGGAGGCAGCCGCCGGCCTCCAGGATCTCTACCTGTCGGGAAAGAAGATGGAGGCGATTCAGGCTGTGCCCGATGCTCTGATCGATGAACTGAGCCTCATCGGCACGCGGGAGATGATCAGGGATCGCCTCGAGGCTTGGCGGGAATCCGCAGTGACCACGCTGGCCCTGATGCCTACGGACCCGGCAACATTGCGCACCATCGCCGAGTTGGTGCTTTGATCACGCCCTGTTGAGCCAGTCGCGCAATGCCTCCGACCAGAGGACAACGGCGCGGTTGGCTTCCGCCCCCTCCCGCACTTCGCGGTCGCTGGAGATCACGATCGCCTCATCCAGTTCCGCCGCCATGGCGACTATCTCTTCGTCGGCGATCAACTCCTGCTCGGCGAAGCGGACCTCCACCCCACCCTGGGCCGTTCGGGCAATCCGCTCCCCGGGCAACGTCGAGTCGTAGACGACAACCACCCGATGTGGTGCTGTTGCCGCGGCTCGTAATCGCTGCAGCGCTTCCACCAGAGCTCGCCGTGACGCTCCCGACGTGAAATCTTCGGGATTGATGTGGAACTGGGCGTTGTACCCGTCGACGAGAACCACAACCGGGCGATCAAGCGTCAAGAGCCACCGCACCGCATCCGAGGAATCGGGCCGCACCCCGGGTTCGAGCGTCAACGACGGCGGCTGGATCAACTGTTGCGCATCTTCCTGCTCCGGGCTCCGACCAAACGAAGCGGCCTGCAGGTCGAGCAATCTGGCCAGCTTCACCGGATCGGACGGAACCGAGCGCGACGTTTCGGTCCCGCTTGGTGAATCCATCCGGAGCCGGCGAGATTTGGCCAATCGTGTCCGCAATGCGTCGAAGGAATCCTGCAACTCTCGATGTTCCATTTCGAGCTGCTGTAGACGCTGCTCGACATGGTGTGCCTCGGCGCGAGCCCGTTTCATCTCCCCGGCCGCGGCTGCTTGTCTGGCCTCGAGCGAGCGCCGCACCGCGGCGGCAGTGTCTTTCGCCTTCTTTCTTTCCGCCGCCATTCTCTTCCTGTAGTCGGCAATCTTGTCGGCTGCCGCCTGCTGCTTCGCCTCAGCTTTGTCGACCTCGTGGCGCAGGTCGGCCATTTCTGCCTCCTGTTGCCTGCCGGTCTCCCCCTGCACCGTCTCCGCCAGGCTGAGCCACCAGCCTTCCGGACGCTCGAGAAACAACGATGACGCACTCGCCGGATCCCCATCCCAGTCTTCCGCCGCCTTGCCTCTGAGCCACTCGTTGCGATCGAGCTCGGCAAGCAGGCTGGTGGCGAGAGGCGGGGGAAGCTGACCTCCTGAGTAAGCCGCCACTTTCCGGACTCCGGCTGGTATCTCCGGCGGATCGAGATCGCGCAACACCGCTCTTGCTGCCACGATCGCATCGCTCAGCAGCGAAATCCAGATCCCACGGAAACCGCTCATGGCCCCATCTTGGCGCGTCGATAGGACATAGCGGGTAATTGCACGCGGCAGTGATTGACTTGACAGCAGAATCTCGACTGGCATACTCGCACCGCAATTAGGAAAGCAACCAACATGCGAGATTCCAACAACAACCTGGTACTTATCGATTAGGCGCAGACGTCGCCAGACGTCACCATGCGCCGACCACCCTCCAGCCGGAGGGTTTTTTCATATCTCAACCAACCGAAACAGGCCCAGGAGGCCGACATGGGTGAAACACTCAACGGAGCACAAGCATTGATCAGAGCCCTCGAGCATGAGGGCGTCGACGTAGTCTTCGGGATGCCCGGCGGGGCGATTCTCCCCGCATACGACCCGCTACTCGATAGCCCCATCCGCCATGTGCTCGTTCGTCACGAGCAGGGAGCGGGCCATATGGCTTCGGGATACGCTCACGCTACAGGTCGGGTTGGTGTAGCCATCGTCACCTCGGGCCCAGCGGCAACGAATCTCATTACCCCGCTGCAGGATGCCTTCATGGACTCCATCCCGGTTGTCGCCATTACGGGACAGGTGGCGCAGACCAACATCGGGCTCGATGCGTTCCAGGAGGCCCACACCTGGGGAATCTCAGCTCCGGTTACCAAGCACAACTACCTGGTTACCGATGTCGACGAGATCCCGGACGTCATTCGGGAGGCCTTCCACTTGGCTGCCACCGGCCGCCCCGGTCCCGTCCTGGTCGACATCCCCAAAGACCTGTTCGCCGATACGATGATCTGGCATCGACCCGGGGAAATAAATCTGCCCGGATACAAGCCAAGCGTCAAGGGCCACCCCAAGCAGGTTCAGGCTGCAGTGGACATGATCCACGAGTCGCAGCGACCGGTGCTGTACGCCGGCGGTGGCGTCATCCGCGCTAACGCTTCCGATCGGCTCCGTCGCTTTGCCGAGGTCGCCAACCTTCCGACCGTGACGACACTGATGGGCCGGGGCGCGATCCCCGACTCGCATCCGCTGGCGCTGGGTATGCCGGGTATGCATGGCAACTACACCGCCATCACCTCGATGCAACGGTCCGATCTCCTCATCGCCATCGGTGCTCGCTTCGACGACCGCGTTACCGGGAGAGTCGATGCCTTTGCCCCGGGAGCGAAAGTCATCCACGTTGACGTCGACCCGGCCGAGATCAGCAAGGTGCGGAAAGCAGATATCCCGATCGTGGGCGACGCCGGGGCAGTGCTGGAACAACTCATCTTTGCAATGGAGCACTTCCTCGACACCAAGCCGGCTCCGGCCCGCGAGACATGGTTCAGCACGATCCGCGAATGGCAAGAGAAGTACCCGCTTCGCTACGACCAGGATCCCGACGGGCCAATCCAGCAGGAGTATGTGATCCAGGAGCTGCACCGCATCACCGGTGGAGACGCCATTGTCGTGGCCGGTGTTGGTCAACACCAGATGTGGACCTCACAGTGGTGGGGATTCGAGAAGCCGCGCACCTGGATCAACTCGGGCGGGCTCGGCACGATGGGCTACGCCATCCCCGCCGCCATCGGGGCCAAGGCTGGTGCACCCGATGAGCTGGTCGTCGCCTTCGACGGCGACGGTTCGTTTCAGATGACTATGCAGGAACTGGTCACGGCCGCAACCGAAGGCATCAACGTCAAGATCATGGTGCTGAACAACCAGTGGCTGGGAATGGTCAAGCAGTGGCAGAAGCTCTTCTACAACGAGCGTTACAGCGCTACCGACTTGAGTGGAGGCATCCCCGATTTTGTCGGTCTGGCCGAGGCCATGGGCTGCGCCGGGCTGCGAGCTGAGAAGCCGGCAGATGTTGCTCCCATCATCGAGAAGGCCCTGGCAATCAACGACCGTCCGGTTGTGGTCGAATTCAAGTGCGACCCCGATGCCATGGTCTTCCCCATGGTGCCCGCCGGAGGCTCCAACGACGATGTCGTACTGGGACCGGAGGACCTGACATGAGGGCGGCCGACCTCACTCAGCACGTGATCACCGTCCTCGTCGAGGACAAGCCCGGTGTCCTGGCCAGAATCTCGGCGATGTTCGCCCGACGCGGCTTCAACATCCACTCCCTCGCAGTCGGCCCGACCGCCGACCCGAACCTCTCGCGGATGACCGTCGTTGCCGACGGCCCCGAAATGGAACAGATCATCAAACAGCTCTACAAGCTGGTCAACACGGTGAAGGTAACCGAGCACGCCCCCGGCGCAGCAGTCGAGCGCGAGATCATGCTCGTCCGCGTCAACGCCGAGCCCAAACGCCGCGGCGAGATCCTCGATGCCGCCGGCATCTTCGGGGCGAAAGCGGTCGATGTCGGCAAGGTGACGATCACTTTTGAGCTGTCTGGGGAGCCGGGGCAACTCGCCGACTTCTTGGAATTGGTGAAGCCGTATGGCATCGTCGACCTCGTCAAGTCGGGCCGCATTGCGTTGGCCCGCGATCCGAAGACCAAGAACGGGCGCCGCACCGAGCTGCGATCCGCATAGGAGAGGACACCCAGATGAGTGCCACGATGTACTACGAGGACGATGCCAACCCGTCGTTGGTAGCAGCGCGCAAGGTTGCCGTGCTCGGTTTTGGCAGCCAGGGCCATGCTCATGCGCTGAATCTGAAAGACTCTGGTGTCGAAGTAGCGGTAGGTCTCCGCCCCGGCTCGCACCGGGAGTCGACCGCAGCCGATGCCGGCCTGCCGGTGATGACACCGGCGGGAGCAGCCGAATGGGCTGATCTCATCATGGTGCTCGTGCCGGACCAGTACCAGCAGGATCTGTACAACGGCGCAATCGCCCCCAATCTGGATCCGGGCGACGCCCTGTTCTTTGCTCACGGCTTCAACATCCATTTCGGCTACGTAACCCCGCCAACATCCATCGATGTCGCCATGGTCGCCCCCAAGGGACCCGGGCATCTGGTCCGTCGCCAGTACGAGTCCGGCAGCGGCGTCCCCGCCCTGGTTGCCGTCCATCAGAACGCCACCGGGGGCGCAAAGGACCTTGCACTCTCCTACGCCCATGGCATTGGCGCGACCCGAGCCGGAGTCATCGAGACTACTTTCAAGGCCGAGACCGAAACCGACCTGTTTGGTGAGCAGGTAATCCTCTGTGGTGGTGTCGATGAGATGATCCGCGCCGCCTTCGAAACGCTGACCGAGGCCGGATACGAGCCCGAGATGGCGTATTTCGAAGTCCTGCACGAGCTGAAACTCATCGTTGACCTGTTGTTCGAGGGCGGTTTGTCCTGGATGCGATACTCCGTTTCCGACACTGCCGAGTACGGGGACGTCACCCGTGGACCCCGGATCGTCACCGAAGACACCCGGGCCACGATGCGCGACATACTCGCCGAGATCCAGTCGGGCGAGTTTGCCCGCGAATGGATGGCTGAGGTCGCCGCAGGAACGCCCAACCTGATCGCAGCTCGCCGTGCCCTGGCCAATCACGAGGTAGAAAGGGTAGGACGCAGCTTGCGCCAGATGATGCCGTTCCTTGTTGCCAAGACGCCGGAAGATGACCAATGAGCATCCTCAAAAGTCTCCGATACGGCCTGGAGCTTAGGTAGCCGGGCAGCCGCTCCTGCGGTTGACCCGGCCGCAGCAAGCCGACCGACCGTAACGAGGAGTCCGACAACATGCCAACTTCAGACAGACTGATCATCTTCGACACGACGCTACGAGATGGCGAGCAAGCCCCCGGTATCGCGCTGTCCCCCGACGACAAGGTGGCCATCGCTCACCAGTTGGCCCGCCTCAAGGTAGATGTAATCGAAGCAGGGTTCGCCGCCTCATCCCCCGGCGATCACCTGGCCGTCTCCCGAATTGCCGGCGAAGTCAAGGGCCCGGTGATTGCCAGCTTGGCCCGTACTCATCCCGATGACATCGACGCTGCGGCAGATGCCCTCCAGGCGGCCGACCGGAAGCGGATCCACGTCTTTATCTCCACGTCGCAGATTCATCGCGAGGAGATGCTACGAATGTCCGAGGACGATGTACTCGCCGCGATCACCGAGTCGGTGGCTAGGGCACGCCGCTACGCGGACGATGTCGAGTTCTCGCCCCAGGATGCGACCCGGACTCATCCGGACTTCGTCATCGAGAGTTGCCGCCGCGCAGTCGCCGCCGGAGCGACCACCATCAACATCCCGGATACCGTCGGCTACGCCGTCCCGTCGGATTTCGCTGCGCTCATGTCGCGTGTGTACGACGAGGTTCGGGGCGGCAACGAAGATGTCATCATCTCAACCCATTGCCACAATGACCTCGGGTTGGCTGTAGCCAACTCGCTGTCGGCAATCCGGGCCGGAGCCCGCCAGATCGAAGGCGCGATCAACGGTCTCGGCGAGCGAGCCGGCAACACCTCCACAGAGGAGATCATCATGGCGGTGAAGACCCGCCAGGACTACTTCGGGGTCGAGGTCGGCGCTGACACCAAAGAGATCTTTGATACGTCACGTCTGGTATCCCGCCTCACCGGCTATCCGATCCAGTACAACAAGGCGATCGTCGGCCGCAACGCCTTTGCCCACGAGTCCGGCATCCACCAACACGGTGTGCTGCGCAACCGGGAGACCTACGAAATCATGGATCCCGAGTCCGTCGGGCACGCCTCCGCCATTGTGCTGGGCAAGCACTCCGGACGGGCTGCCTTCGCCGACGCTCTGGAGAGAATGGACATCCAGCTCGAGGACGAGGACTTCAAGGCAGCGTTCGACCGGTTCAAGGAACTCGCGGACCGGAAGGGCGAGATCTCCGAGGAGGGGATCCGCGCCATCGTCACCGAGAAGACCAGCGTCAGCCCGGACCTGGTCGAGTTGGTCGGTATTCATGTATCCGGCGGCAACCGGGAGGTTCCCGTCGCAACAGTCACGCTGCGACGAAACGGCGACATCATCGAGTCTTCTTCCGACGGTGACGGCATGGTCAATGCCGCCTTCGCCGCACTGCGCAGCGTCTTCGATGTGCCGGCCGTGCTCCTCGACTATCGAGTGAGCCCGCTCTCGTCGGGAGCAGACGCGATGGCCGAGGTGAATGTGATCATCCAGGTCGGCCCCGAGACTTACTCGGGCCGGGGTGTCTCGACCGACGTCGTCGAAGGCTCGGCTCGGGCCTTCACTGCGGCGTTGAACAAGGCTGCTGTTGATCGACGGGCGGTGAGCGCAAGAGGGGACGGGTAGCCTTGCGTGCATCGTTCCTGCTTCTCCCTGGCGACGGGATTGGTCCTGAGGTCACTGCGGCTGCGCACCAGGTGCTGCAGGCTGTCGCTCGTACCTACGGACACGAGTTCGATTTTGATCAACGTCCCGTCGGAGGCAGCGCGATCGACCAGTTCGGCGATCCCCTGCCGCAGTCGACGCTCGAAGCATGCCGCGGTGCTGATGCAATCATCCTCGGAGCGGTCGGAGGCCCAAAGTGGGACGACCCCGACGCCAAAACTCGTCCTGAGGCCGGTCTCCTTGCTCTCCGCAAGGAATTGGGGTTGTTTGCCAACCTTCGCCCCATCACCGCCCACCCCCAGCTGATCGACGCCTCACCGTTACGACGCGATCTGATCGAGGGCGTCGACATTCTGTTCTTCCGGGAGCTGACCGGAGGCATCTATTTCGGTAAGTCCTCGCTGAGTGCAGACGGGAGCGTGGCAACTTCGGTGATGGAGTATTCGGTGGGGGAGATCGAGCGCATCATCCGGATGGCGGCTGCCGCAGCGCGCAAGCGCCGCAATCGGCTGTCCTCGGTCGACAAAGCCAATGTCCTCGAGGTGTCTCGTCTCTGGCGCCGAGTCGCCGCCCGGGTGATGAGTGACGAGTTTCCCGATGTCGATTACGAGGTCGTCCTCGTCGATGCCATGGCGATGCATTTGATCTCACGACCGAGGGATTTCGATGTCGTGGTTACCGGCAACCTGTTTGGGGACATCCTCACCGACGAGGGATCGATGTTGCCCGGGTCGCTCGGCATGCTTCCCTCGGCCTCCCTGGGTGAAGCGCAGCCGGGCCTATACGAGCCGATCCACGGATCTGCGCCGGATATCGCCGGGCAGGATCTGGCCAATCCATTGGCAACGATCCTGGCTGCCGCCATGGCTCTTCGCCACTCGATCGGACTTGACGAGGAGGCCGCAGCCGTCGAGCAAGCCGTCGAAGATGTACTGGACTCCGGAATGCGGACCAAGGACATCGCCGCCGGCGGCAAGTTCTTCGGCACCTCCGCCATGGGTGACGCCGTCGCGGCGACGGTCGCCGGCGCCGCCGGGAAATAGCCGGCCCGCACCGATATCCTGCTCCGCATGACACGCCGCATCGCTGCCATCCTTGCGCTGCTCCTTACCGCCGCCGCTTGTTCATCGCCAGAACCGGCGACGGTCGACACGACTATCCCCGAGTCGCCCGCGGTTTCAACCACTGCTATAACCACAACTGCCGCTCCGTCTACCACGACGACACCACCGGTGCCCGTTCGAGATCTCATGGGAGTTGGAGACACTCTGTACCCCAACCTGGGCAATCGCGGCTACGACGCAAGGCACTACACGATCGACCTCACCTACGAACCGGAGATGAACGAGCTGAATGCTCAGGTTGAGATCGACGCTGTCGCAATGGCCGCCATCGAGGAAGTGAGTTTCGACTTCGTCGGCTTTGAGATCACCAAGGTCGGTATGGGCGGAGAGACCGTGCCCTTCACGCGTCAAGGCGACAAGCTGATCATCGCGGCTCCAGAAGTCATTGCCCCGGGCGATAGCTTCACCACGACAGTGAGCTACCGAGGCCAACCGGAGCCCTTCTACTCGCAGGCGATCCCGTTCCCGATGGGTTGGCTGACGGGCCAGTCCGGAGTCTCCTACGTGGTGGCTGAACCGGATGCCGGGCGGTCGTGGCTGCCGGTCAACGACCATCCTCTCGACAAGGCGACTTACACATTCAAGATCACGGTCCCCGACCCCCTGGTCGCCGCCGCCAATGGCATCCTGATCGAGACAATCACTGATCTGGGCTGGGCAACCTGGGTGTGGGAGTCGCAGTCTCCGATGGCGTCGTATCTCGCCACGGTTGTAATAGGAGACCTCGACATAGTGCCCGACGATCCTTCTACCGAGCTTGCCGGCATTCCGATCCGGAATGTCATCCCGAACGACCTCTCCCCCGGTTCGCTGGAGACTCTGCAGTTGCACGGCGACATGGTGGAATATCTCGAGACCATCTTTGGCCCCTATCCGTTTGCAACATACGGGCTGGCCGTCGTCGATGGCTTTGAAGCCGCGCTCGAGAACCAAACCCTCTCGGTTTTTGGCCGTTCTATGGTTGACATCCCACAGTTCTTCGAGACGGTGATGGTTCATGAGCTAGCCCACCAATGGTTCGGCAACAGCGTCAGCCTCGCCGACTGGGGTGACATCTGGCTGAACGAGGGGTTCGCCACCTACGCCGAGTGGCTGTGGCTGGAGCACAGGCGCGGAGAGGCAGCGATGCTGGCAACGATCGAGGGCGCACGGAATCGCATGGCGCTGTCGCCACTCCCTCCTCCGGGATCGCCCCCTGCCGACGATCTGTTCAATGCGAGTGTGTACATCCGGGGTGGCCTGGTACTGCATGCACTACGCAACGCTGTGGGCGACGATGTGTTCTTTGAGATCCTCCGGCGGTACGCCGACAAGTATCGCTACGGCAATGCAACTACCGAAGCGTTCATCGATCTCGCTGAATCGATATCGGGCGCCGATCTTGCGGATCTGTTTGATAGCTGGCTTTACGGTGATCAGGTGCCCGAGCTGCCTTGAAACGGCCTACCCAGCGGAAATGATCTCCAGTAGCACTACGCTGTATCCGGCAGAACGAAAGAAGGCTCTGTGCGCACTCCTCCCAATCTGATGTCGGCGCTGATTACCCCGTTTGATGACAACGGGGACATCATCGTTGCTGCCCACCACCACAACCTGCAGCTGCAGACTTCCCGTGGAATCGAGGGCTTTGTATTGGGTGGATCCACCGGCGAGGGCCCCTACCTGGAACCAGGCGAAAGAGGCCAGCTCGTCGCCGAGGCCCGCAATGAGCTCGGGAATCAACCTTTCTTGGTTTGCGGTGTCCAGGCACAGTCGGTACGCCAGGCAATCATGCAAGTTGATGAGATAGCTGCTGCCGGTGCCGACGCAGCGCTGGTCGTTACGCCTACCGCTCTCGCTCGCGGCAACCATGAAGCGGTGGGGCGGTTCTACCGTTCCGTCGCCGAGAGAGCGACCCTGCCCATCTTTATGTATTCAGTACCGGCGGTCACCGGATACGACCTGCCCACCGAGTCGGCGGAGGCCCTGTCGGAACACCCCAACATCATCGGGCTCAAGGACAGTGCCGGGCGCCCGCTGCATACCAAGCACGTGGTAGAAGCATCGGCCGACGGATTCCTCGTCTACTCGGGTTCGAGCAGCGCTCTCACCCAAGCCATCGCCGGGGGCGCCGTTGGAGCGATAACCGCCTCGTCCAACTACGTGCCCGAGTTGGTGGACCTGGTCATCCGTACCGCCCTCGAGTCAGTATCCCGGGCCGAACCGCTACAGGCCGAGCTCACCGCCATAGTGCGGAGCATCGAGTCGTTCGGTGTCTCAGGAACCAAGGCCGCCGCAGGAGCGGCCGGGCTGTGGACCGGGATTCCCCGCAGACCGCTGCAACCCGTACCGCGAACGCAGCTGGCCAAAGTGAACCAGATCGTGACCGCAGCCCGAGAGCGTATCGGCGAGCTGGTCGCCGGCTGAAGAGCACTCATCCCAATATGTCGTTTCAGGTCACGGCGTTTCGACCTCTGTCCGGTCAAGTATCCAGCGATAGCATCCGGCCGGACTCCCATTTTGGTCGGGGCTGCGAACCACAACGATATGGCCGACCTCGTCAGCCTTCAGCACGTGCACTCCATGCCTTCACACTCCGGCGGGGGAAGCCCCCGCTGATTGCGGACCCATGCGCCGTCGGCGTCGATCTCGATGCGGTAGTCGTGCGGTCCCACCCATACGTAGCGCTGGTCGGCGATCTGGTACGGCGAATCCAGGGTGTCGAGCATGATGGAAAGCTCGTTGCCACTGCGGTCCCCCGCATACCAATGGTGAACAACGTCATCGTCCTGTATTGACATGGGCCAGGGCTCGTCGCAATACGAGATCGCGTCCACCATCCGGAACTCCGCCGACACGATCGCCAGGTCGGCGAGAGCGATGAGATCGCATTCGACAACAGCGGAGGCTACGGCATCCCGGGTTGCAGCAACCGGGGTCGGCAACCCATCCTGCGCAGCCGGGACGGCCCGACCTGCGGTCGAGCAAGTGGTCCAGGGCTCGGTTGTTGCGAGCGTTGCGTTGGACGCAATGCGGAGCTCGCCGGTAATCACGCCGATCAGTTGCGAGATCCCCGGAAGCGGCGTGACTGCAAAGCCATCAGTCGTCAGTTCCGCCAGCACAGTGTGCTGCTCGGTGCCGGACGCCTGTTGCACAACAGCAAAGCGGCGATCCCCGTCGTGCCCGAAATGGAGCACGCCGGTCAAGCGGTCGATCTCCCGTCCGGTCATCAGATCCGAGGCGACCAGGTCGGAACCTCCACCCGCTGTAGAGACCCAAGCCACCAGGACTCCTCCGTCGCCGGTTATCGCCACATCGATTGCGCCGAATCCACCATCTTCACAGGTTGCGGGCGGCCACGGATTCACCAGCGGCGCCGGCTCCGCGGTTAATCCTTGTCGCAGCTCCAACCAGGAGCACTCCTCCGTTCGGGTGGTCCACACAACGGCAAGTACGCCACCGCCGTAGCCAGATCGACCCGGCCTCGGTTCACCCAAGTCGCCCTCGCCGGTTACGTAATCCACCCGAGAAGCCGAGTGGGCAGAGAGCACCGTGGTTGGTTCCCCGCCGAGAGGCTGAGCGATCAGGCTGATGGTCATGTCGTCCCACATGATTAGGTCATCCCAGCCGCTTTCACCTTCCCAGGTTCGGTAGAGAGCTGTTGGTACACCGTCGATCATCGCCATCGCATCGATCCCCGTGTCGACGATTGTCACTGGGTGTTGTGACGCGGCCGGTAGGTGGGCGAAGGGACGACCGGTCACGATGCCTCCATCTCCGTCACCGAAGACTGCGTGGGGGAAAGGATCGTGGCGATTGGCAGCAATGGTGATCCGCTCGTTCGTGTTGATCTCTACTAACTCGACTGCGTATCCCGGGAAATCCCGGCGGTAAGTTGCTACCCAAACCGGCTCCCCATCCGGGACCGTTGTGGTGGAGGTGGTCGTTGTTGTAGTCGGTGGAGCGGTCGTGGACGTGGTCGGTGAGCTTGTCCCGGTTGGCACCGTCGTAGTTGTGGTTGTTGCCGTCGTGGTCGCCGCTGCTGCGGCAGTGATTGAGGACTCGATATCACTGCTAGTGCACGATGTGATTGCCAAAGCGAGAACGGCGACCACAGCAACTCGCTCGGTCATGACAAACGCCCCTTTGCTAGGCGTGACCTGTCCTGCGGTCTCTCAGTCTACGCAATGGCTCCGCATGACGGAGGTGCGACCCCGGGCCTTCTTCTGCCTCAGATGCGTCACATCAAACGCTACTTGCATATTGACTTTCGTTATATATCATGTATTATCGAACGTATGTTCGAGCTATTGGAATCAACGCCCGCACCCCAAGACAGCGAAGACCCTGTCTTGCAGATGCGGATGGCTACTGCCGTGTTGGCTGCTGCGGATCGATCCTCGTGGACCGGGTATGCCCTGTCGGAGCGATTGGGGGAGCTACTCGAAGTCAAGGAGCGGCTGGAGGCTGAGGTGTTGCGGCTCGTGGGATCGTGGGATCGGGATCGGGCGTGGGAAATCGACGGCGCCCTCTCCCCTCGTGCCTGGCTTGCCTATCGGACACCTGTGTCGGAATCGGAGGCTGGTCGGTTGGTCAAGAACGCCCGCCTAGTCGACCGGCATGATGAGATCGCAGCGGCTTTGGCCGACGGCGACATCACCACACCGCACGTCGAAGCGATCGGCCGGGTGATGTCGACGGCCCGGGAGCCTCTACTCGACGAGCATGTCGAGGTGTTGGTAGAACAAGCCCGGAAACTCCCAGTCGGCGACTTTGCCACGGTGATGAGGCGTTGGGCTTCGCTCGCTGACGACCACCTCAGCAAAGACAGCCATGAGGAGAAATGGGAACGGCGACACCTCCACACCTCCATCGGGCTCGACGGATGGGTCCAAGGCGACTTCTTGCTGGATCCAATCGCCGGAGCAGCCTTGATCGGCGCACTCGACCACGAGGCGCCACCCGACCCTGAAGACTGCCCCGACGGACCCCGTACCCTGTCACAACGCCGCGCCGATGCCCTGGTCGACATCATCGATCGGCA
>Ga0180436_10000454_pt1 | contig 42526 bp, 33 predicted proteins | sample SS_ome_2_FD_132434 | JGI IMG/M metagenome (GOLD analysis project Ga0180436, IMG submission 132434) | Hypersaline lake sediment archaeal communities from the Salton Sea, California, USA - SS_3_S_2 metaG | ecosystem: Environmental > Aquatic > Non-marine Saline and Alkaline > Hypersaline >...
CACCGTCTCTCCAATCGAAGCCAACCGGAGCCGTGAGGCACCCCGCTCGGGCCGCCTGACAATCCCAATTCAACGAGCAATTCGGTTGCATTGGCAGAGGATCTGCCGGTTGCTTGCGATCGATGGACGGAAACCCGTTTCGCGAGAAGGAACTCTCCACACGCAGTCGCCCCGAGCCCTGCACCGTTGTCATTTTCGGGGCCACCGGAGATCTCACTCACCGCAAGCTGATCCCGGCGCTCTACAATCTGGCCGCCGATGGAGATCTCCCGGCCGGCAATCATGTCGTGGGCTTCGCGCGCCGCGAGAAATCCGACGACGAGTTCCGCTCCGGCCTCGAAAAGCTCAATCGCGAAGTCTCCCGGCAAGCGCATAACGACGACCTCTGGAATCAATTTTCCCAGCACGTCACCTACCACCAGAGCAACTTCAATGACGCCGCAGGCTATCTTGCCCTGCGGGAGCGCCTGGAAAAGATGGAAGAGCAGGGGGCCAGCCCGAACCGACTCTTCTACCTCGCGTCGGCGCCCGAGTTCTTCGACGACATCCTCCTGCACCTGCGCGATTCGGGCTTGAACCGTTCGGAGCGTGGCTGGTCGCGCGTCGTCGTCGAGAAGCCGTTCGGTACCGATCTATCCACGGCTCAACACCTCAACTCGGTCGTGAACGAGACCTTCCCCGAGAGAGACACCTACCGGATCGACCACTACCTCGGAAAGGAAACGGCGCAGAACATCATGGTGCTGCGCTTTGCCAACGTTCTCTTCGAACTCCTCTGGAACAACCGCTGCATCGATCACATCGAGATCACGTGCTCGGAGCACTACGGCATGGAGGGAGGACGTGGCGGATACTACGACAAGGCCGGCGCCCTCCGCGACATGGTGCAGAATCACCTGCTCCAGCTATTGAGCCTCATCGCCATGGAGCCTCCCGCCGATCTCAGTGCGGACGGCGTCCGGGATGAGAAGGTCAAGGTGCTGAAGTGCCTCCGCCCCTTCGCCTCCGTCGACGATGTCGCCTCGAACGTCGTCCGTGCCCAATACACCGGCGGCATGATCAACGGCGCGGAAGTCGCCGGATACCGGCGCGAGGACCGGGTCAACCCGGGCTCCATGACCGAGAGTTACGTGGCCCTGCGCGTCATGATCGACAACTGGAGGTGGGAGGGCGTGCCCTTTTACGTGAGAATGGGCAAGCGCCTCCCCAAGAAGTCCACCGAGATCTCGATCCACTTCCAGCAGGCGCCCAACGTGCTCTTCAACGCCCTCGACGGCGCCGAGGCGATGCCCGGCAACGTCCTCGTCATCCGCATTCAACCGAACGAGGGCATCTCCCTGGGGATGCGGTCGAAGCGCCCCGGGCCCGCCGCCCTGCTCCAGCCGGTGAAGATGGACTTCCGCTACCAGTCCAGCTTCGGCAAGAGCAGCCCGGAGGCCTACGAGCGACTCCTCCTCGACGCGATGGCCGGCGATGCGACACTCTTTGCCCGAAAGGACGAAGTCGAGACGGCCTGGCGCTACGTCGACCAGATCGAGGATGCCTGGCACAAATCGGCCGCCCCCCCGCCCATGGCGGAGTACCCTGCCGGGTCCTGGGGCCCGAAGGAGGCCGATGAACTCCTCGAACGAGATGGCCGGAAATGGCGCAGACTGTGAGTCGCTCTTTCCGCCAACCGGGCTCGCCATTCCGGCACGTCCCTGGTGCCCTCGCGGCTGCCTGCCTGGCGCTTTGGTTTTTGGTCCCCTCTCTCGGCGCGCGCAATTATGCGGGCGACGTGTTCGCCCACGACATCTGGAAACTCGTCATCCCTCTCGACGACAACCACGACGAGGACCCTCACGCGGACGAGGTGACCATGCCCACGCTCCGGCGGTTCGAGGATCCGGATTTCTTCCGCCTCTCCCGTCAGGAGGACTCCATCCTGTTTCGGGCCCGCTGCGGTGATCCCACGCCCGAGAACGAAGAGTTTGCCCGTTGTGAACTCCGGGAAATGACCAAAGGGGGAGAACACGAGGCGAAGTGGAGCACGACAGACGGGCGCAAGCATACCCTGGCAATCGAACTGGCGGTGCGATCTGTACCCGCGAAGACTCCGAGCGTCGTCTGCCTCCAGGCGCACGACGACGACGGCCCCTGGCTGTCGCTCCGCCTCGACGGAAAGCGCCTCCGCCTCACGCAGCGCAACGAAGACGACATCGTCCTCGATGACGACTACGCCCTCGGGGATTTCACCTACCTGATCCTGCTCTTCGAGAAGGGGGAGTTCAAGCTGCTCCACGAGAACGAACTGATCGCCGTGCGCGAGGCTCGATTCGAAGACAGCTTCTTCACCGCCGGATGCCTCCTGCAATCGAACACGGCAACGGGCGAAAAAGCGGACTCCTTCGGCGAAGTGGAAATCAAGCGCCTTTACGTGACCCGGAAATAGCCCGACGTGCTACGACGAGCGGGACCCCGGTGCAAACAGGGTCTAGCGGTAGAGTAGATAGGGTTTCCTCTGATTCCGGAATCGCTCGTGTGCGGCTTTCCAGGAGACGATGATCTGCGCAGGCGTCTTGCCCGACGCCAGGTCGTCGCGAAGCGAGTTGCTGCCATACACCTTGTGAAAGAGGTTCATGCCGCTGGCCGAGGTATAGTGAAACATGTCGCCCTCGACCCGGCGGCTGATCACGTCGATGAAGATCAGGTTGAGACCGGCGATGTCGATCGGGGCTTGGGGATCGAGGTGGAGTTGCGATCCCGCATACCCCGGACGAAGCAGACTCCGATAGGGCGTGAACTTGATTCCCGGCATGCCGAACCCGTTGAGATACCGGGTCAACTCGTCCGCATCGATACCGGGTGCCCCGACGATCTCGAATGGCTTCCTCGTCCCGATCCCGATGTCACCACCGGTCAGGCTTCCGAAGATTCCGGTCGATGCATAGTAGAGGGGTGAGTCGGAGCGGGGGATGTTGGGCGATGTTGCGACCCACGGAAGACCCGTGTCGTCCCAGGTCATGTTTCGCCTCCAGTTGCGCATGCGGATGATCGAGATGTCGCAGGGGTGGGTCGTCCATCCCTCGGCGTTGGCCATCATCGCCAACTCGCCCGCCGTCATTCCGTGACAGTATGGGGCGGGAAACTGCCCCACGAAACTGATCCAGTCCTTCTCCATTGGCGGTCCGCAAACCCGCTCGCCACCCAGCGGGTTGGGCCTGTCGAAGACCGCGAACTCGACTCCGTGCTCGCCACAGGCACCCATGGCGAGGATCATCGTCGACAGGTAGGTGTAACTGCGCGATCCGATGTCCTGCAGATCGAAGGCGAGCACGTCCAGTCCATCGAGCATTTCCTTGGTCGGTTTCCTCGTCGGGCCGTAGAGCGAATAGGCGGTGAGCCCGGTGAGGGGATCCTTGCGGGTCGGAATGAAACGGGAGGCCTGTTCCTTTCCGTCGATGCCGTGCTCCGGAACGAAGAGAGCCACAAGGTCGATCTGGGGCGCATCCTGAAGGACCTTGCGGGTCGGGACCCGGTTCCGGTTGATGCTCGTCTGGTTCGTGATCAAACCGATTCGCTTGCCCTTGAGCTCGCGGAATCGGTTTCCCTCGAGATGATCGATTCCGAAGTAAACACGCTGTGTCCGCGAGCCGCTTTCCGGGCGGGACGACTCCGCCGGGGAGTGGGAACCATCCGGGTCGCGATCCGAAGCCGGAGATCCGGCGCTCCTCTCACCCATCGGATCGATCGGTTTCGGAGGCGCCCAGGGCGAAGGCTGAGGGGAGGTGCAGGCTCCGAGAAACCCGATCGCGGCTGCACCAAGCGCAGCGGCGGCGAAAAACACTTTGTGATGGCGGGACATGACTGCTTAACTCGCGGAAAATAGGCAATGGAATACCATCTCCCACTGGGTCAGCTACTGCTGACCGGAGTTCCAGGTCCCGAGTTGGATCAAGATACAGCTGAGCGGTTCAGAAAGCTACAGCCCGGAGGCTTCATCTTATTTGGCCGTAATATCAACTCACCAGAACAATTGCGCAAGCTAATTGACGACTTGCGTGACCTCAGCGAAATCGAACCCTTCATCACGATCGATCAGGAGGGAGGCCGGGTCTCCCGTCTCCGCCTGATCGGTAACGAACCCCCCAACGCCCAGCAGTTGCGCGAGAAGGGCGACAAGACACTGATTGCCCGCCACGGCGAACTCACCGGAAAGATCCTTCGTGCCTTCGGCTTCAACCTCGACCTGTGCCCGGTTCTCGACATCTCCTTCGACGACGAAGCCGACAATTCGTTGAAAGGCCGGTGCTACGGGACCTCGGCGAAAGAGGTGGTGCACAATGCCTCGGTCTTCAATCTCGCCCTGCGAAAGCAGGGGATTCTGACATGCGGGAAGCACTTCCCCGGCTACGCCGCCGCCGAGTGCGATCCGCATCATGAATTGCCGGTGATCGACAAGACTCTCGAGCAGATGGAGGCGGACGAACTGGTGCCGTTTCGTGCGCTTCTTCCGGATCTCGACAGTCTCATGACGTGTCACTCCCACTACCCATGCTGGGATGCCGACCGTCCTCGCTGGCCCGCCTCCCTCTCGAAGAACGTCATCGGCCAGTTTCTCCGCAACCAACTGGCCTACGAAGGGCTGGTGATGACCGACGATCTCGACATGGGCGCGGTGTTGAACGAGGTCACCTTCGAGGAAACGATCCGGGCCGCGATCGAGGCGGGTAATGATCTCGCGATGATCTGCCACCGAGTCGAACTCGTGGAGAAGGCCGCCGAAGTGATCGCCACCCTACCGGCTGCCCTGCTCGATGATGCGCTCGCTCGTATCGAGAAGACGAAGAAGCGGCTGGCCCCTCCCACCACCTGGTCGCTCGACAACTTCCGGGCGATCGACGATCAGATCTGGGATCTCCGCGTCGACACTCTGGGCGAGGAAAGGGCCCGGATTCTCTCGTTCGAGGACGGAAAGCGATCCCCGGTCGAAACATACTGAGACGGCCGGACGTGTTCGCTCCGGCTCGGGACTACCGCGCGTCCGCGTAGGTGCCGGGGCTGAGGAGCTTGCGCACGTCGTCCATCGTCATGCCGGCATTCGAGGTATAGCCGGCCGTCTGCCGGACACCCTCCGCCCGGGCAGAATTCCTCAGCCCGTCCATCCCCTCCCGATCCTCCGAAGTCGAGAAGTCCCGGGACACACCGCGAGCGGAGGAGGTCGCGAATGTCGAGCCGGATGACGCTTCGGACTGGCTTGCGCCCGCGAAAAGACGACCACCCTCACGCGATCGGCTCCCGCCCTCACGGGCGGCAGCACCCGATTCCCGCGCCTCGTTCACTCCGGTGAACTCCTGCATTTCCAGGTAGGCCGGCATGCGAAAATCCTTCGTCTCGGCACTCGTCTTGCGGAACCGGGCTTCCTTCTTGCCGAACGATCCATCGACGCCCCGGGCATTCCGGGAGTCCGAGTAGAGATTGGGGTTGTCGGCCACGATCGAACCATCCTCTCCGATCTGGTAGCCGGACTCGGCGAATCTCGACCGCAACTGACCGGAATCGTCGCCGCCGCCGCCCTGACCGCCCCACATGGAGGAATCGAACGACCAACCTCCCTGCCGGACGTTCTTGACCGTTCGTTCGGTCTTGCACTGGCACATCACCAGGCACGCCAAAATCGCGGCGCAGACGATCGCGATCTGCTTGATCCTCACCATGTATTGCGATATTCGACCATTTCCCGACCCTCGGCAAGAGCGGAACGCCAGTCCCGGAGGAGGGCGCGCCTCCCCTCCGTGAGATGCCAATCCCTGGTGCGACTCTCCCAGGCATCGAGTTTTCCCCATTCCCGATACAGGTCGGCGAGCAGTCTCAGGTCCACCCGCACGTTCTTGCTGGTGATCCGGACAAAGAGGGACTCCGCCCTCTCGAAGTCGCCGCTGTCGATCAGGAATCGCAGGTGGTCGCTCAGGAATACCTGATGATCCCATGTGTAGGAGCGAATCCGTCCCTCGTAGGCCTCGAACAACGCTGCCGCCATCTCGAGGTGGCCGGCCTCGGCGAAAACCGCCGGTACTCTCTGCCGGTGATGGAGAGTGGGATAGTAGCGCTCCAGGCCCCGCTGAGGAAAAATATCCGACTCCGATTCGCGCATGAGCCGGGCATGAACTTCTGCGAGGCGATCCCGGTCTCCGATGGCGGAAAAGAAACGCACCTGACGCGCGGGCTGGGTGAGAAAGAAACGATCCCCCGGCAACCCGTTCTCGTCGACCAGTTGCCGGGCCGCGCGAATACCGGTATCTCCGAAACCGGCCAACGCCTCGAGGAAGTCGTCGCGTCGCTCGGTATCACCTGGTCGAAGATCACTCCACACGCGGCGAGCTTCCCTTTCCAGGATGCCATCCCGGTGAGCCCGGCTCAAATCGACCAACCACTGCGCCGGCGTGACGACGATCGCATCAGCGAATACCTCGTCGTAGAGATCGCGGCGCGTATCCGTCACGAGGGCGATCAGTGCGGAGGGGATTCCTCCCTCCTCCGGGAGAGTGGCGAGACAACGCTCAAACTCCTCCTTCACCTCATCCTCGCCGGCGCCCTCCTCGATCAGAATCGCCAGTCGCTGTATGGCGAGCCGGTTTCGTTCTCCCCGGTGCGTAGCGGAACGAATGGCCACGGCCAACAGGCTGGCAGCCTCGGGACGATACCCCGCTTCTACGAGAAACTCCGCCACTTCGGACGCGGAAAGCGGCGATCCCCCGTCCATGATGTAGCGCGCCACCGCGGTGAGGCGATCCCTGCTGGCCTGGTCGCGCAGGGTGTCGAGTTCCAATCGCAGCCGCGCCGCATCCTCTTCCAGAGCCGGCTCGGCCCCATCGAGGGGAAATTCCTCGAGCCAGGTGTCCGCCTCCTCCAACCGATCCAGCCGCATCAGGGTTCGGACACCGAGCAGACGATCTCTCTTACCCAGTTCCCCCCCCTCCCTCAGGAGTTCGAGCAATCGAACCAGAGACGTCTCCTCGCCCTGGAACCGGTAGAGTTCGATGAGAGCGCGCTGAAAGGGCAGGTGTGCGTCCGTCGAAATGGGAGGAGCGCCCCGGCCGGCCGTGGGAACGCGAGCCAGGCGCGTGAGGCGGTCGCGGTCGCGCCGGTGAAACAGGAAGCGTGCGTGCTGCTCGTTGATGTAGTCGACCGTCAATCCCGGGGGGGTGGGCCACTCCCCGGCGTTCAACGCGGCGACGACCTCGAGAGCCGGTTCCGGTGCAAACGCCTCGTGACAGGCGTTGAAGAACTCCCTGAGAGGAGAGTAGTCACCGGGGTGCCGCAAGGCCTCGGCCCGATAGACGGGAATGGCCTCGCGATGATAGCCTCGCTGCTCGAGCACGCGGCCGAGCTCGAGTGGACTGTCGGGATCCTGCAGCCGGCTGTAGAGTTCCTGAACCCGTCCGTGACGTTCGTGTGCCCCGAGGCCATCGAGCCCGCGGACGACCCGTTCGATCTCGAAGATCTCGTAGGCGGCGATCACCGTCTCATCCGAGGGAAAGGCACGCACCCCCCGGGACATCGCTTCAAGAGGATCAAAATCACCTCGCTCCGCGGGAATGCGATCGTGGTAGTAACCCACGAGACGCCCCATCATGGTCCACCCCTGGCTCTGGGAATAGCGCACCTCGTCCCGTTCGCGGTGGGAAGGACGGAGGGCAGCCGTCTGCCGGACGGCCAATGTTCCCAACTGTTCCACCGCTTCGCCGTAGCGCCCCGCGGCGATCGAGACGAGGAGCTCCTTTTCAATCCGGTCGGACCGGTCCAGTTGAGATGATCTCGCAATCCGGCGGCGCGCTCGCGCGAGAACGTCTTCGCGTTCCTCGTATCCGGAGGAGAGCGCGAGTCTCTCACTCAGAGCGGGGAGAAAGTGGGACGAAATCCGAGAGCCGGGCCTCATCGCAAGGGGAACGAGGGACCGCTCCAGCCATTCGCGATGCTCCTTCGGCCGCCCCGTCCAATCCGCCACCTGGGAGACAGCAAAGAGGAAATTCCCCTCGTCAGCGAACTCGGTTGTCGCGAGGACCTGTCCCACCAGAAAAGCGTCGTCGAGCTGGCCATGCTTGCGCAACTCGGTGAACAGGTGCGCCTTTTCGTTTTCATGCCCGGAGATCACGGCAAGCAGTTCGACCAAGGACGAACGATCGAGGAGGGGATCGCGGGGCATCTCCCGCAACTGGACGAACGCGGCAAGCAGCGCACAACCGGGGCCGTCGATCCGGCTTTCGAAATCCCCGAGAAAGGAGAGGTCTCGAGCCCCCGCCAGGATGTGGCTGTAGACGAGCCAGAACCTCCCCGCCTCGTCTTCGGGAAAGGACTGCGACTCGAGGAGGGCGATGAAACTGGTGCGGTCGCGTCCGTATCGAGCCGCCCACAACCTCTCGACCATCGGTCTCCGGGAACCGTCCGCCCAACCGAACCGCTCGAGGAAGGCCGACAGGCTGCCGTTGTCGGCATGCCAAGAGGCGGCTTCCTCGATCGCCCGCAGGCGGATGGCGTACTTGCCGCGGGGCAGGTAGTGGAATTCCGGCCGCGGCCGGCGCAACCAGTCGACGACCTCGTCCTGGAGGCTCCCTCCGAGAAAGGGAAAACTCTCCACCGCAGCGGCGAGCCGGTCCACCTCCCGGGCCGGTGTCGTGTTTTCCCGGCTCAACGGAGCCCCGACGCGAACAATGGGCCACGCGGGCGTCTCCCCGGCACCGGGTTCCTCGTCGACCGTTTGCTCGATCACTGCCTCGAAGTGGGCGAGGGCCTCCGCCTCGCGACCAGTCTCCCGCTTCAACAAGCCCAGTTCCAGGTGAGCCCGGACATCCCAATCACGCAGCTTCGTCAGGCGCATCAGGACCCGCTCGGCCGACCGGAGGCGCCCGGCACCGCGATAGAACCGTGCCATTTCCCGGAGGAAATCCGGGTCCTGACCGAACCGGGTCTCGAGCCTCCGCCGCAACCTGTCCGCCTCGTTGGCGCGAAAGTCCCGTTCGAGCATGTCGATGAGCGATTTCCAGCTCTCGATCGATGCCTCTCCTCCTTCCCGGGCAATGATCTGTCTCCGGTAATAGATCGCGGACTGGAGATCGTCGAGTTGTCCCGCCATTCGCCCGAGTTCATCGAGCAGGGAGTCGTCCTGGCCCGACATGTAGTAGGCCTTCTTCATTGCCTCGAAAGCGGCCCGATCGTCACCGGTCGCACGCAGCACGCGAGCGAGAGCCTCGGGATAGAAACGGTCGAACGGATTCTGCCGGACCCGGTCCTCAAACTTCTCCGCGAGCCACTCGAGTAGGAAATGGGTGCGGGCGAGGGTGACCTGCGTGTCGAGTTGCTTTCGCCGTTGCACCAGGTCGGTCTCACGCTCGACGAGGTCGAGTTGTGCCTCGAGGGCCTCTTCGGGACGCCCCGCTTCCACGAGAGCATTTGTCAGTTGCTTGATGACACGTCGCTTTTCGAAAACGTTGGCCTGGCGGAAGGCCCGTCTCCACACCTCGATCTGGCGGCCCGTGTTCCCCTGCCGCCGATAGAGTCTTGCCAGCGTCGCCAGGGTCTCCAGGGTCGCATCCGGTTGCTCCGCCATCCCCCGCACCGTTCGAATCGCTTCGTCTTCGAATCCGAGCGCGAACCGGATCTCGGCATGCCGCCTCTGGTAGTCGATGGCATTTCCGGGATCGATCTCGGCCAGTGTGGTGAGGTGCCTCGCCATCAAGGTAGGCCGTTCGTTCAATTCGGCGAGTTCAAGGAGCATCAGCTCGACCGCCACGACCGGCTCCTTCGCCTCCGCCTGGGCGGCGGTGAGTTGGAAATAGCACTCGGAGTTGTCCTGCAACTTGAAGGCCCACCAGGCGGCCCGGTAGCGCGTCGCGACCGAGGGCGTTTCATTGGCGGCCCGCTTCACCTTCTCGAAGTACTCCTTGACCTCCTTCGGTGGTCCTTCGTCCGCGGCACGCCGGGCCCGGGAAGCAGCCGCCGCAAGCCGTCTGTACTCGGTCAGGGAGCGAATGGCGCCGTTTCGGAGGACGCTGTCGTCGGAACTCATCCTGTCCCCCCCGAAGTGCCCTCTCAGCAGGCTGAAGATCCTCTGATCAATCTCGGTTCGTTCCTCGAGATCGCCCTCACCATCCCAGGCCTGTTCCAAGGTCTCGATCGCTTGACCGATTTCGCGGCGGTCGACGAGAATGTTGGCCCGGGTGGCGAGATACGAGGCATTGCCGGGATCGAGATCCAAAGCCTCACCGATCGCATCGAGAGCCTCAGCGTCGAAGCCCATGTCCCGCATCGCCCGCGCCACGACTTCGAGGCGCCGCGCCCTTTCCCTCTGAGCCTCGCCCGCTTTCTCCACAAAATGCAGCAGGGTTTCGATCGCCTGGGCACCCCTGCCCCGCTCGCTCAGGAACCGGGCGAGGTCGATCGGGGCGTTTTCGCCCCCTCCCCCTGCGAGGGCGTCTCCCACATCGCGTCGGAGCAGGGACTCGACCAGGTCGTCGAGGTAGTAGCGACGGGCGAAGTCGATCACATCCTTGATCTGGTCCGGGGCATAGTTTCCCCGCTCCAGAAATTCGGTCAGGATCTCCTCCGCCTCGACACGATTCTCGTCGGCAACGGCCACTTGCGCCCGCAACAGGACCAACCGCATGGGGGCGCCACCCTCAGAGTCCAGGACTTCGTCGAGGACCGCGGCCGCCTCTCCGTAGCGATCGTTCCGCATTCTCACTTCGGCCAGTCGAACGCGGTAATCGATATCACCCGGCACGCGCTCGACGAGTTTCTCCACCGCTTCCTCTTCCTCTCGCGGATTCGCGGTGAGACGAAAGAAACCGGCGAGAAGATACAGGGCGCGTTCGGGCGGATTCTCGCCCGATGCTGCCGCTGTCAGCTCTTCCTCCAACTCCCCCAACCTCTCGTAGCGTTCATGGCTGCGAACGAGGCGCGAGAAGAGATCCTCATGCCGGTGGTCCTTGAAGTGCAGGAGAGCCATGCCGCGACGGGCGACATCCACCGATTTCTCGAAGTCGCTGACGAACTCGTACAGCCGGTTCAGCTCCCGAAGCGCTTCCAGCTTGATCCTCGGATCGCTCGAGGAGGCAAGATCCTCGAGCACCTCCACCGCTTCTCCCGTTGCTCCGGTTTCGAGCAGATAGGCCACGATCTCCGACCGCAAGGCGAGGTCCGCCGGATGAGCGCCGAGAAGTTCCTTCCAGGTTGCGACCGCCTCCTCAACCTGATCGCTCTGCCGGTGCAGTTCCGCGACCCGGAGCCGGATCGCGACGCCCTCCTCTGTTGCGGGCGACACCAGCTCGACCAGGCGAAGATAGAGCCTGAGAGCCATCGCCTCGCGATCCTGTTGGTCTGCGATCTCGGCTAGAGCTTTCAGGGCGGGTGCACTGCGCGGATTCTCCTCGAGGTAGGAATCATAGACGATCCGGGCTTCATCCGTTTCGCCCGCCTTGCGAAGGAGATGCGCATAGAGCAGGGGAGCCACCGCAACCTCGCCCCCCTTTGCGGCCCCGCGAAAATAGTCGATCAAAAGGTCGGTCGATTCCTTTTTCTCGTAGAGGTCCCAGAGGAGATCGAGGACACTGCCGAAGGCGGGATCCTCCTGCAGCATTCGGATGTAGTGGTTGGCCAGCCTCGTCTCGGTTTCGGTCCAGGCAGGCGCGGCGTTCCCCCCTTCTTCCCGGTTCGACTCTTCTGCCGCCAACTCGGAGTCAGCCCCGATGAGAAGGAAGGCCGAAATGGCAATCAGCCAGCGGGTCAGCACTCCGGAGATCGGGCTGGATGCGGGCTTGTTCACGAGAACGGAAGAGGCAGATTTCCCCGGAGTCGCCCCTGGCGAAACCGGGGAAGGAGAGAGTAGCCGATCCGGCGGAAAGCGTCAATGCGAGCCGCGCCCCGCTACCTCGGCGGTTTTCGCAGGGGACGATAGTCCGGCCACCCGATCCGCTCACTCTCGTAGCGAGGCCATTCCCACTCTGGCCAGGCAGGGCTCTCGTTCCGCACCTCGTGATATTTCCGACGCAATTGGGCCTGCATCGCCGCGAAGCGCTCCGGTTCCCGTTCTCGCAGGTCTCTCGTCTCACCGGGGTCCTCCCGCAGATGGTAGAGTTCGAATTCGGAGAGCTCACCCTCACGATATACGACGCCCTCCTCTTCGGTGATGCTCCCACTCGGAGTGAGATCCTCGCGATCGATGCCCGCCACGATTTTCCAGTCCCCATCGCGCAAGGCCACCTTGACCTCACTGCGTGCCCGGATGAAATGCCAGTAGAGCGGCATCTTCCGGACGACCGGCTCACCCGAAAACACCGGCACGATGCTGGCGCCGTCGATCGGTCTGTCATCCGGAGGCGAGAATCCCGCCAACTCACACAAGGTGGGAAGCAGATCCACCCCGCTGACTGGCACGGAGCTTTCGGATCCTGCCGATATCCGCGACGGCCAGCGCAGGATACCCGGAACGCGAATGCCGCCCTCCCAGATGTGCCCCTTCTTCGCCCGGAGATCCCCGGACGAACCGTAGGGATGGCGTCCGGTGATCGCAGGACCATTGTCGCTGGTGAAGAAGACGAGAGTGTCCTCGCGCAGCCCGAGGCTGTCGATCTCGGCGAGCAACTTCCCGGCGGCGGCATCCAACTGGGTCACGTTCCCGTAGAGCGCACGCTGACTCGGATCATCGAACTCTTCGTATTGCCGGGTAAAGCGCGGCGCGGACGCGACAGGCTCATGTGGCTCGTGAAAACAGACGAACAGAAAGAACGGCTTCGCCTGGTCTGGACGTTCCCTGAGCCATCCGATCGCTTCGTCCACGACCAAATCGGCGGCATAGCCTTCCAGCGGGCCCACGGGAATCCCATTCCGGACGAAATTCCACGGATTCCGGTGATTCGGCAGGGCGTTGTTCTGCGTCGAGAACCAGTGATCGAATCCGTGGTCATCGGGCTGCGGCTGCCCCGGGAGGTTGAATCTGCCGTTGAGATGCCACTTGCCGGTGTGGCACGTGTCGTAGCCCGCCTCCCTCAGCAGGGTCGCGATCGTGACCTCCTCCTCCACCACGTGCATGGGCGACAACATCGGAATCCAGTTGTGGATGCCCACCCGCCAGGGCGTCCTGCCCGTCATGAGCCCGGTCCGGGCCGGGGAGCAGTTCGGTGCGGCCGAGTAGCAATCGGTCAGGCGCATCCCCTCCTCGGCGAGCCGGTCGAGGTGTGGGGACCGGATATGGGGATGCCCGTAGCAGCCGAGATCCCCGTAACCCAGGTCGTCGGCGAGAAGGACGAGGATGTTGGGCGTGTCATTCCCGCGCGTGAACAGGGAAAACGAGACGAGGATCCCTGCCGCGAGCGCAATTGTCCGTAGCATCATCTCACTAGGGTAAGCCATGAATCCGCTCACGGTTCCACTCATTTCGGACACCGTGCACGATCACGTAGTCTCTCGTCCGGACTGCGGCGGGTCGAGGGAAACGGGCGCTCCCGAGATATCTCCCCCCCTTCCGCCTCGGTCAGGGATGAATCTACGATTTGAGTCGAGTCGGCAAGGTTCACTGGCGGTCGGCTCGCCAACCACTGTTCCTGCTCTCCTATGTGCTATCCCGCCAACGCAGCTAGGATCCGCAAGGAATCTTGCTCGGAGCCGAGATGCGGGATCCCTCGAAGCCAAAAAGCCGCATGCGTCGGTCAGCTTCCCTTGGCCAGATACGATGCCGTGCTCTCGTGGGTGGGCTCCATCGCCTCGACACCTTTTTCCCAATCCATCGGACACACTTCGCCGTTTTCCTCGAAGTGCTGAAGAGCGTCGACCATGCGGAGGGCCTCCTTGATCGAGCGTCCGAGAGGAAGATTGTTCACGAGTTGGTGCTGGACGATGCCGTCCTTGTCGATCAGGAAAAGCCCCCGATAGGCGATGAGTTCGCCGTCGGCCTCCAGTGAACCATTCTCACCCACCTTGTAGTCTCCGACCAGCACGTCGTAGTCAGCCGAGATGGTCTTGTTCGTGTCGGCAACGATGGGATAGGTCACGCCACCGATTCCACCCTTCTCCCGCGGCACCTGAATCCAGCCCCAGTGCGAGAACTCCGTGTCGGTCGAACACCCCACCACGGCAACGTTGCGCGCCTCGAATTCGGACAGATGATCCTGGAAGGCGTGGAGTTCGGTGGGGCACACGAAGGTGAAGTCCTTGGGGTAGAAAAACAGGACGACGTATTTTGCGCCTTTGTATTGCTCAAGGGAGAAGTTCTCGACAATCTGGCCATCGACGACGGCGCTGGCTTCGAAGTGCGGGGCGGATTTTCCGACGAGGACTGACATGACGTGGTATTCGGTTGGATGGTTGATCTACGGTTGAGGGAACAAGAGCGAAAGTGCCCCTCCCGCAACATGAGTCAACTACGAATGCCCCCTGCGAAAAAGACGACAGGGAGGTGAAAACAGGAATTGACTTGACTGCCGCCCCATCCAGAGTTTCTTAGCGAACGTCAATTCTATACTTTTCCGATCAAGAATAGGAAGTTTATGTCAATTCCCCTTCAGGGTGCCCAGCCGAGCCGCACGATCGGCCAGGAACTTTCCGAGCACTCCGCCACGCTGGAATCTCGCCCGGCGGAGGAGCGGGTTCGTTGGGCGCTCGACGTTTACGGAGAAAGGGTCGTGATGACTTCCAGTTTCGGTGCACAGTCCGCCGTTACCCTGCACCTCGTGACGAGGGAACGACCGGAGATCCCCGTCGTCCTGATCGATACCGGCTACCTCTTTCCGGAAACTTATCGTTTCATCGACGAACTGACCGAACGGCTCTCGTTGAATCTGCACGTCTACCGCAGCGAATTGTCCCCCGCCTGGCAGGAGGCACGATTTGGGAAGCTCTGGGAACAAGGCATCGAGGGCATCGAGAAATACAACCGGATAAACAAGGTCGACCCGATGAATCAGGCCCTTCGTGACCTGCGGGTCGAAGCATGGATCAGCGGGGTCCGGCGGCAGCAAAGCGAAACCCGAGAGAAGATGGGAGTTCTCGCGAGGCAGGGCGAACACGTGCGCATCCACCCCCTTATCGATTGGACGGATCGCGACGTTGGTGAATACCTGACACGGCACAACCTCCCCTACCACCCGCTCTGGGAGCAGGGCTACGTCTCCATCGGAGACATCCACACGTCCCACCGGCTCACCGACGGCATGTCGGAGAGCGACGCACGATTTTTCGGACTCAAGCGAGAATGCGGCCTGCACGAGAACGTGGAGGGGGCCGACTACGTGATCTGATCGAGGATCTCCCGCAGCACCGACCAACACTACCATGTCGACGGATCCCCCACACCTGTATCCCACTTTCGACCACATGCTGCCACGCGAGGCGAAAGAGGAACTCCTCGGGCAGAAGGGACTCGTGGTGTGGATGTACGGCCTCAGTGGCTCCGGAAAGAGTACGCTCGCCAGCCTCCTCGAGCAGAGTCTTCACGACGAGTCCCGTTTCGTGAAGGTCCTCGATGGCGACAATGTCCGGTCCGGACTCAACCGGAATCTCGGCTTTTCCGATGCCGACCGGCACGAAAACATCCGGAGGGTTGCCGAAGTGGCCAAACTCTTCGCCGATGCGGGCGTGATCACGATCGCTTCGTTCATCACACCCCGGGAGGATTTGAGGAACCTGGTCCGCGAAATCGTCGGAGACTCCGATCTCCTCGAAGTCTACGTCAAGGCGAGTTTCGAAACCTGCGCCCGGCGAGATCCCAAGGGCCTCTATGCGAAGGTGCACGCGGGCGAGGTCAAGCAATTCACCGGAAAGGACTCGGCCTTCGACGAACCATCACACGCCAATCTCATCATTGACACCGAGGAATATTCGAAGGAGGAATCGCTCGCTCTCCTCCTCGAGGCCGTACGCAAGCACAGTTCCCGGAGTTGAGACCCCACTCCGAAGTCTCCGTTTTCATGGAAGAAGAAATCCATTCGTATCGCGTCAATCACCTCGCTCAACTGGAGTCCGAGGCGATCTACATCCTCCGGGAAACCGCGGCTCAATTCGAACGCCCCGCCCTTCTCTTCTCCGGTGGGAAGGACTCCATCGTCATGGCCTACCTGGCCCGCAAGGCGTTCTATCCCGCCCGATTGCCGTTCCCGCTGTTGCACGTCGACACCGGCCACAACTTTCCGGAGACACTCACCTACCGAGACCAGTTCGTGGAGTCGATTCGGGCCGACCTCAAGGTCGCCCTGGTCCAGGACTCCATCGACCAGGGTCGGGTCCAGGAAGAAAAGGGTCCCTTCGCGAGCCGGAACGCGCTGCAGACGATCACCCTGCTCGACGCCATCGAGGAATACCAGTTCGATGCCTGCCTCGGAGGCGGCCGGCGGGACGAAGAGAAGGCTCGGGCCAAGGAACGGTTCTTCTCCCATCGCGACGACTTCGGTCAGTGGGATCCGAAGAACCAGCGTCCCGAACTCTGGAATATCTTCAACGGACGAAAGCACCACGGGGAACACTTCCGGGTCTTCCCGCTCTCGAACTGGACCGAGATGGATGTCTGGCAATACCTGAAGGCCGAGGAGATCGAACTCCCCAACCTCTACTTCTCTCACCAGCGGGAGATCGTCCACCGGAGCGGGGCCATGCTGGCGGTTTCGGAGTTCGTCGTACCTCAGGAGGGGGAATCCGTCGAGACGCGACAGGTTCGCTTTCGCACGATCGGGGACATGACATGCACCGGAGCGGTGGACTCGGATGCGAATGACATCGATGCCATCATCCAGGAGGTCGCCACCGCCCGTCAAACCGAGCGGGGAACCCGCGCCGATGACAAGCGCTCGGAGACCGCCATGGAAGACCGGAAGAAGGAGGGCTACTTCTAGGATCCGCGATCGACCCGCCCCTTCCCCTCTTCACTCTCCAGCAATTTTCCTATCATGACTCACGGACCTGACACGATCCCGACGGACGAGGGCTATCTCTCCATGGATCTCCTCCGCTTCACGACAGCGGGTTCTGTCGATGACGGCAAATCGACACTCATCGGACGCCTCCTCTACGACTCCAAGAACACCTTCGAAGACCAGATCGCCGCCGTCGAGGAAACCTCCCGCAAGCGTGGCGACGAAAACGTCAACCTGGCCCTCCTCACGGACGGCCTCCGCTCGGAACGGGAACAGGGGATCACGATCGATGTCGCCTACCGCTACTTCGCGACGCCGAAGCGAAAGTTCATCATCGCCGACACGCCCGGGCACATCCAGTATACCCGAAACATGGTCACGGGGGCTTCGACGGCCAACCTGGCGATCATTCTCGTCGACGCCCGCCTCGGCGTGATCGAGCAGACCTGCCGGCACGCCTTCATCGCCGATCTCCTGCGCATCCGTCATGTGGTGCTGGCCGTCAACAAAATGGACCTCGTCGACTACGAGCAGGAGAGGTTCGAGGAGATCGTGGCATCTTTCAAGGCGTTCGCCTCCCGCCTCGACAACATCGTCGACATGACGCCGATCCCGATCAGCGCGCTGCACGGCGACAATGTCGTCGAAAAGTCGGAAAAAATGCCGTGGTATGAGGGCTCGACCCTTCTCTACCACCTCGAAAACGTCTACATCGGGTCGGATCAGAATCACGTCGATGCCCGCTTCCCCGTGCAGTGGGTCATCCGCCCCCACTCGGACGAACACCACGACTACCGCGGCTACGGCGGACGAGTGGCGGGTGGCGTCTTCAAGCCCGGGGACGAAGTCGTCGTGCAGCCTTCGGGATTCAATTCTCGCATCAAGTCGATCGATTCCCTCGACGGCCCGCTCGAGGAAGCCTTCGCCCCCCTGTCCTGCGCCATCCAACTCGAGGACGATATCGACATCGGTCGCGGCGACATGATCGTGAAGCCGAACAACCAGCCGAAAAAGGAGCAGGTGATCGAGGCGATGATCTGCTGGTTCTCGGAGTCCGCCCAACTCACTCCCCGAAACAAATACTACCTGCGCCACACCACCAAAGAGGTGAAGGCCGTCGTCCAGGATGTCCGCTACAAGGTCAATATCAACACGCTCCACAAGATCGAGGAAGATAAGACTTTCACGCTCAACGAAATCGGGCGCGTTACGATCCGGACATCGGCTCCCCTGCTCTACGACTCCTACCGGCGCAACCGCACTACTGGGAGTTTCGTCCTGATCGATCCCCAGACCAACGAGACGGTGGCCGCAGGGATGATTATTTGACCGGCTCAGCAATTGACAGATTGCGAGTTTTCGCGTTGATTCCCATCCCCCCGGCATCTTCGCCGGATTCGGGATCGGCGAGGTAGCCAAGTGGTAAGGCCGGGCTCTGCAAAAGCTCTATCGCGGGTTCGATTCCCGCCCTCGCCTCCACCTCGCTCCCACAAACCGGATCTCGGATCTCCGCCTAGGCATGGGGAGGGTCCGGCCGGTCTCAACGAATCGTCGCCCTCGCCGTCGCTCGTTTCCCGCCCCCAAAAGCCCACGCATCAGAAGGGCAGCACCTTCTTCTTCCGGGACTCGTGAATGAAGGCGGGATCGACGAAGGGCTTGCGGTCGAACGTGGTTCCATCGCCGGTCACACGGGGATCCCCGGTCTCCTTCAGGATCGTCATCATGCGATCCGTCAGCCTCTGCAACACCTCCGCGTATTCCGCCTCGCCCGCGACGTTTTCGACCTGATCGGGATCCTTCCCCAGGTCGTACAATTCGAATTCCGGTCGTGGGGAAAAGGCGAAATCGAAATGCTGCGGATACGTGTCCCGGTGCGTCATGACGAAGACCTTGGTCGGACTGCCGTCCATGTCGGGATACGCGAGGTAGTGGTTCTCGATCAACTCCTCCTCGCTGGCATTCTCCTCGTAGACGACTCCCATCGGAAACCGGTCCGGCTTGAAATTGCGGATCAGGAGGAAATCGGCGGTCCGGATCGCGCGCGAGGGATAGGGGGCACGGTCGGGTTGGGCCGGGCCGACATGCCGCTCGCGCCCGATGATGACGTGGTCCCGCTGCCGGTCGACTGTCCCGCCTTTCTCCGAAATCAACACATCGAGAAAGCTCTTCGCCAGCATGTGATTCGGCGGCTCGACTCCTGCCGCTTCCAACACGGTCGGTGCGATGTCCATCAGGCTGACGAAGTCGTCCACCTTGCGGGACGCCGGCACTTTTTCCGGCCAACTGACCAACAGGGACACCATCGACCCGAAATCGTGAAGATTGCACTTCCCTCGCGGCATTCCGGGCATGCCGTGATCGCCCGAGACGATGACGAGCGTGTTCTCGAGTTCGCCCCGGACCCTCAACTCCTCGACCAGCTGGTTCACCATCCCATCCCACGCGAGCGTCTCCCCCAGGTAGTCGGCGATGTCTTCGCGGACGTCATGGACATCGGGCAGGAAGGCGGGGATCCTTCCCTCCAGGGAATCCGGATCGAGCCCCCAGAGTTTTTGCCCCGATCCCCGGGTCCACTGGCGATGCGAGTGATGCGGCCCGAACCAGTAGAAGAACGGTTTTCCGTCGGGAGTCCTGTCCAGAAATTCCCGAAAGTTCTCCCGAACGAACGAAAAGATCTCCGCCTTCCTCGCCTCGGGATCTTCCGCCGCCGAAACGGCTTGGGAAAAATGGTTGATGGGAAGCTCGTGGGTCCTGTCGACTCGTTTCGCGGACTTGTTGGTCGTCTTTCCCCAGTGCAGGACGTGGTAGCCGGCCTGCACGAGCAGGGCCGAAAAGCCGGGTAGCGCCTTGTAGGGATCGTCCGCCTTGCCATACTCCTGGTGGTGCAGAAAGGCGTTGCTACCGCAGCGATAGAATGGCATGCCGGTCGAGACGGAAGCACGGCACGGTTTGCAGCTCGGGGCACTGACGAACGCGTTCTGAAAAACGACTCCGCTCCGCCCGATCGCATCGAGTGCCGGAGTCTCGATCACATCGTTCCATCCCGGCCGACTCGGATCGCGATAGATGCTCGCGTAGCGTCCCCAGTCATCCGAAAAACAGAAGAGTATGTTCGGACGATCTCCGGCCGACACCGGCAGCGAAAGCGCGAGCCCGACAAGCGGGATCACGAAGCGGAATGCGATCCCGGAGAATCGTACAAGGGAATGTCTCGAAGAAGCGGATCGTTTCATGTCCGGAAGCCCGGCATCCTGCCGGTTTCGATCGAAAAATCGCTCACATTCTCTCTCCGAGCAATCCGCTCCCGTTCTCGGTTCGGCAAGGGACTCGCATATCCCACGATCACGCTCACGCAACGCAACGGATTCCCGTTCCCCTGGCGGGCCCGGGCGCCTGGGGTGCCGACACATGACAATCGCTCGCAGGGTGTAGCGAGACCGGGTCCGGCCTCAGTGACGCGGCGCTTCCCCCGCCTGCCTTGCGTCCCGGCTCATCTCTTCCTGGAACATGACCGCCATGCCCCGGAGCTTTCGCAGCTCCCTGGTGCGAATCGGTGTCGATTCGCCGGGATCTGACTCCAGGTCGTAGACCGTCAACTGGGGATTGAGCACCAGCTTGTGGTTTCCCGAGCGCACGGCGGCCAGGGCTCCCTGGCTGCCATGGTAGAAGAAGGCATTGAGGTAGTCCTCCCGGTCGAAGTGCTCCTCCCACTCGAGCCCCTGCTCCCAGCGGCGACGCAAGGGCACACCGGCATTCAGGGAGAGGCCTGCCTCCGGGGAGGGAATTCCGTCCGACTCGCCGATCATGAGAGGCCACAGGTCCCGTCCATCGATCACGGGGTGATCATCGGGAATCCGGATTCCGGCAGCCGTCGCCAGGGTCGGAAACCAATCAAGGGCGCTCACGATCTCGCTGCATACCCTCCCCTCGGAAACGCCCAATCCGGGAGCCCTCAGGATGGCGGGCACGCGAATGCCGGCCTCCCAGGTCGTCAGCTTCCTCCCCTTGAGCGGTTGGTCCGGAGTCCGACCGGGACCCCGGCCGTTGTCCGATGCGTAGACGACGATCGTGTTGTCATCGATCCCGAGATCCACCAGGTGATCCAGGAAACGCCCCACGTGGAAATCCAGTTCCTGGATGGCATCGCCATATTCACCCCACTGGGAACTCCCCTGGAAATCGGGGCTCACTCCGAGGGGAACGTGGAGCATCGTGTGGGGCAGGTAGAGGAAGAAGGGGCGATCCTTGTTCCGCTCCACGAATGCAATGGCCTCATCCGTGTAGAGCCGGGTCAACTCCGCGGGTTCGGCCGGACGTTTCACCACCTCTCCGTTGCGGAGGAGGGGAACTCCCTCGTCACCGAAGTAGACGGTTTCGACCGGATCCAGGTTGGAGTACATCCCGAAGTGGTACTCGAATCCCTGCGCCATCGGAACGAAGGGGTCGAGGTCGCCCATGTGCCACTTCCCCACGCAGGCGGTGGCGTAGCCATTCGCTCCGAACAACTCCGCGAGGGTCACCTCGTCGGGATGGATGCCCCGGCTGGAGTCGGCGCGCTGCACCCACGTCTCCATGCCGATGCGACGCGGATACGCCCCGGTCAGCAGCCCCGCCCGCGACGGACTGCAGATGGGAGCGGCGGCATAATAGTCGGTGAATCGAATCCCCTCCCGAGCCAGTTGATCAATTCTCGGCGTCTTCACCTCTGTGGCCCCGTAGCATCCCAGGTCGTAGTAGCCCTGGTCATCGATGAAGATGATGACGACATTCGGGGCGTCTCTCTCCTGAGCGTGCATCGGAAGAAAACCCAGGGCGAAAGTGGCAGACACGAGCAGTGAAAGGACGGTTTTCATGAGACAGGAGAGTTGCTGCGAAAGGTTGGGATTCGGAAGGATAGTGGAGATCGATCTCCCATGCATCGTGAACCCGATTCGGTGGAGCCGTTTTCTCCCACACGGGACACGCGGCGCCTCGTCTTTCCGCCACATCAGGACCAAACTCCCCCAGGGGACCCCTCTGCCGGGCATCAAATCAGAGCGGAGGGACCCGGTCCTCCCCGCCACACCCATGGCACGAGAATATTCTTTCGTTTCTGGGGGATCCACGTGGTGCCCGAGACGAACAGGAGGTGGGTGATCCGCCTATACGTAGCACAGCCCCACCTCAGGACGAATCCAGCGGTGGGGCTGTTATTCCCCCCCCAAATTAATGGGCCTTCAGTATTCGACCGAATCGAAGCGAAAGCAACACATTTTGACAGGATCTTTCACTTTTTTTGAAAGAACATACCGATCCCGATCACGATCATCGCGGTGGCGAAAATTCTCGTCAGGGTCTGGTTGCTCAGTTCGCGGACCCACCCCGTGGCGAAAAACGCCGCCAGCACCGCCCCTGCTGCGGTCGGCCAGAAAACGGTCCACTGTACGTAACCCGCTTGGGCAAAGCGAGTCATCGCAAGGACCGCGGTGGGAACGATCACCGCCATGCTCGTCGCGATGGCACTTTTCTGCTCCATGCCACACAGATGAACGAAGGCGGGAACCATCACGATCCCCCCTCCGACACCACAGAGACCAGCCATGACTCCAGCGAACGCACCAATCGCCAACCCGAGCAGGATCACCTTCATGGTCCGAGAGTCCACCCGAACCCCGGTTCGCGCAACAGGTCCAGCGATTTCAAAAAAAATCGGACGATTCCTGCATAAGCGAGATTTTCGGCCGTCTCACCGTCGCAACTCACCCCCCCTGACATCATGAAATACTGGATTCTTGCTCTCTCTCTCGCCGTGACGGCCTTCGTCTTTGCGCCCAGCCAAGCCGAGGCCGGAAACTTCTACCTGCGCATCGGCCCCTCCAATGCGTGGGGATATGCCACCGGACATCACCAGTGGCGTTCCTCATCTCCCCGCTATTCGAACCGGTGCCAACCTCGGCACGTGGTGCGCACCTGCGTGGTCAACAAGTGCCGGCGGAAACAAGTCGGCTACCTGCCCTGCGGCCGCCGCTACACCTACTACGTGACCGTGGTGACCTATCGCGACCAGTACAGCGACGGCACGTGCCGCACCTACACGAGGACGTATCGCGGCTAATCCGACCGGGTTCACCTCGAATCATCCCCGTTTCGCCCGGCCTCTCCTTCGCGGAGGGGCCGGTTTTTTTACCGGCCAATGTGGCGATCTCCACTCCGGTTCTGGATCAATTGGGCTGCCGTCAGGCCGCAAAGACAGAACGCGGTGAAAAGATAGAGTCCAGGCTGAGGTGCGGATCCATTCATCGCGATCAAACCCGCTTCCGGCAGGCGCGACAATTCCGCCAGTTGATCGTCGATCAGGCCATCGAATCCGATGAAAGCCATGAAGATCGCCACCACCATGACGTCCGCCATCGACCACTTTCCCGATCGCAGCACGAAAAAGGCGATCACCGGATTTCTCCGGAGCCGTGGAGCGCACAGCCAGAGAAACGACAGCACGGACTTCACCCCGGGAAAGAGAAGGCTGAAGACGAGAATCAGGACCGCGACTCCGGATAGCGATGGATCACCGCTGCGAAGCAGCAGATGGACGACGTCGAACAGGCTCTTGCTCTGAAAGAACAGGACCTGGTTGCGAAACACGATCTCCTTTCCCAGGAAGTCGAGTCGCAACTCCGCGATGCGCGCATCGATGTCCAACATCGGCACCGAGAGCGCCACCCCCAGAAAAGCCAGCGCCGTGGCCAACAGGAATGCGATCGACCAGGGGGTCCGGTCACGAAGAAAGACGACCGCGACGAGGATGACCACACCCATTATCCCCAACAGGATGAACCACGGCCTTGCCCGTTGCTGACCCTCGGAGATCCTCGCCTCGAGCAGAGACCGGCACTCTTCGATCGATACGCAACCATGCCGCCTCGCAATCGCCTCGGGCGCCGTCATATCGGTGGCTGCCAATGACTCCTGGAGAAAGCTGTCGAGTTGCTCGCCGATCCACTCCTTCATCCGTGCCTGATTCTCAGGTTTTTCCAGGTGATCGAGTATCGTCTCGGCGAACGAACCCGTACGGCCGCGGATCTCGTCGAAGTCGATCGCCATGTCGAGGATCAGATTCCGAATCCCGTGACGGAAGACCCGCCAGGCCGACTCACCGGGCTCCGCTCCTCTGGTCATTCGCTCCTCGAATCCGGCTTCGAGATCATCGATTAGGGAATCGAGAATCGACTCGACCTGCGGGAGAAGCGTGTCCCGGTCGCCCGTCAGGTCCACTTCACCGAGCCGTGTCGCGATCGACTCGGAGGCAATCTCCTTCCAGATCGCTGTATTGAACAACCCGTAGCGAACGTCGGCCAACTCGGCGGCGTCACCCTTCAGGACCATCAACTCGCGCTCGATCGAATGAATCCGCCAGGAAGCGATCACGATGACGACGAATGCGAGAGCGAGGAGAATGCGGGAGGCCATGTCGTCTTCGAAACGATCCACGGGCTGATCCGTGCGAGACTTTTCGCCCGCTTTCTCCACTCGTCACGGCCGTGTTCTCACGGAATGCCGTGATAGCTCGATCGCCGGTACAGAGCTATGATCTCTCCATGATCCCGCTCACGACATCGGCCATCGCCTTGGTCGCCAACGCCCTCACCCTCTCCGACTTTGAGGCCCTGCATGCGGATCTGCAGCCCGATCCCGGGGAAACGTGGCGGACCATTCCGTGGGAAACCTCGCTCCTGCGCGCCCAGGAGCAAGCCGCACGCGAACGCAAGCCACTCTTCATCTGGGCGATGGACGGGCATCCCCTCGGGTGCACCTGAAACAACGGAGTGCTCGACCGTGCGTCGAGCTTCAGTCACCCCGAAGTTGTCGCCCTTCTCCAGAACGGCTTCGTGCCCGTCGCGATCGATCAGGCCTACCATCGCCGGCAGAAGGACAACGAGGGCCGCTTCTATCGAAAGATCGCCGACGCGGGCCCCCGGTCGGCCGGCGACGGCAGCCCCACAACCCAGGGACACTACGTAGCCACACCCGGCGGCGAGTTTCTCGGCTACAGCAATCACCGCGATGTCAGCCGGCTCCTCGCCCTGCTGCAGGACAGCCTCGTCCGGTTCGAACCCGATTCCACCGAGCCGCTGGAGGAAGGCGATCCCGACCGCCGCTATGTCTACGGTCCGCCCGAAGGCGGGCTCGTCGTTCGCGTCTTCACCCGCATCCTCGGTGGCTACGGCGAACCCACCAACTCGCGGCAGGCGATTTTCCAGCAGGCGACGGGGAGAGACAACCTGTGGATTCGGCGCGACGAACACGAGGAACTCGCGCGGGGAATCATGCCCGAGAGTCTGCTCGTTCGCCTAGCCCGTTTTCACCTCGTCGACAACACGAGGGGCGAACCGCCCATGTGGAAAGCGGACGAGATTCGCTCGGCGCGTTGCACCGTGGACGACGGGGTCATCCGGGGAAGGATCCATCTCGCAACCGATTCGGGAGACCGCACCTTCGAAGCAGAGCTACTCGGGAGGCTGGAAGTCTCGGAAAATACGGTGAACCGATTCGACCTCGTCGCCCGGGGTGATTTTCTCGGGGAAGGCCGCTACACCCGCGGCGCCCCGGAGGGAAAATTTCCCCTCGGCGTGGCCTTCCGACTGGCCGGGGGAGACGATCCTGCTGACGACATTCCCCCTCAGGGCTCGCGGGGATGGCTCGCGGGATACCTCGAATGAAACGTCACTCGCCTTCGAGCGCGAAGTCGTCGGGTTCCTCGATGCGGGCGAAGGTGAGGATCGCCTCCTCGTCGTCGACATCGGCCACCAGGCAGCCCGTCTGAACGAGTCCGTCGCAGATTTCGTCGGCGGCACGGCGGCCATCGGGATCGACGGGTTTCCGCACCACGAAGAGGAACTCTCCCGGGAGTCGATCGAGGCTGCGCAGCCGGTTGACGCGAGCAATCCACTCATCCCCGTGCATGTAGATCCGGGTCGGAGTGGTTTGCGCGAGATTGAGTGGTTTCATCGCCTTGACCGGCACCTCGTGACCGTCGGGCTGAAACGCGAGCGGAACCCCGACGTGATAGACCTCCGTGCCGACGTAGGGTGCTTCGCGATAGTAGCGGTCGAGCTTGTTCGCCTCGAGCAGACGCCGGATGTCGCGGGTCAGCCTCTTTTCCTCGTAGTCCAACGGAGTGAGATGCCAGTGCTCGACGTACCGCCGGTAGAGTTCCTCGACCGCCTCGTCGACGTCGGCGACCAACCGCGTTCCCCGCGCGGCAAAGAAGAACGGCCCACCGGATGGCCGCGTCAGCTCGCGAAACATTCCCGTGTTTCCTGCTTCGGCGAAGAGATCGAGTTGGGCGGGATTGTTCCGCGCTCCCGCCCGCAGATCGTCATCCCAATGATTCGTTTCGATGGCGAGGGCACTGAATTCCCTCTCGATTCGCTGCAGCCCCCGCCGGTAGAGCCGCAGGTCGAATTCGGGAAAACAGGCTCTGACCCGCTTGGTGCGCTGCACCGGGAGAAGACGGAATGCCAGGTAGCGGCTCCGCGCCTCGACCGCGACCACCCCGATGTTGAGATACTCGCCGATCTCCTCGTAGGGACGAAATCCGACGGCGGCGTAGTTGATGACGAGATCCATCTGAAACGGGGCGTGGCCGGCCGGCTTCCGTCATCCGGGCAGGAAACCATCCACGGGCAAATCCGGCTTGATTAATGTGGTCTCGACCGATCGGTAGCTCATGTCGACACGCGCGTCCCCCGCCGGATCGACGAGCCATTCGGAGGGCAATTCCTCCCAGATCTTGTCGAGGCTGTAGAGTGCCGATTCGAAGGACGTCCGCAACCGGGTCAGCTTACCGGCCTCGATGAAGGGGAGCACATCGCGAAAGGGGTGCGTTCGCAGGAATTCCACCTCGTCGAAGTCGCCGTCGAGCGCCCGGTCGAAATCGATAACCGTCATCGCATTCATGGTAGGGTCCCAGAGAATACCGGGATCTCCCCCCAGGATGTCGAGAGACCGGTCTCCGTTTCGCACCCACCAATCGAAGCAGAGCAGACGGATCTTTTCGTCGTCCGGTATGCCGGACAGGTGACCACTGCGGAGATCCTCGCCGAAGGGCACCCCCCGCGAGCCGAACACCACGCCCGGCTGAAACTCGTGCGCCCCCTCCACCACCGCATGAAGAGCTAGTTCCGCGGGGATTTCCAGCAGGCTCAGGGGAGCTACCGGAAGTCCGTATTCCTGGGCCAGGCGACTCACCACATACTCGGTCACCAACTCTGTCCACCCGGCGTTTCCGCCCTTGACGAAGAACCTCTGTCCGTCGGCCGCCTCGCAGAGGAACGGACGGGTGGCACCGGTGCGGGACCGTCCCGCGACGCTGACGATACGTGAACTCATCTCGCTGAGTCTCTCGGGGTGAAGGGTGAACCAGCCCCTGCCGGATCGCAACGTTTCTCCGCCGTGAAGTTGCGCCGCCGCCTATCTTCGGGAGGTTGGAGCGTATCCTGATAGGCCATGCGCCATTTCGAATTTCATTCCCTGCGTGACCGCTTCCCGATCCTGTCGAGAGAAGTGCACGGCAAACCGCTCGCTTACCTCGACAACGGGGCGACCGCCCAGAAGCCCCGCGAGGTCATCGACGCGATGTCCCGCTTTCTTGCGGAGGGCAACGCCAACATCCACCGCGGTGTCCACACCCTCAGTCAGGAGGCGACGGACGCCTACGAGAATGCCAGGGCTGGCATCGCCCGCTCCCTGGGAATGCCCGATTCGCACGTCTTGATCTTCGTTCGCGGGGCCACCGAAGCGATCAATCTCGTCGCCCACGGCCTCACCGACAGGTTGGTGGAGGGAGACGAAGTCGTCCTTACCCTGATGGAACATCACGCCAACTTCGTTCCGTGGCAGGTTCTCGCCGAAAAGACGGGAGCGACCCTCCGTTTCATCGCTCCCCGCGACAATGGCGAACTCGATCTCGAAGAGTGGAGAGGGGCTTTCGGCGAACGGACGCGCGTCGCCGCCTTCACGCACGTGTCGAATGTGCTCGGGACCGTCAATCCCGTGGCGGACATGACGGCCTTCGCCCGGGAGCGCGGGGTGGTCACCCTCGTCGACGGAGCCCAGGCACTGCCCCACGGTCCCGTCGATCTCGGCGCCATCGGGGGAGACTTCTACACGTTTTCCGGTCACAAGGTGTTCGGTCCCGACGGGATCGGCGTGCTCGCCGGGCGACGTGAACTGCTCGACGCGTTTCCGCCCTACCAGACCGGCGGCGACATGATCGAGACGGTGTCGGTGGACGGCACCACCTACCGGACGGGGCCGGAACGCTTCGAGGCAGGCACCCCGAACATCTCCGGCGTCATCGGACTCGCCGAGGCATTCCGCCTCCTCGACGAGTTGGATTGGGCAGCCGCAAGAACGCACGAGAAAGAGCTGTGCAGTCACCTCACTTCCGAACTCACACGTCACGGGGACGCCCGGGTGATCGGCACGGCCCCGGACAAGGAGGCGGTGGTCTCCTTCGTGATGGATGCCGCCCACGCGCACGACATCGGCACCATTCTCGACACCGAGGGAGTCGCCATTCGCACCGGACATCACTGTGCACAGCCGCTTCTGGCTCACTACGGACTCGCCGCCACCGCACGTGCCTCGATGGCGTTTTACAACACTCACGAGGACGTCGAGGCATTCCTCCGCGGGATCGCCAAGGTGAAGCGTTTCTTCACGTGAAGAAAAGGCCCCGCCGGCACCGGTTTCCGCCCGCAATCGCTTGCTTTCACGACCCATCCGGGCAAGGTGTCCCCCGCTACCGACATCCATGAGTGCCGATTCCCTGCAAGTCCAAATCGACGGCGAGTTTTTCCCCGAGGAAGAGGCGAAGATTTCGGTTTTCGACCATGGGCTGCTCTACGGCGACGGGGTTTTCGAGGGAATTCGCTTCTATTGCGGCCGGGTCTTTCGCCTCGAAGAACACATCGATCGGCTCTACGATTCGGCCAAAGCGATCCACCTGACCATTCCGGTTGCGCCTCCGGAGATGGCCGAGGCGGTGCTTGCGACGATCCGCGCAAACGGATTGAAGGACGGATACGTTCGGCTCGTCGTGACGCGGGGTTCGGGCGGGCTCGGCCTGAGTCCCCATCGGTGCGAAAAAGCCTCGATTATCGTGATCGCCTCCACGATTGCTCTCTACCCGGAAGAGACCTACCAGAACGGGCTCAAGGTCGTGACCTGCGGAACCCGGCGTCCGACGCATGACTCGCTCTCTCCTGCGGTGAAGTCGCTGAATTACCTCAGCAACGTGATGGCAAAGGTCGAGGCGCTCGCCGCGGGCGCCGACGAAGGGTTGATGCTCAATGCCGAGGGGCGGGTCGCGGAGTGCACCGGGGACAATGTTTTCGTGGTGAAAAACGGATCGATCTCGACGCCACCGGTCCACGCCGGAATGCTGGACGGGATTACGCGCAAGGCGGTGATCGACCTCGCCCGGGAGGCCGGATACGAATTGCGCGAAGTCGAGATGAGCCGATACGAGCTGTATACGGCCGACGAGTTCTTCCTCACCGGAACCGCGGCCGAGGTCGTGCCGGTCCGGCAGTTCGACGAACGCGTGATCGGCGACGGGTCCGTCGGACCGGTAACGCACCGCCTCATGACGGATTTCCGTCGGATGGTGGAAACCACGGGCACGCCGATTTACGAAGGCGTCAGCGTGTCGTAACGTGAGAGAGGCGACAAGGATCGGTGATCGCGGCGTGATGTGGCGACTGGATCCGACGGCATTGGAATGATGAATTGCGACGTTTGCGAGTGCGAGAAGGCAACCGTTTTCCTCAGTCAATTGGTCGAGGGAAAACTGCAGAAGGTGAACCTGTGTCCTTCCTGCGCCGACGAGAAAGGTGTGACCGACCCGACCGGGTTCGCTCTGGCCGACATGTTGCAGGGAATGGGAAAGGAAAGCGTCACCGAAAAACCCGCCGATCCTGGCGAATTGACGTGCCCAAGTTGCGGTTTCACACAGACCGACTTCAAGAAGACGGGACGCTTCGGGTGTGCCGAATGCTACCGCGTCTTCCGCGACGGACTGGACAGCCTTCTCGAGGCGATGCACAAGCACACCCGCCACGTAGGAAAGACCCCCAGGCACCGGCCCTTTCCCCCGCCGCCGGAGGAAGACGATGAGGAGGAACCTCTCGAAGGCCTGGGCGCTTTCGAAAATCTGGAAGATCTGGCTAATTTGAGCCTGCCGGAAGACGTTCCGGAAGACGCGACCGAGCCCCTCACACCGCTCTCGAAGCTGAACGAGTTGAAAGAATCTCTTCAAGCCTCCGTCGAAGCAGAGGACTACGAAGAAGCAGCGCGCCTGCGGGACGCGATCGCCCAGTTGGAGTCGGAATTGAAGGACTCCTGAACTTGCCGGAGGGCGAGGCCGGTGTGCCCGCTACCCCGCCCTCGACGTAATCACCATGGCGATGCGATTTTCCACCCTCCTCAAGAAACCAGCCGAATGGATGCGGACGACCGGTCCCCGGAGCGATATCGTGATCACGAGCCGCGTGCGGTTGGCACGAAATCTGGTCGATCATCCCTTCCCGGGCTTCACCGACGACGTGCTCCGCTGCGAAGTCATGGAGCAGGTGCGCCCGGTTCTCGAAGAATTGCCGGAAATGAAGGACGCCTTTTCCGAGGAGATGACGAAGCTGACGGCGATCGAGAAGCAGGTGCTCGTGGAGCGCCACCTCATCAGCCGGGAACATGCCGCGAAGAGCCTCGGCTGCGCCACCGTGATGAATCGCAACCAGACGATCAGTATCATGGTCAACGAGGAAGACCACCTGCGGATGCAGGCGATCCGGCCCGGCCTGCAGCTACTCTCCGCCTACCGCTCTCTCGACACGATCGACAGCGAGATGGAGGAAGAACTGCTCTACGCCTTCGACGCCCGCTACGGCTATCTCACGGCCTGTCCCACCAATCTCGGCACGGGCATGCGAGCCTCCGCCATGCTCCACCTGCCGGGTCTCGTCCTGAGCGAGCAGATCAACCAGACGATCCAGGGAGCCAACAAGATCGGTCTCGCCGTGCGTGGCCTCTACGGGGAAGGAACGGAAGCCCTCGCCAATCTCTTCCAGATTTCGAATCAGACCACCCTGGGATCCACCGAGGAGGAGGTCATCGAGCATCTCACCTCCGTGATCGAACAGGTGATCGAAAACGAACAGAACGCCCGCCACAAAATGCTCGAGGACCGGCCCACCATGATCATGGACCAGTGCGGCCGGGCCTTTGCCGTTCTCAAGTTCGCCCACATCATCCCCTCGAAGGAGGCATTGAATCACCTGTCGATGCTGCGACTCGGTTGCGATCTGGGGTTCTTTCCCGAGGAAGAACGCGAGACGATCAACCTTTTGCTGACCGAGATCCAACCCGCGCACCTGCAGATTTCGGCGAAGCGAAAACTCGACCCGGAAGAGCGGGACACCTTGCGGGCCGACATTATCCGCACCAAGTTAAAAGGGCTGACCCCACCCGACTTTGGAACTATACTGACTGAAAGGGACACGAACGACGATGAATAACTTTACCCCCAGAGCCCAACAGGTCCTGGCCCTCGCCCGGAAGGAGGCGGACCGTTTCAATCATAACTACGTCGGCACCGAGCACCTCCTCCTCGGCCTGATCAAGCTGGGTCAAGGCGTGGCGGTCAACGTGTTGCAAAAAATGGACCTCGACCTCGAGACCGTCCGCATGGAGGTCGAGAAGCAGGTCGGGAACGGACCAGAGACCAAGATGGTGGGCAACATCCCCTACACGCCCCGCGTCAAGAAGGTGCTCGCCCTGGCCGGCAAGGAAGCCAAGGCTCTCAATCACAGTTATGTCGGGACCGAACACATCCTCCTCGGGCTCCTCCGGGAAGGAGACGGCGTCGCCGCCCGTGTCCTCAAAAACCTCGCGGTCGATATCGAGCGAACCCGCAACGAGATCCTGCGGGAACTCGACCCCAACTTCGCCGGCAGTTCGGGCGAGGAAGAGGAGGCGGATTTCGAGGAGAGTCTCTCACCCGGCGGAAGCCGAAAAGAGGGCAAGACTCCCGCTCTTAAGGCGTTCGGCCGCGACCTGACCGAACTCGCCGAGGGCGGTGAACTCGACCCCGTAATCGGCCGGACCGAGGAGATCGAACGTGTCATCCAGATTCTCTGCCGCCGCACCAAGAACAATCCGGTCCTCATCGGTGAGGCCGGTGTCGGAAAGACCGCGATCGCCGAGGGCCTCGCCCAGGAGATCGCCTCCGGGAACGTGCCGGAATTGCTGCGTGACAAGAAGGTGATCACGCTCGACCTCGCTCTCATGGTCGCGGGTACGAAATACCGGGGCCAGTTCGAGGAGCGGATCAAGGCGGTGATGGACGAAATCAAGCGCTCCAAGGACGTGATCCTCTTCATCGACGAGCTGCACACCATCGTGGGAGCCGGATCAGCCGAAGGCGCCATGGATGCGTCGAACATCATCAAGCCCGCCCTCAGCCGGGGTGAATTGCAGTGCATCGGAGCCACCACCCTGAACGAATACCGGAAGTTCATCGAGAAGGACGCGGCCCTCGAGCGCCGTTTCCAGCAGGTCAAGGTGGAGGAGCCCAGCATCGACGATGCGATCCTCATTCTCCAGGGTCTCCGCTCCAAATATGAAGCGCACCACAAGGCGGAGTATACCGAGGCCGCGATCGAGGCATGCGTCCGTCTGTCGGCCCGCTACCTCACCGGCCGGTTTCTCCCCGACAAGGCGATCGACATCCTCGACGAGGCCGGCGCACGGGCCCGGATCGGAGCGATGACCCGCCCCCCGGAGATGAAGGAATACGAGGCGGAAATCGAGGAAATCGTGGCCGAAAAAGAGGCCGCGATCAAGGATCAGGACTTCGAGAACGCTGCCGCCCTGCGCGACAAGGAAAAGAAAAAACGCCAGGAGATGGAGGACTTCCTCAATGAGTGGCGCGAGAGCAACGAGGAGAAGATCGTGATCGTCGACGAGGACGACATCATGACCGTCGTCGCGAAGTGGACCGGTGTTCCGCTCCAGCGCATGGAGGAGAAGGAGACCGAGAAACTCCTCAAGATGGAGGAGGAACTCAAGTCGCGCGTCATCGGACAGGACGAGGCCGTGACCGCCATCTCGAAGGCCCTGCGACGCAGCCGCGCCGACCTCAAGGATCCCCGTCGTCCGATCGGTTCCTTCATCTTCCTCGGACCGACCGGCGTCGGGAAAACCTACCTCGCCCGCAATCTTGCCGAGTTCATGTTCGGCGATCCCGAGGCGCTGATCCAGATCGACATGTCGGAATATATGGAGAAGTTCACGAGCAGCCGGCTCATCGGGTCTCCTCCCGGCTACGTCGGATACGAGGAGGGCGGCCAGCTCTCCGAGGCGGTACGGCGCCGCCCCTACTCGGTCGTGCTTTTCGACGAGGTGGAAAAGGCCCACCCCGACGTGATGAACCTGCTCCTCCAGATCCTCGAGGAGGGCATGATCACCGACAGCCTCGGCCGAAAGATCGATTTCCGGAACACCATCCTGATTCTCACGTCGAACGTGGGTGCCGACGTGATCAAGCGCCAGGTAACGGTTGGATTCGGCGCCATGACCGGTGTCGACGACGACTACGACAACATGCGGGACAAGATCCTCGAGAAGGCGAAGGAACACTTCAAGCCGGAGTTTTTGAACCGGCTCGACGAGAAGATCGTCTTTCACACGCTCAACAGGGAAAATCTCATCGAAATCGTCGACCTCGAAATCTCGATGGTGCTGAAGCGCTTGCTGGAAAAGGACATCGCCCTGTCCCTCGACCAGAAGGCCAAGGAGTTCCTCATCGAGCAGGGTTACGATCCCAACTACGGGGCGCGCCCGATGAGGCGTGCGGTCGAGCGGCACATCGAAGATCCCCTCGCGGAATATCTTCTCCGCGGTGATCTCGTCCCCGGACAGACGGTCGGGGTGACGCACGAAGAAGGCGAAAAACTCCTCACGTTTTCTCCCGGTGACCGGGGTGAAGACGAGGAACCGGTCGAACCGGTGTCGTCGGTGGAGGGCTGATCGCAAGGGAAAGCCCCACCTACCTCTCCGGCCCGCCCGCGGCCCCCGGAAGGCAGCGCCTAACTTGCCGCCGGGAAGTGACTTGCCTTGGCAAGACTCGTCATGCCTGCGGCGGTTCGCCGGCGGACACGGAAGTCGTTCTCCGGACCCAGTCGAGGTATCCGGGGCTCCCGTCATCAATTCGCAGGACGACGAACTCCGGTTCCTCGTAGGGATGCTCGGCGAGAAGGCGGTGTCGTGCCGCATCCAGTGACTTCCATGTCGTCTTGATCAAGCCGGCACATTCCGGCTCGGCCTGGATCTGGCCCTCCCATTCGTAGAGCGACTCCCCTCCCGGCAAGAGGTTCACGCAGGCGACCAATCGCTCCGCGAGCAGAATTCGCGCGATGGCTCGACCCGTCTCGAGATCCGGAAAGGTGACGAGCACCACGGCGCATTCCGGTTTTCCGCTTTCCCCCTCTTCCATGGCGTGTGGGTAAACGATCTCACCGGCTCATGCAAGGCTTCGGATCTTGCGACGCCTTCGATCTGTGCCATTTTGCCTCTATCCATCCCCCCCCAGGAAGCATTCGTCTCCATGGGTCGTTTTGTCACTCCATGAAATCCGGCTTCATCGACAAACTGATCGATCGACTCGACAAGGTCGATCCGGAGGAGATTCAGCGAATCGTACTCAAGGCGGTGGAGGAAAAGGGATTCCTCGAACGGGTCTTCGACGTTCTCCGTGAGGGAATCATCGTCACCGGCGTGCGCGGAACGATCCATTCGGTCAACCAGGCGGCATGCGACTTCTTCGGTTTCACCAAGCAGGATCTCCTCGGTGCCGCGGTCTATGAACAATTCCCCGGCATCGCGTGGGACGAGCTGGTCCAGGCCGGGGGGGTGGTCAACCGGGATCTCGAGATCTTCTATCCCGAACATCGATACCTCAGCTTCTACATCGCGCCTCTCGATGGAATGGAAGTGGAAGCCGACGAGCCGGGACCGGGTGGATACGTGCTCATCATGCGAGACACGACCCGGAATCGGGAAGTCCACCAGAGGGAGATCGAGTCCGAACGGATCAATGCCTTGACCATGCTCGCCGCGGGTGTCGCCCACGAGATCGGCAATCCTCTGAATTCACTGCACATCCACCTGCAGTTGCTGGAACGGAAATTGAAGAAGAAAGCGGAGCCCGAGCTCGCGGCCGAGTTGGGGGAATCCCTGTCCATCGCGCGGGAGGAGATCAAGCGACTCGACTTTATCGTCGACAAGTTCCTCCATGCGGTACGCCCGACCCAACCTCGCTTCGAACCAGCCGATCTCAACCAGGTCCTCGAAGAGTCGGTCGCCTTTCTCGCACCGGAAATCCGTGATCGCAACATCGTGACGACACTGCGGCTCGACCCTTCCGTGCCGGTAATCAACCTGGACCGCGACCAGGTGAAGCAGAGCTTCTACAATCTTATCCGGAACGCCGCGCAGGCAATCGGATCGGACGGAGAGCTGATCGTAACGACAGGGGCGGACGACGAGTCGATCTGGGTGCGATTTTCCGACGACGGACCCGGCATTCCCGCCGAGAAGGTGGGCAAGGTCTTCGATCCCTACTTCACGACCAAGAAGACGGGATCGGGACTCGGCCTTCTCATCGTCCATCGAATCGTCCGGGAACACGGCGGAAGAGTCGACATACAGAGTGAAGAGGGTAGAGGAACGCGCGTCACCCTCTTCTTTCCCCGTGTCGAGAAACGAATCCGCTTTTTGCCGCCCGCGTCGCAGGCCGGGGTGATCGACGTCGATTCAATTCCATCGGCATCCTGATTCCATGGATTTTACCGAGCACACCGTCCTGATCGTCGATGACGAAAAACACACACGCGACGGATTGCGCCTGTCGCTCGAGGACGAATTCGACATCTACGTGGCCGCGAATATCGGAGAGGCCGAGGAGATTCTCTCCCACGAGTCCGTCGACGTTCTCGTGACCGACCTGCGACTCGGGGGTGAAAGCGGAATGGACCTGATCAAATCCTCACTACGCCGGCAACGACCGCCGATCTGCATCCTCATGACCGCCTACGGCTCGGTGGACGTCGCCGTCGAAGCGATGAAACTCGGGGCCTACGACTATGTCGGCAAACCGCTCAACATCGACGAATTGGAGTTGATCATCAAGAGAGCGATCCGGAATCGCGCCGTGGAGAAGGAGAACGTCGCCCTCAAGAGCCAGGTCGAGGAGCGTTTCGGACTGGAGAGCATCATCGGGGAGTCATCCGCGATGCGACCCGTCTTCGACACGGTTCGGCAGGTCGCGCCAACCCGGGCGACAGTCCTCATCGAAGGCGAGAGTGGCACCGGCAAGGAGCTGGTGGGAAGGGCGATCCACAATTTGAGCGGCAGGCCCAAGTCGAAACTCGTCACCGTGCACTGCGCCGCTTTGAGCGAGCAACTGCTCGAAAGTGAACTCTTCGGTCACGAAAAGGGAGCCTTCACCGGAGCGATGGAACGCCGGATCGGGCGATTCGAGGAGGCCGACGGCGGTACGCTCTTCCTCGATGAGATCGGTGAAATCGATGCCAACGTCCAGGTGAAACTCCTGCGAGCCCTCGGCGAACGAACGATCGAACGCCTCGGGAGCAACAAGCCGGTCCGCATCGACGTCAGGCTGGTCGCCGCCACGAACAAGGACCTGGCGGATCTCGTGGCAAAAGGGGAATTCCGCGAGGATCTCTACTTCCGCCTCAACGTGATCACCATCACCATGCCACCGCTGCGCAACCGGAAGGAGGACATCGTGTTGCTCGTCGACTCTTTCCTTCGCGAGTTCTGCGAGGAGAACGGCAAGCCCACCCTCGAGTTGACCAACGAGGCGCTGCAGGCACTCATCGACTACGATTGGCCGGGAAACGTTCGCGAGTTGCGCACCGCCATCGAGCATGGAGTCGTGATGTGCAATGCGGCGAAGATCGGCTTGCGGCACCTGCCCCCCTTCCTTCGCGACGAGAGCCGTATCGGATTCCGGGGCGGTCGAGGTCACGACGATGCCCGGGAGACGAGAACCGATTCCGGCGGAGATCTCGATCTTTCCCGAATGGAGGAACGATACATCCGCCTCGCGCTCGACCGAACCGGGGGCAACCGGACCGAGGCGGCCACCCTGTTGGGAATCTCTCGCCGCACCATGCAGCGGAAACTCAAGGAAATGGGGCTCGTGGAGTAAGCCCATGACAGCGGCTGAGGTGAGCGAAACCAACATGTCCCCCATGCCGGAAGAACCCCCTCTCCCCGAGAAGCCGAGCAAGATCATCCATGTGGACATGGATTGCTTCTATGCGGCGATCGAGATCCGGGACAATCCTTCCCTCGCCGGAAGACCCGTCGCGGTCGGAGGACGGAGCGGGCGCGGCGTTTTGACGACATGCAACTACGAGGCGCGCGCCTATGGCTGCCGCTCCGCGATGCCCTCCTTCCAGGCCCGCCGTCTCTGTCCCCACCTCGTCCTGCTTCCGACCCGGTTCGACGTCTACCGGGCCGAATCGGAGAACATCCGCGCCGTGTTCCGCGAATTCACGAGCCTGATCGAACCGCTGTCCCTGGATGAAGCCTACCTCGACGTCTCCCATCTCGCATCGGAAGGCGGCTCGGTGGCGTGGGAGATTCGGCAGCGCATCCGGCAGCGGACCGGTCTCGCCGCTTCGGCGGGAATCGCGCCCAACAAGTTTCTCGCCAAGATCGCCAGCGACTGGAACAAACCGGACGGCCAGTTCGAGGTCGACCCGCTCGAAGTCGCCGATTTCGTCGCCGCACTCCCTGTCCGGAAGATCTGGGGCGTGGGGAAACGCACTGCCGAAAAACTCGAAGAGGCGGGCATGGCCACCTGCGGCGACATGCGGGAACGCTCCGAAGTCGAACTGGTGGCGCGTTTCGGCCGGTTCGGCTCGACGCTCTACCACCTTTGCCGGGGCGCGGACGATCGCCCCGTCAACCCCCATCGCGAGCGCAAGTCTCTCAGCAACGAGCGCACCTTTTCGGAGAATCTGGTCACGGTCGAAGAGGGTCTCGAGAAGCTGGGCGAGTTGGTCGAGGAACTCGCCGCAGATCTTTCGGAAAAGCACCGCGATCGCCGCATTCGCGAGTGCTTCGTGAAGGTGAAGTTCGAAGATTTTCAGATCACCTCGGCCCAGCAACCCTCGTGCGAACTGGACCCGGAAATCTTCGACCAGCTTCTTGCCGAGGGCTGGGAGCGCGGGGGCGGCAAGGCCGTCCGGCTCATCGGCGCCGGCGTCCGTTTCCAGTCTCTCGCCTCGACGGAAACCCTGCAACCCGAACTCTTCTGATCGCCCGGAACGGCCAAGCGCTCAAGCGAGCGGGGTGGCGTGGACGAAGGGCGGAAGGGAACATCCCATCGTGTCGGCGATGGCGCGGACCAGTTCGGCCTCGTTGCTCGTGATGACGCCATCGGTCGTGATGGACTTTCCGCATCCCTCGAGCAGGAGCCGCTGGATGGGCGGCGACGCCTCCGCAAACCGGTCGACCGCCTCCCCGATCGCGGCCAGCGAGCAGTCCCCGGCCGGGCGGAACGCCAAGGCCACGCCTGCCCTCCCCTCGATATGACCCGCTCCCCGCGCGAAAGCGGCCTTCACCCCACTCTCGTCAACGTGACTCAGTGCCGCCATGGTCGAGAGCAGGATCGAGGCCTCGTCCCGCAGGTCCTCCATGCGACGAAACCGGATCCGGGGCGGGCGACGACGCCGGAAGGCCGTGTCGAGGTGCCGATTGACGAGACGCTGCAACGCGAACTCGAAAAGATCGACCTGGCGATCGCTCGCAATCAACTCGTGCAGGAGCGTCTCGAACCGGTCGTACTCCGCGGGCGAGAGCCGCCTCAGGCTGGGAAGGCAGAGATCGACCAGCCCGAGCTTGATCACCGAGTGCAGGTCCCGCACTTCCCCGTGAAAAGCCGATACGACGGAAAAGGTCTCGGCGTCCGTCCTCCGGCGCAAGCGCTCGAGTTCCTCGCTGCGCAGTGTCTCGTCCTGGGCGAGAAGCAGGGCGAAGACGAGTGCCTGCGCTCCGGAGGTCCGATGTGCGGCATCGATCCAGGCCTCTGGAATGTGCGCATGGATCTCACGCGCCAGGTCCACCTGCTCGGGGTGTACGCCGCGCATGCTCTCGAGAGCCTGGTCCTCCGACAGGGAACGTGTCGCATCGTCCCCTGCCAAGAGGGCGCTTCCGGGAATGCCGGGCAAGGGGGGCGCCGGTGGTGCGGATGGCCTCGACGTCGAGGGGCTCTCGGTAATCGAAGGCAGTTCGGACGGTGAAAAATCTCCGTCCCAATCCGGCAGAACACGCTTGATTCGATCCCTCAGCGGAGGATGCGTCGCGAAGAGCGAACTCCGGAAGGCGCTGCCGAAAAAGAGGTGACTCGCGTCGCCCGCCATCGGATGAGTCACGGTCGACCCCTCGGCCAACCCTCCGATCTTCTTCAACGCACCCCCGATTCCCTCCGGATTGCGGGTGAACTGCACGGCGGAGGCGTCGGCGAGAAACTCCCGCTGCCGCGACACCGAGGCCTTGATCAGCTTCGCAAAGAAGGAACCGGCATACCCGATCACGAGCAGGGCCAGCCCGGCGAGAAGAATCGCGATCAGGATCCCCCCGCCTTCCCGGCTCCGGCTCGACCGACCGCTGTAGGCCATGCTGCGCAGGATCACCTCCCCGAGCAGGGCGAGGAAGAGGATACCGAACAGCAGGCCCATGAGGCGCATGTTCAATCGCATGTCCCCGTTGAGAATATGAGAGAACTCGTGCGCGATCACCCCCTGCAATTCGTCTCGCGTGAGCAACTGCATGCATCCCCGTGTCACCCCGATGACGGCATCGCTCGTCGTCTTCCCGGCGGCGAAAGCATTGATCGACGATTCGCCGTCCATGACATAGATCGCCGGGACGGGCACCCCCGAAGCGATTGCCATCTCCTCCACCACATTGACGAGCCGGCGCTCGTGGAAGTCCGTCGTCGAGGGATCGACGAGACGTCCCCCGAGTTCCTCGGCAACGACTTTTCCTCCCCCGGCCAGCTGCATCGTCTTGAAACTCGAGGCCAGGAAGACGACGACCAGCGTGGCCAACGCGGCGATCGAAAAGGTCCCCGGCTGAACAAAGTCGAGGTCAGGCGTCTCGCCGGCAAGGAAGAGGCCGACCACGACGACGCTGTAGATCGCCACCACGATTCCCGCCACGGCGAGAGCGAAGTAGAGAATGAGAACGTGTGTATTGCGGCGAGCCTTCTCCTGGTGATCGAAGAAATCCATTTCAGGGGCACGGCTGTGAATTCGAACCCGGTCAACGCGTGTCAGGCCAGATCGAGTCGCGATGGTCAGCGCGACCGGCAACGACGATCCGGCCGGGCACGGGGTGGTCAGAACTCCACCTTGACGGCCTCTCTCTCGGAGTCGTCGGAAACCTCGAACATCGTCGCCGGCACGAAATTGAAGAGATTCGCGATGAGGTTCGAGGGAAACATCTCGAGCTTGTTGTTGAAGTGCATCACCGAATCGTTGTAGGACTGCCGCGCAAAGGCGATCTTGGACTCGGTCGAGGTCAGCTCCTCCTGCACCTGCAGCATGTTCTCGTTGCTCTTGAGATCCGGATAATTCTCCGAGAGGGCAAAGAGCCGTCCCAGCACACCTCCCAGACCCGACTCGGCCTGGGCCAGTTGCTGCATGCTCGCCGCATCACCCACCTGGGAGTTCGCCGCCTCGCGGGCGCTTTCGGCCTGGTTGCGGGCCTCGATCACCGCCTCGAGTGTCTCGCGTTCGTGCGCCATGAACGCCTTCGCCGTCTCGATGAGATTGGGGATGAGATCGTGCCGACGTTTCAGTTGTACATCGATCTGCGCGAACGCATTCTTGTAGCGATTCCGGAGTTTCACGAGTCCGTTGTAAAGCCCGATCACGAAGAAAACGGGAATCACGGCGACCGCGATCAAAGCAACGATAACAAGGATTGTCATGCGACGGGTGGATGGGTTGAATCAGGAAATACAGGGAGGAAAACTCCTCACGAGGGTAACTGCTCCAAGGGGATCTTCGATGAGAAAAACCGGCAAATTTTCTCATGGCCGATTCGGACCCATTCCAGAACACCTTCGGTCTTGTTTTTTTAAAGATATGCTGATATTTTATAAAACTTACGTAGCGTTTCATGTTCCTTTCGCAACCACCCGTCATCGCCAGCCTGTCCTTTGCGGTCCAGCTACCGCTTTTCCCGGGAAAACTGATCCTCGTCTCGCTGCTCGTTCTGTCCGTCATGGCCTGGGTCGCAATCGTGACCAAGGCTCTGTCCTTGAGGAAGGGTCAACGGGCCGACGAGAAATTCAATCAACGCCTTCGCGAATCGCGCACCACTCTCGAAGTGTTCGAGGAGGGCTGGACGGAGGAGGCCTCACTCCATCACGATATCTACCTTGCCGGAGCGAAAGAAGCCGCTTTTCAGCTGCTCGGTTCGCGCGATCCGGGTCCTGCGGTGCACGCCCGGATGAAAAGCGCCGGCGGGATGGACGAAAACCAGATCCTCGCCCTGCGCGAGGCATTCCGGCGGGGGGAACGAAACGCGTGCGATCGGCTCCATGCCGGGTTGACTTCCCTACGGGCGATTTCGATAGGAGCCCTTTTCCTCGGAGTGATGGCCCTGTCCTGGACCCTGATGCGGGGATTCACCGTGGCCACCGACTTCGCCCTTCTCGCTCCGTGGATTTCAGGAGGGCTCTTTTTCCTCTTCCTCGCCACCCTGGTCGCGATGCCCGCCTCGCTGGCCCGGCTCTTCTTCCTCGCCCACAATCGCCGCCACCACCGGAGACTGGAGACCTTTCGCGTGGAGATCGGGCGACTCTTCGAGCGGAGTTTCGCCGCCCAATCTTCACGGGACACCCGACCCGGTCCGGACGCGGAACAGGATGCCCCTGCTGCGCCCGAACCACCCGAGAGTGAAACGGTATCCTCTCCGGACGAGATCACCATGACCTATCGCGGACAATCCGGGAAGATGACACGGGAGTTCCAATCAATCCGGGACTCGATCTTCGAAGGGGAAAGCGAATCCGACGACTCCCTCGAAACCGCTGGCGCCCAATCCAGCTGGTAACCCGCTCTCGCACGCCCTCTCGCTCTCCGCAGCCCGCTCTCCATGAAATCGCCCCCTCAGTTTGCGGTCACCGTTCTCGCCATTGCGGCAGCCCACGCGGGGGTGCTCGTCTTTTCCCTTCCGGATAGTCCCATCTCCCTACCCTGGACCACCGGATCTTCACCTGCACCGCGGGATGACGCTCCCGGGGACTATCCCCTCATGATTCCCGGCGAGGAGGTGATCCAGATTCCCCAACTCGATCCGACCTACACCGGGGAGGTCATCAGCGGAACAGCGGAGAGCCTGTTTCCCGAGGGTGCCGCGGAGGCCGCGCTTCGCGACGTGGAGCGGGCTTTCCCGGCAGAGAACACCCATGGATCGTCCGGCGGACAAGCCACTCCCGCCACCCCTGCCGATCACGAAGGTCCCTTCGACGTGACCGATCTGGCCGATGCCACGCAGTCCACCTA